>JGI24702J35022_10000140_pt1 | contig 36227 bp, 30 predicted proteins | sample TergutTh196P4_FD_35022 | JGI IMG/M metagenome (IMG submission 35022) | reverse complement strand
ACAAACCGCAGGAGAACGTGAATGAACGTCAGCACAATCGAATACAAGGGCTACGTGGCGCGCGTCACGTTTGATTCACGCGACGATATTTTTGTCGGGCGCGTTCTGGGCGTGCGTGACATGATTTCTTTCCACGCCGATACCGTTGTCGATCTGCACAAAGAATTCCAGGTAGCCATCGACGATTATCTCGCAGACTGCGTTGAGATGGGCGTGTCGCCCGATAGACCAGCAAGCGGTAAAATGATGCTTCGCATCCCCCCGCAGACACACGCGGCGGCGTTGGTTGCCGCAAAGTCCGCCGGAAAAAGCCTCAACCAGTGGGCGGGCGAAATTCTTGAAGCCGCTGTGAGTGCATAAAAAAGAAAAAAGGGAAATAGGTACTTGGCGTCTCAGGAAGTGCTATGACCGATCCATCTAACGGGTACGAGGGCGTGGCAGCCAGGTTTCTAGCGGGTCGTGGGCGTGCGTCTTCAACCGCAATTGGCGCGAGTGCGGTGCGAAACTGGGCGCGCACGCTACCTCGCGGGGCCGCCGTCATCGATCTCGGTTGCGGATCTGGCCTTCCCATTACAAATGTACTGGTCAGCGAAGGGCTGAACGTCTACGGCATTGATGCATCACCATCATTCGTAGAGGCATTCCAACGCAACCTTCCGGGCGTGCCCGTCGCATGCGAATCAGTGGATACCTCACTGTTTTTCAATCGGATGTTCGATGGTGTCGTCGCATGGGGACTCATATTTTTGCTTCGGCCTAAAGCGCAGCGGCGACTCATCCAAAGAATTGCTGACATACTCGTACCTGGTGGCCGTCTTCTGTTCACATCATGTGCCAATCCGCTGGTATGGAATGACGCGATGACGGGATTGGAGTCACGATCACTCGGCGAAGCGGAGTACCGAAGGCTACTCTCCGCAGTTGGTTTGTGTGTCGCCACCGAGTATGAGGATGAAGGCCAGAACCACTACTTTGATGCTGCCAAGGTAAGCGCGTGAAACCGAGGCACAGGAATGGTGCAACGCTCTCACCGGGGACGTGACCGATGAGGCGCGGTGTCCAGATTGACAAGTCGGCTTGGCGAGTTATCCAAATGCGACATACCGATTTCCGTTTCGTCCTCGATCCCGAACTGGGCGTCGAATTGCTGGCGAGTGCCGGGCACACGGCGGATTACCCGTGGCACAGCCATGTTTCGACCCACGTTCTGGGGTTGGTGCGCCGGGGCGCGATGACATTGCTCAGGCGCTGCAACACACGGAAAACCGAGCTGCACGCAGGCGAACTTTTCATCCTCGGCCCGCATGAGGTGCATCGTCTGTCCGCCTCCCGGCCTTATGCCCTGCTCAACCTGTGTGTCGATGCGCAGATGCTCGCCACGCCCGGCAGCACGGAAATCATTGCAGGGCGCTTGTCGGCGCTATGCCGCGATGGATGGTTGCATGCTTCGGAATGCGCAACACTAACAGCGGCGCTTGCATGCGAAACCAGCACCGTCATGCCAACCCAAAACAATGCCCTCGATGAGTTGAGAGCCTTTCTGGAAACGCACCCGGAAGAAAACCTTTCCCTGGACGATCTGGCCGGACGGATACAACTCGACAAGTTCCAGTTGATTCGCCGGTTCCGCGCGCGTTACGGTTTGACGCCACATCGTTTTCAGATGCAGAACCGTCTTCGCCGCGCGCGCCGCGCCTGTCTTTCCGCTACATCCCTCACCGATCTGGCGCTGCTTGCCGGTTTTTACGACCAGAGTCACTTCATCCGGGAATTCCGCAGGGCTACAGGTGTAACACCCGGCCAATACCGGCGAGTTGGACGCATCCTGCCGCCTTCAAATCTCACAACAACGGCGGAATGAATTTGGCGAACATCAAAAGCCCTTTCTCGCTCGCTGTCACCGTATGCCGCACGCCAGGTTCGATGAGAGAGATCAATCCCGCACGGTAGTCGATGCCCTCATTCCGTATCCGACAAACACCGTCTCCCGCAACGACTTCATGGGTTTCCTGCTGCGTTGCATGCACGTGCTCGCCAATCGCGCATCCCGGCTCGACGCGGACGAGGTGATAGCTGAACGCCCCGCCCGTGTCGGCAGCAGTCAGCAAGTGCTTCAGGGCGACACCCGCAAATTGGGAATGCGGTTGCCAATCCCGCTCCATGAACTTCACCCGCCTGCCCGACAAGGCCAATTCGCCTTGCTCGAAGGCCGCAAACAAGGTCTTTCCGGCTTCCTGTACGGTTTGCATCGATTATCTCCCTGCGCATGAACGCCCGCGAAATGCGGATCGACTGCGAGCAGCGTAGCGCAAGGAGGAAACGTCGAATTGTACGAAATTGACACACGACGCCCCCAACCTTACCCTTTGCTGCGACAGCCGAAGCGGAGAAGCACACCCCCTACCGGCCCTTGCTTGTCTCGATCATGCCGACATGCCTGGCGTACAGGTTGAGGCATCAGACCACAAACTGCTCTACCGACTTCTGCATCCACCCGGTCAGGGTGTACAGGTTGTTTGCGGTACGCCCGGTATCGTTGGCCTGGGCGAGGTTCTGGTCGGTCACGCGGGACACCTGCTCGATGTTATCGACCATTTGTTTCATGACGATCTGCTGGCTGCTGGTAGAGTTGAAAATATCACTGACCGCCATCGACATGTGCGCCACCTGCCGGTTGATTTCCTGCAGGATGTCTTTCGCTTCCTCGACATTTTTGACGCTGTTTTCCACCTGTTCCGCGCCCGTGCGCATGCTGGAGACGGCCTTGTCCGTTTCGGTCTGCACGGCGGTAATCATCTGGCTGACTTCTTCTGCCGCCTTGACGCTACGGTCGGCAAGCTTGCGCACTTCGTCTGCCACCACCGCGAATCCCTGCCCCTGTTCCCCTGCCCGCGCAGCCTCGATGGCCGCATTGAGCGCAAGCAGGTTGGTTTGCTCGGCGATTCCACGGATCACGCCGGTAATCCGGGAAATTTCCTTGGATTGCTCGCCCAGCCGCTCCACCTGTGCAGCGGAGTCTTTCACCGTTCCGGCCAGTTGCAGGATGGTTACACTGGCCTGATCGGCCAGCAGGCTTCCTTTCTCCGACATCTTCGTCGCCTCATCCGCCACTTCTTTCGTCCGTTCCGCGCTGGCGGCGACTTCATTGATGGAGACGGTGTTCTGTTCGATCCCCGTGGCGGCGGCAGAAGTCGCGTCGCTTTGCGCCTGCGCCGATTTGTTCAGCGCCACCACGCTTTGCGCCACTTCCTCGGCAGAATTCTTGACGGCCAGTGCAACGACCTCGATGCCCTGCAAGGTGGATTGGATCCACGTAGCCACCTGGCCGGACTGTCGGGCAATGTTGCCCACGGTATCGTCGCGCTGCATGGGCACACGCGTTCGCAGGTTTCCGCTGCCCAAAATGTTGGCAAGGAAATCGTCGGTCTTTTTCAAGTCCCCCATCAGACGGACACGGAAAAAGAGCAGGAACCACAGTCCCATCACGATGCCGGCGCCTCCCAGTACGCGCAGCAAGGCAGACGGCAGGAGCGCGGGCGCAAGGGTGTATGCAATCAGCAAGCCCCCCATGATGAGCATCGCCAATCCGATCGAACCCGTCTGTAGCCTGTCGTTCGTCATCCAGGAGAGGAGGACGGATTTCAGGCTGCGCGCAGACACGACCTGCCCGTGGAGAATGCGCAGTGACTTGTCGCCCTGACGGAGGCGTCTGTAGGCCGCCTCTGCTGTCGTGACTTCTTCACGGCTCGGTCGCCTGCGAACCGACTGGTAACCGACGATTTGTCCGTTTTCCCGCACGGGGGAGGAGTTGGCAACGACCCAGTAAAAGCCGCCGTCCTTGCGACGGTTTTTCACCAGCCCCCGCCAGGGTAGCCCAGCCTTGAGGTCGCGCCACATGTCCTCGAAGGCTTCCGTCGGCATATCAGGATGACGTACCAGATTGTGCGGCTGGCCGATCATCTCATCTGTAGAAAAGGCACTGATCTTGACGAAAGCATCGTTGGCTTCGACGATCTGTCCATGCAAATCCGTTCGAGAATAGATGAACTCGCCTTCTGGCAATAGGGTTTCAATGTCCGTGACAGGTTGATTCAGTCTCATCTTGCGTCCTCTTCCATCATATATGGATTGAATTAGTCGAGTTAGTGATATTACTTATGGAAATAGAGGACGCAACCAAAAAACTCACGCAGCAGCATAACTCACGCTGACACATGAATATAATGTGAATTATTTTACATAGAGCCTATTACTATAGGCATATAAATATGATGATATTCTCCATTTACCCCCTATAAGCCCATGCTTTTCTTGATCATGTCGACAAGCTTGACGTACATGGTGTTTATGCCGACTAAATCCTCCTTGAGCTTTGTCACGATAACGCTTTGTTCACTGACCAATTCATCTGTCGTTTTAGTCGCAATGGTGTTTTGTGTGGCAGAGTTCTGAATGGCTTTCAGTTTAAGCTCAACCTGCTCTGAAAAATTTTTGCTGTCCTCCGCCAATCTGCGCACTTCATTGGAAACGACCGCGAATCCTCTGCCTGAATCACCCGCGCGAGCCGCTTCAATCGAGGCGTTGATACTGAGGACATTGGTCTGGAAAGCTATATCTTGAATCGCCGAAATGATTGACTGTGTTTCAGTTACGTTCTTCTCGGATTCCATTGAAAAATGTAAATTCGACCCTTGCGCCTCAGAAATACTGTTCGTCGTGGCTGAAATTGATTCTATTTGCTGAGTCATGCTTTCGATTGCACGCGAAAATTCAACGATATACGCATCCAGTTCTTCTTTTTCAGAAATATCCTCCACTGATCCGATCACTCTTAGGGGCTTTCCAGTTTTATCACGCAAGGTCGCGCCATCCGCTTTAAGCCAAATGTATTCACCTGTTTTTCGTTTTACACGATAAACTACGTTATAGGGTGTACAGCCCGTTCTATCCAAAAGGTGTGCAGCAAACGCCTCCAATGTCTTTTCTTTGTCTTCAGGATGAAGTCGGTCGCTCCAACTGTGCAAGACATTTGGAAAATCTTGTTCACTACTGAAACCGAGCTTCTCCCTGAATTCGGGCGACCACCAGAATTCGTTATCACCAGCAACCGGGTCCACAGGGTCTACCTTCATGTCCCACAAGGCAATTTGCATACTTTTTTGTAAAAGCTTCAAGCGTAAATCGTTCGTTTCTCTTTCAAGTTCGCACCGTTTCAACTCGGATATATCCTGTAAAGCTCCCGCGACTCTTATCGCATAACCCTGGTCATCACGCACCGTAGCGCCAAATGCGTGAAAATGCGTATACTCATTATTTTTCTTCAGCAGTCGGTATTGGAGATCATAGGGCGTTTTGCCGGTACGATCCAGCAGGTGCTGCGCAAAACAATCCAGTACCCTTTCTTTATCTTCCGGATGTAGTTTGTCGCTCCAACTGCTCAGTACATTGGGAAAATCAGCCTCATTCGAATACCCCAGCATATGCCTGAATTCGTCTGACCATGTAAAAGTGTTGGCCGGGTTGATCGGGTCGCCCTTCACAACCTTCATATCCCACAAGCCTGTCTTTGAAGCCTTTACAACCAGGTTCAATTTGACCAGTTCAAACTCGTCCTCTCCGGTCGTGTCGGGAACGATCACATTCACCACGGGCTTTTTTCTGAAGAACATTGCCATCCCCCACTACGTTTTGGCCCCTGGAACCCTCTGGAAGAAGCTTCCAGGCGCGAATTGAAGCCTCAGACCTTAAACTGCCCCACCGACTTCTGCATCCGCTCGGTCAGGGCATGCAGGTCGTTTGCCGTGCGGCTGGTATCACTGGCCTGGACGAGGTTCTGGCCGGTCATCCGGGCTACCTGCTCGATGTTTTCGGCCATTTGTCCCATGACGGCTTGCTGGTTGCGGGTGGAACTGAAAATGTCGCCGACCGTCGTCGACATGTGCGCCATGTGCCGGTTGATTTCTTGCAGGACATCTTTGGCGCCCTCGACATTCTTGACGCTGTTTTCCACCTGCTCCGCGCCCGCGCGCATGCCGGAGACAGCCTTGTCCGTTTCCGCCTGAACGGCGGCAATCATCTGGCTGACTTCTTCCGCCGCCTTGACACTGCGATCGGCAAGTTTGTGCACTTCGTCTGCCACCACCGCGAATCCTCGCCCCTGCTCCCCTGCCCGCGCGGCTTCGATGGCCGCGTTGAGCGCAAGCAGGTTGGTTTGCTCGGCGATTCCACGAATCACGCCGGTAATTCGGGAAATTTCCCTGGATTGCTCACCCAGTCGTTCCACCTGCACAGCGGAGTCTTTCACCGTTCCGGCCAGTTGCAGGATGGTTGCACTGGCCTGGTCGGCCAGCAGGCTTCCTTTCTCCGACATTTTCGACGCCTCATCCGCCACTTCCTTTGTCCGTTCCGCACAAACGGTAATCTCGCCGATGGAGGTGGTGTTCTGTTCGATCTCCGCAGCGGCGGCAGAAGTGGCGTCGCTTTGCGTTTGCGCCGATCTGTTCAGCGTCACCACGCTTTGCGCCACTTCCGCAGCAGAATTCCTGACCGCCAGTGCAACGTCCTCGATGCCTTGCAAGGTGGATTGAATCCACGCGGCCATCTGGTCGGACTGCCGGGCAATGTTGCCCACGGTATCGTTGCGTTTCGTGAGCGCACGCATGCGCAGATCGCCGCTGCCCAAAATGTGCGCAAGGTATTCGTCTGTCTTCTTCAGGTCTCCCATCAGACGGGCGCGGAAAAAGAGCAGAAACCAAAGCCCCAGTGCTGCGCCCACGCCTCCCAGTATGTACAGCAAAGCGGGCGGGAGTAACGAGGGCGCGTAGGCAAGCGCAACCAGCGCACTTCCCATGATGAGTATCGCCAGTCCGATCAGGCCCGTCTGTAGCCTGTCGTTCGTCATCCAGGAGAGTAAAGCGGATTTCAGGCTGCGCGCGGGAACGGCCTGCCCGTGGAGGATGCGCACCGACTTGTCGCCTTGACGAATGCGCTTGTAGATCGCCTCCGTTGCCGCGACTTCTTCGCGGCTTGGCCGCCCACGAACCGACTGGTAACCGACGACCTGACCGTTTTCCCGCACCGGGGAGGCATTAGCGACGACCCAGTAGAAACCACCGTCCTTGCAACGATTTTTCACCAGTCCCCGCCAGGGCCGTCCAACCTTGAGGTCGCGCCACATGTCTTCAAAGGCTTCCGGCGGCATATCCGGATGACGTACCATGTTGTGCGGCTGCCCGATCATCTCATCCGTGCTGAATCCGCAGATCTTGACGAAGGCATCGTTGGCCTCGACGATCTGCCCTTTCAAATCCGTTCGCGTATAGATGAACTCCCCTTCCGGTAACAGGGTTTCAATGTCCGTGACAGGATGGTTCAACCTCATCTAGCGTCTCTCCCTGTTTCAAATGGGTCAATTTCTTGAGAATGTGTCAATTCGTGAGATTACGTATGAAAACCCGGGACGCAAGCGGCAAAACTCACGCTGATGCGTGAAAGTACGTAGGCCTGTCTTACTTGGTGAGCAGACGGTAGAGCGTCATCAACATGCCCGCCGTGGCGCCCCAGATGAAGTATTCGCCATAGGGCATGGCGTGAAAATGACGTATTTTGCCGTCATTTAGTTGAATGGCATGTCTCTGGTGATTGACGGGATCGAGAAAATGCGCGAGCGGCACTTCAAACACCTCGGCAACCTCGAAACTGTCGAGTTTCAACTCGATCGGCGGACGCAGAAGTCCCACCACAGGGGTGACGCGAAAGCCGGTTCCGGTCGTGTAATCCGGCAGCCGTCCGATGAGTTCGATCCGTTCCGGGACGAGACCGATTTCTTCTTGCGCTTCGCGCACAGCGGTTTCTTCGGCGGAGGAATCGCCCTCTTCCATGCCACCGCCGGGAAAGCTGATCTGCCCCGGATGGTGGTGCAGATGATCGGTACGCCGGGTAAAGAGCACGGTGGGGCCGTCTTTGCGGATTTCGTGCAGCACCAGCGGCACGAGCACCGCCGCCGGGCGAGGCTGCGCCCCCCCCGCGCCGGGCCAGTCCCCGATGAAGCGATCCGGCGCAGTATCGGGTTCTCCCGACCCCGTCTCCACCCGCGCCAGCCGCCGCCGGAGCCTGTCTACGATTTCATGCGCTTCGATCACCCCACCCTCGGCCTCAACCCAGTCAAAACAGGTAGAATCGTAATTCCTTTTGGTATCTCCATCCCATTCGTCCGAATTCATTATCATGGATGAAGACGATCGTTCCAATCGCCCTTGACATTGGGCCGAAACGCCCCAACACTTTCCAGGCACCATTCAGGCGTGAGAACCGATATGACTTCTTCCATGAAACGAACGTTGTCCACGCACATTTTCCGCTCAACGCATCCTGAAGGACGGACGCGCGGATTCACCCTGACCGAATTGCTCATCGTGATCGCAATCGCTGCCATCCTTGCAGCCCTCGCGGTTCCCTCGTTCAAAACCGTGATTCGCAACATGGCGGTTCGCAACGCAGCCGACGATCTCGTCGCGGACATCCAGTATGCTCGTTCCGAAGCCGTTCGCACGAACCGAACGGTTTCGCTGACGCTCGACGAACGCACCTGGCACGTGCGCGATGATAATAATAATCTGTTGCGCGAAGGCACCTATTCCGACTTGATCAACGCCCAGGTAACAGCATTATCGCTGGGATTCTCCCCTACCGGCACGACCACGTTGACAGTGGGGTCTTTCCCGACGGGCATCTGTCTGACAGCCGGCGGCGATCCACCCATCCAGCGCCAGGTATTGCTTCCGGCGCGGGCCTCCTCCCCCGTGATTCAAGCCGCCTGCAACTAAAAACTGTCACACAAACAGGCCGGTAAATACCCGGAATCAGGCAATAGTAACGACTTTGAAAGTCGCCTCACGGCTATCCTTTGCGTGTCGGCACTTGCCGACGCAACTTGCGCATCACTCGATAAGAGCATCTTATCCGAGCTGATCGAGGAGGTCACATCATGAGGATATCGCTTCCCCGCAAATACCTGGCCCGCCTCTTCGCGGGCATCATGGCAACGATATTTTCACTTGGATACGGTTTTTCGATGGCAACGCCAGCGGCCCAGACGATTCTCCAGACGGAGGAGGATTCGGGCGCGGAAACGCCGACGCCGACGCCGGCCCCCCCCCAGCCTCCCAAGCCCAGACCTCCCCACTAGGAAATACCGGCCCCCGCTCGATCAGATAACTGCCGTGACGCTTTGACGTTGCGGCGGGATTCTTACCGTCACGACGGACGTATGCCGAAGCTTGATTCCCGTAATGAACGACGGGGCGACTCGAAAAAGGAAAGCATCATGAAAACTCCAGCCCATCCCCCACGGCAATCGGCAATTCGTATGAAACCCCTGGCCCGTATCGTTGCAATGGCAATTGCAATTTACAGTGGAAATGTCCTGGCACAAACGGTGAGCTTCCCTTCCGTGCCGCTGACGGTCGCCACGGCTGTTCCGGCCAATCTGCTATATATCCATGACGATTCAAATTCAATGTATTGGTCGTTCATGCCGGATGAAATACATCGGTATTCGATGAGTTCGCCGAAAACATCGAAAGTTCCTTACCAACTCTACATGTCGTCCGAGTTCAACAAAACGTATTACGACCCCGCGTTCAAATACGCGCCGCCTCCCGCGCCACCGGGAGTCTCCGTGTATGACGCGGATGGACGCCTCGTGACCGACGGCACCCTCGGCAACGCAAAATTCACCGATGCCTGGTTCAATGGCTATGATCTGGCTACCCGGAACCAATCCGGGAATTACGTCAGTGACAACACTGGAACCATCACCCGCAGATTCAATCTGGCTTCAAATTACACTCCCACCGACCACTGGAGCGTCATTTTCAATAATTCCCCTTATAACGGCAAGATAAAGGGAAGTGTCGCCTCAGATGATTTTACCGAATTTCTCCCCGGCGCTCCGACCGGTCAGGCCAGTTATTATGAGTGTCAATCCAGCGCGTGGAAAAATTACCCCACCCCCACATCGAACGCCGCCAACTACAACACCGGCATGTGCCAACAACGCTTCCTCACCACCGATGAGGAGAGGCAGAATTTTGCCAACTGGTATTCCTATTACCGCACGCGCAATTATGCGTCGATGGCAGGTATCGGTCGGGCCTTCGAGAAGCTCGACCCCAGCGTTCGCGTAGGCTGGGGGCTCATCAACAAAAAAAACAGCGTCTCCATCGACGGAAAGAGCGTCAACACCGTCATACAGGGCGTGCGGACATTCAATCAGGCGCGAAAAAAACAATTTCTTGAATGGCTATACAAAATCCAGCCAGCGGCCATGAACAGGTCGCCCGTTTTCATCAGTTCGCTCTCCTCCTCCGAAAAGGATGCAGGCGGCACGCCGCTCAGGAGGGCGCTGGATCATGCCGGACGGTACTTCGACAGATCGGACGGCTCCAGCCTGGGACCCTGGGCAGACAATCCCGCCAGCCCTGGGACGGCCGCCGTGGAAAAAGCCGCAGCGTGCCGCAAGAGCTTTACCATTCTAATGACAGATGGATATTGGAACAGCGATGCCGCCACCACCACGGGCATCGTCAACGTCAACGTGGACGGCAGCGCCCCCTCCCCGTTCAAGGACAGTTATTCCAACACGCTGGCGGACATCGCCTGGTACTACTGGAACAAAAAACTGGTGCCCGCCGCGATCGCCAACAAGGTTCCCAAGACTCCGGCTCCCGAGGCGCTGGGCGCCGTGCCTCCAAGGTATCGGGACAGCGCCGAGCATCCGCACATGACCACCTTCACCATCGGTCTGGGGGTGACAGGCAACATTGATAAGGATCGGGCTTTCAGGGCGATCCATGATTCTTCAATCGGAGCCATTACCTGGCCCAATCCCGTCAACGACAACAACACCGTCGAAAAGATCGACGATTTGTTGCACACCGGCGTGAATGGTCACGGGGACTTTTTCTCGGCCACCAACCCCGATGAATTCGTCCGAGGCATGTCGTCCATCATCAATTCCGTCAATAGCGCGCAAAAAGCTTCCTCCGGAAACCTGGATGCCAGCACCTCCCAGGTCACCTCGATCTCGGACAACGTCTATCTCTACAAGACGCACTTCAAGCCCGATGACTGGAGGGGGGAACTCATCGCCCAGAGAATCGATTCAAAAGCCGGGCTTGAAGAGGAAGTCTGGTTTGCCTCGGAACAGATGCCCGCGCCTACAGAGCGGAAGATCCATACCCGCAGCAACGGTAACGGCGTCCCCTTCCTGTGGGGCAACCTGGACAGTACGCTCCAGAACGCCCTGAGAGGGCTGGATCAGTCGCTCAACGGCCAGAACGTCCTGGAGTACATCCGGGGAAGCAACGTGAATGAAGGCTCGAACCCCGGACAGTTCCGCCCTCGTTACCGTGCCGCGCCAGGCCGCGCCCCGCTTGGCGCCAGCCCGCACAACTCGCCGGTTTTCGTCAAATACGGAGAGAAACAGACGATTTTCCTGGGCGCCAACGACGGCATGCTGCACGCCTTCGACGCGAGCACCGGCGTGGAACAGTTTGCCTACATCCCGTCGGCGCTGATTCCGAAACTGGCCGAACTCACCAATGGTTACAACTCCTACGTGGACGGCGAAGTCCTGGTGACCACGCCAACCCAGACGCCGGGCCAGTATCTCCTGGTCGGCGCGCTCGGTCGCGGCGCAAAGGGATTGTATGGACTCGACGTAAGCAACCCAGGGGACTTTCAGCCGGGACATGTCACCTGGGAAGTCAGCAGCCCGCAGACCTGCCCCGACCCCGATCCCGTTTCGGCCTACCTGGGCAACGTCATCAGTTCGCTGGCCTACGCCGAAATCGACGGAAAGCCCAGCGCCGTCTTCGGCAACGGTTACAACAGTTGCCAGGACAAGGCTGCCCTGGGCATCGTGAATGTCAAGACCGGCAGTGCAACCTTCATCAAGGCATCGGACGAAACCGGCAACGGCCTCACACCTCCTCACATCTGGGAAGATACCGCGACCCACAAGGTATCGGCCTATGCGGGCGATTTGCGCGGCAAGATGTGGAAATTCGCGCTGGCCCCGAATCCTGGCGCGACGCCTGAAAAATTGTTCGATGCGGGGACGAGTCAGCCGATCACCGCGCGGCCCACGGCGGCCTCGCTCAACACCGCCCCCGATGTCAAAAAAACTTATCTCTACTTCGGGACCGGGCGCTATTTCAGCATCTCTGACAGAAGCAGCACGGCACAGCAAAGCCTGTACGGCCTGATCGACGAAAACGGCTCCACCCTTTTGCTCAGTAACCTGGTACAGCGCACATTCGGCACGACGACTCAGGTGGCCGGCATTCCGGTAAAAGCCATCACGCCGCTGGCGGGCAACGTCAACATCGTCAAAGGCTGGTATCTCCAACTGGCCGAAAAAGGCGAGCGGGTCGTGAGCGCGTCGAGCGTCATCCAAACACCGAACGGGGATGTGGTCATATTCACCACCATCATCCCGCCCGTCGATGGCGACCCTTGCGACCCCAGAGGCTCCGGCTGGCTTTACGCCGTCAATGCCCAAACCGGCGGCGCGCTGGATTTCGTCTTTCTCGACCTCAATGGAGACGGAGAACTCGATAGCCAGGACACGATCGGCGGAACCCCTCCCGCAGCCATCAAGATCGGCGATCTGCTCGGCGGCATGCCCGGACAGGCCAGGATGGTCAATGGATTGCTGGTCACTTGCGGACTGGATTCGGCCAACTGCGTTGCGCTCGGCACTTCCCTGGGAAAAGGGCCGACCGAAAGCGAAGGCACAGGTCAGGGCCGCATATCCTGGCGCGAAATCGTCAACTGAAGACATTCCCCTTCCGTGAGGTAGGGGCGACCGGCCGGCCGCCCCTACGCCCCCCTGGATATCACGTAGACCGCCCCCTTCTCCCGTGATCCATGTCAATCAATAGTAAAAACCACAATACGTAAAGACAGATAAACCTCCGGTTTCCGGGAAAAAGTAACGACATCGAGATTCGCCTCACGGCTAGTCTTCGGGCCTCGCTGACAACCCCGGTTTCCGGAGACATATGAAGGCTTCAATTCTTTCTCCTCACTCCCCTCGACAACTGACACCCCGCAAGCAATCCCTGGCCCTTACTGTGGCAATGGCAATGACAATTTATAGTGGAAGCGCCCTGGCGCAGACAGTAAATTTTCCTTCCGTACCCTTGACAGTCTCCACGGCTGTTCCGGCCAATCTTTTATTCATCCATGACGACTCCAATTCAATGCATTCCTCATTCATGCCGGATGAAATAAATCGGTTTTTTATGCCAGAAAGAGGAGAACACTGGTCTACTGCGGCGGTTCCTTATAAACTCTATATGTCCCATGAGTTCAACAAGGCGTATTACAACCCCGCGACCCGATACGTACCACCTCCCGCCCCTCCGGGAGTTGCCGTGTATGACGCAGATGGACGTCTCGTCACTGACGGCACGCTGGGCAACGCAAAATTCACCGATGCCTGGTTCAACGGCTATGACCTGGCTACCCGGAACGACCACGGACATTACGCCAGAGATGACACGGGAACCGTATATCGCAGATTCAACCTGGAGTCGGATTACATCCCCACCGATAACATGAGCATGCTTTTCGGTGTTATTCCGTTTGGCAGAATTAGTGGAAATTTCGACACGGACGAAAGTACTGAATTTCTCCCCGATGCTCCAGCCGGCCGAGCCAGCTATTACGTCTGTTCACCCAGCGCCTGGAAAAATTATCCTTTCGCCTCATCGGACTCCAACAATTACGACGCCGACCTGTGTGTGCAACGCTTCATCACGACCGATGAGGAGAAGCAGAATTTTGCCAATTGGTATGCCTATTACCGCACACGGAATCAAGCATCCAAGGCAGGCATTGGCCGGGCTTTCGAGAAGCTCGATTCCAGCGTTCGCGTAGGATGGGGACTCATCAACAAAAATAGTAGTGCCGACATAGACGGAAGGAATGTCAACACCCTCATAGAGGGCGTACGGACATTCGATCAGGCGCGGAAAAAACAGTTCTTGGACTGGTTATACAAAGTCCAGCCGGCGGCCATGAGAAACGAGCCCGTTTTTGTCAGTTCGATTCCTCGCGCAGAAAATGAGGGAGGCAGCACGCCGCTCAGGAGGGCGCTGGATCAAGCCGGACGCTACTTCGACCGATCAGACAGCAACGACAGACCGGACGGCTCCAGCAACCTTGGCCCCTGGGCAGACGATCCCACCAGACCGGGGACGAGCGACACGGAAAAAGCCGCTGCATGCCGCAAGAGTTTTACCATTCTGATGACAGACGGCAACTGGAACAGCTATCCCGCCTCCAACCCTGATATCGCTGACGTCAACGTGGACGGCAACGCCCCCTTTCCGTTCCGGGACAACTACGCCAACACACTGGCCGATGTCGCCTGGTACTACTGGAACAAAAAACTCGTGCCCTCCTCGATTCCCAACAGGGTTCCCAAGACCCCTGCCCCCGAGGCGCCAGACAAGTACCGCAACAACGCCGAGTATCAGCACATGACGACCTTCACCATCGGCCTGGGGGTGGCGGGTAGCGTCGATAAGAACAAGGCTTTCAGGGCCATCATCGACCCTTCAGTCAATCTCACGGCTTGGTCCGAACCCAATCCTTTCATCAGCAGCACCGCGAAGATCGACGACTTGCTGCACGCCGCCGTGAATGGGCACGGGGACTTTTTCTCGGCTGGCGACCCCGATGAATTCTTTCATGGCATGTCGTCCATCATCAATTCCGTCCTCAGCAAGCAAAAAACCTCCTCGGGCAACCTGGCCGCCAGCACTTCCCAACCCATGCCGATCCTGGGCGATGTCTTTCTCTATAAAACGCACTTCAACCCCGACGACTGGCAAGGAGATCTCGTCGCCCAAAAAATCAATTCAAAAACCGGGCTTGAAGAGGAAGTCTGGTTTGCCTCGGAACAGATGCCTTCGCCCGCCGAGCGAAATATTTTCACCCGCAACAGCAACGGCAACGGAGTCTCCTTCGTGTGGGCCAACCTGGACAGCTCACACCAACTCGCCCTGAGAGGCGCAAGCCAGTCGCTCGAAGGCCAGAAAGTCCTGGACTACATCCGGGGAAGCAACGCAAATGAAGGCCCGGATCCCGGCCAGTTCCGTTCCCGCTACCGTGCCGCCTCAAACCGCGCCCCGCTTGCCGACAGTCCGCACAATACGCCGGTTTTCATCAAATACACCGGAAGCAGGAAGACGATTTTCCTGGGCGCGAATGACGGTATGCTGCACGCTTTCAATGCCGACACCGGCACGGAGCAGTTCGCCTATATTCCGTCAATGCTGATCCCGAAGCTGGCCGAACACACCAACAGCCACAGTTTCTTCGTTGATGGCGAAATCCTGGTAACGACGCCGACCCAGACACCGGAGCAGTATCTTCTGGTCGGCGCGCTCGGGCGCGGCGGCAAAGGGCTATACGGACTCGACGTAAGCAACCCGGAGAATTTCCAGGCGAATCATGTCAAGTGGGAACTCAACGGCCTCCAGACCTGCTCCCATTCCGATTTCGACCCGGCGGGCTACCTGGGCAATGTCATCGGTTCCCTGGCTTACGCCGAAATCGACGGCAAGCCCAGCGCCATCTTTGGTAACGGTTACAACAGTTGCTATAACAAGGCTGCCCTGGGCGTAGTGAATATCCTTGACGGTAGCGCAACGTTCATCAAAGTATCGGATGAACTCGACAACGGTCTTGCTGCGCCCGATATCAAAGCAGATGGCACGCAGGTATCGGCCTACGCGGGCGATCTGCTCGGCAGGATGTGGAAATTCGACCTGACTCAAAACCCCGGCACATTTACCCGATTGCTCGATGCGGGCGTGAATCAGCCGATCACCGCAAAGCCCGCAACGGCAACGTTCAGAGTCGACTCCGGGAGCAGAAAACCTTTCGTCTACTTCGGAACCGGACGCTATCTCAGCATATCCGACAAGAGTACCGTGGAACAGCAAAACCTGTACGGTCTGGTTGACGACGGTTCTACGCTCACGCCTGGCGACCTGGAACGGCGCGTTTTCGGCGCAACAAGCCTCCTCGGGGGCGTCCCGGTAAAAGCCATCACCCCGCTGGCAACCCACACCAACATGAACAACGGCTGGTACATCCCCCTGGAAGTCAAAGGTGAACGGGTCATCAGTACGCCGATCATCTTCGAGGGCGTCATCATATTTACCACCATCATCCCGCCCACCGACAGCGACCCATGCAGCCCAAAAGGCTCCGGTTGGCTCTACTTCGTTGATGCCAAAACCGGCAACGCGCTGAACTACGTCTTTCTCGACCTCAACGGCGACGGGCAATTCGATGTTAACGACACCTATGGCGGGAATAACCTCTCAGGCATCGAAATCGGCAAATTGATCGACGGCAGTCCCGGACAACCCAAAATAGTCAACGGTCAGTTGGTTGTCTGCGGACTGGATTCGAACAACTGTGCCACATTCGGCATATCCAGCAACCCCCCCCCTGTTATAACAGGTGCTTCCTTGAGGGGCCGGATATCCTGGCGCGAAATCATCACCAACTGAAGGATTATTCATGAACACGCAGAAGGGGTTCACGCTGCTGGAGTTGATGATCGCTCTCGTGGTCGTCTCCATTCTCGCCCTCATCGCGGTGCCAAGCTATCAGTCGTACATGATAAAAACCCGTCGGGCGACGGCGGCGGCCTGTCTGCTGGAATTGTCACAGTCGATGGAGCGATTTCATACCGTAAACATGAGTTATGCCAAGGATACGAACGGAAACGACTCCGTCCTGCCGGCAACGCAGTGCAGAAACGATCTGACGGGGCACTATGTCTTCAGCCTGACAAATCAGGCAGCGCGAACCTATCTTCTCAGTGCAGCGCCCCAGGGCGTGCAAGCCAGCAGTGACCCCTACGCATGCGGCACCCTCACCCTCAATCAGGCCGGGCAGAAGGACGCCGATGGGGACCTCAGCACGTGCTGGAGATAAATCGGCTCAAGAGAGGAACCTCTTCCAACCCCTGTGTTGCCATCTTTCTGCGCAGGAACGCGATCTGCGTTTGCAGCGGTAACGACTTGGGGCAAACGTCCTGGCAGGCAAGCAGCGACATGCAGCCGAATACGCCGGTATCGTCGCCGATCAGTTCGTAATAATCGTCGTCCGTGCGGGCATCGCGCGGATCGAGCCGGAAACGCGCAATCTTGTTCATGCCGATCGCGCCGACGAAGTCCTTGCGCATCTGCGCCGTTCCACAGGCGGCGACACAGCAGCCGCATTCGATGCAGCGATCCAGCTCGTAGATTTGCTCGGCGAGATCGGGGTCCATGCGCTCTTCGATGCGGCAAATGTCGACCTCGCCCTCCCGCTCGTGCAGCCAGGTTTGCAGGCGTTCGCTCATGCCGCGCATCCATTTGCCGACGTTAACCGAAAGATCGCCGATCAACTCGAAGAACGGCAGCGGCGCGAGCGTGATCTCATCGGGCAGGTCGCGAGTCAGCACGCGGCAAGCCAGTAGCGGACGGCCATTGACCATCATCGCGCAACTGCCGCAAATCCCGGCGCGACAAACAAAGTCGAACAGCAGACCCGGCTCCTGGTGCTCGCGGATTTCGTTCAGCGCGATGAAAAGCGTCATGCTCTCGGCTTCTTCGATCCGGTATTCCTGCATGCGCGGCTTCGTATCGGGGTCCCTCGGGTCGTAGCGCAGGATGTTGATACGCAGGAGCCGACGTTGTCGGGGCCTTTGAGCGGTGTCGGTGTTGTTGTCGATGGCGCTCATTGCGCATTCTCCAGAGGCTCATCGAGCCGTTCGTTACGGCCCGCAAGCGAAGCAGGCAATTTATCGGCATAAGGCATGAGGGCTTCCTGGACGGCGAAGCGATCCTGGCCCTCCATCTGACTGCGGAGGGCATCCACCTCCTGCTGCCGACGCGGCGTGTCCGGATGGTCGATGTAGTCTTTCGCGCCATAACCCCGCCACCCTGGCGGCAGTTCCATCTGCATGACATCGAGCGGTTCGTACTCGAAACGCGGCAGGTTGGTCGACTCGTCCGGCCAGAAGGCCAGCGAGCGTTTGAGCCATTCCTGATCGTTTCGCCGGGGAAAATCTTCGCGAAAATGCGCGCCCCGGCTCTCGGTACGCAGGTAAGCGCCATGCGCGATGGTCAGCGCCACTTTGAGCATGCGCCGAACGCGGTAGGCAACCATCAATTCGGGATTGGCCGCACGCGATTTTCTGGAAGCGCCGATTCTGGCGCTCTGTTCCAGCAGGCGTTGCAAGTGCGCAACGCCGGCGAGCAGTTCGTCGCCCTGCCGGAAAATACCGACATGGCGAGTCATGACCTCCTGCATCTCGGCGCGAATCCTGTACGCGTTTTCGCTTCCACCGCCGTCGAGAATGGCCGCGAGTTTGGCCTCTTCGCGCTGCACGAATTCACGCGCGAGCGTGAGCGGGAACGGCTCGCCATTTTCCGGTTTGTCGCAGAAATCGGCGATGAATTCGCCGACGATCATACCCGCCACCACGGTTTCGGCCACGGAATTGCCACCGAGCCGGTTGAAGCCGTGCAAATCCCAACAAGCCCCCTCGCCCGCCGCAAACAGCCCTTTGAGCCAGGGCGACTGACCGGTATGGTCGGTACGCACGCCCCCCATCGTATAGTGTTGCGTCGGACGCACGGGAATCCACTTCTCGGCGGGGTCGATGCCGAGGAAGTACTGGCAGATTTCCTTCACTTCGCGCAGGTTGTGCTCGATGTGATGACGGCCCAACAGGGTGATGTCCAGCCACAAGTGCTGCCCGAAACGCGAAGGCACGCCCTTGCCGCTGCGGATATGCTCTTCCATACGGCGGGAAACGACATCGCGCGAGGCGAGTTCCTTCTTTTCCGGCTCGTAATGCGGCATGAAGCGTTCGCCATCCACATCCCGCAGCAGTCCGCCGTCTCCCCGACAACCTTCGGTGACGAGAATGCCTGTCGGAACGATGCCGGTAGGGTGAAACTGCACGGCCTCCATGTTGCCCAGGGGCGTGACTCCGGTTTCCAGCGCCAACCCGTGCCCCATGCCTTCGCAGATCATCGCGCTGGTCGTGGCGCTGTAGATACGCCCCGCGCCGCCAGCGGCAATCGCCGTGGCCTTGGCAAGATAGGCGATCAACTCTCCGGTGACAAGGTCACGCACCACCGCGCCGTAACAGCGCCCCCCATCATGGATCAGCGCTATTGCCTCGGTACGTTCATGCACCTCGACGCCACGGCGGATAGCCTGATTACTGGTGGTATACAACATGGCGTGTCCGGTTCCGTCCGCCACGTAGCAGGTGCGCCACTTCTTGGTTCCGCCGAAGTCACGCTGCGCGATCAGGCCGTGCGCCTCCATTCGCTCGGTGAGGGTGACTTTCTGCTCATTGATGATGACATTGTGATCGCCGCCGCGCACCCGGCTCCAGGGCGTACCCCAGGCCGCAAGCTCGCGCGCCGCCTTGGGGGCGGTGTTGACGAACATGCGCGCCACGACCTGATCCGCGCCCCAGTCACTGCCGCGCACCGTATCCTCGAAGTGGATGTCCTCGTTGTCGCCCACGCCCTTGGTGACGTTGGCGAGCGAAGCCTGCATTCCGCCCTGTGCGGCAGAGGAGTGCGACCGCTTGGGCGGGACGAGTGAGAGCACCACGGCCTCGTGTCCACGCTTCTTTGCTGCAATGGCAATCCGCAATCCGGCCAGGCCACCGCCTATCACCAGCACATCGGTCATGACCGTTTTCATTGCCCGTCTCCCTGATTCCGATGTGCGCCTTCCTGCTTCTTCACAACCCATTCCGGCGTATATTCCACGCGACCCTGGTCACGCAACTCATAACCGATTTTCATGTATGCGGCCAAGGTCACCAGACCCAACACCAGGAAAAATCCGGTCAACGTCCATTTCACTTTCTGGAGGGTCTGGCGAGACGCATTCGGCCAGCCCCACTTGACCGCCAGCCGGTACAGGCCGATACCGGCGTGCAACTCCACTGACAGCAGCAGGACGAGGTAGAACGGCCACAAGCCGTCGCTCCAGAAGCGGGCAGCCGAAAGGTAAGGGTTGATGTCCTGCGGCCAGAAAAACATCTGGTAAAGATGTGCCGAGGCGAGGAAAAACATCAGGAACCCGGTGTAGACCTGCCATAACCACATGGTGGAATCCCCGTGCCGCATCGCTTTGGCGTGCGCGCGGACGGTGCGCCACTGCTGGAAACTGATCGGGAACTTGCGCACCGCCAGGAGCGCATGGACGACAAGCATCAGCGCGACGAAACCGACGACGCAGGACACCAGCCACGGGTAAGCTTTGCCGAAGATGAAATAGCCCTCGAAGAATTTGGCAATCGTCCACATGGCCGTCTCACCCAGGAGGATGGAGGCGACGAAAAACATGTGCAGCCACATGAAGAGCGCAAGGAAAAGGCCAGTGGCGCCTTGCAACAGGTCAAGACGGGCCGGCCATCGGCTTTTCCGGGGTCTGTCGGCCAGTCCGGTCTGGATGAGGATGGTTTCGTGAAACACGGTCTGCCTCGTGGGGACGATAATCGCAGCGCGGCATGATACCTATTTTCCGGGCGAACGGCAGCCCGTCTAGGGTAATTACTTACGAGGGAATTCACGTACAAGGAGAATTATTTACTTCACCCGCCACACCCTCGCACCCAGCGCAGCGAGTTTTTCATCCAGACTCTCGTAGCCGCGATCGAGGTGGTAGATACGCTCGATCGTCGTCGTGCCCTCGGCCACCAGTCCGGCAATCACCAGGCTGGCGGAGGCGCGCAGATCGGTCGCCATGACGGTTGCCCCCTGAAGGCGCTCGACTCCTCGCACTACCGCCATGTTGCCGTCGATGTGGATGTCTGCGCCGAGCCGTTGCAGTTCGACGGCGTGCATGAAGCGGTTCTCGAAAATGGTCTCGCGGATCGTGGCCGTACCGTTCGCCACGCAGTCAAGCGCCATGAACTGGGCCTGCATGTCGGTGGGGAAAGCCGGATAGGGCGCCGTGCGCAGGCTGACCGCCGTGAGCCTGCGGGGCGCTTCGATCCGGATGTTGTCCGGTTCGCACCGAATCGCGCAGCCCGCCTCGGTCAGTTTGCCGATGACGGCATCGAGGCTGGACGCTTGCGTGCCGGTAAGCCGCACCTGTCCGCCTGTCGCCGCCGCCGCGCACAGATAGGTTCCGGTCTCGATGCGGTCGGGCATGATGCGATGCTGCGCGCCATGCAGACGGGGAACCCCTTCGATGCGGATCATCTCGGTACCCGCGCCGGAGATTTTTGCGCCCATCGCGGCAAGGCAGTTGGCGAGATCGAGAACTTCCGGCTCGCAGGCGGCGTTTTCGATGATCGTTTCACCGTCGGCAAGGCAGGCGGCCATCATGAGATTCTCGGTTCCGGTGACCGTCACCATGTCGGTAACGAGCCGCGCGCCCTTGAGACGGGGAGCGTTGACGCGGACGTACCCGTGTTCGACGTCGACTTTCGCGCCCATCGCCTGAAGCCCCTTGATGTGCTGGTCGACCGGGCGCGCGCCGATGGCGCAGCCTCCGGGCAGGCTCACACTTGCCTGACCGCAGCGTGCGGAAAGCGGCCCGAGGACGAGGATGGAGGCACGCATGGTCTTGACCATTTCGTAGGGCGCGACGGGTTCCGTCAATCCGCTGGCGTCGAGCGTCACGGTGTCGCCTTCGCGCTCGATCTTCACGCCCATCCGCGCCAGCAGCGCCAGGAGCGTGCCGACATCCCTCAGTTGCGGCACGTTGGTGAATGTCACCGGCTCGGCGCACAGCAGGGCCGCGCACAGAATGGGCAAGGCGGCATTCTTGGCCCCGGAAATGGCGATTTCGCCCGTGAGGCGAGAACCGCCTTCGATCAGTAGTTTGTCCATTCTGTTTTGCTATCCTTTTAGAGCGATTGTTCAGCCACGTAATTTGTAACCCCGTTCGAGCATCATCAGCGTGAGCGCGGCAAGCGCCACGAAACAGGCGCCGACCACGGCGAAACTCAGCCAGGGCGAGGTATCGGACTGGCCGAAAAAACCGTATCGAAAACCGTCGATCATGTAGAAAAACGGGTTGGCATGAGAAATTTTCTGCCACAGGGGCGGCAGGGAATGAATCGAATAGAACACGCCCGAAAGCATGGTGAGCGGCATGATGAGGAAGTTCTGGAAGGCGGCAAGCTGGTCGAACTTCTCCGCCCAGATCCCGGCGATGATGCCGAACGTGGCAAGCAACGCGCCGCCGAGAATACTGAAGGCGAACACCCAGGCCGGTTGCGCAAGCGGCAGATCGACGAAAAACATCGACATCAGCCCCACCCCGACGGCGACGAGCAGGCCACGAAGCACGGCTGCCAACACGTAGGCGGCATAAAAGACGCGACAGGAGATCGGCGGCAGCAGCACGAAAATGATGTTGCCGGTGACCTTGCTCTGAATCAGCGAGGACGAACTGTTGGCAAAGGCGTTCTGCAACAGCGACATCATGACGAGTCCCGGCACGAGGAAGGCGATGTAGGGCACATCACCATACACGGTGGCATGGCGGTCGAGCACATGGGAAAAAATCAGCAGATAAAGCAACGCACTGAGCACGGGCGCGGCCACGGTCTGAAACCCGACCTTACTGAAGCGCAGCACTTCCTTGGCAAACAGGGTGCGAAACCCGACGAAGCGCGACGCGCGAAACGTTCCGGGCAAGGATTCGGCATCAGGCATGGCGCATCACCTCCACAAACACCTGTTCGAGATCGGGTTCGTCAACGGAGACTCCGCATACGCCCGCCCCGGCTTCGCGCAGACGGGCAAGCAGCGCCTCCAGCGCCTCCATTCCCTTTCCTCCCGAGGCTGCGGCGTCGATGCCGAAGGCTACACAGTCCCCTGACACCGTCTCGCCGAGCGCCTTCGCCACGTCGGGCCGTTCCACCTTCACCCGGAAGTTGCGGGTGGAAAAGCGGGAAATCAGGTTGGCGGTGGTGTCGAGCGCCACGATGCGCCCGGCCTTCATCATGGCAATGCGCCCACACAACGCCTCGGCTTCTTCGAGGTAGTGCGTGGTGAGCACGACGGTGTGACCGTCGGCGTTGAGTTGCTTCACGAACTCCCACAAGCCCTGCCGCAGTTCGACATCCACCCCTGCGGTCGGCTCGTCCAGCACGATCACCGGCGGGCGATGCACCAACGCCTGCGCCACAAGCACCCGACGTTTCATGCCCCCGGAGAGGGTGCGCATATTGGTGTCGGCCTTGCTCAACAGGTCGAGACGGGAAAGAATCTCGTCGATCCAGTCGTCGTTGCCGCGAATGCCGTAATAGCCGGACTGAAACTTGAGCACTTCGCGCACGGAAAAAAATGGGTCGAACACCAGTTCCTGCGGAACCACGCCGAGCTTGAGCCGGGCGTTGTGGGGGTCGGCGACAACGTCGTGACCCATGACTTCAAGCGTGCCGCCATCGGCGCGCACCAACCCGGCAAGCGCCGAGATCAGTGTGGTCTTGCCCGCGCCGTTCGGGCCGAGCAAGCCGAAGAACTCCCCTCGCGCGATTTCGAGGTCGATGCCGGCAAGCGCCTGGAGACTGCCGTAACGCTTGGTCAGGGCGGCAACGCGAATCGCAGGAGAGCGCGTCATATCAGGCCGCAAGCGGCAACAGGGCATCGACGCCGTAGAGTCGGGCAAGCGCCAGCAGGGATTCCGGCGGCGCGCGCAGTTCAACCACGCGCCCACGCGCCCTCGATCGCCGCAGCCAGGCCAGCAGGAGCGCAAGCGCGGAAGAATCCACACGGGTAACGCCGCTGAAATCGAACACCAGATCCCCGGCAGGCAAGGCGCGTCCGAGCCAGGCCGCAACAGTCTCCAGGGTCAACGCCCCTTTCAGCTCCACGACCGAATAGTCCGTCATTATTTGCCGCCCTGCCCCGCTTCCAGCGATTTGTTCTTGGCCTCCATCGAGGCAATCAGGCCGTCGATGCCTTTTGCGCTGATCTCATCGGCAAAACTGTTGCGATGATTGACGACCAGACTCATCCCGGCCACGATGACATCGAACACTTTCCAGCCCTTGTCGCCCTTTTCCAACGAATATTCGAGGAGGATGGGCTGCTGCGAACCCGCCTGTCTGACTTCCGTGCTCACTCTGGTGTTCTTTTCGTTGAGACTGCCCCGCAGGGGTTTGACTTCGATTGCCTGGTCACGGAACTCGATGAGCGCGTGAGAATACGTGCGCACGAGCAGGATACGGAATGCCGCAATGAGACGTTCCTGCTGTTGCGGACTGGCGGAGCGCCAGTGCTGGCCCACGGCAAGACTGGTCATCCGCCGAAAGTTGAAGTGTGGCAGTACTTTCTCGTCGACCAGCGCAAGCATCTTGTTCATGTCGCCCGCCTGGATCGACTTGTCACTACGCACGATGGTCAGCACTTCATCAGTCACCTTGCGCACCAACTCATCGGGAGGCAGCGTTTCACCTGCGGCAAAAGCCGCAATGGGAGCGAACAGCGCCGCCAGCATCAACAAACAATGGGCAAACAGTCTTTTTGTCATCGTTTTCCTCCAGGTTTCTCAAGGGGTTTCGTCGACATTCTCGTCGGAGTCGAAATCATCATATTCAATCGGCACATTTCCGTCACGCACCTTGAAACGACGTAGTTGCAAATAGGAATCGCGCATAAAACGGTACTTGTCGAACGTACTTTCATCGAGGATGCGTTCGGCCCCCAACAGACGCGCGCGGGTGTTGACCAATTTCATCCCCGAGAGACCATAACGAACTTTGGAATCATGTACCACGGGGTTTCCGGGAGGCAATGTCCAGGGCGACGAGGCCATCGCATCCAACGGAAGCGCGGAGCTGTCGCGCAAAGTGTTCGGACCGAAGAACGGCAGCACCACGTAGGGGCCTTCCTTGACCCCCCACACCCCCAGGGTCTGACCAAAATCTTCGTCATGCTTGGGAAGCCCGGCCTCGGAAGCGATGTCGAGCAGGCCGCCTATCCCCAGGGTTGAATTGAACACGAAACGCGCAAAGTCGTGCATCGCATCGACGGGTTTGCCTTGCGCCAGGTTATTGATGCCGATCCACGGGTCCTGAAGGTTCCCGAAAAAATTGCCCACCCAGGTACGCACGAGCTCAGGCGTCACTTTCATGTAGGCTTTCGCCACGGGTTTCATCACTGCGCTGTCCAGTTTCTCGTTGAACGAGAACATGGCGCGGTTGTATGGCTCCAGCGGATCTTCCGGCGGAGCGTTGGCGCAGCCGACGGCAAGCAAAAGCGTAGCGGAAAGGAGAACGATGTTTTTCATTGGAATCGATTTGGCTGTAAATCGGTATACATGTGTCGGCATCAACGCGTTGGTGACGGAGTTGGCGTCTCGGCGGCCTTGTTGAACATGAACTGACCGATGAGTTTTTCCAGCACTACCGCCGACTGGGTAAATTGCAAAGTATCGCCGTCCCTGAGAACTTCCTCATCTCCGCCCGCATCGAGTCCGACGTACTGCTCGCCGAGCAGACCCGAAGTCAGGATGGACGCAGTCGTATCAGCCGGAAATTCACTGTATCGGCCATTGATGTCGAGCCGCACGACGGCGCGAAAATTCTGGCGATCGAGCTTGATGCTTCCAACCCGGCCCACCAGCACGCCCGCGCTCTTGACCGGCGCGCGTACTTTCAATCCGCCGATGTTATCGAAGACCGCCTTGACGGAATAGATCGAACCCTTCTTCGACACGTCCGAATAACTGCCCACCTTCACCGCCAGGAAAACCAGGGCGGCGATGCCAAGCGCCACGAATATTCCTACCCACAAATCCAGTGTCGTCCGACTCATCATAAGCCCCGAAACATGAAAGAAGTCAGTACAAAATCCAGCGCCAGGATCGCCAGCGCCGAAATCACCACGGTGCGCGTAATTGCCCGCGACACCCCTTCAGCCGTAGGCTGACAGTCGTAACCTTCGAATACCGCGATCCACGACACCGCCACGCCGAATACGAAAGATTTGATGACGCCGTTGATCACGTCGTAGCGGAAGCTGACCGCAGCCCGCATCTGCGACCAGAACGCGCCGTCATCCACCCCGATGGCTATCACGCCGATCAGCCAGCCGCCGAAGATTCCCATCGCCGAGAATATCGCCGCCAGCAGCGGCATCGAAATCACCCCGCCCCAAAAACGCGGCGCGACGACACGCGCGAGCGGATTGACCGCCATCATGTCCATCGCCTGCAATTGCTCGGTAGTCTTCATGAGGCCGATTTCCGCCGTCACCGCCGACCCGGCCCGACTGGCAAAGAGAAGCGCCGCCACGACCGGCCCAAGCTCGCGCAGAAGCGACAGGGCCACCATGATGCCCAGCGCATCGCTCGAACCGAACCGCTGGAGAATGTCGTAGCCCTGCAAGCCGAGCACCATCCCCACGAACAGCCCTGACACCACGATGATGAGCAGCGAGAGCGTGCCGCTGAAATAAATCTCGCGGATCGTAAGCGGCAGTCGCAGGAGCGACTGCCCGGAATAACGCAGCACCGCCAGGAAAAACCGGGCGGCGAAACCGAGCCGCCATACGCCGTCGATGGTCATCGCGCCGAGTTTGCGCAGGGCCGCGCCCAGAACGTTCATGCCGCGACTCCGGCAAGCAGACTCTCCAATGGCGGAGCGGGATAATGGAACGGAACCGGGCCATCGGCCTCGGCATGGACGAACTGGCGCACGAAAGGATCGCTCGACGTGCGAATCTCTTCCGGCGAGCCTTGCGCCACGATGACGCCGTTGGATACGAAATAGATGTAATCGACCAGATCGAGCGAAACCTGCACGTCATGCGTCACCATGATGGAAGCCGCGCCGAGGGCATCGTTCAAGCGTCGGATCAACTGGCCGGTGACGCCGAGGGAGATCGGGTCGAGCCCGGCAAAAGGCTCGTCGTAGAGCATCAGCATCGGATCGAGCGCCACGGCCCGCGCCAACGCCACCCGCCGCGCCATTCCGCCGGAAAGCTCGGAGGGCATCAGCGCATGCGCGCCGCGCAACCCGACTGCGTGAAGCTTCATCAACACGAGATCGCGGATCAATTGGGCGGGCAGTCCGGTGTGTTCGCGCAAAGGAAATGCCACGTTGTCGAACACGCTCATATCGGTAAAGAGCGCCCCGAACTGGAACAACATGCCCATGCGCCGCCGCATTGCGTACAGCGACCCCGTCGAGAGGCGTCGCAAATCCCGTCCATCCACCTCGACCTTGCCCGAAGCCGCCCGCAACTGCCCGCTGATCAGGCGCAACAGCGTCGTCTTGCCACAGCCGCTCCCCCCCATGATCGCCACCACCTGTCCACGGCGCACGGTCAAATCGATGCCGCGCAGGATCTCGCGTTCGCCGTAGGCGAAGCGCACGCCATCGAGGCGGACGAGAGGATTGTCGGGAAGGCTCGAATTCACGGACTCTTTGAACATATTGCATGAAGGCGAAAGATGAATTTTATCGCATGAAACCCGAAAAGTGTTGATAATACGGCCGTTGTGATGGCAACCAGGCATCTCCGACGAGTTTGATCCGCTGCGCAGGGCAAATGCGACGTACTCCATGAGCATAACCGCAACAACGCATGAATTCGTCCGGTTGACCGGCCTGGCCCCGGTTTTCGATCCCGGCATCCGCTGCCTGATCCTGGGGAGTTTCCCATCCCCTGCGTCCCTGGCGACCCAACAATATTACGGGCACCGGCAAAATCATTTCTGGAAACTGCTTGGCGCAATCCTCGCCGAACCGCTCCCCGAGCTTCCTTACGCCGAACGTATCCGGCGCGTTCTGACGCATCGGGTCGGCATCTGGGATGTCTACCGCGCCTGTGTGCGGCCCGGCGCGCTCGATGCCGACATCCGCGCCGGAGAAGCCAACGATCTCGATGCCCTGATCGATCAGGCTCCCGCACTCGAGCGCATCTGTTTCAACGGGCGTTGCGCGGCAAAATTCGCACCCCGGCTGGCGCGTCCCGGCCTGGAAATCCATATACTGCCCTCCTCCAGCCCCGCCTATACTCTGGCCTTTACAGCCAAACTGGGATGCTGGCAAGCAGCGATTCTTCACGGAAACGCCCCCCAATTGAACGGTAAGACAACCGCGCCATGAAGCCTCCGCGTCCGAGATTGTGTCGGCGCAAATCTTTACAGAAACTCACATGCCTGTTTCCGAAGCCATCCTGCATTCCAGCCTGCTTACCGACCTGCGCCAGCTTGGCCGCGTCCTGACCCTGCGCCGTCCCGAACCGGGCAGTTTCAGTCCGAACATCGCCAAGCTTCCCTGGCTCGTCCTGTTCTATTGCCTGATCTCGATCATTCTTTCCATCGCTCTGAACGGCTGGGAGGACGGCGCGATCATCGAAGGCGCAACGTTTGTCGGCACGGCATCCGTTCCGTTTGCTGCCGTCGCCCTCTTCGCCGGTTTGCTGAAGTGGATGGACAGGCGACAGGACGGAGAAGCCGTCTGGCTGGTATTTACCCTGCTGCTGCTCATAGTGCCGCTGGCTGGATTCATCGGCGCAAAGTTAGTGTCGGTCATCACCAATCTGGCGTTTTTCTACCATTCCCGCTACACATACCCGGATTCGGATACGTCACTGCCAGGCGATTGGCATTTAGGCGACATCAGTCTTGCTCCATGGTTTGCATACTTCATTTCCGCGCTGCCCCACATCTGGCTGGCACTGGCTGGCGCACGGTACATCGCCCATATCGGGCGCGGCTGGCAGCGCATCCTGTGTGTACCGTTTACCCTGTCGGCCCTGTTCGCCGTCTTCACCAGCGCCAACCCGCTGGCGCTCTGGCAAGTCGACACGGACGCCCCCCTGACATACACCAAAGAGACCGGCGGACTCGCCATCGACGAAGAAGTGTTCTACGGCCAGTCTCGCCTCCTCGATGAGCATCTGGCCAGGATCGAGACCGGAAAACCCGGCGTGCCGGAAATCTTTTTCCTCGGCTTCGCAGGCGACGAAGAAGGCGTATTCATGCGCGAGACCATCACTGTCGAGCAACTGTTCAGGGATCGTTACGCCACCGCCGGCCACACCATGATCCTGGTCAACAACCCGGCCACGGCCCGGAGGCTCCCGTTTGCCAACCATGAATCGCTCTCGAGGGCGCTACGTCGCATCGGCGAGCAGATGAACGGAGAAGAAGACCTGCTTTTCCTGTTCCTGACCTCGCACGGTTCAGCCGATCACCGTTTTTCCATCAAGTTTTCGCCGTTCGGTTTCTCCGACATCACCCCGGAGATGCTGCGCACGGCGCTCGACGAAGCCGGTATCAAACGCCGGGTGGTGGTGGTTTCGGCCTGCTATTCCGGCGGCTTCATCCCCAGGCTCGCCGATCCCGACACCCTGGTCATCACTGCCGCCGATGCCGACCGCAATTCTTTCGGCTGCAACGACACGAACGATCTGACCGACTTTGGCCGCGCCTATTTCGACGAAGCGTTGCGCGAAACCCGCTCATTCACCGAAGCGTTCGAACGCGCCAAGGCCACTATTGCCGCCCGCGAAGCGGCCGACGGCATCACCTCGTCCAACCCTCAGATTGCCGGAGGCGAATCCCTGCACGCCCAACTGGAATGGTTCGCGCGGGAGCCGGGACGGGGAAATTAAAGCGGGTTCAGACTTTGAACTTTGCCACCACGTCGCGCATCGCCCGCGCCAGTTGTTCGATGTTCGACGCCGCATCGGAAGAACTGCGCGCTGCGGCGCTGCTTTCCTCCGCAGCCTGAGCAACGCGCTCGACCTGCTGCGAAATCGCATGGCTGGCAACACCCTGCTCGGCCAGAACCGAGGTGATGTCGCCGACGTGCGTCTGCACCAGTTTGGCGCCCTGCTGGATATTCGTGATGGCCTCTCCGGCCCGATCGGCCAGTTCAACGCCGGATTCGACCCGCCCGGCGGCGCTGCTCATCGCGGCCACCGCCAAATGCGAACTGTCCTGGATGGCGGCGATTTTTGCGCCGATCTCGCCAGTGGCGCTGGTGGTGCGTTCGGCGAGTTTTCTTACTTCGTCGGCAACGACGGCAAACCCGCGTCCCTGTTCTCCGGCACGCGCCGCTTCGATCGCCGCATTCAGCGCCAGAAGATTGGTCTGATCGGCAACATCCTTGATCACCTGCACGATGCTGGAGATCTGTTCGGACTGATGGCCCAGTTCCGTGATGCTCTCGGAAGACTTGCGCACGGCTTCGGCCATGGCGCGCATTTCGATGACGGTCTGACGGATGACCTCGCCGCCCTGTTGCGAGAGTTCGCCGGTTTGTTGCGTGATTTCGGAGGTCTCCTGCGCGTTTTCGCTGATGTGGGTGACGCTGACGGTCATCTCCTCGACCGAGGTGGCCATCGCCGAGGATGTCTCGCTGGTCGTCGCCGAGCCATGGGCGGCATGCCGCGCGGTAACGGCGAGTTCGGTCGCTGCCGCGTCGAGACGGGTCGTATGTTCAAGAATTTCGCCCAGGGCTTTCTGCAACACGACCAGCAAATGATTGTACGATTTCGCAGTTTGACCGACCTCGTCGGAACCGGAAACCTCTACGCGCCGGGTGAAGTCGCCGCTCCGTTCGATTTCGACCATTGCCGTCTGCAAGCCCGACAACGGGGCAACGATGGTACGAATGATCTTCCAGGCAATGAACGCGCTGATCAAGAGGCCGACGGCAAAAGCGATCAGCATGTTTGCGCGTGATGATCGATAGGCGTCCCCCGCCTGCTTGAAACTCTCCGTGGCAAGCACGCCATTCATATCGGTCAAATCACCGGCGATTCTTTCCACAGGCACCCCCAACTCACGGTATCCTCGAATGAAATGTTCATGGACGGCATAGGAAAAATCGTTGGCGCGCAATGAACTGATGGCGGGGCGAATGACCTCCTTGACGAATCGGGCATAGCTTTCACTGAACCGGGCCGCCAGTTCCTTTTCTTCGCCCTCCATAGGGGTAGCGGTATAGAGCGCCCATGCCGCATCGACCTCCTTGAGTTCCCTTTCAACCGATTCCAGGTGCTCCACAACCGTGTGGCTGCTGTGGATCCTGTTGATTTCCGAGTCGGGGTTGTGCTGCAAGGCGCGGAAAATATCGGCAGTCAGCGCGCCGACCCTGGTGTTGATCTTGCCGAGTTGGGCCAATGCCACGGCCCTGCTGTTGTACATGTCGTCCATGCTGTTCGACATCCTTGCCATGCCGAACATTCCGAACAGTGCGACGACGACGGTAACTATCGAAGCAAACGCAGTGAGAAAAAAGAGCCTGCTGCCAACCTTGAAATTACTAAACATAACGTACTCCAAAAGGAACGTCCGACAAGACAGTTCCGATAAAGCGACGCATGAACGATGTCCGAAACAGAGTTTTTGTAATGTGAAAAATCCCCGTTTCCGCTCTGGTTGCGGAAACTACTTATGCCAGGGTCAAGTCAGATCATCCATCGGCGAGCGCACTCTGTCGAACGCCAAAAAAAAACGCAGTCCGTGTCCGGACTGCGTTAAATCCACACCAAAGATGAGGGTGGAGGAGACACCACTATTGACCACGCACCATGCGCAATCAAACCGGCGCGAATTATGGGCCTAAACCCACATTAAGCGCAAGGTTTTTATGTGGCACTCTCAAAAAATGCCATATAGATTTGTTGAAATGTATTTGCAAAAATCATTATGAATATAAATATATAATAAAATCAGATGATTATAATGGAATCAGAAGGACTGAACCAGTGTTGGTAAACCGCCCTAACGACAATCCTCGAACACCTGCCACAACGCGCCGAACACGATTTCGGCGTTTTCCCGGAACACGTCATCGAAGGCTTCTTCCATGCGCATGCCGCGCAGGGCCAGCCGGTAGGCGGCGTGTTTCCTTTCGGGAAAGTCGCCCTCGTTCCATTTCTTGAAGGCTTCCTTGAGGGCCCTGTCTTCGTTGCCCTCTCGGGCGCGGATACGGGCATATTCCCAGGCCGACTTCGGGAAAAAACGTAGCGGCTCACGCAGTCCCGCACGGTAGAGCGCCAGCAATTTTCCGAGTTGCGCGTGCGCATCGGCAGCGGGCAAGGGATGCAGCACGAATCCGCCTTCGCGCGACAAACCGCGAGTCCGGCACTCCACCCCCGGCGACGGCGCGGCGCAGAGCGTCAGATGGTCGAACCAGGCTGCAAGCACATCGCTGGCGCGAACGTCATCGTAACGAAAGGCAACGAGTCCCGTTGCGCGCAACGCACCGAAGGCGGCCCGCAGTTCCCAGGTTTCGGCTTCATGCTCACCGTTGAAACGGAGCACGTGTTCAAGTCTCACGGTATGCACCGGACAGCGGGGCAAAGCGCGCGCCGCGTTCACCCGCTCGGCGAAACCGCGCAGAGAAACCAGTTCGCGGCGCAACGCCCCCTCCCCCAGCCTCCCGACTGGGTATTCACCCCCCGCGCGGGCAAGGGAAAAAAGCGCATCATCCGCGATCGAAGCGTCCCCTTTCTCCCCCTCTTCCAGTAGGACGGGCAACAAACGCGCCACGAGCGTGCGGTTTGTCTGCCAGTCCGGAACGAACGATTCGACATCGGCGAGATCTTCTTCACTCTCCGGAAGATCGAGTCCCAAACGTTCGCGCAGCAGAAAACGACAGGGATTGCTGAAAAAACGCTTGAGTTGGGTGAGATCGACGCAACGCCACTCTTCACCCGGCGGCGGCAGGGGAGAGGTGAAAAACGGCCTGCCGCCACTGTCTTCTTCGACATGATCGTCGTCGTCTTCAGAAGAATTGGTCTCCACGCGCTTTCTTCCCACGCGCTGTTGGCGAAAACGCTCATCGAGCGCGCGGGCGAATTCGCCGCGAAAACTCTCGAGGCGATGATCCCTTTTCCCTTCCGTCACGAAATACTCGGCTGAAAAGGATTGCAGCGGATGCTCCACGATCAGCCGGGCGCGGGCCTCGGCAATCGAATCCGGCTGCCCCGGTTCTTCGGCGCAGGCGGCGGCAAGCACATCGAGCAGTTCGTCGACCAGCACGGAGGGAAGCAATTCGGCATTGTCCCGCGCGCTACGCCCGACACAGGACAAATGCAGCACATCGCGCGCAGCCAGTACGGCATCGAGAAAAAGATTTCGCTCGTCGTCCCGACGCTGGCGGTCGCCATTCTGCGGAAAGGCCGCCATGAGATCGAACTCGTCCGCGCGCTCGCGGGCGGGAAAGGCATCGCTGTCCAGTCCGATGACGCACACCACCCGGTACGGCAAACCACGCAGGGCCGACAGGGCGCTGAACGTCACCGCACCGCCGGGCACGCTACCGTGCAGGGTCTCATCGAGCCGTTCGAGTAGCGCTGGATGCACGACATCGAGCGGCAACGCGCCGCCGGTTTCCTGCCCACCGAGACCGGCAGCGGCCATATCGTCGGCCAGCGCGTTGATCGTTTCACGCACGGCGCGCATCTCGTCGGCGTGCTTCGGCGGCTCTCCCATCAAGGCCGTGAGCGAAGCCAGCAACACGGCTCGCCAGCCCTCGGCGTCGCGCGCCTTCAGCAATTCGCCCCGCAAGCGATGCAGAGCGCGGGCGTAATGCCAGAACGCGCCCAGCGCCATCCCTGCGCTGCCTTGCGGCGCGTGACGGATGCCGGTCTGTCCGGCGAAAAGCGCGCGTCCGGCCACGTCTCCCGCCGCCCAGGACAGGAACAGACGGGCGAGTCCGGCCTCCACGGTATGCTCGCCGCGCGCGCCGACGGTACGCGCCTGTTCCGAATCCAGCCCCCAACGGATGCCCGCCTCGCGCATCCAGTCACGCACCTGTTCCAGTTCTGATTCGGCCAACCCAAAATGCGCCGCCACCAACGGTTGTCGCAGCAGGTCGAACACCCGGCTTGCGGGCGCATTGCCCGCTGCCAGGGCCAGCAGATCGTCGAGCGCGCGCGCAACCGGATTCTCCTCCGTCCGCCTCTGACCCGTGATGCGCCACGGAATGAACCGCTCTCGCGGCGCAGTGCCGAATACCGCCTCGATCAACGGCGCGCAGGCGGCCAGATCGGGCATGAGAACGACGACCTCATCCGGGCGCAAGCCCTCTCGTTCCCCGAACAGCCCCAACAGGCGATCATGCAGCGCCTCCAGTTCGCGGATACGCGAGTGGCACAGATGCAGTTCGATGCTGCGGTCATCTTTATCCAGGCGGATACTGCCTGCTTCGAGTTCCCGCAAATCGAGAAAAGCGTTTTGCAGGCATGCCAACAGATGAGAATCCGCATGCGGCGTAAATTCCGCGCGCTCCAGCACAGGATTTTCGCCTTCAAACAGGGATTCGATCTGCGTTTGCGTCTGCTTGCCCCAGGCCGCCAGCAGCCGGTTGCCCGTCTCATGGAAAAGATTGCGCTGCCGCCGTGCCAGCCACGACAGGCGACGCGCATCGACGATGTCGAACCAGTATTCGCGGCACGGATTGAGCACGTACAACTGCACATCCATCACCCGCGCCAGCGCGCGCAACGTCTCCAGGTAAAGCGGCGGCAGACTCGGCAGGCAAAAAACATCGACGGCGGCAGGCAGATCGAGCCGCGCGAGCGCGGCATCCTCCATCCGCGCCACGCGGCGCAGAAAACGCAAGAACGGCAACTGAAACGCCCCGGATTCATCATGAAGAGCGATGCGCCGCCACAACTCGGCCTGCCAGGCTTCATCCGCTCGATGTGTCCCCTCACGCGACACGAACGTGGGTTTTTCACCGGCCCATCCTTCGAGCCACACCGGGCGATAGCACAGATAATGATCGAACAGACGCGCCAGCCGCCCAGCCAATTCAAAACGCTGCCGTGCATCCGCCCTTTCCAGGTAACGCGCCAGCCGCGCGTGTTTCCCCGGCCAATCGCCTTCCAACGCGGCGAAAATCCGCCAGACGAGCGCATCCGGAGCATAGGGCGACGACGCCGGAACCTCCACGACGCAACCGATCTTCCGCCACAACCACTGCGCCAGATAGTCGAATTCGACCCCCGCGCCGATCCCGAAGCGATCCGCCATCGCCAGTTCGATGCGCCGCCTGAGCGCGCTCCCCGGAACGATCACCTGCCAGCGCGCAAACGGCCCCTGCAAGCGGCAAGCCTCCCGCCGCGCCAACAGGGCATCCAGCAGACTTTCACAGCGGTTGGAGAAAAAGACGGAAAACACGGGAGGCAAACGGAAAAAACAGCAAGGATACTTATTATGAGGCGTTGCAGGACAGCTCGGTACTCTGGCACGAGAATCGTAGCGATTATCTGCCTTTCATCCGCTACAGCCTCGGTATTCTGCAAAAAGCCTACAGCGAGTTTGAGGACAGGGTTCAATTTCTGCGTTATCGCGGCCTACCCAGATCTGACCGCATCAAGGCAGTCATTGAGAGCAAGATTGGTAAAATCACAAAAAAAGAAATCATGGAAGCTTGCCCGGCCATCAGCAAGATAACGGTAGAGCGCACCCACTCTGTGGTGGAGACGGTCACGAGGGGTTTGGCAGGACACTCGTAGGGGCGCGATTTATCGCGCCCAAATCGTTGCGCTCGTGCTCATTGGGCGCGATAAATCGCGCCCCTACGTCATTCTCGCCACCTATGTGGTCGGCTCCATGCGCCACTGGCCTCCCGTCACACATGTCTGGCTCCTGGCCTGGTTGCGAGGCGATTTTCGAAGGCCCGGTGGTCACTATACGCTTCGATCCAAACGTACTCGAAGGCTTACGGGCCACCGGGCGCGGCTGGCAAAGGCTTGTGAACGACACGATGCGCAAGCGCCTCAAAGAAATGGCGTCGTAACCCGTCTTTTCGGGACAGACTAAGCTTCTGCTCAGTCTGTCCCGACTTTCCCCATTCAGCCCCTCAACACCGCCAACGCCGCGTTGAAAGTCTTGCTGGATCGCATGATCGCGTCGCATTTTCCAGCATCGACGCGGTAGTAACCCCCGAGATCGACAGGCTTGCCCTGCACGACCTTGAATTCGGCAACGATGTCCTGCTCGCCAGCCGCCAATGCCCTGGCAAGCGGAGCGAAACGCTCGGCGAGTTCCTTGTCTTCGTTCTGGGCGGCAAGCGATTCGGCCCAGTAGAGCGACAGGTAGAACTGGCTGCCACGGTTGTCGAGTTCGCCGGTACGGCGCGACGGGGATTTGTTGTTGTCGAGGAGCTTGCCGGTGGC
>JGI24702J35022_10000139_pt1 | contig 36237 bp, 36 predicted proteins | sample TergutTh196P4_FD_35022 | JGI IMG/M metagenome (IMG submission 35022) | reverse complement strand
GGGCGGTTGCGCCACGACCTATTGTGTTAGCGGCAGCAATAAAACGTGTATTTTGGTGGCGCTCTATGCGACCGTCTGGGAATTCTCCGTGGTCGCCCCCGATTATCGAGTTCAAAGCCGTTAAGACGCTAGAGTTAGCATTATCAATTTCGTCAAATAAGAAAACCCCGCCTTCGCCCTCATCGCCATTTGCCCGTGTTGCTTCGTAGACCTCACGAAGTCCAGTTGTATGATAATGGCCATTCGCGTCGACGAAACCCAATAATCCTGCTTCAAGGGTGGCCGGTCCTAGAGACTTCGAGCGATACGGCAAGCCTAGTTGCTGCGCAACTTGTTCGCTCATTGTCGATTTGCCTGAACCAGCTTCGCCATGCAACCAAACTGGTATGTCGGCTTGCAGGCAAGCGCGTACCAAAGGTAATTGACGGTGGGTGGGACTAGCCATGTCAATAAATGGCAGCAATTGCGGAACTTTGTGAGGATTATTATCCTCGGTTTGTGATAACAATTGTATGACCGCATTGAAAACAATCTCGGGCGCGACACGTGCAGCTGCTGCCCTAGCTGCGTCAACTGCCGCTGCGTCTATAGCATCGGACAAGTACTCCTTTACTACCTCATCAAGGGCCGATATAGCGATATCGCGAACTGTCTTTTCAACTAGCTTACGTGTTTGACGCGTAATATTGTTCACGGCAGCATCCGACAGAACGTCGTGGCGACGAGTGGGGTCTTTTTTTCCCATATAGGCTTCCTTTGTTAAACTTATTTTGCGTCGTCGGGTTTTTCCCACCAAAATAGGACTAACGCGGGTGTTTAATCCTTAACAACGTTTTGCGCTGTATAGCGTTAGCCCAATAACACGCAAAACGTTGCGCTGTTAAGGATTAAACAGCAACATTCTACAATATCTAATTAAATAATACAAGTAGCCAACATTTAGAAATTTGTGCTATAATTTAACCATGAGCTTTTCAGTAGGAGTCATTAGATAATGGCCAGGCCAATAATTCTCAGTAACGGCGAAATGGCGATCGGACTTAATCGGTTTGGTATGGTGCATGATTTTTATTTTCCTTATGTCGGTCTCGAAAATCATAGCAGTGAACGCTCTAGTCGACACCGCGTTGGTTTATATATCGAAGGGGCGATGCATTGGCTCTCTGACGGTAGTTGGCAGATCCAGCAACATTATTTGCCTGGACGGTTGATCGGTAAAACTGTTGTGACTAACGAATGGTTGGGTTTTGCGATCGAATTCCAAGATTTCGTCGATAGTGAGCTCAATGTGTTTGCCCGCAATATCCACGTGATTAATTTAAACGATCGACCGCGACGGGCTAAGCTGTTTTTGCATCAAGCATTTATTATCGGTGAAGCGGCGGACGGTCACGATACTGCGCAATATATCCCATCAATGAGTGGCGGCGAGTCGGCAGTAATTTTACATTACAAAGGCAAACGCGCTTTTATGGTCAGTGGTGAAAATTGTCGAACGGGGACGACTTTTGATAGTTTCAGTATTGGTTCATTTGGTCAATTTCGCGACGGTCAGAGTGATGGTTGTTGGCGTGATGCGGAGGATGGTGAACTAGCGCGCAATCCGGTTGAACGGATTCAAACTGATTCGATTTTAGAGTATGATCTCGAATTTCAAGCCCACGATTCGACGCGAGTTCACTATTTCCTCGTGGCTGGAAAATCCAGTCATGAGTGTCGGCAAACCTTGAACAAATTCCGGGCCGACGGGCTGTTGACGCGACTAATGAAAACCAATCAATATTGGCAGAAGTGGATCACGCCTGCCCAGACGCTAGCCGAAGTTCGGGTCGCGCCCGAATATCGCGAACATTTCTTGACTTCCCTACTGATTTTGAAAGCGATGATGGACCGTCGTGGCGCGGTGATGGCTAGTTGCGATACGGAGATGCTCAAATACACTCGTGATGCTTATGTTGATTGTTGGCCACGGGACACGGGCTATGTGCTGTGGGCGCTGCTCCGACTCGGTTATTATAACGAAATTCGCCAATTCTTCTGTTTCGCCTGTCACGCGATTTCGGATGAAGGTTTCTTTTGGCAAATGTATCGACCGGACGCGACGATTGGACCGAATTCACATGCTTATATTCATGATGGTGAAGTTGCACCACCGATCCAAACCGACGAAACGGCGATCATCCTCTTTTTATTCGCCGAAACTGTCCAAGCGGCCGTCAAGGCTGGCGACAAATTGGCGAATTGGCGCGAGCTATATGGACAACTAGCCCGACCGATGGCGAATTTTCTCTCGGATTATATCGATCCAACGACTAAACTACCCCGCGCTAGTTACGAACTCTGGGAAGTTTCCTACCTAACGACCACCTATACCACAGCGGTCACTTTTGGTGGGTTGAGCGCCGCGGTCGATCTAGCGGAAATGTTCGGCGAAACTAACAACGCTATCAAATGGCGCAATGCGGCCACTGAAATTCGCGAAGCGGCGGCGATGCTCTGGAACGCTGAGCGAAACTTTTTCTACCGCGGTTTTTGGCGACGCGATAGCGGACAGACTGATTTTGATGCGACGATTGACGCTTCGGCGTTTTACGGCGCTTTTGCTTTTCGCTTGTTTGACGAAGAAAAGCTAGCCACCGCCTATCGCACGTTAACCGAAAGATTTCATATTCGCGGCGATAACCTTGGCTTGCCACGCTTTGAAGGCGATGAGTACAACCGCACCGACCCGAATTCGGACGGTAATCCGTGGTTCATCACTTCGTTTTGGTTGGCGCAGTACCAGGCCGAACGCGGTAAATTAAACTTGACCAAAAAAGTCCTCGATTGGGCGAACGACCAAATGACTCGAACTAACGTTTTGCCCGAACAGGTTAGCCCAACCGACGGTCGCATGCTCAGCGCGGCGCCGCTGGGTTGGTCGCACGCAGAATTTATTAACACTTGCCTAGACTATGGCAACCCGGGGTCGGCGCGCCCAGGAGCGGAAAATGAGGTTTCTACCTAGTCAAAACAGTCACGCTCGACGTGAATTTGGCCAAATTGCTAGCGAGTACGATCTGGTTTACTTTGGCACGGTCGATCCGCGAATCGATACTGATTACAAAATGGTCAAAGGATTGACCGCCGCGCCGAATCTGTTGGATGAAAATTATACGACCGGCAACGTTTATGATTATGAAGTGGCTTTTTTACAGCGCTCGAAACGCGTCCGCATCGTTTCTGGCCAGAAACAATGGCGACAATGGACGTTGCTCCAGGTTCAATTAAAAAAGGCCCGTCTGCCGCATTGCTTGATTGATGGTCGACGTCGCACCGAGGAATACGGCGTGCTGCTCGCCTCGACGCAACGTTGGCGCGAAATCGGTTGGCAGCACGTCGCGGCTGATGCTAATTTTCCACGACTGTTTGCGACCTATGCTCAACCGCTCGATGTCGCTGTGATTTCGGCGATTTTGACTAAAGAAATCCAAACCATGCTAGCGACGCATTTCTCGGAGTTTGATTACGAATTCGAGGACGACAAGTTGATTGTTTACGCTACTAACGCGAACATCGATCTCCAGGTTCTCGACCACATGCTCCGCGTCGGATTGTGGTTAGCCCGATATTTGGATCAGTGAATCAATCTAGTGCTTCTTGGGTTTGACTTCGTTACGGCCAAGGTTTTTCTTGGTTTCGGTGAAAACTTCGTGCTGACGCGTGCGCGGATTGTACTTCTTGAGCGACAGTTTACCTTGATTTCTAACTTGCTGATTCTGCGGATTAGTTGTCGTATAAAGGCGCGTTTTGCCATCACCACTAACAATACCGACCAATTTACGCTTGGATTTACTATTACTCTTTGCCATATGGTTCTAATCTATCATAAAATTAACTGCGGCGCAACTAGCTAAAGGAGTTTTTGACCAGCATTATTTTTTCTTGCGCGCCTTTTTCAGCTCATCGCCCAGGTAATTATCACTCGCCATTTTAGTGATCGCCCATAACACTGCGTTCGCCATAAACATGCCAAGTAGCGTAATCGCGACCAGAAGCAATTTCTGCCCCAACTGGTTGCTGAGCAGCCCAATAATACCCGCTACGACCAGCGTAGCTATAGACATAACCACGTATACATGTTGTAACACTTGACGTTCGTTATCTTTGCTCAGGATTTTGATAATATATTCTTTCATAAACAAAATAAAAACTCCATTTCGGCAATTATCATATCACACTAAAACATCGAAGTCAAACTCTGGAGCCGCCTTCGAGATTTGAACTCGAGACCCCTTCCTTACCATGGAAGTGCTCTACCACTGAGCTAAGGCGGCGTGGTGCTGGGAGTAGGATTCGAACCTACGAAGGCGAAAGCCAACAGATTTACAGTCTGTCGTGTTTGACCGCTTCACTATCCCAGCGCATTCGGAATTGGAGCCGCTTCTCGGATTCGAACCGAGGACCTACGGTTTACAAAACCGTCGCTCTAACCAACTGAGCTAAAGCGGCACGTAAACAGTATAGCAAACCGCTCGCAATTTTCAAATCTGGACTTTGCCGGGTTGTTTGATGCGGTCGCGGTGACCTTTTTCGGACATTTTTTTGGCGATCAAACGAAGTTTTTCCGAACGTTCGATTTCGCCTTCGTTTTCCAAAGCGTCAGCGAGTAGCTCAACACTTTGCGGATTCGGTTCTAGTTCGACCGCGCGTTCGAGTTCTTTGATCATCTTTTTGACATGGCCAGTGGCCTCGAGGACTTTGGCGTAGGCGACGTGACGCACGGCGACGTCTTCTTCCATTCGCAGCGCCTGCTCGAAAGCCTGTGTCGCCTTGTCCAGCTCGCCAGTTTCGTGATAAATCAGACCAACATTATGTAGCGAACTAGCGCTCGGCTGCAGACTTTGGGCAATTTCGAAACATTCGATCGCGTCATCGTATTGATGCTGTTTCGCGTACAAAATACCTAGACGATTATAAGCCCGCGCATTCCGTTCGTCGACCCGCAAAATCGTTAGGAGGGCTTTTTCGGCGCGTAAGTATTTCCGTTCGCGGATCGATTTTTGTGAAATACTCCACAATTTGTCGAGTTGTTCCGCCAGTTTGGAAGGCCCGCGCGATTGGCCATCTGCCTGCTGGTGCCAAAAAATCACCGCCAGCCCCAGCAGCACGATCGCACCCACGCCAAAAGTCCCATTCATACCGAGCATTTTAACATATTTAGACATTCAGCGCCAGGTAAGTTAGTTGCGCCCGAATATTGCCATTTTGATGAAGGTACTCAACGACATTCGACACGGTGTTCAAACTAGCGGCGACGGTTTTCGGATTTTTGGCCCGATCCGCTGTCACTAGCAGTATTCTCGCAACATTTTTACCCAGTTCGATCGCGCCGTCGCGCGTGGTGATCCCGGCGACGATAGCTAGTCGTTTGCCGGGCGATCCTTGAACAAAATCCTTGGCGGCGGCCATCGCTAGCGAAACTTTTTTAAAGTATTCTTCGTCGTTCAGTAGTCGAACGATTTCGGCCGGTTGGCGCTCGCCGAGAAATTTAACTTTGGCCAATTTTGCAGGGTCAGACCCTGCAAAAAGCGATTCGCAGGTTTCTACCGGCGGTGGCAAAACTTCAACGATTTGGGCGCGCGATTTGATCGTCGCTGGCAACCGAGTGGGCAGATGTGTGGTCAAAATATAAAAAACCTGCGGCGTCGGTTCTTCGAGGCTTTTGAGGAAAGCTTCAGGTGCTTTGTCAGTCATTTTTTCGGCTTCGTCGATGATGATGCACAAAGGATCACTGCGGCGACTGCGCACTAACGTCCTTAAATCACGGATGTCGTCGATGTTAATAGTCAGAGTTTTCTGCCTGTCGTGAGAACACGGCTCGACGATTACCACGTTCGTCCCAGCGATTTCGGTGGCCAAAGTTCGTGCGATCGTGCCGAGACCGACGCCTTTGTCACCGGTCAAGAGCAGCGCGTGCGTCGGTTGCCCCAAATGATTCGCTAACGCTAGACGTGTTTTGGGGTGCAAAATTAGATCGACGAACGTCATCATTCGTCGCTTCCTTCCTTGATTTTCGCCTGGAAATCGTTCGGCAGTTCGGCTACGAAAGTTTTCCTGAGATTTTCTGGCTTGGCTGGGATGGTTATTTCTAGAGATGCCGCGTGCAAAAACATCCTCTCTCTCTTTGCCGGTTCCGAACCTGCAAAGTTGTAAAGCGGATCACCAACGATTGGCGCGCCGATGTACGCCAAATGCACGCGCAATTGGTGCGTCCGCCCAGTCAGCGGTTTTAGCTCAACCAGCGCCGTACCGTTTTTCAAGACCCGCATCACTCGGTAGTCAGTCACTGCCGGTTTGCCTTTGGGATCGACACGGAAGGTCGATGGTTTTTTGGGGCTTCTGGCTATCGGCAGGTCAATCATGAAGTTGTCACTATGAGGAGGCCTCGTCCGACGTTCATTTCTCGCAATGACAGTGGGAACTTGCTCAACGATCGCTAAATAAGTTTTTTTAGCCTTGCGTTCGGCGAATTGCTTTTGCAGAAACTTCCGCGTTTCGTCATTTTTCGCACCGATCAGCACGCCCGACGTTGCCCGATCTAATCGATGGACAATGCCAAACCGGTTGTTTTCTTGCAGGACCCGGTCCTGCAAAGAAGTGCGCGATCTTATAAAATCCGCCACTGTTGATTCTTCATTCAGCGCGCCTTTAGCGTGCGTCAAAACGCCCGCTGGTTTGTTGATCACGATAACATTATCGTCCTCGTAGATAATCGGTAAATCCAATCCCTCTGGTTTTTGAGCATTTTCCTTGACCGTCACCTCGTCTGATTCGGTAACATTTAGCGAAACGGATACCGCTATTTCCCTATTAACTCTCACATCGCCCCGCCGGATCAACTTGGCCCACGCCGAGCGACTATATTTCGGATACTCTTGCGCGAGATATGCATCTAGTCTCATATTAAACATTGTACCATTACTTGATTTTTAACATAAATATGATACAATCAGGACATGAATAAAGCTCCCCAGAAGAGATCGATTTTTGCTGAACCTGAAATACCCCCCCCCAAGAGGTTAAACGTGGAGTCTGCGACGGGTATGGTTACGAATACGTTGGCGAAATTGATGGTAAGAATTATGGCTGGCGCTGCGACTTAGTGTTGCCAGACGGCACGCCACAGTATATTTACCTTGTTGATCTACCGCCCGAATTTGATCCATATGCTGAACTATATACTATTGACGACATGGCGGAACAACTATGCGGAAATTATTCACTACGGGCAGGCATGAACAAAATTATTGGTTTAACTCGTGGTCTCAGTATAGGTGGCGAACGGGTTGACGGTTGCGACGCCATGATTTACTCCTCGTTGTCGTTGGAAATTATTAGATCAGAACTTCAGTGGCAGGAATGCTATAATTCCACAAATAATCGCCTGTCAGCTTATGCGGCGGCTAAAATACTTGGGCAAGGACACACAGACTTGTTTGTGAATAAGACTGCTCAACTTTTAGGCATTAAAAAATCTAAAATTGACAAACGATACGATAAGTCTCTGCTTGAAAGAATACGCGCCTATGAAAGACAGTTCAAACAACACGAAGGATGGTTGTCGAGTGCCGCATTGACGAAAATGGCAGGTTATCGCAATCCGGCATGGGCAGAGAAGCGGCTTAAATTTCTCGGCTACGGCTACGAACCGGAGCAGCGATGGAGCCGGCGTGGCCGTCTTAGTAACCTATATCCGCCAGAAGCAATTGAACTTTTACGCGAGGGCGAACGTAATCGTACACGCGGTGGCGAAATGATGACTGCCTATATGATCTCTATGATTATTTTGGAAAAAACGGGCTTAAACTTCGCATGGGTGGGCAACCGTCTTAAGCAATATAGCGATATCAGTGAGTTAAGAGATGACGATGAGGGTCGCACGCGTACTCACTATCCGCACTCAGTGCTCACAAATTTGATAGAGCAAGCTATGGAAGTGCTGGCAGAAACGGATAAGAATGATGACTTGTGGAGCTCACAGCAGGCCTGCGAATTTTATGATTATGATGGTGAACGGCTGGACAAAGTTCGAAAATTCCTAGCGAAGTATGTTACCTCGCGCGGGCTCAAACGATATCCACGACTAGGAGATGATCATTTAATAATCACTCCTAGTTACGATCCTGATGAAATTAAACAGCTGAAGCCGATTTTTATTGAGTATATTGCAAAGACGATCAAGCACAAACAGGCACACGGGAACTTTGACGCATATGATTATGAGTATTTGCGCAAAGCTGGCGTGCCGCTCGACATGGTTAAAGCAGACTTTTACCAACCGCTAGTAGAGTTGGTCGGCTACGAGCCAAAGTAATTTACCCCGATCGCGTCGCGGACTTTTTGCAAGGTGGTGTTGGCGACGGCGTTGGCCTTTTCGCTGCCAGCGCGGAGGATGGCGCGGACTTCGTCGGGACGAGTTTCGTAATAGGCGCGTTTTTCGCGAATCGGCGCGAGTAATTTTTCTAAAACTTCGATCAAATATTCCTTGACCGTGACATCGCCGAGACCGCCAGCTCGGTATTGTTCCTTCATTTCGGCCACGTGCGGGTCGTTGGGTGCAAAAACATCGAGATAGTAAAACACTACGTTACCGTCGATTTTACCGGGGTCGGTGACGCGGATGTGGTCGGGGTCGGTGTACATTTCCATGACTTTTTGGCGCACGGTTTCGGCGTCGTCGGCCAGATAAATTCCGTTATTGAGGGATTTACTCATTTTGTCGTCGATGCCGCGAATGCCGGGCAGACGGCGCGCCTTTTCGTCGGTCGCTAACACCGCCTCTGGCTCGACTAAAACTTCGCCATAAATCGAGTTAAAGGTTCGGACGATTTCGCGGTCTTGTTCGAGAATCGGCAGTTGATCCTCGCCGACGGGCACCAGATTTGCATTAAAGGCCGTGATATCGGCCGCTTGGGCAATCGGATAAGTCAAAAACCCAACTGGCACAGATTTTTCGAAACCGCGCTCGCGAATTTCGGTCTTGATCGTTGGATTGCGTTGCAACCGACCCAGATTCACCAAATTTTGGTAATGAATCGTTAGTTCGTACAGCGCCGGGATGGCCGATTGGACGAACAAAGTGGTTTTTTCCGGATCAATGCCGACCGCCAGGTTGTCCATCGCGACTTCGAGCAGATTATTGCGGATTTTCTGGGGATCGCGGGCGTTATCGGTTAGGGCCTGTTGGTCAGCGATCATCACGAACATGTCGTATTCACCACTGTTTTGCATATCGACGCGCTGGCGCAAAGCTCCCACAAAATGACCAATGTGCAATTTGCCCGTCGGCCGATCACCTGTTAAAATCACCTGTTTCATGAAAACATCATACCACATCATTTGTGTTTATGATATAATGTGCGGGTGAATCAGCGACAGTTTGTGGTGTTTTACAACGACCAGAGCACGCGCTCTGGCGGTTTTCATCCTCTGGTACGCACGCCACTAGACAAATATTGCCGTCGCACTGGAGCTAACGTAACATACTTGACGGTTCTGCCAAATTTTGATGACACTATAAAATATATCGCTACCAGTGATGCGGTTAAGGATGGCGACACCGTCATTGCCGCTGGTGGTGATGGGACGTTGAGTGCGGTGTTTAATGGTCTGATTAAAGGAGATAAAGCGGTAGATTTCGTGACTCTCCCCCTCGGACAAGCTAACGATATGATTGGTTCGTTCGGCAGTCGACAGAAATTTCTTGACATTATCGGCATTGTTAATTCGCCGACTATCGAATATCAAGCGCTGGATCTAAAGATCAATGGTCAACATCTTTACTACGCGTTGCACGAATGGAGCATCGGACATTTGGCCAATATCGGCGAGCGTAATGATCGCTTGCAACGGATCGCGAAAGCGGCTGGCAAAAAAATCAACGTGCCGATCGAGGTTTTTCAATATTATAAAAAGCAAGCCGTGCCTAATCCGAGCGCTAGTTTGCCAGCCTTTACTGATATGAATGGGCAGCAGCACCACTATAGCGTGATTTCGGCATTACTTGGTCGCATTGGTGGGGTTTGGTTTCCGCGAATCGATGGTAAGGTTATCAAATCTCTGCACATCGGTGACGAAATAGCGGTTGTTAATGTCAACATCAAAGGCAACCCTCTGATCGACGTGCCGAGAATTGTGGCTTGGGTAGTGCGCGGACTGCCAGCCAAACGTGCCAAGACCGCCAGTTTTACTTTTAACCCCCCCCCAATTAAGAAAATCAATGTGATGGTTGACGGTGAGAATTTTACGGTGCGAGATATCAAAACCATCTCAACCTGGCGCATACCGACCAAGATTAAGTTACATATCCCGGCCGCTTAGGACGGTTTAACTTTGTTGGTAAAAATCGCTTGGACAACGGTTGTGTCACCCTTTTTGACTATGGGCGAGACTTCGCCCGACATTTCTTGACCGCTGAGTTTGGCGAGACGTTTTTGTAGTTCGTAGCCAAACTGTTCGGCTGACCATTTTTGATAAGTAGAGTACGGAATTGGTTTACCAAAATGAATTTCCGGATCGCCATCGTAGCGCAAAGCCACCGGCACGACCGGCACCCGCGTCTCATAGGCTAGTTTAGTAAAACCGAGTTTGGGCGCATGCAATTTGCCATCGAGCGTCCGCGTGCCCTCGACGTGCATCCCAACCGCTCCGCCACGTTTCAAGTAGGCGATAGCCATCTCGAAAGCGGCTTTTACGACCAGTTTATCGCCTGCTTTGACTGGGATCTGGCCGGTCAATTTCACGAGGATTTTGATAAATTTCAGTGACAGTTTCTTACCACCATCAAACAGAGTCTTTTTCGCCATAAAGTGAACTAGCCGGCGAGCCGCACCGAGTAGAATCACTGAGTCCACATCTTTGACATGATTGGCGGCAAAAATCACCGCGCCACGCTTGGGGATATTTTGGCGCCCGAACTCACGGATCTTTAATTTGCGCCAAACTGGCCATTTGAAACAACCGTAGAGGACGTAATAAACACTACTGCTAACGAATTGAGGTACCACGAAAACCCTACCTCGCCAAGCGCTCAGGGTGCGACCTGCCCGTCGGCCGATCACCTGTTAAAATAACTTTTTTCATTAAGGATTATTTTAGCACACTTTAGTAGAAATTATCTCTTTAATTCTAGTTTCGATGAGTATTCGGTGATGGCTCGTTTGCCCGCGATTGAGGCCATGGCGCCGCGACGATACCATAGCTGGAGTGGTTCCTGGCCGCTGGCGTATTCAAAAACCAGCCAACCTTCGATGACTTCGTCCTTTTTAATGAACGAAGGTAGCTGTGGATGTGTCGCAAAGAAATCGTCCAAATACAAACTCGATGATTTTCTCTCTGTGCCGGTGCTGTCGGCCAGCGACAATTTGTCATACAGGCTCATCGTTGTGTTCGCGACGACTCCGCCAAATTTCACTTCTAGTTTGACGCCCACTAGAGGCCCTCTGACAGATCCCAGCTCACTCGCCTCTGGTTCGTCCATTTTGACGTCCCAAACGACTTCTTTGAGTTTGAAACTAAGTCCAATCCCGTTGTCCGTGATGCCTGGGCCACGCAGTAATCGCGTCACTAGTCCGGCACAGACAATGATCACCGCGACGATCAAAAAACCGAGCAACATCCATTTCCAATTTTTCTTGACGTTCCCCGGAAAGTCCTTGATTTGTTTATTGGATGGAATAACTATTGGTACAAACATGCCTCGATTGTAGCACGTTTGATCCTCAGTCGTCAAAAGTTTTAGGTGCGAGCAAAGTGGGCAAAAGCGCGGTTGGCCTCGGCCATACGGTGAGTGTCTTCCTTCTTCTTGAACGCAGCACCGGTTTGGTTGACAGAATCGACGATTTCAGCCGACAAACACTCGTTGTACGGCATGCCGGTGCGCTCGCGAGCGCTGCCGACCAACCAAATCAAGGCGAAATGCTCCTGGCGATGACCGGAAATTGGAAAAGGAATTTGGTAGTTCGCCCCACCGACGCGGCGACTTTTGACTTCGTAATTCGGGCTGATATTTTTGATCGCGGTTTCAAAAACTTCTAAAGGATCCTCGCTCTTTAGTTTTTTCGCCGCAGTTTCGAGCGCGCCGTAAACCATCCGCTCGGCAGCCAATTTCTTGCCATTGGCCATCGATTTATTGATTAATTTCTGGACCAACACGCTATTATATTTGCGATCAGGCAGGATTTTGCGCTGTAATGATTTGGTGACTTTTCTAGGCATTTATTTATCTCCTCGCTTGGCGCCGTATTTGCTGCGGCCCTTTTTGCGGTTTTCGACACCTTGGAGGTCGAGCGCGCCACGGACGATGTGATAACGCACACCTGGTAGATCGGGCACGCGACCACCACGGACCAATACGACGGCGTGTTCCTGGAGATTATGTTTTTCGCCACCGATGTAGGCCCAAACTTCCTGACCGTTGGTCAGACGCACACGGGCGACTTTGCGCATCGCCGAGTTTGGTTTTTTCGGGGTTTTGGTGGTGACTTTGATGCAAACACCGCGCTTAAGCGGCGCATCTTGATCATAAACCCTGGTTTTTAGCGTATTTTGAATCGTTAAAAGCGCTGGCGCTTTCGATTTTTTGATGGCCGATTTGCGCGGTTTTCTAACTAGTTGATTAATTGTTGGCAAACTCTTGTCTCCTTAATTACTAACTTAAACGGGATTTTACACCACAGCACCGGTGAAATCCGTGAAACTCGCTTGTCATTGTAGCAAAATTTCTTGGATTACGCAAGAGCAGTTAGCTATTCCGCCAGATCCATTTGGTTGTCGGTGTCCATGTCGTCGTATTGCTGGTCGACGAAATCGCTGGCATCGAGCACACCGGTACCAACGGGGATTTTGCGACCGATGATGACGTTTTCCTTGAGCCCGTAGAGTCGATCGACGCGGCCAGATGTCGCGGCGGAAATCAACACGCGGGTGGTGTCCTGGAAGGACGCTGCCGATAGGAACGAATCAGAGTAAATCGCGACTTTGGTGATACCGAGCAAGAGTTGCGTAAATTGTGCTGGTTCTTGGCCATCAGCTTCGAGCTGTCTGTTGGTGTGAACAACTAGCGCCTTGCTCGCGATATCGCCGGCGACGAATGGACTGTCGCCAGGTTCATCGATTTGGACACGGCTAAACATTTGTCGAACAATGATTTCGAGATGTTTCGGCGAAATGTTTTGGCCTTGCGCGGCGTAGATACGTAAAACGTCGTTGATGATGTAACGTTGGGTTTCTTCGATACCCTTAAGCTTCATCAGTTGGTGCAAGTTGATCGAACCAGTAGTCAGGCGATCGCCGGCGTTGACTTCGTCGCCACTTTTGACAACTAATTGACGCCAGTTTGGGAATTCGTATTTAAGGAGTGAATTTTGGCCAGCAGTCAGTTCAATCACGTTCTTTTTGAGTTGGATTTGGCCATCGAACGGTGCGACGATCGGTGGTTCATCACCGTCAGCGGTCGCTAAAGTATCACCCATCGACACCAACGTGCCGTTTTTGACCTGTGCAGTGTAACCGTCGGTCAGTTTGATCTTTTCACTGCGGTTGGTGGTCGGGGTGACTTCGATCAGGTATTTTTCTTCGCGCTCGCTAATCGCCACGATACCATCACATTCGCTAAGGATAGCTTCGCCTTTGGGCGAGCGAGCTTCGAAGAGTTCGTCGACACGAGCTAGACCCTCCGAAGTGCCAGTACCTAGACCGGAAGAGTGCTTGGTGTCGAGCGTCAACTGGGTGCCTGGTTCGCCGACCGATTGGGCAGCGATCACGCCGACGGGTTCGGATTCCGAGACCAAGAAGCCAGTCGCCATGTCGATCCCGTAGGATTTTTGCGGAATGCCGCTGAGTTCTGGAGTTGATAGGACGGACATGATGGTGACGGCGCTAACGTTTTCGTCGTTTTGGATGTTCGCCGCCACGTCTAATGTCACCAACTCGCCTTCCTTGCCATAACCAGGCACGTCGGCCGCTAAATAGCGTCCAGCAATTCGGTCGGAAAAATCGATCATCGTTTCTTCGGTTTCCGAGCGATAGATAGTGAATCCTGGATCGTCGGCCACGTTTTCATCGCTAACGGTAAAGACATCCTGCGACACATCGACTAGGCGACGGGTCATGTAACCAGAGTCGGCGGTTTTTAACGCCTTGGAGACTTCGCCAAAGCGCGAACCTCGCGTCACCACGAAAGCTTCCAGCGGCGTGATGCCGTGTTGGTAGCTGTTTTTGACCGGTAGCTCGATCGCTCGACCGGTCGTGTCGACCTGGATGCCGATCATCGCGGCGGCCTGTTTGATGTTGTCGACTGAACCGCGCGCGCCAGAATTGACCAACACCGCGGTCGAAGTATCGACCTTGGCCAGTTCGTCGCGAACTTTGTCGGTCAGGGTGGCATCGATTTCGCGCCAAGCTTTGACGGTTAAATTGTAGCGTTCGCCATCAGTAATCAATCCTTGATTATATTGATCAGCGATCCGAGAAATTTTATTGTCGCCGTGTTCGATGGTGCCGGTCAGGTTTTGAACTTCGAAAAAGTCGTCCTTGCCGATCGAAATCGCCGCCTGTGTCGCGTGCTCGAACGCTAAATCTTTGACGGCGTCGGCCACGGTGGCGGTGATATCGGCTCCATAGTTGTTAAAGATTCGCGCCATCACTCGCCCGAGCGGTTTCTTGGCCATGACTTCGTTAACGAACGGAAAATCTTCGGGCAAAAGTTCATTGAACATCAATCGCCCCAAAGTGGTTTGATGAATTTCCCCACGAAAACGCACAACGATCGGTGTTTGATATTTGATTTCGCCAGCGTCGCGCGCCAAAATCGCTTCCGCCATATCGGCAAAAATCCGCGGTTTTTCGTTCGCCGCCAGATCGGCCGATAATTTATCATAGGTCAAATAGTAGCAACCAAGGACGATATCTTGGGAGAGGTTGAGGATCGGCGCGCCGTCGGCCGGTTTAAGAAGGTTGTTGCTGGCGCTCATCAGGTCGCGGGCTTCGGCCTGGGCCTCGACGCTGAGCGGCAAATGAACCGCCATTTGGTCGCCGTCAAAGTCCGCGTTAAAGCCAGTCAGCACCAGCAGGCCGAGCTGGATCGCTTGACCTTCGATCAGCCGCGGTTGGAAAGCCTGAATACCGAGACGGTGCAAAGTCGGCGCGCGATTTAGGAGCACGTATTTGTCCTGGATCGCTTCGTCGAGCGCGTCCCAAATCACTGGGTCGCCAGCCTCAATTAGGCGCTGGGCGGTGCGAATGTTGTGAGCCTGTTCCCATTCGAGTAATTTGCTAATCACAAATGGTTTGAACAGTTCCATCGCCATGGTTTTCGGCAGACCACATTCGTTGATTTTCAGTTCCGGACCCGGCGCAATAACCGAACGACCCGAATAATCAACTCGTTTACCGAGCAAGTTTTGGCGAAAACGACCCTGCTTTCCCTTTAGTAGATCGGAAAGAGATTTCAGGCGTCGACGATTGCCAGTACTCTGCGCCGCGCGCGTACCACGTGTCGCCGAGTTATCGATCAAGGCATCAACCGCTTCCTGGAGCATACGCATTTCGTTTCTAGTGATGACTTCGGGAGCGTTGAGTTCAGCCAACTTTTTCAAACGATTATTGCGATTAATCACTCGGCGATAGAGATCATTGAGATCAGACGTCGCAAACCGCCCACCAGTCAATTGAACCATCGGTCGGAGATCCGGCGGAATCACTGGCAGAATCGTTAGACAAGTCGATTCAGGTTTGATCCCAGCATTCGCCATGCCTTCGAGCATTTTCAGCCGTTTTTGCAGACGTTTTTTGGCTTGACCTTTCTTGGTTTCAGCCTCTTCGCTCAGCTCGGCAATCAATTTCGCTAGATCAATTTCCGTGAGCAACTGATGCAGCGCCGCCCCGCCCATACCAACTTCGATGAGTTCCTCGTAGCCTTCGGGCAGATTGCGATAAGTTGTTTCACTCATCAATGCGCCTTTTCTTAGACTCTCAAGAGTGGTTTTTTTGTCATTATAAGTTTCGTTCAATTCCTCCAACTCGCGATTCATTTCGGCGGACAGAGTTTTGATATCGACCGGATTGTCGGTTCTCGGTTCTTTGGCTCCATCATTTTGTTCAAGACCCGCCGCTCGCTCGTAACGCAATTTAATCGCCGCACGACCGGCTTCGAATTCGGCTTCGTTATCGGCCAATAGTTGAGTGATTTTTTCCTCGTCCGTGGTCAAAATAATGTACGATTGAAAGTACGCTACCCGCTCGATGTTTTTGACCGTTAGATCGAGCAGTAGCGACATCGTGCTCGGCACGCCACGCATGAACCAGATATGCGCGACCGGTGTGGCCAATTTAATGTGACCCATTCGTTCGCGGCGAGAACTGGATTTGGTGACTAGTTCACCGTTTTTATCAATCGCCGCTTCGCGGCTACGAACACCCCGAAGTTTGGCATCGTGCGGATTGATGTCTTTGACTGGGCCAAAAATCTTTTCACAGAACAAACCATCGCGTTCAGGTTTCTGCGTACGATAGTTGATCGTTTCTGGTTTTAAAACTTCCCCGTAACTCCACGCCAAAATATCGTCAGCCGATGCGACCGCTAGACGAACTGCGTCGAAATCAGCGATTGCTTTGTCATCAACTTTAGCCATTTTATTCCTCCTCGCTAGCTAATTCGTCATCGTAGTTTTCGGATTCGTCGACCGCCATTTCTGCTTCGGGATCCTCGGGTTCGCGATAGAGGCTGTCTTCGTCCACCTCGTCGGCAAATCCGGCATCGTCGGTTTCGGCGATGTGGGCGACTTCGCCGAGATCGATCACCCCGCCTTCGTCGGCTTCGTCGCCGACTTCGTCGTCTAATTCCGCCATTTCATCGACGAGTTCGTCGGCCGAAACTTTACCACCATCACCCTTGGTGACGACGAGATTTTCGGCGTCTTCGAGTTCGCCGGCGCGGACCATGTCGACGCGCAGGCCGAGGCCTTGGAGTTCCTTGACCAAGACTTTGAAACCTTCCGGCACGTCGGGGCCTTCAATTGGAACACTTTTGATAATCGATTCGTAAGCTTTGGCGCGACCTTTGACGTCGTCCGATTTGATGGTCAACATTTCCTGTAAAGTCGTCGCTGCTCCATAAGCCTCGAGCGCCCAAACTTCCATTTCGCCAAACCGCTGGCCGCCGTTTTGGGCTTTGCCGCCCAAAGGTTGTTGCGTCACCATCGTGTACGGACCGGTCGAGCGCGCGTGGATTTTGTCCGCGACCATGTGATGGAGTTTGATCATGTACATGTTGCCAACCGTCGTCATTTCCTGGAATGGTTCGCCGGTACGACCATCAAAGAGTTGGACTTTGCCGTCGGCGGGTAGGCCGGCTTTTTCTAGCTCGGCGATGATCGCCTCGTTCGGCACACTATCAAACGCCGGCGAAGCGACTTTATAGCCGAGCGTGCGCGCTGCCATGCCGATGTGGACTTCGAACAATTGGCCAAGGTTCATCCGACTCGGCACGCCGAGTGGGTTCAAAATCATATCAACCGGTGTGCCATCGGCCATGAACGGCATATCTTCGATCGGTAGGACACGCGAAACGACACCTTTGTTGCCGTAACGACCGGCTAGTTTGTCGCCGACTTGGATCTTGCGAGTTTGGGCGATAAAGATTTCGATTTGCTGCAAGACGCCGGCCTTGAGCTCGTGGCCGGATTCGCGATCAAAGATTTTCACCGCGACAATTTTGCCGCCCTCGGCGCGACCAACGCGGTGGGAAGTATCGCGGACATCTTTGGCTTTTTCACCAAAAATCGCGCGGAGCAAACGTTCTTCGGAACTGAGTTCTTGTTCGCCTTTGGGAGTGATTTTGCCGACCAAGACATCGCCGGGTTTGACTTCGGCGCCGACCGTGACAATACCGTTTTCGTCCAAATGACGCAGGACTTCTTCACTAACATTCGGGATATCGCGGGTGACAATTTCTGGACCTAGTTTAGTATCGCGGATTTCGATGAGCGATGAAGTAATGTTGATATTGGTCAATTCATCGTCGCGCACCAAGCGTTCCGAGACGATGATGCCGTCCTCCATGTTGTAACCTTTCCAGGGCATAAAGGCGACCATCACGTCGCGCCCGAGCGCCAATTCGCCGTCAGCGACCGAGGCGCCCTCGATGAGTGGTTGACCTTTGGTAACCCGTTGACCACGCGAAACGACGACCCGTTGGTTGAATGAACGATCTTCGTTACTTTTAACAAAATGTGTTGGTTTCAAAGAACGAATGTCTTTGGCAGCGTATTTGATTTGAACTTCGTCGGCGTCGGCTTTGATGATTTCACCAGCAGCCTCGGCGCAAATTAATTCAGCCGTGTTGGCCGCCACGTCGTGCTCGACACCAGTCCCGATAATCGGTGCAGCCGGTTTGATCAGCGGCACCGCCTGGCGTTGCATGTTCGCGCCCATCAGATTGCGTTCGCCGCGATTCTTTTCCGAAAAAGGAATTAGCGAAGCGGTCGCGCCGATCACTTGCATGCGACTAACATCCATGAAAGTTACCTCGGCCGCGTCGGCAGTTTCCGGTTGCAGATTACGACGCACGTCAACTCTCGCCTCTTTGAAAGTCCCGTCCGTGTTCAGCTCGGTCGAGCTTTCGGCGATAACTTCGCGCATTTCCGCCGCCGAGTCGAGATAGACGACTTCGTGAGTGACTTTGCCGTTTTTGACTCTGGTATAGGGCGCTTCGATAAAACCGTATTCGTTGACGCGGGCATAAGTCGCCAGATTGAGCACCAGGCCAACGTTCGCGCCTTCGGGTGTTTCGAACAAACAAATTCGCGAGTAATGGGTTGGGTGGACGTCGCGAACCTCAATGCCAGCGCGCTCGCGCGTCAGACCACCTGGACCCATCGAACTAAGTCGACGTTTGTGCGATAGCTCGCTCAGTGGATTGGCCTGATCCATGAATTGCGACAACTGTGAGCTAGCAAAGAATTCACGTACCGCCGCGACGATCGGTCGAGCGTTGATGAGTTGGCTGGGTGTGATCGTTTCGAGATCAGCAATTGACATCCGATCGCGAATATTGCGATCCATCCTGAGCATGCCGACACGGAACTGACGCGCCACGAGTTCACCAACCAATTTGACTCGACGATTGTGAAAAGCATCAATATCGTCGGCCGGTTCTTGGGTATTATTGAGACGAATAATTTCACTCACTATCGCGATGAGATCGTCGAGCAAGAGCACGCGATGCTCGGCCGTGTTGGCGATCTCGTGATTCAATCCTAACTCTTGTTTAATTTCGGCCAAACGTTGGTTCATTTTGTAACGACCAACTCTCGACACGTCGAATCGTTTGAAATCAAAGAACATTCGTTCGACCATTGACTTGGCATTATCGACTGTCGCTAGATCGCCCGGACGGATTTTACGAAAAACTTCGATTAGGGCTTCGTTCGCGCCGCGCGCGGTGTCTTTTTCAATCGTCGCATCGATGTAATTTATTTCACCAGTGTCGATTTTCTTGAACAAATCTTTGAGCGCCGCGTTAGTGCCGTAACCCAATGCTCGGAGCAGAGTCGTAATCGCAATTTTGCGGCGACGATCGATTTTGACATAAATCGCGCCGTTGGTCGCCGTTTCAAATTCCAACCAAGCACCGCGACCAGGAATCAGTTTCGCGCCGTAGTAATTACGATCGCCCGTTCGCTCGGCGGTGAAAAAGACACCGGCACTGCGGATTAGCTGGCTGATGACGACGCGTTCAGAACCGTTAATCACAAAAGTTCCCCGGTCGGTCATCCACGGATAATCACCGAGATAGAGTTCCGAAGTTTTGACTTCGCCAGTCATCTTGTTCGTCAATTCGGCCGTGACATAGAGCGGCGCTTCGAAACTAACGTTGTTGTTCATCGCGTCGCGATCGGAAACTTTCGGTTCGCCAAAACGATAATCGGTAAACGCCAGCGACAATTTCTGACCGGTGTAATCATCAATCGGATTGAGCTCGGCAAAAATTTCACCCATGTCTTCTTGGATGAATTGCTGCCACGACTTTTTCAAATGTTCCACCATGTCTGGTAGATCGAGAACTTTGTTTTGTTTGGTAAAGTATGTTCGTTTGGTAACGCCATTGACCAGCCAATTCGTTTTTTTGGCTGACGGCGCGATCTTGGTCGCTTTTGCCACGCTTGCTCCTAGGGTTAAAATTGTTAACTTGGGCGGCGCGAAGGAACTAATTCTGTTTGCAAACTAACAAAACCCGTCCGCCACGACAGGTACGCCAAACAGACTTACACTACTTCATTGCTGAACATTTTACACGAGTTGGTTTGGCGTGTCAAGCATGATTTTTGGAACCGCTAAACCTTGGCCTGCGACCAGATTTGTTAATTGTCATCCCCAGTTAAGGATCTGCTGATTTTTGCACAAAGAGATTAAGAGCCATAACGCCCATAGCTAAAGCGCTGGCACAGATTATGGCTGGGAGTGGAAATGGTTCAGTGCCTGCCAATTCGGCAACGAACGACAAAACCGCACCACTAGTCAGGCCAGTCAGCGCGATTTTTCCGAGCTTCTTTAAAAACCTGACTCTCTCAATCTTTTTATATTCTTCTGTGACGTCTTCATGTTCACTCACGCCAAGTACCCTATCATGCCCGTTTATGCTTTGTCAAGACTTGATCGATGAGGCCGTATTGCTTGGCTTCGTCGGCGGTCATCCAATAGTCGCGTTCCATATCGTCCTTGATTTTCTCAATTTTTTGGCCAGTGTTAGTGGCGAGGATTTTCGCCAATTTTTCTTTCAAATTAACTGATTCGCGCAGGTCAATTTCCATATCGGTCACCTTGCCGCGGGTACCGCTGGATGGTTGATGGATCATCGTTTTAGCGTTCGGCAACATGAATCGTTTGCCTTTCGCGCCAGATGATAGGAGAAACGCGCCCATCGACGCCTGGAGGCCGATGCCATAGGTCGCCACGTCGCAAGGTACGAAATTCATTGTGTCATAGATCGCCAGCCCATCGTAAACCGACCCGCCGGGACAGTTGATGTAGAGGTTAATGTCGGCCTTGGAATCCTCCGAGGCTAGAAAAAGTAGCTGCGCCACCACCAAATTCGCCGTCGTTTCGTTAACTTCGTCACCAATAAAAACAATCCGATCCTTTAGCAGGCGCGAATAAATGTCATAGGCTCGCTCACCATCGTAGGATTTTTCAACCACTGTCGGCACCAAATAACTCGCTGGTTTACTCATGTCCCGATTGTGACAAATTTTGGCGATTCTGTCAAGTTCTCGCACAGCAACTTAGATGATTATTGTAAAAAGTATCAAGCTGCTTGGCGACCCAGCTCTAGATTTTCCAACTGCTTGATGCGAGATTCGTGATCGTCCAACGCATCGTCAATCCGCCTCGTAGCATAGGCGCGAACATCATTCTCTTCCTTGAGCGCCTTGACATCACCGACTAATCCATCCAAAATATTATCCACTCGATCGAATCGTTTGAACAATTTCTCATGCGCAACATCATGTTTTGCGTCACTTTCCTTAAACCGCTTCTCCATATATCGAACCAGTCGCGCAATTTCATCATCAGTTAATCTTGCCATACAACCATTATAAGCAATCCCGCCAAGCAAGTCAAAGATTATATTACAAATGTTATAAGCTCCGTTCTTGCACTACTGTTACTGCGAGAACGGAGCTTTCTAATTAGACTCGCTCACGCGCTTGGTTCCAACGCTAGCTCGATTGGCAAACTCTTTTTAGCAGCCATAAACAACCTGGCTGCAAAAGCACTATTCTTGATCTGCTCGGGGTCTATACCATATTCCCCAGCCAGTTCCTCTAGTTCTTTTTTGGATTCGACAATTGCCACAACCACCCCGCCGAGACGAGATTCTAACATTTCTCTCACGGTGCTCGCCATGTCATATTCTTCATAGTCATTAGACAAAGACTCTTCGCTTCTATTCCCCAGGACCTCCGTTCCACGCTGAGGGATTTCATGTGTTGATATTGCATCTCGAACATGATGGATGGTGTCATTAGGACCGCCTAGCGAAGACATCACATATTGGATATTCGCCATCTCTGATGGCCTTTCTTCTTTGACACATTGCATGATTATCGTGGCGAGAAAGTCGACTCTGCCTTGTCCTTTGTCAGTAATCCGACCGTTTTCACCGCCCGCATATTCCGCCGTGATCGTGGCGAATAGGACCGAAGAATCTTTATTGAACGGGCATTGTCTCGGTAATCCTTGCGATAAATGAACTTGCGAACCGTCGTCATCACTAAACAGGTGGTCAGTTCGTTTGCATCTGCCTAAGTCAAACCGCTGTTGGTAATAATTGCACTCTCGTCCACAAGCCGTCGGAATTTCATCAACAGAACCATGCCCCCCCCCGCCACCACTGCCCGGTATTCCAGCCATCACTTTTGCTCCATAGTCAACCCATGCTAGCACTGCTTGGTCGAAGCTGCAAGCATGAGCACAATGAAATTAGCTGTTCAGCTCGGCCAACCGCTGCAGCACCTTGGCGATGGCGAGATCGTTTCTGATTTGGTCTAGCGCTTCGGGCGAGCTGAAGCGTTCGATCAGTTTTGGATCGTTATATTGGGCGAGAATGCGCGCTTGCGCGGCGGCGACTTCCTCGTCACTGACCGTGATTCCCCACTCGCGGGTTAATTGGGCAATCGCCAGGCCGGTTTTGGCGCGTTTCTCGGCCGCTGGGCGAAGCTCTTTTTCGACCCACTCGTCGCGCGTCAGTTTTTCTTGTTCCAAATATTTGTCCACAGTCAATCCGCGATACGCCAAATTCTCGCTAAATTGTTTTTCGAGCGCCGTTGATTGATCCTCGATCAAGATTTCTGGCACTTCGACTGTGGATTTTTCCACTAGTTCGTCGAGCAAATTGTTTTGGAATTTTTGGAGGGATTCTTGTTCGGCGCGAGCGGTCAGTCCTTTTTTGATATCGTTTCGTAGATCGATCAACGTTTTGAAATCCGGCGCGACGGTCGACGCGAATTTGTCGTCGAGTTCGGGTAGTTTGACAGAACTAACTTTTTTCAGAACGATTTTAAAGACAACCGCTGCGCCAGCCAGGTTTTTCACACCGTAATCCTTTGGAAATTTGAGTGGTAAATCGAATTTCGCGCCGGATTTTTGACCGACGATGCCATCTTCGAATCCTGGAATAAGGGAATTCGAACCGAGCACCAAAGTATAATCCTTCGCCTGGCCACCATCGAACTCGACGCCGTCCTTTATCCCGGTAAAGTCGATCAACACTTCATCGCCGTTCTCGGCAGCGCGTTTGACCTCTTTTTTAGTCGCCGAGTTGGTGCGCAGACGTTCGATGACTGCGTCGACGTCCTGGCTATCGATGGTGACCGGTGGTTTTTTGGCCGTTAGTTTTTTCGGATTCGCCAATTTGACCGACGGAACGATTTGCATCACCGCGGTGAATTCCAAAGTTTGAGCCGGTACGAATTTGGTAACAGTCACGTCGGGCCGGTCGAGCAATTGGAGCTGCTCGACGTTGATCAATTCGACGAGCGTCGCGTTGACGGCCGTGTTGACGGCTTGGTCGTTGAGCGCGCTCGGATCGACATGCTTCGCGGCGATTTCCGGCGGAACGTGACCTTTTCGAAATCCGGCGACTCTCACATCACGCGATAGTTTCTTTACCGCCGCATTGTGATGTCGCGCCACATCTTCTGGCGCAATTTCGACGCGATATTCGATTTTGTTATTGCCTAAATCTTTCCTCGTATGTTTCATGATGAAAGTATTGTAACAGAAACTATCTCGTTAAGGAAGTTGCACTTCATGCTGCTCGATTGCACGCATCATCAATTTTCCCGGTGAACATAGTGCTCAGCGTAGATCGATCATCCTCGCTGAGTGAACTAATGGCTAGGTCACCTAGATGCTCTTGAATCTGTTCTGGCAATGGCAAGTCTACCTCGAGCTCTTTGACGTTCTTGTCATATTTCTCGAAAGAGCGCTCGCCTCTAGGATCGTCTGCTTTAGGCCAGTCATGGCTAGCTTCTCGGTTACACCACGAATCCACATATTTCACCACCCAGGAAATCGGATTTCCTTTCGCCTGGGCTACTTTGTCTTGTCGTCTGCGCTCCTTATTCTTTTCCCCGTTAGCAAAATAAGTCATCCCCTTTACACCTACAACAACTGGCTCGGGGAATCCTGCTTCTTCTAAATCTTGGAAGGTTACGCCTTTAACGTCCTCTACGACATCGTGCAAAATTCCCGCCGCAATAGTACACGCGTCGTAGCCGAGTTCAAGAAGTTTGAGTGCTACCTGGGCCAAGTGGTAACTGTACGGTAAACCTGTGCCCTCGCCGTATTCTTGGTCGTCATGCGCCGCCGCGGCAAATTCCCACGCGGCCTCGATCAACTCTAAACCGGTTTCAGGTAACGACCCCCCCCCAGGTGTGGTGGATTTTGGCAACTCAACTCCTTACTCTATAAAATAGGTCGCTACAGCATACTACGATCGCGCCACGATGTCAACAATTTGATCAATCGATAGAGTTTTTTCAGTTTCCTCGCTCAGGTTTTTCAGTTTAAATTGGTTCGATGTGATTTCGTCCTCGCCGATGATCATGAGATACGGTGCGCCGGATTTGACGGCAGATTTGATAACCTTGTCGAGTTTTCGATCGGTGAAATCGATGGCCACGTTAATTCCCGCGGCGCGTAACTGATCGGCCACAGCGGTCACATCCACCTCGCCGATCGGCGCAATGACGATGGTCGTCGTCGGCGATAGTTTTGGTAGCAAGTTCCAGGCCCGCAAAAACTCGATCATGGTCGTTTCGCCCGGGGCAAAACCGACGACCGGGAGGTCTTCGACGCCGAACAATCCGACCAGTCCGTCATAGCGTCCACCGCCGAACATCGAGCGATTGTTGTCGGGATTTTGATCGAATACTTCAAAGACGATACCGGTGTAGTAATCAAAACCGCGCATTAGCGTCGGATCGTACTTGGCGTTGATACCCTTTTTCGTCAGTGTCGCGAGGACTTTTTGAAGGTCATTTATCGGCGCGCCTGTGGGCACATCGTCGAGATTGTTCACCTCTGTGATTTTCTGAATTTTAGCCAAAGTTTCGGAAGTATTTTCAGGAGCAATTTCGGCGACCTGGGCATCGAAATCCGCCTCGCTGATTTTTTTACGACGATCGAACAATTTGATCATCGCGCTGGCCTGGGCTTCGGTTAGACCCAAATAGTCGCGCATGATATAGTCCGTCAGCCGACGATCGTTAAGTAGGATCGTGTACATTTCTGGTCCGGCGCCAAATTCGCGGAGGATTTGATCGGCGATCGATACGACCTCGATGTCAGCCCGCGTATCCGCCACGCCAAAAATATCGACGTTGAGTTGCCAAAATTCGCGCTCGCGACCCTTTTGTGGACGTTCATAGCGCATGAAATTAGCGATCGAATAGAGGCGCGCTGGCAGCGGAATTTCCTGACGTCGAGCCGCGACCATCCGCGCCACCGACGGTGTCATTTCCGGACGAATCGTGACGCGACGATCACCGCGATCGTTAAAAACATAGGTTTGTTCGTTGACGATTTCTTCGCCAGTTTTCGCCGCGTAGAGTTCGAGCGGTTCGAGAATTGGCACATCATACTTTTCATAACCAAAACTCTCGACCACCTTTCGCCAAGTGTCGAAAATATATTGGCGCAATCGCATATCCTCGGGATAAATATCGCGCGTGCCTTTGTAGGGTTGTAGATTTAAGTTCATAATTCTCCTCTCGTATTATTTTAACACATCTACCACTTCGATCACACTGGACAGGCGAACCACGCCGGCACCAATATCGACCGTGATGGTTTGGCCAGTCGGTTGGATGATTTGCCGCGCACCGGCGACAATCGCGGCGGCGATGGCGCCCGAACCACAGGCGGTTTCAGAAAACAGCGTGCCGGTATCCCGCACCCAGACAATCGGCGTGATCGATACTTTTTCCTTAATGCGTTCGAGCCAAATCGTGCCAACAGCCGATCGATCAGCCAAACCCAGATCGTTGATAATGCGCGTCTGGATCGTGGCGATGTTGTTTGGCACAGCGGCCGCGATGACGACGTGCACGATTCCGCCCAGGTCAACGATAGAAACTGTGCGGTTGTTTTGGATGGTTTTACGGATTTTGATCGGTAGATTCGGGAAAGTCGCTGTCACGAAAAAACGCTTATTTGTTCGTCGTTTGACCTGAGTCGAGACGATTCCAGAAAAGCCCGAAACCCTAAATTCGACCACACCCGAGCGAAAATTGTTCAGTAAAATTGCCGCCGCGCGAACAGCATTGCCGCAAAATTCACCACCCGCCATCGCGAAATAACGCTGGTGTCGCAGCAAGAATCCGGCTTGCTCGGCCATCGGCCAACGGGCCATTAGTTCCCGGCCGCGTGCGGTCGGATCGCCAGGCATTTTGGCCAATTCCTGGATAATCGTGGCATTGCCGCCAGCGGCTGTGATTAAATATTCGATCATTTTCTCTCCTAAAATTCAAACTTGATATATCAAAAACGCCGAGTGATCGGCGCTTGTTTCAACTAAAGAGAAGAAACACCGGTCAACTCGGCAAGGCGTGGGTATGAATATTCATCGCGTAATTCATTGTCACATCATATCATCCTTTCCCAGGTAAAGCAATAACGAAACTCACAGCCTTTTCGAAAATAAACATTATCATTATGCAATAATATTTTCTTATTGACAAATATGTTGTGTAGTAGTAATATCTTGATACAATAATTTATCAACTAGAGGTTGAGAAAGGTAAAACGAGGTGAGTTATATGGGTTATACTAACAATAAAATTGGATTTAGGGTCAAAAAAATCCGCAACGTAGTGGTCGCTGTCTTGATGACCATGCTGCTAGTAGTCGGTTCGCCGGCGCAGATGGCTTGGGCAGAGGAGCTGACGGAAACTGAAACTGAAATCGAAGCGGTCGCAGTCGAAGTAGATACTGACGCATCGCAGGAGGATGAGGAATCTGTTGAAGAGGATCAGACCGATGCAGATTTGATGACAACGTTTGAGATAGCTAGCTTGAGCGGAATTTTGGGCGTTAATCAATATGATCCGGCCAATCATCACAGTCATTTGGTTGGTGGTGAGAGCTCTTCGGATCATTGGGACAGCAAACCAAAAATCACCGAACTAAATAATGATGGTGCACATATGTCAGTGGTGATCTATGATCAGGACGGCAATGAACTCAGCGCGGTGATCTATCGACGCGGTCACGGGCAAAATCACGGTTATGATATCTATTTGGTCGGCGAGACCGAGCCAATCATCACGATTGATTATGATACTAATAGTGGTAATACTTTGACGGTGATCGTTACTGAGGATGTGACTTTTACTGTTCGTTGGGAAACGAATCACGGAACTTACGAATATTACACGATCAACGAAGCGGGTGAGTATGAAATTCCCCGAATGAAGGTTGGTGCGGGCGAAACCCTGGACGATGATATCGTCATCAACGACATGTGGCTAGATTTTGGCGAACCCCAATTGCCGCCTCCGCCAGATAATGATTTTGTGTATGTTTGTCAAGCCCTAGCAGTTGAGCGGACCACGATGCGGGATGTTAAATTCACGATTACCCCACTCACGACCGACGACGATGCCACCGTTATTGAGTACAAAATGGACTTTGGTGATGGGTTTGATTTGGTGGCGACGGATAATATTTTCGAATATCAGTACGCTAGCGCTGGTGATTTCACGGCCACAGCCTATGTGACTTTTGCTGTGGACGATCAACTGGTCGCCGTCGCAGTCACAAGCGACGACTGTTCGCAAATCGTCGCGGTGACGACCGAGGACGAACCTGGTCGCGGTGATCTTACCATAATCACCACCCCGTCGACGGGTTTTTATCAGGTTTCTGAGAGCACGAATTCGGGTTATAACTACGATGCTCTACTGGCGCTAGTTCTCGGCAGCGTCATCATCGGTACGCAAATAATCTGGGTCTCGCGCAAAACTTTCGAACGAGAAACGCTGTAAAAGTAAAATCTCGAGCGAACCTTTATTCTTGAACTAAATTTGATCAAGAAATGCTGCGATCCTGACGGCAGTATGATATAGTAGTTTTGTCGGGCGCGTGGCGGCCTGTCCGAGCGAAGCGAGTAGGTGAATAACCGTAGACGCGTCTCGCGTTGGACAAGGACGTTGCGCGCGCAATGGGCGCGTGGCGGAATTGGTAGACGCGCTAGCTTCAGGAGCTAGTGAACTTTCGTTCGTGGAGGTTCAACTCCTCTCGCGCCCACCAGATTTCGATTATACAATTTTTTAACCACGTAAATGTAGTTCGAAAAACCGATCTTCGCGATAATCTTGACGGAGCATGCCGAGCAAATCATCGCGCGTAGTGCCGGTGATGACGCCCGGGTTGAGCGTGCCAAAAGGATCGAAAATCGCCTTGATCTTGGTAAAAATTTCGGTCATTTTTTCGCCATATTGTTCGGCGGCCGCTGGCGCCAGTAATCGCCCATCGCCGAATTCACCACTCATCGAGCCGTTTAGCTCTTTGATCGCGCCGAGGAGTTCGCCCAAAAACTTGAACACCGCTTGCCGCTGACCGAGGTTCGCCAGGTTGAGCAGCGGCCGCACACTGACCACACCCGCGCCCAAATGACCCCAAATCCCGCCATCGATGTGATTACGACGAAGGAGTTTCTTGATCGCCCGAACCAGCTCGGGCACTTGGGCTGGCGCCACCGCTAGATCCGGCGCAATCGGTAGCGCCGCTGTGCCGCGTTCGCTAAAATTCGTAATCACCGCCACGCTATGATGAATTGACCTAAGGATTTCCTGTTCTTCCCAATCATTCGTCATCTGCATATCCACCACCGCCGCCTGATCGAGAATCTGGGCGGCTTTTTTGGTTTTACGAGCGCGATGCTTGTCGTCAAATTCAATAAAAATCAAGGTGTCGGGTCGTTTGTTGCTAACATGTTTCCAGGCCGCACCACCACCCTTATTCTCAATCAATTTCAGTGTTTCACCATCAATAAATTCTAGTTCACTCGGCTCGAGAGCCAGCAGTTGTTCGGTCAAAGTTGCTAGATCTTGCTCGGCAGTGATCGCCGCCGCGATGAGCGAAACTTCGTCGGGACGCGGCGCCAAGCGAATAATTGCCTGGGTGATCAGACCAAGCGTCCCCTGCGAACCAACCAGCAGCGGCGTCAGGTCGAAAGAACCATCTTGACTTTTGACTAAATCGATCGCAAAACCGCCAGCGTTGAGCGCTGGACCGCTCGCAAAGTTACTGATCGCCTCCATGTGATCATCAATCAGCGCATCGAGACCGCGATAGATTTCGCCTTCCATGGTTTGGAGACCCTTTTTGGCACTCAGCTCGTGTTTGGTCAAAGCGCCAGTTTGAATAATTTCACCATTGGCTAAAACCACTTCGAGTCGATCGGTCCAATCCCGTAGCGTGCCGTACTTCACCGATTTCGTACCGCCGACATTAGAAGCCAGCGCGCCGCCGATGGTCGCGACTTTGAAATCTTCGCTAATCGTCGGTAGAAACAAACCGTGCGTCGCCATCGCTTCCTGGAGACCAGCAAAATTCAAACCGGGTTGAACCCGCACCATTTGCGCTTTGGTGTCCAGCTCGAGAATGCGCGACATGTGCGCCGGAAACGACATGATGGCGCCGCGACCAATCGCCGCACCGGTGGTACTCGTACCGCCACCGCGCGCCGTGATCGGCAGAGTCTGACCGCGCTCGGCCAACCGCCAGGTAAAACGTATCGTTTTGCGCACATCGTTGGTCGTCCGCGGAAAAATCACTAGTTGCGGCGCTTCTTCAAAAATACTGCCGTCATGTGCGAAATCAGCGCGCACCACCCCATCGGTCGAAACTTCACCTACCAATTTATCCCGCAAATAATCTGCGATCTTGCTCATATAGACATTGTAACACATTTGATTTTTCTGGTAAAATAAATCCTGTGTCAAGGAGTCATTTGTGGCGCGCCTAAGGATCATCGCCGGCCGATTCGGCGGTCGGTGGATTTCGGCTGATGTTGGATCTGGCACTCACCCAATGGGTGATCGCGTCCGTTCAGCGATTTTTTCGATGCTCGAATCGCGCGGGATGTTGGTCGGTGCGCGGGTGTTGGATGCTTTTGCGGGAACCGGCGTTCTAGGCTTGGAATCTTTGAGCCGCGGCGCGACTTTTGTAACTTTTTTGGAACGTGATCGCACAGCCGCCAAAGTCATTGATGTAAATATTACAACATTAGTTGTGCAAAACCAGACAAACTTACTACGAACAGATGTTAGAAGCTGGACAAAAATCTCTGAAAATGATAAGTACAACATAATTTTTGCCGATCCGCCATACCATGATCCACAGTTTTCCACAGTTTCCAAGTTGGTTAAGCATTTACAACCGGGCGGGCTTTTGGTATTATCGTATCCAGAGAGAGGGACTTTGCCGAACCTGGATGGAGTTGTTGTGGTGGACAATCGAATTTACGGAGAAGCGGCAATAGCCCTCTTTCGTTTGCAGGATGAATGATTGGCGCCACCGGCGCTTTTTGTTATAATTGTTCGCGCGCGCGAGTGGCGGAATTGGTAGACGCGCTAGCCTTAGGAGCTAGTGTCCTTGGACGTGCTGGTTCAACTCCAGTCTCGCGCACCAGGTGAAAAATATTCTATAAGCTCCGTTCTTGCATTACTGTTATTGCGAGAACGGAGCTCATAGATTTTAAGTTTACTGGTTTTTACGAGCTGAATGATCCTACACCTGCTTTGCAAGATAGTCTATTATATGTGCCTTTACCGCGTCCTTAATCTCTGGCACAATCTGGTCACCGAGAGGACCACTAAAACGAGGATAATCACCAAGATAACCAGGGGGATTGAGGGTGTTTAGATACTCTCTATTCAGCTTGAGACATGCCATTTTCCTAGCAGAGTGGTTGGCGCGATAGGTTATCTCATCCTCACTGAGCGACGGCGTATTCTTAGCGTAAAATTGGGCACACGCAACAGCTTGAAACTCCTTGTTATACTCATATGGCAGAGGGCCATCACTAATTTGAGACTCAGGTTCAACCGTTTCACAAACGTGATTGACGCAATGCAGGCACAATTCTGCTGCGGCCTTTTGGCGGAGCGCGTCTTTTTCTTCCGACGTATAATCCGTATATCGTTTACTTTCTCCCCCAGCCATGATTCTACCTGCTTCTCCCACCATCTTAGATTATTGTCATTATAAGTTTACCCCCCCCCGTAAAAAGTCAAGGGGGAGTTTATGACTAAGAACGGAGCTTGTTGTGACTATGACTTTTTATTATTTATGTCTTCTTGCTGTCTGAGGCTTCCGAGCGGAGCTCTCTAGTGAGAACGTAACCCCGGTAAGCCTTTTGCCCGATCCGCCTTAGGATAGCTGCCGTCTCTTTTCGGAAATCTTCGATGGCTTGCCCGAACGGGTCTGCGAGATCTTCTTCTATATGTGCTAGAGCTTCCGAGCGAAGCTCTCTAGCAGAACGTAAGGCCCCGTGCCAGATATTATATAGGGTAGCTATCGTGTCTTCTCTGAGATCTTCAATGGCTCGTCCGAACGGGTCTGCGAGATATTCTTCTATATGTTCTCGAGTTACTCGCCTAATTGGCGCGTCGCTAGCATCATAACTGCCCTCGAGCCAGCTTAAAGGTTCTTTTTCACACACACGTTGCCTAGCAAAAATGTCGGCCTCATGCTGAATATATTCCTCGCTTAGTGGATTACTGCCCGCCGGCCTGAATTGGTCGAGCCGTCGCCATTCTTCCACCATTCCCATATACTCTGCATAAAAACGGTCGTAGTCTCGGTCACCAGGTCCGGTTATTTCACAAACTTTGCTGCCAAACTCGTTCGCTGGCGGGCATTGTGATGGGCACTTTTCCTTAGCTTGTTGGTACGCATGTTGTGTATATGTATCGGTTGCGCTCACTATTTCATCCCTTTCCCCACCGCATCACATTATTACTACTATAAGTTTACCCCCCCCCCGAAAAAAGTCAAGGGGGAATTTATAAGACTAATAAACCAAACCAAGAAGCTCCGCTCTTGCACTACTGTTATTGCGAGAACGGAGCTTATGGAAAATATGGAGAAAGTTTAGCGTTTGCTAAATTGTTCTTTCTTTCTGGCGCCTTTGAGACCGTATTTTTTGCGCTCGACGGTGCGGCTGTCGCGGCGGAGGTAGCCGGCTTTGCTAAGGGATCCTTTGAGGTCGTCGTTGATGCTGGCGAGGGCTTTGGCGATGGCGAGTTTAGCCGCATCGACCTGGCCAGAAGTGCCGCCGCCTTTGATCAACAGTGTGATGTCAAAATCAGTTTGTTTGCCGACCAACGCCAGTGGATCGGTTAACTCGGCGAGCAACGTTTTATTATCGTCCAAGTATTTGGTCGCATCCTGGTCGTTGATAGTGATTTGACCTTTGCCGGCGTACAAACGCGCTGTCGCGGTCGCGCTTTTTCGTCGCCCGAGACCATAGAAATAATTTTTATCAGCCATTATTTAACCTCCCCAGCACCCGTTCTCGGTGCTACGCTACGCTCCGCCCGGGAATTGGTGCTGGGCTTCGCTGCGCTCGCTGGCTTATTCTTGTTGATGACGATTGGCGTTGGTTGTTGCGCCGCGTGAGCGTGATTTTCGTCCGCATAAACATGCAGGCGTTTCAGGCGGGCGGTTTGCAATTTGTTCTTGGGCAGCATGCCGGCGACAGCGCGTTCGATGGCCGAAGCTTTGCCGACCTTTCTCGGCGTGGTTTCCTTGATACCGCTCAGGTAGCCGCTATACGAATAGTATTTTTTCTCCTTGTATTTGGCGCCAGTCAACCACGATTGCTTGGCGTTGATGACCACGACATGGTCGCCGCTGTCGATGTGCGCCGTAAAGGTCGGCTGGTATTTGCCAATCAACCGCGTCGCAACGAAACTTGCCAAACGTCCGATCGGCACGCCAGTCGCGTCGATGAGCACCCAGCGGTGTTCGACTTCGCTGGCTGTCTGGGAATAAGTTTTGGATGCCGTCATGATTGATTCTCCTCTGAACCGCTGGAATCCTGCGCTTCGTTCAGGACGACATCATTAGTTTCCGCAAACGACTTGTTGATTTCGTCCAGGTCGACAAACTCGATCCTAGCCATGGGAGCGTCATCGCCAACGCGATATTCATTAAGTTTAATAATTCGTAAATAACCGCTGGGGCGTTGGATTGCTGGGGCAATCTGGTCGACGAGACGGTTCGCTAGATCAACATTATCCAGCGCGGCAATCACCGCCCGTCGATTCGCGAGATCACTGGCTTTTTTGGCCTTGGAAATTATTTTCTCCATTTGACGACGTAATTCCTTGGCTTTCGGCAGGGTGGTTTTGATACTAAGGTGTTCGGTCAGCGAGCACATTAAACCGCGCAGCAGCGCTCGCCGCTCATCCCGTTCGCGACCAAATTTACGTCCAATATATCCGTGTCGATGCATTTTAAAACTCCAGCTCCGCAACTTTTTCTTTGACTTCTTCGCGGGCTTTGGCGCCGAAACCTTTGAGGTCATTGAGTTCTTCGTCGCTCAGGCTGACTAGTTCACCGACCGTTTTAACACCAGCGCCGATCAGAGCGTTAGTCGTCCGGGCGCTAAGATTCAGTTCATCAACCGGTAGTCCTAACAGGTCGGTTGCCTGATCATCATCGCTGGCGATTGGTTCTTCGTCGCTGATCCGGGTGTCGCCAGCCAGCGCTTCGTATTGCGCCATCAAAATCGCCGCGGCCTGTTCGAAAGCATCACCAGGTTCAATCGAACCATCAGTGTCAATCGTCAAGGTTAATTTATCGAGATCAACATTATCACCAACACGAGTTTTATCGACAGCGTAGCGGACGCGACGAACTGGCGAAAAAACCGCGTCGAGCGCAATCATATCGCTATGTAGGCGTTTCAGAGTTGATTCTTCGATCGTTTGGTAGCCGCGACCGTTTTCGACCACTAGGTCAATTTTCAGCTCAGTTTTCGGATCATCAATCGTTGCGATTAACTGATCAGGATTAGCGATTTCGATATCGGCCGTCGTTTTGATATCGCCCGCAGTGACCACACCACCTTTTTTACTGAGGCTGAGTTCGACAGGTTTGTCGCTAAACAGTTTGATAGCGATCGATTTAAGGTTTAACATGATTTCGACAACGTCTTCCTTGACACCAGCAATGGTGGTAAATTCGTGAGTGATGCCGTCGATTTTAAAGGCCGTTACCGCTGCGCCCTCGATCGAACCGAGCAGCACCCGCCGTAGCGAGTTGCCGAGCGTTTGGCCGTAACCGCTAGCCAGCGGCTCGATGGTGATAATAGCGCTGGCATCGCCGACCGCCGTCACGTTTGATACTACTGGGTTTAAGATTGCTTTACTCATTTTTGCTCCTCCCTATTTAGCGCGAGTAATACTCGACGATTAATTGTTCATTGATATCCGGTTCGGCTTCTTCGCGGCTAGGCAAGCCGGTGATGTCGATCGACATTTTTTTCAGGTCAGTTTTTAGCCAACCAACTGTGGCACCGCCTGCATCGCGAACGATTTCGTCCAAGGATGCAAAGTAAGCGGTTTTCGCACTACGCGGACGAACGACGATTTGATCACCCGCCTTGACACAAATTGATGGAATATCGACACGTCGACCGTTCAACATAAAATGACCGTGACTGACGAGTTGGCGGGCTTGGCGGCGCGACGTCGCGAAACCGGCCCGGTAAACTGTGTTATCGAGACGACGCTCGAGTAGTTGTAGCAAGTTTTCGCCCGACATACCATCCATTCGTTCGGCTTGGTGCATCAGTTTAGCGAATTGCTTTTCGAGCAGACCGTAAATCCGGCGAACTTTTTGCTTTTCGCGAAGTTGTGTCAAATAAAGTGACGGCTTGCCCCGACGACCATGCGCGTGTTGACCGGGAATCCCCGATTTTCGCGCCATGATTTTGTGCGCTTTTGGATGGAGCGCGTAACCTTCGCGACGTGATTGCTTGACAATTGGTGATTTATCTCGTGCCATGCCTTAGGCCCTCCTTTCGCGTTTCGGACGAACACCACCGTGCGGTACGCCGGTCACATCGCTGATGCTGTCGATAACGAAGTCGTGATTCGACAGCGCCCGAATGGCGGCATCGCGACCTAGGCCAACACCTCTGATGAAGACATCGACCTTGGTGAGACCGAACTGACTTTTGGCAATTTCGGCAGCTTTGTCGGTGGCGATTTGGGCCGCATAGGCCGTGCCCTTTTTTGACCCACGAAAACCGCAAGCGCCGGCGCTGCTCGCGGCGATGACGTTGCCTTTGGTGTCGGCGAAACTGATCATCGTATTGTTAAAAGTCGCCTGGATATGCACCTGCCCAATTGGCACGCTGCGGCGAGCTTTTCGGGGTTTTTTCTTGGCGGCGGGTTTGTCTGCATCACCACTGTCATCGCGAGTGTCTTCGACGCGCGGCGATCCAGTGTCATTGCTGGATTGCTCCTCTTCGCTCGCAATGACGGGGTTGATATTTTCCTTAGTTTCTTCTGCCATATTTATCATCTCCTAAGTCTTGCTCGCGGCCTTGGGTTGGGCGCCACCGACGGCGACACGTCGGCCGCGTTTGGTACGAGCATTAGTCCTCGTTCGCTGACCGCGCACTGGCAAATTCAGTTTGTGCCGCAGCCCGCGATAAGAACCGATGTCCCTTAGGCGTTTAACATTATTGGTAACGACGCGACGTAAATCACCCTCGACGGTGTAATTGGCATCGATGATGTCGCGCAGTTTCTTTTCCTCTACTTCGTCCAAATCTTTGACGCGCTTGGCGGGGTCGACTTTGGCGGCCATGACGATATCGCGCGCTGATTTTGGACCAATCCCAAAAATATAAGTTAGCGCGACCTGAACCTGTTTCTCGGCAGGAACTTCGACGTTTGCAAATCTAGCCATCTGTCGTCTATCCCTGCCTCTGTTTATTACGTGGTTTTTTCTTGTTGATAACGCTGAGACGCCCTTTGCGACGAACTAATTTGTCGTCAGGGCTGCGTTTTTTGACGCTGGTTTGGACCTTCATTTAGTGCGCTCCGCCTCTCCCGCCACTTTCCTGTGGCGCGTTAAATTTTTCCTCGCGTAGTCTAAAGGTGATTC
>JGI24702J35022_10000138_pt1 | contig 36376 bp, 28 predicted proteins | sample TergutTh196P4_FD_35022 | JGI IMG/M metagenome (IMG submission 35022) | reverse complement strand
CGCCATTCAGGTGATAGATGACCGGATATATTTCCAATTCAAAGTCGGCGTGCAGTTCCACATCGCCATAAATAGTCAATGTATCATAATGCATGATGCCATTTTGCGCCGGTATCGTTTCGTGTCGCAGAGACAGATAGTCTGCGTGGCTCCAGCCGGTAAAAAGAAAGCCTTCGTCAGGTACAATCACAATACCTGCATGTGGCGAAGTATAATAATCCAGCGCCTGCTCTGTTGCATTATAGATATTTCCTCCGAAACCGGCGGAGAAAGTAACAAAACTAACGCCCGCACCCTGATGCCAGGTATAGTTTGTGGGAGCAGTTACACCACTGATAGTTACCCAAGCCCGGTTGATAAAAAGTGGCTGAGAAGCATTCACCCCAGGTTGCGGTCTGGCGCGGAATGTGACAATAGTCGGAGCCGTAGGAGCCGCATTGATCGACCATGACAGTTGGATACGCTGGGGATTAACACCTACCGGAAGCTCTGTTACCGAATAATTGGATGAGTTGGCTATATAGTCAAGATAAGCCGGAATCGTATCAATTATTGTTAAATTTTGAGTTGTCAGTGAAGTATTGATAGCCTCAATCCTGTATTCGATCGTATCACCGTTAAGTGTTGCCACCGGATTGGCGTAGAACCCGTCGTGTACAATCGAACCGGTAGGAATCATATGTAAGGTAGCATGTTTTTTCATCATCAGGTGAAGCGCCGGATTAAGGATAGTGAGTGTATTATTGTCCGTATAACATTCGGGTTGAACAGGGAAGTCATTGCCGTTATCATTCAAGCGGATAACGATGTTGGCTGAAAATAATAAGTCTGTTATATCCGGAATAGTAACGTCAACATATGCGGTATCACCCTGCATAATCAGAATCGGTTCACAGTTGACAGTCAGCAAAGTGGTAGCGTTGAAAAGTTGAGTCGAAGTTTCCCTGTAAAGAGCTACACAAATAGGGGGGCCGATGGCTGCTTCTCCCTGATTAACAATGCCTACATGAACCGTCACAGTGTTCCCTGAGACGGTTGTACCAACTAACGCCGGGCTTGTATAAATATCCGGCCATAACCACTTCGGCGTGCCATTCAAATCTAACGTTGTTTGCTGTTTCAGGTATCCGTTGAACGGGCGTACATCGTCAGTTGTGCCTAAGACGCCGTCAGCACCAGGGAATAAGGTAGCAGGATTAAGCTGGTACGGCGGCACAGTCAAGTCATTTTTGATGTTCACTACATTATAGCTATACTGATTCCACACTTTACGCGCCGACGCCCACATTCCTGCCGGATTACTTGAATAAACCCACAGTTGGAGTCCTCCGGTGACGATGATTTCAGCTGCGCCGTCGTTGTTAATATCGGCTATCACAGGATATTCATTTCCGGTAGCAGATGTACAGGCAACAGGAGTAATCATGTCTGTTCCGTCATCGCCTCTCAAAACACGCAGGTATTGTTCATCTCGGTATACCAATTCATTTTTACCGTCCTGATTAAAATCAAACATGGACATGGTAGTAGCCCCGGAGGTGTCATTTGTTTGCTGTGACCATTTCTGAAAGAGCGTATTATTTGTCCGGTTGAAACCATAGGCATACATTCTTTCGAAAGCCGTGAAACAAATTTCGGGTTCCCCATCGTTATCAATGTCACCGATAAAAGCCGCCGAAGGGCCATACCAGTTTGTAGCCGGCGGAAGCGTATTGATAACGTTGGAATGAATGACTTCACCTGTACGCGGGTTCCATACATAAAGCGCGCCACTGTTCGACGACGGGTTTGTACGGGCGGTTACCGTGACCACTACATCCAACTGTCCGTCGCCGTCAATATCGGCTACGGATGTAGCGCCGTCGGCCACCTCATCGTGTATTACACCATCAGGGCCTATTTTATTACAGGTATTCCACAGTGTAAAGCTATTACCGGACGTTCCCAATGAGTTCGTGATATTGACCTTATACACTCGATCGCCTGCTATTACATCGGGCAAACCATCCCCGTCAACGTCAGCTACTGCCATGAGGGATGATGATTCGGTTTGGATGCTGTTATTTGTATGCCCGCCCTGACCAAAGCTCATCGCGGGATTGTTCAGGTAGCCACCGTCTGCAAGCAGGGTTAACGTCCTTGCATTGAAGACCTTGTCATAGACAAGTATTTCCGGTATGCCGTCGCCGTTGAAATCCGTTATCATCGGTTGCGCCATTTCCTTGTTGGCGTTAGTTGAATAGGTGACCCGATACTGTTCGACAAACTGTGTCCCGTTGAATTGATATTTTATAAGCCGTTGCCGGTCGTTCGCGCCTGCACCCTGGTTCATGTTACGCAAATAATCGGTACATAAAAAGATAGCCGCATACCCGTCGTTATCGACTTGCGCTATTGAGTAGGGATTAGCCAATGTATTGAAATAGGGCGTTGTAAGCGTCTGCCAGTGTACGATTGAGTCGTTTATATATTTAAAAATATGCAACCGGGAGGCACAAACGCCATACCCTCCTTGAAGTAAGTTATCATACTCGCCCGGAACAATGATTTCAATGATACCGTCGTTATCAATATCGCCAACCAACGGGATACTGAGATTACTGACAGTGTGACTCGGCGGACTTTGCGCCTGTAAATTGAAAGTAAAGGGCGTTGACGGCGGCGAATCGACACAGTCCGGATCAATGATATTATCAGGGAAATCGAGCACGCGGACCGTTACGACGGCATTGTCCGTATTTCCATAACATTCTATCTGATAGGTAAATGTAGTTACTCCCGTAAAACCGGCAGCCGGTGTGAAAATAATCTGATTTCCGCTGATCGTTGCAATACCGTTAAGAACCGGTGGCACGATGGTTGGCGTCAACGACGGACAAAGGCCTAACAAGTCATTGTCCAGCACCTTGATTATGACAGACGTTTCCTTAAATGTCTGTACATTATCATCTTCGGCCCACAGGCAGTTATCCGATGTAATATAAACCGTATCGCTCATCTCCGAATAACATTTTCCGTTAAACTGCGCCACCGTATATTTGCCTGTTATCGTTGCGATATAGGTTTGATAGATAGCTCCGACAATGGTGTCTCCGTTAACGAACCACTGGTAGGCAGGGCCTGTGCCGGAAGCAGTCAGTGTCGTACTGTACGTGGGCGGACAGATGTTAGCATCACCTGAAATCGTTGGCTTAAAAAAGGTGCTCACCGAGCTGGTTACGGAGGTGCAGCCTCCTTCGTCGCGAATCATTATCGAATAAATACCGGGCGCTAATCCTGTATAACCCACAACTGACGACTGCCAGGTTGCCCCTCCATCAATGGAACTTTCATAACTGCCGGAACCACCCGAACCGGTAACGATCGATATTTCACCGTCATTCTGTCCCGGACATGCCGGCGTAGCAATTGCCGAGAAATTGTTAGGGTCCGACGGGTCGTATACATGAATGATTTTAGTATAACCAGCGCTTCCGCAAGGACATTGACAGAAAATCTCAAAAGTTCCATAACCGGTATTAACCTGATTGACCGAATAGGAAACACTTACCGAATCCTGACCGGCAGGAATGACTACCGTTGTAGGGAGCGAGCCTCCGCCAAACAAAGAGATGTCGCTTAAAGCCGTTCCGCCATAACTCAGGGTGACGGTTTCCGGTTGTGAATTATCATCTCCTGACCGGTATACTACAAACTTATTTTCAAGACAACCCCTGTAAACGTGGTCCTGCCCTTCGTTCATACTTCCCCAGTTCACCAAGTATTCTCCTATGTCAAAACTGCGCGCTTCCAGAAAAACGGCTGATTGATAGGAAAAGTCTCCAGTATTCGCGACCGCTAATTTCAGATGGTATGATTCGCATGGTATAACGGCACAGGTAGCAGTAAGTACAACCGTACGTCCGTTAAACTCAATGCTTCGGTACAAACTATCTTCTTCAGGCAACAGGGGACGGTCGTTGCAATTAAGTCCGCCGAAACCAATACTGGAGCCGATGCCGGGAATATTGATATAATAACTACTGTTCATGCCTGCGAGAGGTACCGGACAGTTATGAAGATTATATTCCCTTTTCCCGTCATTCACATTGTTAATTGACACTATCGACCCTGAACCCGGTATTAAAGCAATATTTTGTTTTCCACCCGGAATACCCGGTCCTGAAATAAAGAATCCGAATACATCATTAAAACTGTTCACCCAATAGGCATATTCTTCTGAGGCAAATATATACCTGAATACGACCACATTATTAATAGGCACAAAGTCAAACTCCAGGATAGAGGCATTTCTGATATTCGCTTCAATTGATAGCAAATCCGGATCATATGACCTGACTTGCGGGGCTGGCGACGCAACTCCGGATGCCACGGAATTAGGTCCCTCACAGGTAACAAGCCCTCCTGTGGAAAGCACTAATCCACTCTCCATCTCAAAATTTGAAGTCCCTCTTGTAAAATAACCCATTCCTCTTATATCATCAGTTGTCCAGCGCATTAGCGTGGTATCATCCCATCCATGCGCCGTAAGCTTCACATTGCTCACAGCCGAGCAAAAACCTCCTTTTACAAATATACTGTCGACTAACTGTTGCGGCGTAAAGGCCCTGTGAACAAGATCCCTGTTCACATGAATAGAACCTGGGTTAGGTGGGACGGTGAGCAGACCCTGCCTCGTTGTAATACCGGTTTGCATTTCTTCGGCAAGAACCAAGCGCGCTCTTTGCTCCGCCACCACGTCCTCTATTCCTATTTCAAGATACGCTTTCTTGAGACTGTCCACTTTCGCCTCAAAATCCCTATTATCCGTCTGGGCATAAAGAACGGATACACTATGTGAACAAATCCACATTACTACAATACTACATAGCACCCTGTAAGACATCGTCTTAGGTAAGATGCCGACTAATTTTTTCTTCATGATAAATACACATTAATGCTTAAACATAAAATTTCATTATTCAAATATTCATTTATTCATTTATTCAATTACTACAATGGATGAAATCTTTCCGGTACTTTATGAAATCTTTCACACACTTTTCAGGGCGCAAAAATAATAAAAATTTGATATATAACAAAAAAAAACAAAAAAAAATTGCTTTCAAATGTTAATAATATATAAAAAACGACCTTCCTTTTCCAAAATTTATTTTGCTATTTTTTTCTGAAAAATCATTTTTTTTATTTATTTTTGTCAAATCAAACGAAACGATTTTTCTTTTATTAACTAATTATCTGCTTAATTATGAATCATTTAGAATGTGTAACCTCAAAGAAAAACAATTGGTACCGGTATTTACTTGTCCTGTTTTTAAGTGTAGTAGTAGCTAATATGGTCGGTTCAATTCCTCTTTTTGTCGTAATTATAATAGCTCTACTAAAAAATGGCTTTGACTTTTCAATACTTGCGGCAGTAGGTAAATTGGATTTCAATGAATTAGGGGCTTTGGGGATTGATTCAAACCTTACAATGGCTTGTTTTACATTTATTTTTGCGGTCATGTTGCTTGCAGCCATTTTTTTTATCAAATTATTTCATGACCGTTCTTGGAAAGAAGTCATTAACGGCACAAACCGGGTGCGCTGGTCCCGGTTTTTCTTCGGTTTTCTTGTCTGGGGGATTTTATCGGCTGTCATATTGGCGATAAGCTATTTTTCCGAACCGGAATTGTTCCGGTTTCGGTTTCAACCGGTACAATTTATTATTCTCATTGTTATATCCTTACTATTTATCCCGTTTCAGTCGTCATGCGAAGAATTTTTGATCCGCGGATATCTCACACAAGGAATCGCTTCCTGGACAAAAAGCCGCTGGTGGGCGTTGATAATACCCAGCCTGCTATTTGGGCTTTTACATTTTGATAATTCGGAAATAAAAGAATATGGATTCTTCATCATGATGGCACAATATGTAACGATGGGATTCGTGCTTGGCATTATGTCGATTATGGATGACGGAATCGAGTTGGCCATGGGTGTTCATACGGTAAACAATGTATTTGTTTCAATCTTTACCACCTTTAAAGGTTCGGCGCTTCAGACGTATGCCCTTTTCGAAATAACCGAGATAAACCCCGTGAAAGAGTTTTTTTCTCTTATAGTCACCGCAATAATCCTCCTCTCCATTTTGGCCTATAAGTACAAGTGGAAATTCTCCACGCTCAACCGGAAGGTCACGCTCTCAACTTGCACTACCTTTATCTAATGATGAAGGTAGGCGGCGTTTCGGACATACAAAATTTAAAAACAAGTTTTTATTTTGTATATCTCTCAACTTGCACTACCTTTGCAGCCGGTTTTTGCAGGAAAATAGTTATTATGGAGTACAACTTTAAAGAAATCGAGAAAAAATGGCAGGCCAAATGGATTGCCGACAAAACGTATGAAATAACGGAAGATGTTAATAAACAGAAAATTTATGTATTGGATATGTTCCCCTATCCTTCGGGAGCCGGATTGCATGTAGGTCATCCGCTCGGATATATAGCCTCCGATATCTATTCCCGTTACAAACGGTTACAAGGGTTCAATGTCCTTCATCCGATGGGTTACGACGCTTTCGGATTACCTGCCGAACAATATGCCATACAAACAGGCCAACATCCTGCTATTACCACCACGAAAAATATCTGCCGTTACCGCGAACAGATGGACAAGATCGGCTTCTGTTACGATTGGAGCCGGGAAGTGCGCACATGCGAACCGGACTATTATCACTGGACACAATGGGCGTTCATACAAATGTTTAATAGTTATTATAAAGAACGCGCGAGACCTGTTTCCGAATTAATAGCCATATTCGACAAACAAGGGAGTAGCGGTTTGAATGTGGCCTGTACGAAGGAGTTGGATTTTACAGCCGACGACTGGAAAGCAAAAAGCGAAAAGGAAAAACAGGAGATACTGCTCAACTACCGCCTTGCCTACCTCGGCGATACGATGGTTAACTGGTGTCCTGTATTAGGTACGGTGCTGGCAAACGATGAGGTTATTAACGGCGTTTCAGCACGTGGAGGTTATCCTGTAGAGCAAAAGATGATGCGTCAATGGTGTCTGCGCACATCAGCTTATGCGCAACGGCTGTTAGACGGATTGGAAACAATCGACTGGACCGATTCCCTGAAAGAGACGCAACGTAACTGGATAGGACGTAGCAAGGGAGCAGAGATAAGGTTTTATATAAGCCCCTCCCCGACAGACCCCCTTCTTCCTTCTCTTTCTTTCATTGTTTTCACTACCCGACCCGATACCATTTTCGGTGTCACGTTCATGGTCTTAGCGCCGGAAAGCGAACTGACGGATGTGCTGACAACGACAGCGCAAAAAGAGGAAATGGAAGCCTATAAAGCAGAAACTAAAAAGAAAACAGAGCGCGAACGACAGATCGATAAAAAAGTGACCGGCGTCTTTACCGGCTCTTATGCCATTAATCCGCTGACAAATGAATCGATCCCTGTTTGGGTAAGCGATTATGTACTATCCGGTTACGGGACAGGCGCTATCATGGCTGTACCGGGACACGACAGCCGCGACTATGTGTTTGCCAAACATTTCAACCTGCCCATCGTCCCGTTGATCGACGGTTGCGATATCTCCGAAGAAAGTTTTGATGCGAAAGAGGGTCGTATGACGAACTCGCCGCAAAAAGGAAAAGAAATCGAAGGCGGCTTAGTATTGAACGGATTGGAAGTGACAGATGCAATCGCCAAAACAATGGCGTACATCGAGGAAAAAGGTTTAGGCCGGATAAAAGTCAATTATCGTTTGCGAGATGCTATCTTCAGTCGCCAACGCTATTGGGGCGAGCCTTTTCCGGTTTATTATGATGCGGACGGGCTGCCACAACCGCTCCCTGTTGAATGTCTGCCGTTAGAACTGCCGGAGGTAGACAAATTCCTTCCCACCGAAACGGGCGAACCACCGTTGGGTCGCGCCGAAAAATGGGCGTGGGACACAGTAAACCGACAGGTAGTAGAGACAACTAAGATTGATAACCAAACAGTCTTCCCACTCGAACTGAATACCATGCCGGGATTTGCAGGCTCTTCCGCCTATTTTATTCGTTATGAAGACCCACATAACAACATAGGACTGATTGACAAGAAAATCAATGCATATTGGCGGAACGTGGATTTGTACCTCGGCGGAACGGAACATGCGACAGGACACCTCGTTTACAGCCGTTTCTGGAACAAATTCCTGTTCGACTTAGGGGTAATATGCGACGACGAACCGTTCAGAAAACTGATTAATCAGGGAATGATTCAGGGACGCTCCAATTTTGTTTACCGTATCAACGGCACAAACAATTTTGTTTCGCTCCACCAGAAGGAGCGCTATGATGTGACACCCCTTCATGTCGATGTAAACTTGACTAACAACGATATCCTCGATATCGAAGCCTTCCGCAACTGGAACCCAGCGTATAAAAATGCCGGATTTATCTCAGAAGAAAACGGTAAATATTACTGCGGATGGGCGATAGAAAAAATGTCGAAGTCGATGTTCAATGTCGTCAATCCGGATATGATCATCGAAAAATACGGGGCCGACACGTTACGCATGTATGAGATGTTCCTCGGACCGTTAGAACAGTCAAAACCATGGGATACAAACGGCATTGACGGCGTATCCCGTTTCCTGAAAAAATTATGGGGATTATATTATTGTAACAAAGGAGAATGGGGTGTTACCGGTGAAACGCCTTCGGCCGAAGAACTTAAATCATTGCATAAACTGATAAAAAAAGTCACTTTCGATATCGAACACTTCTCCTTCAATACGTCCGTAAGCGCATTTATGATTTGTGTCAATGAACTTATTACACTAAAATGCAACAAACGCGCCATACTTGAAAAATTATTGATTATTTTAGCTCCTTTTGCTCCGCATATAGCCGAAGAATTATGGGCTAATACAGGCCATAATACTACCATTTGCGATGCGGAATGGCCGGTACATGACGAAAAGTATCTTATTGAAGAAAAGTGCACTTATGCCATTTCGTTCAACGGTCGCACCCGTTTCAGCCTCGAACTGCCCGTAGAGATGACCCGCGATGAAATTGAAAAGGAGGTACTTGAACACGAGGCAACGAAAAAGTGGCTCGAAAGACAAACCCCTAAAAAAATCATTATCGTCCCGAAAAAAATCGTCAATGTAGTTAGTTAAAAGGTGGAAGAGGTGAAATGAGTCGTTTTACAAAGAGACAAAAAACTGAAAACTGAAAACTACAAAATGAGAAAGCGTATTACTAAAATATATCATCCCGTTAAGGACTACATATTGATCGTACTGGGCACGATTCTTTATGCCTTCAGCTTTGTCGGGTTCGTTCTGCCAAACGAAATTGTACCCGGCGGTCTTACCGGTATCAGTTCGCTTGTGTTTTATGTGACCGGTGTACATGTATCCTTTACATATGCAGCTGTAAACGTTATTTTGCTCATCATCGCATTCAAAATATTAGGCCGCCGTTTTGTGCTCAATTCCTTATTTGGTATTATCTCGGTCACCCTCGTTTTAATATTTTTGGAGTGGTTGTTAGAGGGAAAAACGATTATTCAGGAACAACCCTTTATGTCGGTGATCATCGGAGCAGCGCTATGTGGCGCCGGATTGGGTATCATATTTTCGGCAAACGGCAGCACCGGCGGAACCGATATCATAGGAAGCATGATCAATAAATATAAAAATGTTTCTATAGGTAGGGCTTTGTTATACTGCGACTTCTTTATTATTGCCTGCTCCTACTTAGTGTTTCATGACATTGAAAAAATTGTTTTCGGATATGTGTTCATGTTCATCGAAATGTATGTTCTCGACCAGGTGTTGAACGCAAATACACAATCGGTTCAATTTTTAATTTTCTCTCAAAAACATGAAGAAATTGTTGAATCGATCATCAAAGAGCTTGGACGGGGATGTACGGTATTAGACGGCAAAGGTGGTTTTTCCAAAGAACCGGTCAATGTAGTCGTTTTATTGGCTAAAAAGAAAGAAAGTTCTATGATCTTTCGCCTGATTAAAAGCATCGACGAACAGGCATTTATATCTCAAAGCAATGTACGTGGCGTATATGGCGAAGGTTTCGACCCAATCAAAACGTGAGGTTAGCGGTCAGTGGTCGGTTGTCAACTAAATCACAATTTTTTGATGTATCTTCCGTTAATAAAGAAAATTACGAAATAAAATTGGGATGAAAACGATTGTTTTTGCAACTAATAACGCTCACAAATTGGAAGAAGTACGCGCGATTGTTTCCGATAAAATTAACATTGTCAGCCTGTCGGATATAGGTTGTCACGACGATATACCGGAGACTGCCGAAACATTAGAGGGGAATGCCTTACTAAAAGCAACCTATATAAAAGAACATTTCGGATATGATTGTTTTGCCGACGATACAGGTCTCGAAGTAGAGGCGCTTAACGGCGAACCGGGCGTTCATTCGGCGCGCTATGCCGGCGAGGCACATGATGCTAACGCAAACATCGAGAAATTACTCCATGCCCTTGAAACCCAACGAAACAGAAACGCCCGATTTCGCACTGTCATCGCTTTAATTGCGAATGGTCAAACAACCTGTTTTGAGGGCATTATCAACGGACAAATCATTGAAGAAAAACACGGCGCTTCCGGCTTTGGCTATGACCCCGTATTTGTTCCGGATGGATACAACCAAACATTCGCCGAATTAGGCGCATCTAAAAAAAACAGCATTAGTCACCGCGCCTTAGCCGCCCGTAAATTGGCTGAACATTTGAAGACCGTAAGACCGTAAGTAATTCCTAATTCCTAATTCCTAATTGATAAAAATTTCCCTATGAAAATAAAATATCGCCTGACCGCTTTCCTGTCGATTTTTTTTATCGCATCGTCAACAGCTCAAACCAATAAAGATTGGAAAACGCATCTTGCTTATTATGAGGCAAATGCCGTTGCAGAAGTAAATGAACGCGTTTTTGTATTAGCCAACGGAGCATTATACAGTTACGGCAAAAATGACGAGGAAATACGTATCTATTCAAAACAAAACGGCCTTAGTGATACAGACGTACAATTGATAAAATACAGTTCCGAAACACACACTTTAGTCATTGTCTACAGTAATGGGAATATCGACTTGTTTGGTGAAGACGGCATTAAAAACATGCCCTTTCTGAAGATGGCGACAAACGTACAAAGTAAAAAAGTAAACAACATCTATTTTTATAATCATCTTGCTTACTGTTCGACCGACTTCGGCATTATGGTTATCAATTTAAACCGAAAAGAGATAGTAGATACTTACAAATTAGATAAAAGTATCAACGCTGTTTGTATTATCGGAGAAATGATCTATGCCTCAACAACCGAAGGTTTGTTACAAGCTGTTATGAAAGACAACCTGTTAGATAAAAGCGTCTGGAATGAAAAGAAATTAAATACGACACAATTTCAGGAAAATGAGATCATCAATCTATGTTTCTTTCAAAATTCGCTGGTTTTTTGTGTGAGAAACAATGGTATTTATTATGAAACATCCGACGGTGAAGTTCAATTATTGAATAAAAACAGCTATACCAAAAACATGACGCTTCAACAAAACGAGTTGTTAGCCTACACCAGCGCAGACTTGTTTATTTACACGGATTTAAGCCGGTATTCTTACGTAAATATCGGGACAATTGAAGACGTCGTTTCATTAAAAGATGATGGGAAATATTGGATAGCATCAGGTGTGAACGGATTGATCGGCATTCAAAAAGGGAGCGACAACCAGTTCACCCAAATTGTTTCGGATATTTCTATTCCCAGCCCCAAACGCAATTACAATGCGTTCATGACTGTTCATAACAACAAATTATTAGTCACAGGCGGCGACCGGGCAACCGAACGTTACAGAAGGCCCGGTACACTCATGATCTATGAAAACGATACATGGAGTAATTTTGACGAATCAATCGCAAACATTGAAATACAGAAACTGATTAATGCTGACGGCAGAGATTACATGGGCGTCGCCGTCGACCCGGACGACGACAATCATTATTATATTGCTGCTTACGGTGAAGGAATTATTGAACTGAAAGATAATGCCTTTGTGAATCTTTTCAACATGAATAACAGCACGTTAAGAGCGGCAACTGTTGCCAATAATGCGCCCACTTATGTTCGCATCGGTAGCGTCTGCTTTGATAAAGATAAAAATCTTTGGTCGACCAATTGTCTTACGCCCAATGCTATTAATGTATTAAAGCCAAACGGCGAATGGGTTTCACTCTATTATGAAGCGCTTAATAATGCCGATAAAATAGATAAAATCCTTATCACATCCAAAGGGCATAAGTGGGTGAATGTGCCTTTTGATAATGCAGGGATCGCCGTGATAGATGATAAAGGTACGCTCGACGACCCCTCAGACGATGTTTGTAATTATTTTTCCGTCTTCAGAGACGCCCTAAGCAGTACGGGTGAATCGCTTCGGGCAGGCGAATACCTGTGTATGGCAGAAGATAAAAAAGGGACTATGTGGATTGGTACAAATATCGGATTACTCAAATGCACCAATCCTTCTCTCGCCATAGACAATCCGGAGCAGATGACATGCTCCCGCCTTGTTCGCGACGGCGAGGCCTATTTCCTGAGCGGCGAATCAGTTACCGCCATTGCAGTCGATGCCGATAATCAAAAATGGATCGGCACAAGTAGCCAGGGCGTTTTCCTCATTAACGAAGACGGCATGGAGACCATATTCAACTTCACTGCCGAAAATTCTCCGTTACTTTCCAACACGATCAACAGTATCGCGATCAACCAAAAAACAGGCGAGGTATTTTTCGGAACCAACTATGGTATCATCTCCTATTCCAGCGGCGTGACAAGCGATTCAAAACCATTCTCCGATGTATATGCATTTCCGAATCCCGTCCGTCCCGATTTTAACGACAAGGTGACTATCACCGGCCTGACAAACAATGCAAACGTAAAGATAACGGATATAAACGGCAACCTGATCTTTCAAGGCCGCGCCATAGGCAATCAATTGGTGTGGAACTGTCGAAACCATAACGGATCACGGGTAGCAACAGGCGTTTACCTTGTGTTAGCGACTACACCGGAAGCAACAGAAAGCGTCGTCACAAAGATTGCCGTGGTTAAATGATTATTACTTAATATTTATAGGGTTTCCCGCCTGCCATAATCTGTTGTGTCTTCGGATCATATGTCACACGTAAACCCGTACGATAAGCTGCATTGGCCATAGAGCATGCAATCGTATGACTGTGTCCCGCCTCAATGGGGGCATTGGTCTTTACATTTTTGGCACGTACACATTCCATCCAGTTACGCATATGCGCCGACGTCGAACTGTCGCCGCCTGTATTGGCATCCGTAGCAATGGCTTCTTCATTTGATAATGACGACGTCTGCAAAAGATTCTCTTTCAAACCCATAGCCGCCGCTTCTCTTGCGTTTAATCCGCCTGTTGGCGTAATCTCATTGGTGTCTAAATTTAACATCCCTGCATTGGAGTAGTACAATTCCTTGGTACCGCCTGCGGAGTTGCTGAAACGAGACGAATATACTACCTGAAATCCTTTGGAAGCGTCGTTTTCAGGACCGTAATCGAACACTGCCGTAAGCGTATCGGCGTTGGTACGACCATCTTTCCACTGATAAATACCACCATTGGCTACTGCACTACGGGGATAAGCCAATCCGGTGAACCAATGTACCGTGTCTATCTGATGAGCCATCCATTGTCCGGGAATTCCCGACGAATAAGGCCAGAAAAGCCTGAATTCAAGATATTTGCGCGGGTCCCAATCCACTGTCGGACGGTTGTTCAGGTAGCGTACCCAATCGGTGTCTTCTTTCCTGATTTGCGAACATGTTTGGACACGACGCCACCGGCCCGGTTGATTAACGTTCCAGGTCATCTCCACCATGACGATATCACCGAACTTTCCTGAATTGATGTAGTCAAAAGCTGCATGATAGTTGGATGTACTGCGTCGTTGAGAGCCTATCTGCACTACAATGTTGTTGGCCTTACAGGCTTTCAACGTTTCGTTTACATCGTCCATCGTTTCACCCAGCGGTTTTTCGCAATAGGCGTCTTTCTTCGCTTTGGCTGCTTCCGTCAAGTGCATGGCATGTTGGAAGTCGGCTGTGCTGATGATGACGGCATCAATGACGTTCTTTTCGTACATCTCTTCGTTGTTGCGCCACAAGGCTATATCCCATCCCGACTTTTCCTTGATAAAGGCTTTCCCTTCTTCACGGCGAAGACTCCAGATGTCGGAAAGACCGACAAACTCAAAGTTCAACGCCTTGGCATGATTCATGAAACAAGGAACTAACGACCCTCTGAAACGATCGGAAAAACCAACAATTCCGACGCGAATTTTGTCGTTAGCGCCTATAATACGGCTATAACTTTTGGCGCTTAAGTCCAATCCGGAGCCACCGACCAACAATGCCGCCGAACCAAGCGACATTTTTTTGAGAAAATTTCTTCTGTTTTCCATCATTTATAACTTATTATAGTTTCTGCAAAGGAACACATTTTTCACGTATAAAGAAAACATCCATGTAAAAAAAATGAAATAAAAAAAATTTGCATCATTTCCGTTATTCAAACCATAATCACTTTCCCTTCTTCCGAAAGCGTGACGTTTTGAAAAAGGGTCGCAGCTTCTTTTGTAAATTCGATCATATCTTTATATCGTGCAGAATAATGTCCTAATACAAGCTGCTTTACGCCTGCGCGTGAAGCGATCTCTGCCGCCTGAAGCGCCGTTGAATGAAACGTTTCTTTTGCACGCAGTCTGTTGCTTTCCAAATAGGTAGCCTCGTGGTACAAACAATCAACACCTTCGATATAAGGTATGATGGATGGCGAAAATGCGGTATCCGAACAATAAGCGTACCGTTTAGGGGGATCAGCCGGCCGCGTAAGAAGTGTGTAAGGGATGAGCGTTCCCTCTCCGGTCACATAATCCCTGCCCTTTTTTATGGATGCAATTTCCCACAACGGGATATGATAAAAATCTATCATCTCACGAATAATATGCGGCTCCTGCGGCTTTTCCGCAAACAAGTAACCACAGGTAGGAATCCGGTGTTTAAGCGGAAATGAATAAACCTGCAAGGAACGGTCTTCCATGACAAGCGTGTTCTTGTATGTATCAACTACATTAAAATGCACTTTATAGGGAAGTTCCGTACCAAACTGCGCTAAGATGGGCTTCAGAAACGACTCAATACCGGCAGGCCCATGGATCGTCAGATCGCCGGTACGGTTTAACAACCCAAGCGTAAAAATAAAACCCGGTATGCCGAAGCAATGGTCGCCGTGTAAATGAGAAATGAAAAGATGGCTTATCTTATTGAAACGCACTTTGTAACGCCTCATCTGAAGCTGTGTCCCTTCGCCGCAATCGATCAGGTACAACTTATCCCGTAAATCAACGACCTGTGCAGTAGGAGCATGACGCACTGTCGGGGTAGCCGAACCACAACCCAAGATATGAACTTTAAAGTAAGACATGATTATTACAAGATGATAGTGAAAAACAATGCAAATGTAAAAAAGAATTTGCGAAATAACAAATGAACCCTAAAAAAACCCGGCATAAAATTGCAGTTCGCGTAAAAATTCGTATTTTTGCAAACTATTAAACGCAAAAATAAGTCTTATATATAAATAAATGAAAAAGATAAGAGTCGCAATTATAGGCTATGGGAATATCGGTAGACATGTTTTAGAAGCGCTGGAGACTTCTCCTGATTTTGAAGTGGCAGGCGTCGTCAGTGATATACCTGTTGATATTCAAGCGTATCCGGTTACCGAAACGATTTCAACGCTTGAAAATGTAGATGTAGCTATCCTTGCCGTTCCTTCCCGTATCGTTGAGAAAATCGCCAATGAAGCATTGGCTTTGGGTATCAATACCGTTGACTGTTTTGACATGCACAGTTATATTGTCAAACTGCGCCGCAACCTCGACCGCGTGGCAAAGCAAAACAATGCCGTTGCTATTATTGCCGCAGGCTGGGACCCGGGAAGCGATTCGGTCGTCCGCGCCCTGCTCGAAGCAATGACACCAAAAGGCATCACCTATACCAACTTCGGACCGGGAATGAGTATGGGACATACGGTGGCCGCTAAAGCTATTCCCGGCGTTAAGGCGGCATTAAGCATGACAATCCCGTTAGGCACAAGCCTTCACCGACGGATGGTTTATGTTGAAATAGAAGAGGGTCATTCGTTTGAAGCCGTTGCAGCAGCTATCAAACAGGATGATTATTTTTCCCACGATGAAACACATGTCATACAGGTCGCCTCAGTGGACGATCTGTCGGATAAGGGACATGGCGTAAACATGGTTCGTAAAGGCGTTTCAGGGATAACTCAAAATCAACTTATTGAGTTTAATATGAAAATAAATAACCCGGCGTTAACGGCACAAATCTTAGTTGTAGCAGCACGCGCCGCAACACGACAACAACCCGGCGCCTATACGATGATCGAAATCCCGGTCATTCATCTGCTTTACGGCGAAAAAGAAGAACTTATCAAACGGCTCGTATGAAAAAGGGGAAAAGTGTCATAATTCATAATTCATAATTCATAATTCATAATTCTAAAATGTCACTATTAGAAATCAACTGGACTGCCGATCCTGCTATCTTTTCCTTCGGATCGAGAGAAATTCGCTGGTATGCCCTTATGTTTATCATCGGCTTCACCATCGGATATAGTATTGTAAAACGCATGTGGAAACGCGAAGATATTAATCCGCAATGGATTGACCCTCTGTTGTTTTATACGGTCATCGGAATGATGATCGGTTCACGGCTTGGTCATTGTTTGTTCTATGCTCCCGGCTACTACCTTTCGAACCCAATAGAGATATTGAAAATGTGGGAAGGCGGGTTAGCCAGCCACGGAGGGGTAATAGGTATTATTGTTGCTATCTACTTTTATTCGAAAAAAGTAAGCCATAAAAACATGATGTGGACATTCGACAAACTTGTGACGCCGACAGGTCTGGTGGCGGCTTTGATACGCATCGGCAACCTGATCAACCATGAAGTGTACGGTCATCCCACCGACCTGCCCTGGGGATTTCGCTTTATTGAGAACCTGCATGCCTGGAAACGGGGCGCCGCACCCATTTTCTCGCCTCCCAGTCATCCGACACAATTGTACGAGGCCTTTTGTTACTTACTCACTTTCGTGCTGTGTATGTGGCTTTACTTCAAAAAAGATGCTTGGAAGAAAGAAGGGTTGATTTTCGGTATATTTATGATTTGTATCTTCACTTGCCGTTTCTTCATTGAGTTCCTTAAAAATACACAGGAAAACTTCGAAGAAGGTATGGCGCTGAATATGGGACAACTGTTAAGCATCCCTTTCGTATTGATGGGTTTTTACTTCGTATGGAGAGCGTTGCAAAATGTCAATAAGACAACGGTTAATGCAGCAAATAAAACTCCACAAAAAAATTTAAAAAAATCAAAAAAAGTGAAATAATAATTCAGTTATTCAATTATTCCGTTATTTTTTCGTATGAAACAAATAGTAAATCACATTTATTATGTAGGAGTAAACGACCGTCAGAAAAGTTTGTTTGAAAATCTCTGGCCACTCCCTTACGGCGTTTCTTACAACGCCTACCTGATTACCGGCGCAAAAAATATCTTGATTGACACGGTCGACAGTTGTTATTCGGATATTTTTTTATATAAGATCGACAAAGTATTAAACGGGACTCCTTTAGATTATCTGATAATCAACCATATGGAACCAGATCATTCGGGAAGTATCCGCCAGATACGCGAAAAATATCCGGCTGTTCGGATCATTGGGAACAAACTGACTTTCGGTATGCTTGCAGGATACTACGGCCTCACTAACGGCCTGTATGAAGTGAAGGATGGCGAAACGCTCGATATCGGGTCGCATCGTCTGAAATTCTACACAGCGCCAATGGTACACTGGCCCGAGGTGATGTTTACTTACTGTGAAAAGGACAAAATCCTTTTTTCAGCGGATGCCTTCGGTACCTTCGGTACATTGGACGGAGGCGTTATCGACAAGGAGATGAATACGAACCGTTATTGGGATGAGATGCTCCGGTATTATTCGAATATCGTAGGCAAATATGGCAATCCGGTTCAAAAAACGCTGCACAAACTTGCACATGTAGATATACAGCTGATTTGTCCGACTCATGGCCCGGTATGGGACGAACAAAAATCCAAAGCCATTGCGATCTACGACCGGTTAAGCCGTTACGAAGGGCTAAACGGCGTAACCATCCTCTACGGTAGTATGTATGGACATACCGAACAAATGGCTGAAACAATCGCTTCTGCCTTATCCGGTGAAGGCGTCCGCGAAATCGCCATGCACAATGTCAGCTACAGTCACTCGTCGTACATACTGCGCGACTTGTTCAACTACCGGGGTGTTATTATCGGTAGTCCGACCTACAGTAATCACCTTTTCCCGGAAATAGATGCATTGCTCAGAAAAATCGAGATACGAGAAATAAAAAACCGTTTGTTAGGCTGTTTCGGTTCTTTTACCTGGGCGGGAGCCGCTGTCAAACAATTGGCCGCTTTCGGCGAAAAAATGCATTGGGAAATGGTAGGCCAACCTGTCGAACAAAAACAAAACATCTGCACGGAAGAACAATGCAAAGCGCTTGGAAAAGCAATGGCGAAAAAGTTGTCATTTATCAGTTGTCAGTTGTCAGAAAAAAACTGAAAACTGAAAACTGAAAACTGAAAACTGAAAACTGAAAACTATATGAGACTGATTATCAAAACAAACTACGAATCATTATCGAAATGGGCGGCTAATTATATTGTCGCAAAAATTAACAGGGCCAAGCCTACCGCTGAAAAGCCGTTTGTTCTTGGATTACCTACCGGTTCTTCACCCTTAGGCGTTTATAAAGAACTCATCAACCTGTACAAGGAAGGGGCTGTCTCTTTTAAAAATGTGATCACATTCAACATGGACGAATATGTAGGCATCCCAAAAGACCATCCACAAAGCTACCATTCGTTTATGTGGAACAATTTTTTCAGCGCCATAGACATCCCCCCCGGGAATGTCAATCTACTGAACGGAAATGCCGTCGATCCGGAAGCCGAGTGCGTCGCCTATGAGGAACGCATAAAAAATGTCGGCGGTATAGATTTGTTTTTGGGAGGCATAGGTGCAGATGGACATATCGCTTTCAACGAACCCGGCTCGTCCCTGTCATCCCGCACCCGTATCAAATCGCTTACCACCGATACGATTATCGTCAACTCCCGCTTTTTCGAAGGCGATGTCAATAAAGTGCCGAAAACGGCGCTTACAGTAGGTGTCGGAACGGTTATGGATGCCAAAGAAGTGCTGATAATCGTCAACGGTCATAACAAAGCCCGCGCTCTTCAGCAAGCTGTCGAGGGTAGCGTCAATCAAATGTGGACTATCACCGCCCTGCAAATGCACCCGAAAGGTATCATCGTTTGCGACGAAGCCGCCTGCGCCGAACTCAAAGTCGGCACCTATAACTACTTCAAGGACATCGAAAGATAGTTTTCAACTGGCATATTGTACTCCTTACCTAAACCCAATGATACGGCGTACTTCATTAAGCGTTTCATGAGCGCTTTGGGCTGCTTTGTGAGCGCCGTCACGGAAAACTTTTTCCAAATAGTGTTCATTGGCTGCAAGTTCGTTGATTCGTTCGCGTATTGGCGCGCAAAAAGTGTTGATGTCAACGGCCAATTGTTTTTTCATATCGCCATAGCGAATGGCGCATGTATTATATTTATCATTAAAATAGTCATAAGTATCTTTGCCGGATACAATCTCCATCATGGTAAACAGGTTTTGTATTGGCTCCGGCTTGGGGCTATCCGGATCAGTAGGGCCGGAATCGGTCACTGCACGCATCACTTTTTTATGGATCGTTTTCTCATCGTCCATTAGATAGATCGCATTTCCTTCACTTTTACCCATTTTTCCCGAGCCATCCAACCCCGGCACTTTAACCGCTTTATCCGAAAAATGAAATGGCGCCGGTTCGGGGAAATAATCAACACCGTAAATCTGATTAAACCGGCGTGCAAATTTGCGCGCCATCTCCATGTTTTGTTCCTGGTCTTTTCCGACAGGCACCTTCACCGCTTTATGAATAATAATATCCGCAGCCATTAAGGCAGGATATGTCAGAAGACCTGCATTTACATTGTCGGGCTGTGTGCGCACCTTCTCCTTAAAGGTGGTAACTCGTTGCAGTTCGCCGAGATATGCGTTCATGTTCAGGTAAAGATAAAGTTCTGCTACTTCGTCAACATCGCTTTGCAGATAAAGGGTTGCTTTTTCAGGATCAAGGCCGCAGGCAAGGTATTCAGCTAAGATTGTGTTCACACTTTGACGTAAATTAGTCGGCTTAGGGTGTGTTGTAAGCGAATGCCAATCGGCAATAAAGAAAAAACATTTATACTCATACTGCATTTGTACAAAACTCTTGACCGCGCCAAAGTAATTACCAAGATGCAAATTGCCTGTCGGACGGATGCCGCTAACTACTATTTCCATAATAATGAACTATATAATAATAAACTAAAAATAATGAACAATGAACTTTAGCCCTTTTTATTCCCTTTTTTACACTCCCTTGAGCCACGCGGAGAGTAGTTCGGTCATTTGTTTGTAGTATGCGTAATTTTCACGGAAGCCCCAACCATGACCGCCTGTTGGAAATATATATATCGCAGCAGGAATGTCATTTCGCTTGAGCGCTTCATAATAGGCGATACTGTTTGCAGGAACAACAACCCTATCATCATCGCTTAACAACAAAATAGCCGGAGGCGTATTCGTGTTGACCTGCTTCTCGTTAGAGAACATGTGAATTTCTTCCGGAGAAGGATTATCTCCTAACAGATTGCTCCGCGAGCCACCGTGCGTCGCCACAGACATGGTGATGACCGGATAAAACAAAATAGAGAAATCAGGGCGGCTACTTATTCCTGACGTTGTAAAATGCGTGGATGCAGTAGCGGCTAAATGTCCGCCTGCAGAGAATCCGCAAATACCTATTTTAGAGGCATTTACTCCATAATCGGCGGCATGGGATCGAACATGTCGGATCGCTTGTTGCGCATCGCTAAGGGGTATTTCCTTATGTTTATTCGGCATCCTGTATTTCAGGATAAACGCTGCTATCCCTTCTTTATTGAGCCATTGGGCTACCATAACTCCTTCGTGGTCAATTGCCAATCCCGAATATCCTCCACCCGGGCAAATCACAACCGCCATACCAGTCCGGATATTTTTCTCCGGCAGGTATACGGTTAATGTCGGAACAGATACATTAGAAATAAATGATTTGTCGTTTGGTATTATCTCATCACCCGTCAACTCATTACTTACCGGTGGAACTCCTTCCCACAATTTGACTACCTGCTGCGCTTCTATGGCGACAACCGTAAACATACTAACGATAAATGCTACGGCTTTTTTATTAAATCTTCTCATAAATCATGGATTGACGGGTGATGATACGGCTGTTTTGAATTGATAGATACAACGGCTGGTATATTTTTCTCCGGGACGAAGTACAGTACTTGGGAAATCGGGTTGATTCGGGCTGTCGGGATAGTGTTGTGTTTCCAAACACAGCGCGCCACGGTGGATATAGGTAACATCCGATTTTCCTTTATCGGACTTATCCATAAAGTTGCCGCTATAAAATTGGATACCCGGCTCGGTTGTCAAAACATCCATTTGAATACCGCTCCCATCGTGGTAAACCTTTGCAGCGACTTGTGAGATATTGCCCTGCGTATTCAAAATCCAGTTATGATCATAGCCTTTACCTAACGTGATCTGCTCGAAATCATCGTCAATACCGGCTCTGATAAGCATCAATTGGCGTAAATCCATCGGCGTTCCCTCAACCGGCATGATAGCTGTCGGTATGAGTGTCGCATCGACTGCCGCAAACGAATCTGCATTGATAGATATATAATGGTCCAATATCTGCGAGCCTAACCTTCCCGAAAGATTAAAATAGCTATGATTCGTCAGATTGACGACAGTCGGCTTGTCGGTTGTCGCTTCATATTGGATATCAATAGCATTTTGATTGGTCAGCTTATAGACTACCGTCACATTCAGGTTGCCGGGGAATCCTTCTTCGCCGTCTTTTGACAGGTAAGACAGTTTAAGCGTTTGTTCGTCGATCTGTTCTGCTTCCCAAACCTTATTGTGAAACCCATTCGGTCCGCCATGCAGACAATGACCGTTGTTGTTTTTAGGCAACTCATATGTTACGCCGTCCAATGTGAATTGTCCGTCTTTGATACGATTTCCGTATCTCCCGATCAAAGCGCCATAATTACCATCCGATGCAAGATAGTCGGCTATGCTGCCATATCCGAGCGTTACATCTTTCAGGTTACCCTCTCTGTCTTTGACCATCAACGACACGAGACGTCCCCCGTAATTCGTGATACAAGCTTCAAGGCCACCCGAATTTTTCAGGATATACAAAGCTGTATTCTTGCCTTCTACCTTTCCTACAAAATCTTTCGTATTTAATCCTGAAAGCGTTTGTATGTTGTTCACTTCGTCTTTGCACGACAACAGCGTCACTGCCATCAATGCCATCCACAAAAATTTCTTCATAATATATCAATTTATAAATAAAATATTTTTCCTTCTATTCGCTCTGCAAAAGTAGACGAAATTTTATGAAACTCAAAATTTTTAATAACATCGCAGCAATTCAGAGAGAAAAACCGGGTGCGTAGACGTCCCGAAATGCGCCTGTTCATGATTCATGATTCAAAGGGTTTTTGTGGGAATAAAATTTATTTATATCTTTGCGACTGAGATTTTAGAGATTATGAAGCAATATTTAGATTTATTGGAGCGCGTCCTCCAGGAAGGGGTAAGAAAAGAAGACCGTACCGGTACCGGTACGATCAGTATTTTCGGTCATCAGATGCGGTTCTCATTGGAAGAAGGGTTTCCGCTACTGACGACTAAAAAGCTACATCTCAAATCCATTATTCACGAGCTTTTATGGTTTCTGCGGGGGGATACAAATGTGAGATACCTTCAGGATCATGGCGTTCGGATCTGGAACGAATGGGCGGATGAAAAAGGCGACCTCGGACATATTTACGGATATCAGTGGCGCTCATGGCCTGATTATGAAGGAGGAACTATTGACCAGATCAGCGAAATCGTCTACACCCTCGCGCATAAGCCCGATTCAAGGCGAATGATTGTCAGTTCGTGGAATGTAGGCGACTTAAAAAACATGAAATTACCTCCTTGCCACGCTTTTTTCCAGTTTTATGCAAACGATGGGCGACTGAGTTTGCAACTCTACCAGCGGAGCGCCGATATTTTTCTTGGCGTACCTTTCAATATTGCCTCGTATGCATTGTTATTAATGATGATGGCGCAGGTTACCGGTTTCAAAGCAGGCGATTTTGTACACACTTTAGGCGACGCCCACATCTACCTGAATCACTTGGATCAGATTACATTGCAACTGACGCGCACCCCCCGCCCTCTTCCTCAAATGATAATCAATCCGCTCGTAAAGAATATTTTCGATTTCAGATACGAAGATTTTGAACTTGTCAATTATGACCCCCATCCTCATATCAAAGGGGAAGTCGCGATATAATTAAGAATTAAGAATTAAGAATTAAGAATTAGTCCCGCAAGGGACGACACTTTATTAACCGACGATTTCAATCGTCGAACTGAAAACTACATGCTTTCTATCATTGCATCCATTGCCGACAACAACGCTATTGGGATTCATAACAAACTGCTTTGCCGGTTACCCAACGACATGAGACGATTCAAACGCCTCACCACCGGACATACTGTGATCATGGGGCGAAAAACCTTCGAATCGTTGCCTAACGGCGCACTTCCAAATCGAACGAATGTTGTTATTACCCGAAATACCGAAGCGCAGTTTGAGGGTTGCGAGACCTGTAATCAATTGCAAGAGGCGATCAGTCTTCATCAGCATGAAAACGAAATTTTTATCATCGGAGGCGCCGCTGTCTATGAGCAGGCAATCGGTTTAGCCGACAAACTTTACCTCACATGTATACATCATACCTTTACGCATGCTGACACCTTTTTCCCTGAAATTAACGATAGAGATTGGGTGATAACCGACTGTGAAACGTATCCATCCGATGAACTTCATTTATTCCCCTATACGTTTAAAACCTTCATAAAGAAAAAAAATCGACCTGAATGATACAATATATAAAAAATAACCGTAACTTTGCACAATTTATCATTAATAGCTATGAATATGAAACGTCTTTTATTTGCATTTACACTGATGGCGCTCACAGCAAATCTTGCATCGGCGCAACAAAATGAAGCGCAACAAAATGAAGCGCAACAAAATGAGGCTGTTATCACGGTAGTAGGCGAAACCACACATGATTTCAAAACTATCAAGGAAGCGGATGGCGCTGCAACGCACACTTTTAAAATAAAAAATGAAGGCAAAGCGCCCTTAGTAATCACCAAAGTGACCACATCTTGCGGATGTACGACACGTGAGTATACGAAAGAACCGATTGCACCGGGAAAAACCGGCGAAATCAAAGTCACTTATGATACGGCAAACCGTCCCGGACCGTTTACAAGAACTATTCAGGTCTATAGTAACGGCTCTTCAGGGTCATATATCCTGACGATAAAAGGGACTGTTGAAGGAAAATAATCATTCTAAATGCGTCGAAAGAAAATGACCGGAAAAAGTTTGATGTTAATTTTGAGCTTTTGGGCAATCAGTTATATGGTTTGCGCCCAAAGTAATGAGGAAGTGAGAGCTCCTATTTTTACGCCTGCTGAAACGAAACATGATTTTGGAACAATCGGAGAGAATGACGGTTATGCCGAGCATATTTTTAAATTTAAAAATACCGGTACCGCTCCTCTTAACATTGTCCATGTTCAGGTGACTTGCGGCTGTACCAAACCGGAATGGTCGAATAGTCCTGTCGAACCGGGACAGGAAGGCTTTATCATTATCACCTATAATCCGAAAGGCCATCTGGGCCCTTTTAATAAACCCGCAACGGTTTATACAAACGAAAATGGCGGTGTAAAGCAGCATAGATTGGATGTCATAGGGGTTGTTGTCGAAAAACCAAGCGATCCGGGCGTAGCTTTTCAAGACAAGTTCGGCGGCATGGGTATAGAGAAAAAGAATCTGACGTTCAAAACATTTATTCCTGAGGCAGTTAACAGGATGGCTTTGTACATAAAAAATTACAACGATGAAACGGTTTATTTTGTATGGGAAAACCTGCCGGACTATATAACCATACAAGCTCCCGATTCGTTAAAAGCCGATTGGCCGGGCGAAATTATCTTAGCCGTTGACGGGACTAAAACTGCTCACAAAAGAGGACGCTTAACCGATAATTGCACCTGGATCGTTAAAAACAGGGAAGGTAAAATACTCGGCAGCGAACAGATATCGGTAACCGTCAATTACTTGGATGACTTCAGCAAACTGTCGCCATTACAAAGCGTTACCGCCCCTGCTTTAGACATCAAAAATACGATGATTAACTTCGGACAAGTGAAAAAAGGCATTTTAGGAATCGGCGGAACAGCAAATAAACCCTTTATCCTTACCAATAACGGCAAGTCCGACTTAATTATCCATAGCATAACCGGCGACGACAAGCGGGTTCATCTGCCTTCCCTGAATGGTAAGACTATCAAAGCCGGCGAATCGTTCACCGTCAACGCAACTATTAAAGCAAAAGAATTTGGACCGGAGAACATAGATACGGACATCTATGTGGTATGTAATGATCCTAAAGGCCCTATTCGCCTTATCAAAGTAATGGCGGAAAAAATCGACTAAGTAGTTTCATCATGGAACATCCTGAAAACGGAGCCGCCTATATGGGTCTGAAAGTGAATAAGGGTGTTTTAGCTCCCGCTGTGAACCCTTATTTTAAACGTCCCCTTCAAAACAAATATACCCTGTCGGAATATGTCGAGGGTATATTGAAAGGTAATATAACCCTGTTAAGTCAGGCCGTGACGCTGATTGAAAGCGCAAAACCCGAACACCGGCAATTTGCTCAGGAAATAATAGAGCGATGCCTGCCTCATACCGGACATTCTGTACGTATTGGTTTCACAGGCATCCCGGGAGCCGGTAAAAGTACTTCCATTGATACATTCGGTATGTATCTGATCCGGCAAGGACACAGAATTGCCGTATTAGCGATTGATCCGAGTAGTGAACGCTCAAAAGGCAGTATTTTAGGCGATAAAACGAGAATGGAATCGCTGTCCCGAGAAAAAAATTCCTTTATCCGTCCTTCTCCTACAGCCGGTTCTTTAGGCGGCGTAGCGCGTAAAACGTGCGAAACCATTATCTTATGTGAAGCAGCTGGTTTCGACACTGTTTTCGTTGAAACAGTTGGCGTCGGACAAAGCGAAACGGCTGTCCACTCAATGGTTGATTTTTTTCTGTTGATACTTATTGCAGGTGCAGGCGATGAACTGCAAGGTATCAAACGTGGTATCATGGAAATGGCCGACGGCATTATTATCAACAAAGCAGATGGCGACAACTTGGAAAAAGCAAAGATAGCCGCCGCAAGTTTTCGTACTGCCCTGCAACTGTTTCCGATTGCCGAATCCGGCTGGAAGCCGAAAGTGTTAACCTATTCTGCCTATTACGCCAAAGGAATCAGGGAGGTATGGGATATGATCAATGAATATATTGCTTTCACAAAACAAAACGGATACTTCGATCGTAAACGCAACGAACAGGCAACGTACCGGATGCACGAAAGTATTGATTACAGGTTACATGAAGCATTTTATCACCATCCGGAGATAAAAGCGCTGCTCCCTGTCATGGAACAAAAGATACTCAACAATGAAATGAGTTCATTCATCGCATCCAAGCAAATGATCGAAATGTTCTTGAAACAAAAACAGGAGCAAATAGAATGAAGAATGACGAACAGCGTTCAAGGTATCTTCAGGAACGCGGCGTTTGGCCTGCATTTGAGCAAGGCGAAGGAGGCGGTTAGTACCGTTTTTTATTTTGAGACAATCTCCAAAATGCTTAACAAATTAGGATCAAGCGGTTTGTTGTTCTTTATGGCTTTGGCAAAAGGAACAAGCACGATTTGATCGTTCTGAATGCCGGTCATCACATTTCGCTGGTCTTCAAGAAGCGCCTCAATTGCAGCAACACCCATACGGGTAGCAAGGATACGGTCTTGTGCCGAAGGCGCTCCTCCGCGTTGCAAATGTCCTAAGATAGAGACACGTACATCAAATTGCGGATATAACTGCTTGACACGTTCAGCAATACCCATCGCGCCGCCGGTCACATCACTTTCGGCTACAAGCACTATACTGCTGTTTTTCGACTTTCTAAATCCGTGCTCAATCATTTCGGCCAACTGGTCTTTTTGCAGGGAAATCTCAGGAATGATAGCAGCCTCCGATCCTGAAGCAATAGCTCCATTCAATGCAAGAAATCCCGCATCACGACCCATGACCTCAATGAAGAAAAGACGTTCGTGTGAAGATGCCGTATCACGAATTTTATCTACACACTCGATAATGGTATTTAGCGCCGTATCATACCCGATGGTCGTATCCGTACCAAACAAATCGTTGTCAATCGTTCCCGGAAGACCCACAATAGGGAAATTATACTTCTGAGCAAAATAGCGGGCGCCGGTTAAACTGCCGTCCCCACCGATCACCACTAATGCGTCAATAGCATGTCTCATAAGCGTATTATACGCATCCTGCATTCCTTCCGGGGTTTTGAATTGATCACAACGAGCCGTTTTTAGAATAGTGCCGCCCCGTTGAATGATATTACTAACATTTTGAGTCTTGAAATCTTCTATCTCATTGAAAACAAGCCCTCTATATCCACGATAAATCCCTTTTACCGCTATATCATTTGCTATTGCCGCACGCGTCACGGCGCGTATGGCTGCATTCATCCCCGGCGCATCGCCGCCCGAGGTTAAAACTCCAATACATTTAATTTCGGACATAATTATGTAATTTTTTTTACTTTGTAAAAAGATACAATGCCGCAAAGGTAGTGCAAGTTGAGAGATATACAAAATAAAAAACTCGTTTTTTAAATTTTGTATGACTTAATTCTTAATTCTTAATTCTTAATTCTTAATTATCTCCCTGATACGGGCAGCGACTTCTTCCATGAGCCATTTAGGTGTTGATGTAGCGCCACATACGCCCACCGTACGGACTTCGGGCGGTAATGGGTCTATTATCTCGGAGGAATCGGATATAAAGAAAATATTTGGATTCGATTTTTTACATTCATCAAAAAGCATTTTTCCATTCGAACTTTTCTGTCCCGCCACAAAATATACCCAATCATGTTTCAACACAAAAGCCTTAATGTTAGGCAAACGGTTCACAACCTGACGGCAGATCGTATCAAACGAACGAAATCGTACTCCTTCTTCCATCCGGCTCTTAATGATATCTACAATCAGCCTGAAACCATCCAACGATTTGGTTGTTTGCGAAAAAAGCGCTATTTCTCTATGAAAGTCAAGTTGTTCGAGGTCTTCAGGATTCTCAATTACGATAGCCGTTCCTTCGGTTTGACCGACTAAACCATTCACTTCCGCATGTCCTTGTTTGCCATAGATAACCAATTGAGCTTCCTTACCTTTCATCTCGTGATAGCAATCCTTGATTCGACTTTGCAAATGTAATACAACGGGACATGTAGCATCAATCACTTTAATTCGGTTGTTGCGGGCTATTTCATACGTTACCGGAGGCTCCCCGTGAGCGCGCAATAGAACTGTTTTATGGTTTAACTGAGGCAGGTCTTCATACTTAATAGTCTGTAAACCTAACATCTTAAGTCTTTCCATCTCTAAACTATTATGTACGATATCGCCCAAACAATACAGCTTCATTCCATTTTTCAGCTCCCGTTCAGCGCTATTTATCGCATTCACGACGCCAAAACAAAAACCGGAATTTTTATCTATTTCAACCTTAACCATGATAGAAGTTTTCAGTTTTCAGTTTTCAGTTTTCAGTTTTCAGTTTTCAGTTTTCAGTTTTCAGTTCCGAACCAACCTAAACGTTAATAATCAATGTGTCATTGTCCATAGGGAATCAAAAGAACGTAATCTTATTCGTAATTCGTAATTCGTAATTCGTAATTGATAATAAGCCACTCATTTTGTTCGTCAATAGTCATGGCTGTGTTATCGAGTTCCAATGCATCATCCGCCTTGCACAAAGGAGAAATTTCTCTGGTGGAATCCTGATGATCCCGGCTTTTGACATTTTCAAGGACTTCTTCGAACGATACCACATCGCCTTTCGCCTGAAGTTCTTTCCAACGGCGCAATGCACGTATTTCGGGCGAAGCTGTCACGAAGATTTTCAACTCCGCATCGGGGAAAACGACAGTTCCTATATCGCGTCCGTCCATTACAATCCCTTTATCTTTACCCATCCGGCGTTGTTGTTCGACAAGCGCCTGGCGGACAAATGGAAGCGTTGCTATAAAACTAACGTGATTAGCCACCTCCATACCCCGGATTTCCCGCTCAACAAGACAGCCATTCAGATATGTTTCAGTACCACCTGTTGTCGGATCGACTTTAAACGATATATTGATATCGTCCATAGCTTTTTCAAGAAGTGAGATGTCCGGTTGTCCTTCCTGAAAAAAACCATGTCGCCACGCATAAAGCGTTACCGCTCTGTACATCGCTCCCGTGTCGATATAGGTATAACCTATTTTACGGGCAAGTTCCTTCGCCATGCTACTTTTCCCACATGATGAATACCCGTCGATTGCAATAATAATTCGTCTCATCTATTTTTTTACTTCGTAAAAACAACTCCTTCGCACCTCGGCAAAGCTAGAACAAGTTCGGCTCTGCGCTCCTTATCCCTTACTCCTTATCCCTTACTCCTTACTCCTTACTCCTTATCCCTTACTCCTTACTCCTTACTCCTTATCCCTTATCCCTTACTCCTTATCCCTTACTCCTTACTCCTTATTCCTTATCCCTTACTCCTTACTCCTTATTTAAAAAAAAACTACGGTTTCATTTCCGAAAGCGCCATTGTGAGGCTTACCATGAAGGAGGTAGCGGCGGGATGGTAGCGTGCGACTGAGGCGCCAATATCAAAACGGGATACTTTAAGCCCGGCTCCAATCGTAAAGCCGCTCAACGCATTACCGGATGATAGCTTCATATCCATCCGCGTTTTAGGGTTCAAGCCCACACCTATCCACAAGTTATCAGACGGTAATAATTCAACGCCGAGAACGAGATGTTTTAGCGCCGTTTCAATAAAACTGTCGCCCTTCTCGGTCGAGGTCAAAGTACGGTCAACAGTTGTAAACTTCCACTGATTGAGGTACATCGCCGTAGCCGAAAAACGTATCGGAGCATGCGCCATCCGTTTTGTCACCCCGAACTGAAAGTCCCACGGAACACGTTGGCGCTCATCATAATATGCCTTGAGTTCTGCACCAACACTTTTTAATGCGATCCCAAAGGAGAAATCGCTTTCGGGATTAAAATAACTCAGTCCGGCATCGACTGCAAGTCCAAACGAATAATATTCCGCCAAGGTGGAATAAAGCGTTTTCAGAGACAAACCGCCCCGCCACCTTTCGGAAAGATCATACGAATAAAAAACATGTAAATCGATATCCTGAACCGAGAAAGTACCAAGTTGTTCGTTATCACCGGTCATCTCTTTCATAGCGCCATAATTAATATAGGTTGCTCCCACTCCCCAGGCGCTTCGTTCTCGAAAGGCCTTCGTGAAAACTACACTCCCTACATTCACATCGGCAATATAGTTAATATAATTCATATTCAGCCTGTTATCTGTTTCACCTCCTAAAAGGGCAGGGTTATGAAACACCAACGAAGGATCGGCCTCGACTAATGATACGGAGTATCCGCCAAGCGCACTGACACGCGCAGAAGTCGGAAATCGCAAAATCGCATATCCTTCATCCCCTTCCTGCGCATGCATGAACAACGGCAAACAACATCCGACTACACATAATTTAACAAAGTTCATACATATTATCTATTTATAATGTAACGGAGAAAACGCAAAAAAGTTATGTCATGTTTGAAAAACAAGGATAAATCAGGATTAATTGATGATTCGATTAATTGATGTTTGTCATATAAAACGCAGTTTTTGTGAGTATTTCAGGATATTTTGATAAAAAGACAAAAAAAAAACCGTTTTTTATTTGGCAGTATAAAAAGGTATGTTTATCTTTGGGATGATATTGAAACTAAAAAAAAACGTGTGAGTATTAAAAAAAGTAATTAAATTCTAAAAAAAACAACTATGGAAACTAAAAAGAGTTCGAGAGCCAATTTAGAGAAGGACTTATCACTTAATTTTTTGATGGGGATAGTGGTAGGTTTAGCGATCCTATTTGTAGGATTTGAATGGGGAGAAAAGGATATTGAGGTCGTAAAACATACCGGCCTTATTAATATCCTGGAAGATGATTTCATTGACCCCTCAGTACAGGACGTGCCTCCGCCGCCGATACCTGAACCTGAGATTCCCAAAGAATTAGATGTCATCAATATTGTTGAGGATGCGATAAACGTTGAGAATCCAATCGATTTTACCAGTGAAGATGATCCTTCCCATGCAGTAAATATCAAAGTCCCAATCGCAGGTATTGTAGAGGAGGATGAAAAAATGGATGAAAACAAAGTGTTTGTCATTGTAGAGAAACAACCGGAATTTCCGGGTGGCGAACAGGCTTTGATGAAATATATTGCGGATAATATCGTCTATCCTTCGATTGCCATTGAAAATAACATCTACGGACGCGTCTTTTGCGAATTCGTTGTGAACGCCGATGGCTCTGTTTCAGATGTGGCAGTCATTCGTCCGTTAAACCAGTATCTTGACAGAGAAGCGCTTCGCGTATTGAAGACGCTTCCTAAATTCATCCCTGGTGAACAAATGAAGAAACCGGTTCGTGTAAAATACAGCATAGCTGTACAGTTCAAGTTAGAACAACGCTAACTTCAATCACATTAATTTGTCTGTCACATAATATGCTGTCTTTGTGCACATTTCAAATTATTTTGAAAAAAAATAGAAAAAAAACCGTTTTTTGTTTGGCAGTATAAAAAAGTATGTCTATTTTTGTGCGGACATTAGATGAAAAAAAATTATATGAGTATTAATAAGAGTAATTAAAATTCTAAAAATGAACAGCTATGGAAACGAAAAAGAGTTCAAGAGCCAACTTAGAGAAGGACATATCACTTAATTTCCTGATGGGGGTTGTGGTAGGTTTAGCTATCCTTTTTGTAGGATTCGAATGGGGAGAAAAGGATATAGAAGTAGCGACATTTACCGGCATCGTTAATATTATTGAAGAAGAGGAAATTGAAGCTACGGAACAAAACGAGCCGCCTCCGCCATTACCGGAGCCCGAGATTCCGAAAGAATTAGATGTCATCAATATTGTTGAAAATGAGATAGAGGTGGAGGCTATCGATTTTACCAGCGAAGATGATGCTACCCATGCACAAGTAGAGACCTATGTAGCTCCCACAGGCGTAGTGGAGGAAGAGGAAGAAATGGATGAAAATACTGTTTTTACAATCGTAGAGAAACAACCGGAATTTCCGGGCGGCGAGCAAGCTTTATTGAATTATATCGCTGCTAATATTATCTATCCTACCATTGCCATTGAAAATGGCATCTACGGACGCGTTTTTTGCGAATTTGTCGTGAATGCAGACGGCTCTGTTTCAGATGTGGCAGTTACTCGTCCCTTAAACCAGTATCTTGATAGAGAAGCGATTCGCGTTCTCAAGACGCTGCCAAAGTTCAAGCCGGGAGAACAAAGAGGGAAACCGGTTCGTGTAAAATATAGTATACCGGTTCAGTTCAAGTTAGAGCAACGCTAACTTGAGAATAATTCATTTATCAATTAAAAGGCTGCTTCATGCAGCCTTTTTTTTAATCATTACCTGTTATCATGTTGTCATTTACGCAAGTAGCCGAAAGAGTAGAAGCTGAAATCAATCAACTGAATTTTGATTTATCTCCGCAGGGTCTTTTTGAGCCTATCAAATATACACTCGCACTTGGCGGCAAACGGATTCGTCCTTCCTTGATGCTACTTGCGTGTAATATCTATGATGATGTCATTGATAAAGCGATTAAACCCGCTTTGGGCATGGAAGTATTTCATAATTTCACGCTGCTTCATGACGATCTCATGGACCAGGCCGATAAAAGACGCCATAAACCGACTGTCCATAAAAAATGGAATACTAACACAGCGATACTTTCCGGCGATGCCATGTTGATTGCCGCCTATCAGTTGATAGGCGAAACACCGGCTCCTTTCCTCAATAAAATACTTAATCTGTTCTCACAGACAGCGCTTGATATTTGTTGCGGCCAACAATATGACATGGACTTCGAAAATCGCGCCAATGTTTCAGAAGAAGAGTACATCGAAATGATTCGACTAAAGACAGCCGTACTGATAGCTTGTTGCCTTAAGGCCGGAGCGATAATGGGAGGCGCGTCACAAGACGACGCTAATCATTTGTACCGGTTCGGCAACTACTTCGGGCTGGCTTTTCAACTTCAGGATGATCTGTTGGATGTCTATGGCAGTACCGAAAAATTCGGGAAAAACATCGGAGGAGACATACTTTGTAATAAAAAAACCTTTCTCCTGATCAATGCCCTACACTTAGCCGACAAAAAACAAAAAAAAGCGATGGCTTTTTTTAATTTTCCGTCCAATATATTCACACCCGAAGAAAAAATACAAACGTACACGGAAATCTATAATCAATTAAATATCAAACATATCACATTACAAAGAATCAATAGCTTCTATTCGCTTGCGATACAGGAACTGAATAGACTAACCGTAGCCCCTGCCTCGTTGCTAACGTTGAAAAACTATTGTAAACTGCTTATGCAAAGAGAATTTTAAACTATGCCCATCCAACTGATCGATACACATTCACACTTGTACGATAGCGCATTTGACGGCGATCGTCAGGATGTCATCCGTTCTTCCAAAGCAGTCGGTGTCATGTCGGTACTTTTACCCAATGAAGACGCAGGGAGTATGAATGCCCTCAACCGGCTATGCGATCAGGAACCCGGTTTTGCATACCCGATGATGGGATTGCACCCCACAAGCATCGATGAAGGTTATATCAAAGAATTGAAGCGAATAGAAAACGTGCTGTCACGACGGAAATACTGTGCAATCGGGGAAATAGGCATTGATTTGTACTGGGACAAACGTTTTTTGAAAGAACAAAAAACGGCATTTGAAGAACAATTACGCTGGAGCATCGATCTGCAACTACCCGTAGCGATTCATTCGCGCAATTCGTTTGATGAGATACTTGACAGTCTATATAATGTAGGGGCTAACCGTTTGAAAGGAGTGTTTCATTGTTTCGGGGGAACAACTGAACAATGGAACGAAATTTCAAAGCTGACCGGATTTTTCGTTGGGATAGGCGGTATCATAACCTATAAGAACAATCGGTTGAAGGATACGTTGGTTCATATCCCTATCGAGAGGATTGTGTTGGAAACCGATGCTCCCTACCTGGCGCCTGTTCCTTACCGTGGCAAACGAAATGAGCCTGCCTTTCTGTTGGAAACAGCCAAAAAAGTGGCTGCATGTTACCAAATTCCCATAGAAACGATTGCAACACAGACCACCCATAATGCCTCAGCCCTGTTTTTTTAATTAGGAATTAGGAATTAGGAATTAGGAATTACCCCCCTTTTTTAACCCGCTAATAAACAGCAATTTAACAAAAAAATTTTTTTATAAAAAAATTTTTTTAAATAAAATAGTTGTATGTTATAAATATTTCGTATCTTGCACGCGTTTTGAGAGAAAAAAACATGCTTTTTGTATAAGGAGAGATGCTCGAGCGGTTGAAGAGGCACGCCTGGAAAGCGTGTATGCGCCAAAAGCGTATCGCGGGTTCGAATCCCGCTTTCTCCGCAAAAAGGATTTGGATAAGTTGTAAATTAATGTTTTACTAATATAAAATTAACAATAATAAAGAGAATTACTAATTTAAATTAACACACAATGAAAAGATTTTTATCAAAAGCATTCCTGGGTTTTTGCGCCCTTGGAACAACAGTAGTAGCATTTGCGCAAGATGTAGCAGTAGAAGAGAGTTTCCATCAAGCGCTTAAAGTAAAATTTATCGAGGGTAGTGCAAACTTCATGAGTTTGGTTGCTATCGTTTTGATTCTTGGTTTAGCGTTCGTTTTAGAACGTATCATTTATTTGAATTTAGCAGATACCAACTCTGCCAAATTATTAAAAGGCATTGAAGCGGCGTTAGACAAAGGAGATGTAGAAGCAGCTAAAGCGATTGCACGCGACACAAGAGGCCCAATAGCCTCTATCACTTACCAGGGTTTGTTGCGAATAGACCAGGGTATTGACGTCGTCGAAAAATCAATTATTGCATACGGAGGCGTTCAGGGTGGCCTGCTAGAAAAGAACCTTTCATGGGTAACCTTATTTATTGCGATGGCGCCGGCCTTGGGATTCTTGGGAACGGTGGTCGGTATGGTTATGGCATTCGACAAAATTGAGCAGGTTGGCGATATCAGTCCTACCGTTGTTGCCGGAGGTATGAAAGTTGCTTTGATCACTACTATTGGTGGTTTGATTGTGGCGCTTATCCTTCAGGTATTTTATAATTATTTGTTGAGCAAAATGGAAGCTATACTGAATAAGATGGAAGACGCTTCGATCTCGTTGCTCGATTTGATTATAAAATATGATGTTACCTATAAAAATTAATCTGCCATGGCTGTAACAAAAATCAGAAGAATTTCAAGATGGATATTGTATGTCGTTACTTTAATCAATTTAGCGATACTTGCATTGTTCTATTTTGGCGGGGTTGGAGAGCCTCTTGGCATAGATGGTTCTTTTAAAAACCCTACTTATACGGGCGAATTGCTAATCTGGGCTTATATCTTGCTAGCATTATGCGCCGTAGGCATGCTGTTGTTCGGTTTCGTACAATTCGGCAGTAAATTTCAAACGAACCCGAAAGCTGCAATTGTGACATTAGGCATATTTGCCGGTTTTGCAGTTCTGCTTTTAGTGGCTTATTTTTTGGGAGATGGGACTCCGTTGACAACGCATATCAATCCGGATTCACAACAATTCAATACCGAATTCTGGCTGAAAATAACCGACATGTGGTTATATGC
>JGI24702J35022_10000137_pt1 | contig 36500 bp, 40 predicted proteins | sample TergutTh196P4_FD_35022 | JGI IMG/M metagenome (IMG submission 35022) | reverse complement strand
GATAGAATAGGCCATAGTAGGCTCCTTTCATTTAGTTTGTTGTAATTACTAGTGTAGAGCCTACTTTTGTTTGTTGCAAAGGTTGTGGGACAATACGTCGCAATTGACAAAGTCGCTACATATGACATATTGGAAAGAGCTAGTTTGCCAGTCCCACAGACTTTTGTTCTGCAAAGAGCGAGCTTTGATGATAAAATCGAAAGGGACGCGTTACGTAATTTTCTTGTGAACAATAAGCGGGTCATAGTCAAGCCCAGCAACACTGATCACGGCGATGGTGTGTCGATTGGAATCACCTCTTGGGAACAATTGCACGCAGCCCTGGAGTATGCATTAACAAACTCATATGATGCCGATATTCTCGTTCAACAACAAGTTATCGGTGATGAATATCGTTTTCTTGTTCTTCGCGGTAGAGTTATCGCAGTAGCTAATCGACAACCCCCATTTGTCATCGGTGATGGTGTTAAATCTGTACGTGAGTTAATCGAGGTTAAAAATTCTAATCCACTACGCGGCGACGGGCACATCTCTCCATTGACAAAAATTAGCATTGATGAAGTCGCGCATTTTTTGGGTGACGAAAAGCTGAATAGCGTGCTAGCTCAGGATGAAAAAATTGAACTGTTAAAAACTTCAAACCTATCGCGGGGAGGAGAGGCGGTAGACTTTACTGATATTGCCTCTAGCCCACTAAAAGACATGGCTGTCTATGCAGCACGGGAATGTTTATTGGGGATAGCTGGTGTAGACATTATCACAACTGACATTTCCGGTGACCAGGGGTTTATCATTGAAGTTAATGCCTCTCCTGGCCTTCGCATGCATCAATTTCCATCAATTGGCAAGCCGCGTGACGTGGCAGCAATGATTTTCGATGAGCTAGAGAGATTGGGTAGTTAGCGCCCGGCTTCCATCATTATATACTGAACATTTAAATTGAGGCTTTTATAAGACCGTGCTGGTTTTTATTATTGAGATTCTTGCTGTGTTTCTATTTCACCATGATCAATTAGGGTTCGATCGAGATTGCGTTCTGTTGTCAGATTGTGCACTCCGCCTATGCTTCGTTATCCTTGACAGCTACGAAAACTATGCTACGATTGTCAATGTGAAAAGATTTTTAATCGTCGGTGATGCATTTTCCGGTCTCACGAATTATCTTGAAGTGCACGGTCATGATTATATCATTCTAAAGGATATCGTCAAGACTAAATCCCCTGATAAAAAATTAAGACGTCGCATTCTAGCAGATTTTTCCAACAATAGTACGATTTTCCAAGCTGTCGATTCTATCAAACAACCGATTGACGGAGTCATTGCGACTTACGAGAATTACATCCTACCAGCTGCTAAAATCGCCGAGTATCTCGGCCTGCCAGGATTACCAATTTCTGCCGCCGAGGCTTGTACTGACAAATTCCTCATGCGCTCATTATTCGCTAAAGCTCCCGAGAAGATTAGCCCAGATTTCGCAATCGCTGACAGCGAGGAAACTGTGTTAAGTTTCGCCCAGGCGCACACTTTTCCTTTAATTTTAAAACCAGCCAATTTATCGAAAAGTTTACTGGTTTATAAAAACTATAATTTAGAAGAATTGCTGGCAAATTTTCATCGCGCACAAGATTTAGCACCAGAAATTTACGCTAAATATGCGCCCAGCCGTACGCCAAAAATTATCATCGAGGGGTTTTTGAATGGATCGATTCACTCTGTCGACGCTTTTGTTGACGCTGACGGTACGCCTCACGTCCTTCCACATATTGTAGATTATCAAACAGGTTATGATATTGGTTATGATGATAATTTCCATTACAGTCGTATATTACCATCAAAGCTATCTGCGCCCGACCAGCAGGCGTTACTCCATGTTGCAGAATTGGGTTGTCGATCACTGGGTATGAAAAATAGTCCAGCTCATATCGAGATCATCATGACCAAGGACGGTCCACGCATTGTCGAAATTGGCGCTCGTAACGGTGGGTACCGCGAACGTATGCATCGCCTGGCTAACGGAATTGACATTACTGGCGCAGCTCTGAGTTTATCACTAGGCAGGCAACTGATAATTCGTGCGACCAAAAACGAGCCCTGCGCTGTGCTTGAACTTTTCCCAAAAACCCCAGGTATATTTACTGGCATAGCAAACGAAGATGCCCTCCGAAAATTACCTTCACTAAATTACTTTAGTGTCAAAGCCAAGCTAGGCAATTTTGTCGGCAAGGCTGGTGATGGTTATAAAATGTGCGCCGTGGTTATACTTCATAATTCTGACGAAAAGCAATTCGAAAATGATCTTAGCTTTGTTAATGAGTATGTGTCTGTAAAACCTGTTTAGCTTTACTCACTAAATAATCAGTCATCATACCAGAGATATCGGCACCTGTACACATTTGGTTCCAGCCGAAGTGGCAGGGAAAATTTACTTCTGTAACATATGCCGTGCCATCTTCGCTGATTAAAATATCAACACCGCCGAATTCTGTCACTCCGGCCTTAACTGCTTTCTCGGCAAGTGCAAAAATCTTATCGTCGCGCGCAAAGGGCCTCATTTGTGGCTTGTCAGTAGCGTTGGTACGAAAATCACCCTCAACTGGTAAGAGTTCTATAGCATCTACAGCTTTATCGCCAACTACCACACAACGAACGTGTCGTGCATTGGCGATAAATTGCCGTAATACTACACGTTGGTTATTTTGCTCTAGTTCATTAACTTGGCGTCTTAATTCATCTAATGAATTAGCCATACGAACACCCGAACCATACGAGCCACCAGATGATTTAATAACGACTGGAAAGCCACCTAGTATTTCAACACTTCTCATTATATCATCATCATTTTCTGCAACACCAAATTGTGTTGGTACAATTGCTACGCCAGCACGTAACATTCTTATGGTACTCCCCCAATTGAATGATCGTGCAAACACGTCGTTAGGATTACGATAGAAGCTAGTCATGTAGTCTCGCATTAATAACGCCTCGGCAAATTTTAACTCGTCATCCGATCCCAAACGATACAGTATGTCACCAGGCTCAATTTCTACGTTAACGAGTGTGGAAACATCAATTTCCTTGGCTTCGATTGGCACCCAGCTAATGCTACGTGCTTTTACTGAATTCTCTAGCAAGCTAAAAGTATGCCAACCTTTCGTTTTGTCAACTACACAATAAAATTTCATCTAGTACCTCCTTGTGATTATAATAGCATGAAGTTATGTATACCCGCAACTTTTTATAAGAGTATTCACAAAATCGTTTTTTCGTTATCTATTTGTTAAACGCTATTGCTGCTTTGTCGTGCAGAAACTGTTTCAGCTAAACAACCTACGTTTTTTAGCATCATCGAACTGTTCTAGCAGGTCGCGCTGTTTTCGACTCAAATTCTTCGGGGTCTTAATGCAGGTGAGGTAGTCCATAAAGTATCTTGATTTTATGGATTAGTTGTGCTGTGCCGAAGTTCAAGACTTTACCACATAGTAACCACAACGATGGAAAAATTCATGGGCTCACTGTGCTAGAATGATGGTGTGAAAATCATGTTAACTGCATTCGATGCTTTCGGCGGGAAACGTAAGAATTATTCGACCGAGATATTAGAAGCCATGTCCGTCGATGGTGTTGATGTCAAACGAATTTACTTGCCGACTATATACTATAAAAGCTTCAACGTGCTAAAACTAGAAATTTTGAATGCTACACCGGATATCATTGTATTAACTGGTGAGGTGACGAAACGATCTAATTTTGTTTCATTTGAACGGTTCGGTGCTAACCGAATTGATAGTTCTGCACCAGACAATCTTGGTCGAATCATAAAAGATCAAAAAATTATTGATGGAGCGCCTGGACTATTGCCAACAACATTCGATTATGAACCCCTACAAAAAATATTAGGTAATAACTGTGTTGAGTGCGGCTATTCACAATCGGCCGGAACGTATGTTTGTAACGAACTACTATTTCGGACACTATACTTTCTACAGAATAATTACCCTACTACCCAGTGCGGATTCTTACACTTTTCTCGCTTTAATATAACTACAGCCAAATCAACCGCTATTGCTATGTCTTTAGGACAGTATGCCAAGCTTCTTATAAGTTAAGTCTAATTGAATAGCCTGCGTTTTTTGGCACCATCGAACTGTTCTAGTAGATCGCGTTGTTTTCGACTCAAGTTAGTTGGGGTTTCCACGCGAATGGTGATAATTTGCGCGCCGCGGCCGTCGCCGCGGAGGTGAGGCACGCCGTGACTGGATAGTTTAAAATCGGTACCGGGCTGGGTGCCAGCGGGGATTTTCATGACTAGTGGTCCATCGACAGTATCGACTTCGATTTCGCAACCGAGCGCGGCATCGATCATCGAAATTGTTTCCTCGGACAGGATCAAATCACCTTCGCGGGTGAATTTTTTGTGTGGCTGGACGTGAATCGCCACATATAAATCACCGTTCGTGCCGCCGGCCAGAGCTTCGCCACGGCCGTTCAGCCTGATTGCTGAACCTTCGTCCACGCCAGCGGGAATTTTGACTGTGATGTCTTGTTTTTCGCGTTTGATGCCATCACCGCCGCAAGCCGTGCACCTTTTTTCGGGAATTTTACCCCGACCGCGACAACTGTGGCAGGTTTGCGCCTGTTGAATCGGTCCGAATAGCGAGTTGATCACTTTGACTTCTTGGCCAGAACCTTGACAGGTTGAACAGGTTTTTGTGCCAAATTTCGGTTCGGCACCACTACCTTTACAATAATCACAAATCGCATTGAGATTGAGTGAAATTTTCTTGTCTGTGCCAAAAATCGCTTCCTCGAAAGTCAAATTGACCGCAGTTTCGACATCACGACCGCGGTTTTGCTGCCTAGCGCCGCGCTGATTGCCGCCGAAAAATGATGAAAAGATGTCGCCCAGATCGCCGAATCCGCCGCCGCCAAAGTCGAAGTGGATGTTCTGGCCCTGACCGCCGAAACCTTCAAAGGGACTGCCGGAATAGCCGTTCGCGCCGCCGACGCCGGCGTGGCCAAATTGGTCGTAGCGCGCGCGTTTTTGTTTGTCTTTGAGGACTTCGTAGGCTTCGTTGATTTCCTTGAATTTGGCTTCGTCGCCACCTTCTTTGTCGGGATGATGTTTGACGGCTAATTTCCGAAAAGCTTTCTTGATTTCGTCATCGCTGGCGCTTTTTGCCACACCCAAAACTTCGTAATAATCACGTTTTTCTGCCATAAACTCTATTTTACTCTTCTAGCACTCGTGGGTCAAGAGTGCTAATTATTTGGTCATGGAGTTGCCTCGCAGCAATCTGTGGTAAGTCACGGCGAAGCGGTGAGATTCGTCATCTAGCCGGGCGATTAGTTTGGCGATGTGATCGCTATTTTCAAGCTCGATCGTCTCATATTTTGCAGGGTCTGACCCTGCAAAGATAATTTGGACGCAAGCGTTGCGAGTGTGATCGCCGCTCTTGTTGCGACCGATGAAAGGAATTTTTTCGGAGTTTAGCAGATCCGCTACGGCGCCGAGTTGGCCTGCGCCACCATCAATTATCACTAAATCCGGTTGGCCCCAATCACCAAGATGTTTCAAACGTCGTTCAATCGTTTCGCGCATATGAGCATAGTCATCATTCCCACCAGTACGTAGTTTAAATTTGCGATACTCGCGTTTGTCGGCCACGCCGTTAGTCGCCACAACCATCGATGCGGTGTTATGTTGACCGCTAAGGTGGCTCACATCATAAGCCTCAATACGGCGCGGAATTTTCGGTAGATCCAGTAAATCACGCAGACCGATCAACGCTTGATCCTTGCTAATGTCGAGGAATTCATCGCGACCAAAAACAACTTGTCGTCGCAATTCATTCAAATTAAATAATTGATTCCGCAGTTTCGTCGCCAGTTCAAAATTTTGCTCGTTCGCGGCGATTTTCATTTCTTTTTCGATTTCTTTCATGACGGCTACGCGGTTGCCTTTGATGTAACTAATTAGTTTGCGCAAATCTTTTTTATACTCGATCGTACCATTTTCGATATCCGGCTCCAGCCCGAGCTGAGTGTTTAATTTACTCTTGGTCCTCACGGACGAATAATTTTTGCTAAAGTATGGAAAAACTTTTCGGAGGATCCTCAGGGCATTTTTAATCGCTATCCCGGAATAAAACGGTCCGTAATAATCCGCCCCATCGTCGGCCGGTTGGCGGGTGAAACTAACAAACGGAACGTCGCTTTTCATATCGATCCGCACAAACATTTGGCTTTTGTCGTCGCGCAAGAGGATATTGTAACGCGGCATGTAGCGTTTGATCATTTCGCTTTCTAAAAATAGCGCATCGAGTTCACTGGCGGTTTCGGTCCAATCGGTATCCACGATTTCCGCGACGAGCGCACGCGTTTTGGCATCCACATGTTCGCGATTGAAATATGAACGTACGCGATTCTTTAAATTAGCCGCTTTGCCAACATAAATAATTTCCCCATCAATATTTTTATGAAAATAAATGCCTGGACCGAGCGGTAGATTCTTTAGCTTGTCGCGTAATTGCTGGTTCACATTATCACTCTCGTTTCTCCGCCCTCTTTGGTATAAAATTATTGGTGAATTTATATTTGTCTTCGTTTTTGATATAGAAATAGCCCAAGATCGAAAAGACGATCGCGCCCGCAAAATTGAATATTAAATCTTTCATAGTGTCGTTGAGGCCGATGTCCAAATAACCACCTTCGACAACCGCTAGTTCGGCGCCATTTTTGTTATACAAAATTGTTTTGTCGATATTTTTGATGATCAAAGGTTTATTATTTTTCGCGGGGTTTAATTCGACCGTTGAGATGGTTCTCGTGATCGTATCCTTTTGCATATCCGTCAACGCCAATTTATCGGCGCCATATTCGAAAAACTCCCAACAAACTCCAGCAGCCATGCTAAAACAAAACGCCATAAAAGCCATATAGAACGGCGACAGTTGAACTTGCTTGCTGTTTTCATTCATCAGATCCACCAAGGCAAAACCGATACCCGCACAAATAAATCCGCTAATGGCGTGAAGGATGATATCCCACTCGGGTATTCGGCCATAAAAGTTGAAAATTCCGCCCAAGATCGTGCCAGAAAAAATGAACAAGTAAATAATAATTTCCAACAGACTCGGTAGTTCCATTTTAAATTTGTCCTGTAAAGTTATCGGCAGCGTCAAGAGCACCAAATAGCACAAACAAAGAAAAGCATTTTCAAATTCGCCTCTGAGCGACTGCAAAATGACACAGGCGATGACTAACGTCCTCAGCACCACGTAGATGATGACGACGCTCATTTTCTTGTTCTTCTTGTACGATTTTAGAAGTTTTCGAAATCTGGTCATGTTAGGCTCGCTTTTTCTTATACAGTTTCACCACCACGTCACGCATGCGTTTATTAAACTGCTCGACCGATTCGTTCGGTTTTGGTGAAAGCGGTTCACCAAAATTGATATCCACTCGAGGGCGACCAGCCCGCCAAACTCGGGCGCCGGGCGGCCAAGCTGCATGCGCGCCAATCAGCGCGATGGGAACGACCGGTACTTGATGTTTGGTCGACAACGCCGCCACGCCTGGTTTGAACGGAGCAATTTTGCCCGTTCGCGAACGCGTACCTTCGGGCATGATCATGACTGGAACTTGTTCGTTGAGCAACTGACCGGTCAAACCTTTGTAACGCGTCGATTCACCACGATCAATCGGAAAAGTATTAAACAAAGCGCGCGTCGGTAGTGCTTTGTACCAGGCTTTGAAAAAGTAATCAGCAGCGGCGCCCACGGCTAATCGCCTCGACAAACGCCGCGGCAGAGCGCCGGCAATTAATGGTGCGTCAAAGTGCGATGAGTGGTTAGCGATGACGATGAAGGCTTGATTACTTTTGAGTTTTTTGAGATTTTCGCGACCATGCACGCGCACAGTCAAAACACTCCAAACCCACGGTTTGAGCAGCAGCAGTTGGGCCGCGGTGCGCAACACACTTTGGACGAACGATTGATAACGCCAAGTCGGATGTTTTTTAGTTTCGGTCATTTTTTTGCTCAGTTTCTTTGATTCTTTTCGTGACTGTTTTATGCGAAGTCAGCCGCGCCAAGCCCCGAAAATGTTGGCAGGCCCAAGTAAACAAACGCCATTTAATTGTTGGCACATAGACGGCGCGACCCTTTTCGGCAGCGCGCAAACCCGTACGAGCAATTTGTTCTGGCTGGCACCATAACCACTCAGGAATGTTCGGTCGATTTCGTCCACCGTTGGCGTGAAAATCAGTTTTTGTTTCGCCCGGACAGACGGCCGTCGCCGTCACACCCGTGCCACGCAGCTCTAGCGCGAGACTGCTAGTATAAACTACCACCCAACGTTTCAAGGCAGAATAATTACCGTTATATAACCAGGCTGAAGTCGAAGCGATGTTAATAATTCTACCCGCTCCTCGTTTTTTCAGAGTCTGGGCCGCCGCCTGCGACAAGATCAAGATTGCTTCGGCCATCACCGCAAAGGCCGCCATTTGTCGCTCTAAATTACCGTTGACTAACGATTCGTGCAAGACAAATCCGGCTGAGTTAATCAAAATTTCAACCGGTTTGGTTTCGTCGATTAATCGCTTTTCGACCCGTTCTAAATCGACTTTGATGCTGAGATCGGCGCGTAAAGTCTCGACATTGACGTCGAATTCTACCTTGAGTTTTTCCGCCATACTTTCTAGGTTTTTGTCACGACTAACTAAAACTAAATTCCAACCATCGGCGGCTAGTTCGCGCGCGAATGCTAGTCCGATGCCCGACGATCCGCCGGTGATTAATGCATAATTTTCTCGGCTCATCCTGTACATTTTACCACAGAATCGTCAAACCGGTTTTGGGATTGACGACGTCGAATCAGAAATTTAGCATTTTATTCTTTGGCTTCAGCAGCAGGTTGTTCGCTAGTTTCAGTCGTTTCAGTTTGATCGCTAGGTGTTTCCTCAGTCGCAGCAGTTTCGGTGCTGGCTGCGGCGGCGGCTTCCTTGGCGCGGGCTTCGTCGGCGGCTTTGTCGGCTGCGGCATTTCTAGCCTCGAGCGCGGCCGGCTCCCAGACGCTGGCGATAACAATTTCTGGATCGTAATCAACGATCTCGACACCGCTCGGTAATTTGGCATCAGCTAACGTTAATTTGTCCTCGGCCGCCGCCAAATTGGTCGCATCAACTTCGATTTTGTCGGGCAGTTCGGATACTTTGGCGCGAATTTCGACTTCTTCTAGAGTTGGCAAAATGATCAAGCCCGCCTTGGCCGCCACCGATTCAGATTCACCAATCAGCACTAGCGGCACCGCGGTCGTCACCACTTCATCGGCCCGCACGCGCTGAAAACTAATGTGGGTGATATCGCGACGCGCGGGCGCGCGATCAATCGATTTGATCAAAGTGGTGCTGACTTCGTTATCCAACGTCAGTTCGATCGGCACGTGACGACCAGCTTCGCGAACCACGCGTTGCGCATCCTGTTGGGCCAGTTGCACATTCCGCGGTTCATAATCTGAACCATAAATCACCGCGGGGACTAGGCCGTCCTGACGCAATTTGGCGACCCGTTTGCCAGTCATCTCACGTTTTTTGACACTCAAAGTAATCTTGTCGGGCATGTTGTAACTCCTCATTCGTTAATCCCAAATATTGTAGCAGATTCCGAAGAGTTTCGCAAAATTCAGTAAATCTGGTACAATGTTCGATATGATTCCAGGCGTTAATCTTAGTCAATTTTTGCACGATCTCGGACCATTAGTTTACCTATTAGTACCTCTGATAATTTTTAGCGAGACCGGCCTCATGGTGGGTTTTTTCTTGCCCGGCGATTCGCTGCTGTTCACGGCTGGTGCGCTGGCTGGCCTGGGAGTGATCGATGTTAATTTATTCTTGCTCATCGCTCTCTTGCTCGTCGCCGCGGTCGCTGGGAATTCGACTGGATATTTAATTGGTAAACATGCTGGCCGACGTTTGTTTCTAAAAAAAGACAGTCGTTTGTTCAAGAAAGAATATCTGCAGACCGCCGAAGACTTTTACGAAAAGCACGGTGGCAAAGCCGTCATCCTAGCGCAATTTATGCCGATTATTCGAACTTTTAATCCAATTGTCACGGGAATTTCCAAAATGCATTATCTGCGTTTTATTACTTTTAATGTTATCGGTGCAGCGTTATGGACTATTGGTGTTACCTCGCTTGGTTTCTTTTCATTCAAAGCTTTTGGTCAATTGATCGATCCGGAAAAGATCGACATGTATCTCCTACCGATCGTCTTTTTGATTATCCTGATTTCTATTTCGCCAGCAATCATTCATGTTCTACGTGATCCGAAAAAACGCGCAGCGATCAAACAAAAATTGTCCAGAAAAAATTCTTAAGGTTTTTGATCAAGCAGTTTTTCTTGTTCGAGTTTTTCAACCATTTCACCTAGCGGCGCGTTGACGGCCAGTCGGACTTTCTTGGCAGACTTTTTCATGATCATCCCGATAATGGCTAGAACAATGATCACGACTAACATGGCGCCGATCTCGATCACTGGCTGGGCCACCGCCGAAACGCTAGCGGCATCGCTACAGGAAATTTCGGTGTAGGCTGACAGGCTAGCGCAAATTGAATCGTTCATGACAACTATTGTAACACTAGATTAACCAATGAGCGTTATCGCGACGGCCATCACCACGATCGCCGCCAGGTGATAGAGCACGAGTTTCCTATTCAGTTTTTCGCGTCCGAACCTTGGCCAAATCAACGTCAGAATAATCCCCAAAACGAATGTCGCGATCAGTTGCAGGACGCTCGCGGTGACTGACATGATAGCCACCGGCCTGACAACGATGCCCAACCGCCAGGCGATTTCGCCAACCAACCAAACTGATTCATTAGCAGATATCGCAAGCAGTTTTTTAAATCGGTTTCGTCGTAATAATTTCCCCAGGTCTTGGCGCCAGTTGTTGAACACAATCAACATGGTGAACTGCACTAACGCTCCGCCCAGCATCATCCAAAAGAAACTAGTGATGAAATCTATCTTTACGGCTTGGGAGACAAAGATGATATCGGACACAACCCAGCAAAAACAGGCGATCAGGACATAGATACTGGCCCGAAATTTTAGCTTGATCCGATGATGCCCAGAACCCACGATCACCAAAATCGCAGCGAACAAAATCAAACAGAACGCTACCAGTTGCAGCGGTGTGATAATTTGGTGCAAAAATGCCGCGCCCATCGCTAGGGCAATTATTGGGGAAATTTGTGATAGTAAAACCACCTCGGTGGTATCATCACGGCGCAACGCTCGGTAATAAGGAATCGTGCCAGCCAGTTTAATCGCCGCGGCTGTCAAGAATAACGCGATTTCCCACGGTCCGACACCACCAAACACCCCCCCCCATGCCAGGCAAAAATAGCAACGCAGACGACCAATTCCAGCCCTGCATAAACGCCTGCCAGACACATCGGCCGCAACCGACGACAATAAACATCAACCAAAAAATTGTCGACAAATTGACTCAGCGCATAACCAAGTGCCGCCACCAGCGGAAATAATAACCAGAGCATAACCAGATTAGTATAACACAGTAGTGCTGGATCGGGTTTGATTCTACTTATCGACGACTTCGCCTTCGACGGGTTCGTCTTTTTGGTTCTTGGATTTTTCGGTTGATTTACGAGTGGTTTTGGTTTCGCCGCCGTCGGTGTCGTTGGTTTCGGCCTCGCCTTCGGGCTGTTGGTACATTTTGGCGCCGATCGATTGGACGCGCTCGGACAGAGTTTTGAGCGCTTCTTCGAGTTCTTCTTTGTCGTCGGATCCTAATTTTTCTTCGGCTTCTTTGACCGCACCTTCGATGGCTTTTTTGTCTTCGTCGGAAATTTTGTCCTTGAAATCGTCAGGCATTTTCTTGGCCTGGTAAATCAGGTTTTCCAGACCGTTACGAGCGTCGATTTGCTCGCGTTTTTTGCGATCTTCGTCAGCGTGGGTTTCGGCTTCGGCCTGAGCCCTCGCGATATCGTCCTTGTTCAAGTTACCACTGTTCTGGATGGTGATTGATTGCTCTTTGCCGGTACCTTTGTCCTTGGCGCTGACATTCAAAATGCCGTTGGCGTCGAGGTTAAAGGTGACTTCGATTTGTGGCACACCGCGCGGCGCGGGTGCGATGCCGTCAAGGATAAATTTGCCTAAAGATTTATTATCGTCCGCTAGTTCACGCTCGCCCTGGAGGACATGAATTTCGACTTGCGGTTGGTTATCCGCCGCCGTCGAGAAAGTTTCGGATTTGCTAGTCGGGATGGTGGTATTGCGCCCAATCAGCGGCGTGCGGACTCCGCCCATGGTTTCAATGCCAAGCGTCAGCGGCGTGACATCGAGCAAGAGCACGTCTTTGACGTCGCCGGCCAGCACACCACCCTGGATGGCGGCGCCGATGGCGACAACTTCGTCGGGGTTGACACCCTGCATCGGATCGCGACCAAAGATTTTCTTGACTCGTTCGATAACCGCTGGCATGCGGGTCATACCGCCGACCAAAACGACTTCGTTGATGTCGCTGGCTTTTAATTTGGCGTCCTTGAGTGCTTTTTCGCACGGCCCGGCTAAGCGATCCAGCAGATCCGCGACTAACTCTTCTAACTTGGCGCGGGTTAATTTATATTCAAAATGTTTCGGCCCATCGGCGTCGGCGGTGATGAACGGCAGGTTGATTTCGTATTCGGTCGTTGTACTGAGTTCTTTCTTGGCTTTTTCGGCTTCGTCCTTGAGGCGCTGCATGGCGGCTTTGTCGTCCTTGAGGTCGATGCCGCTGTCGTTTTTGAACTCGGACAAGAAATGATTGACCACCGTATTGTCAAAGTCTTCGCCACCAAGGTGCGTGTCGCCGTTGGTGCTTTTCACTTCAAATACGCCGTCGCCTAGCTCGAGAATACTAATGTCGAAAGTACCGCCACCGAGGTCAAAGACCGCGATTTTTTCTTCTTTCTTGTTCTCGAGGCCATAAGCCAGAGCGGCCGCGGTTGGTTCGTTGATAATTCGTTTGACCTCGAGACCGGCGATTTTACCGGCGTCCTTGGTCGCTTGGCGCTGACTGTCGTCAAAGTACGCCGGTACAGTAATGACTGCCTCGGTGACCGGCTGGCCAAGGAACGCCTCAGCGTCGGCCTTCAGTTTGCCTAGGATCATCGCGCTAATTTCCTCTGGCGGGTAGACTTTGCCGTCCATTTCAATCGCCGCATTGCCGTTTTTGTCGACAATTTTATATGGCATGATTTTTAGATCTTCCTGGGTTTCTTTGTCGTTAAATTTGCGACCGATCAAACGTTTGATACCATAGGTCGTATTTTCAGCATTAACGACACGCTGGCGCTGGGCGACCTGCCCGACCAAACGTTCGCCTTTTTTGATGCCAATCACGCTCGGTGTTGTGCGACTGCCTTCCTTGTTGGTGATAATTTCCGGCTTGCCAGCCAACAGATATGCCATGGCGCTGTTGGTCGTGCCGAGATCGATTCCGATAATTACACTCATTTTATTATTACCCTTTCAATTAAGTTGCTCATGTCTGGCAATCGGAGTTTCCGACCGCCAACTAAATTCATTGTAACAAAATTAGCACTCACGTGTCAAGAGTGCTAATTGTTGTGATTTTTACAACTAATTAATTTACTGAGACGTTAGCCAATGAGTTTCATGATTCGGTCGGTTTTGCCTAGAATAGTGATGATTTTTTGGTAGTGGATAATATCGCTCGCGAACGGCTCACGACCAAGTTCAACGAGTCACCAGAATTCTGCCCAACTTCCTGGTCGTGGCACGCGCGGAAAATCGGTTTTTAGGAATTCTCGATATTTTTGCGATAACTGGGGCTGTGAAGTGAGGCGTAAATATATCTTGGACTTTATCCAGTTCATTCATGCTTTTAATTGTAGCACGAACTATGCTATAATTGACACATGAGTTTAGTTAAAATAGTTTTACCAGAAGGCAAAAACCAAAACATTATCGCGGCGGCCCAGCGCGCCGAGCAAGACAAAATTTGTCAACCAATATTACTAACTAGTGACGATGCTTTGCAGCCAGCAGTCGACATGTTGGCCGCCGGCCAGGCTGATGGCATGGTCGCCGGTATCGACCACACGACACGTGATGTGATCCTCATGACGCGCGATCACGTCGGCATGCTCGAGGGTAATAAAACTTTTGGCAGTTTGTTCGCGTTTGAATTTCCCGACGGTCGATCGCTCATTATGGCCGACGGTGGCGTGACTAAAAATCCAACTGCTGAACAATTGGCCGATATCGTTATCCTGACGCATGACGCAGCCAAATCGATTTTGACCGAGATGCCGCGCGTGGCGTGCCTTAGTTTTTCAACTTTCGGTAGTGGCGGCCGTGATGATAGTATCACCAAAATTCAAGAAGCGATCGCCCTCGTCAAAGACCGTCGCTCGGACATCGTCATCGATGGTGAAATGCAACTCGATGCGGCGGTCAATGCGGAAATTGGTAAGAAGAAAGCGCCTGATTCGCCCGTCGCCGGTCGCGCTAATATTTTGATCACGCCCGATCTCAATTCCGGAAATATCCTGTACAAATCGATTGAACAATTTGGCAGTGCGCATGCCTATGGTCCGATATTGCTAGGTTTTGCTAAACCGGTTTCTGATTTATCACGCGGTTCAACCGTCGAAGACGTCTACGGCTGTATCAAAATCATTGCAGCGCAAGTAAAGGAGGTTAAGAATGGTTAAAATTGAACGATTAACCAAACTGAGTGCTAGCGACACAGATAATATCAATCGCATTCTGCCAAATCTGACCGAAAATTATGATGGTCGAAAAATTGATAAAAACGTACTTAAAAAAGTTATTAGTTCCCCACTACATGAACAGTTTGTCGCGCGCGATGATGAAACTGGGCAGATCGTCGGCATGGCAACTCTGAGTGAAGTCATCAGTATCTACCACGGCAGTATCGCCTATCTCGAAGACATCTTTGTCGACGCAACCGTTGGTCAGCGCGGGATTGGTAGTTTAATTTGGGATGAAATGTTAAATTGGTGTCGCGAGCGTGGTATTGAACGTATGGAATTTACCTGTCGGCCCGAACGGGCTGCGGCGACGAAATTTTACCTTAAGCATGGTTGCGAAATTCGCGATACCAATAGTTTTCGTTTGGAAATTTCTTAGTAAACTTCGACTGATTTTCGGCTGAACTTGACCGCCAAGATTTTGGCGAGTTCGCACGCTCCGAATAACACGCCGGAATAGAACAAATCACCCAAAATTTGTGAGCGAAAGAACGGTATGCCGGCGACATAGCTAGCCATCATACCAGCAAAATCGTGCGTATACAGTGCTGGTGTGTAGAGAAAAACATTATTAGTGATCAAGAAAAACAGCACCGCGCTAAGAATCGAACCACCGAGGATGCGAATCGATTTTTTACCAAATCGACCATTTTTCCCAAACAAACCACCCCGTGCCATGATTTTACCGATCAAGAACGTTAGCCCAAACGAACCATAAACCACCACCATACCGCGCACGCCATAACCGCCAATAAACAAATCGCTAATTAGTAGACCAGCCAGCGGTAAAAATGGCGCCCAAGCCTTTTTAAAATAGACGCCCGCGAACAAACCGACCGCCGCGACTGGTGTAAAGTTAGCGGCATGTGGCAGCAACCTGGCTGCCACAATCAATGCCACTAGTAGAACACCGACGATAATTTGTGCATACGTCGAGCGAAACAGTTCTACTGAATCTCTTCGAGCCGCCATTCGATTTTTTCTCCATCCTTAGTTTTATAAGTACCCGCGCCTTCCATAGCCATCTCACCATCGACGTAGAACGCCCAGAAATTTTTACCGTCCTCGGCCGCCACGCCGTCGATCGCCGTCACAAACTCGCCCATACCGCTAAAATCTTTGGTCTCGACTAGGTGATTATCTTTCAATAGTTCCAGAGCGGTTTTGTCATTTTGGCCATCGTAGCTAACACCGCTATCGCGTATGCTATTTTGTGTCGCAGCGCATTGCATCTCCGAAATTTGGGTTTTTAGATTCGCGATATCGCTAGCCTGATTTTTGGCGACCACCGCCAGGATGCCAAAGCTGGCCGCAATGACAATTATAAAAACAACCGACGCAAAAATCGGATGAACTTTTTTGTAGCGGGCGCAAATTTTAGCGCAACATTCACAACCGCACGTGTTCTTTTTGATCGAACGTTTCGACGTAGTTTGATTTTCCATTTTTCCCCCTGACTTTACTTACATTTTATCCCCACAAAAGTTGCCCCTCGTAGGGATATTTGTTTAACTTTAAAGATTTACTTTTCGCGAAAAGTTTTCTTAACCTCGCATTGAGTTTTTCTTAGCAAGTACATTCGCCATCGCAACCACAACCGCCGCACACCATATCTGTTGTCCTTTCTTGTTAATTTAGCACTATATATAGTATATGCTAATTTTCTGAGCCCGTAAAGACGTAATATTCACAACACTATTTACTGGTCACGCGGACCATCGCTGGTCGCAAAACGGCACCTCGATACAAATAGCCTGATTGCAATTCCTCAGCAATTACCTCGTGCCCGCCGGCTACGCCATCAAATTGGGCAGCGTGATGTTGATCAGGATTAAAATCACTGCCTGGTTTAGCCAAGATTCGGGTGATGCCGATCGTATTAAGAGTTTTGTCGAGGTTTTTCCCTAAGCCTGCGACACCCTGCGCCCAGGCATTGTCAGCTAGTTCTGTCGGCAAATGTGCTATCGCCCGTTCGATGTCATCGATCACCGGCAAAAGCTTGGCGGCGACCGTCGCTTCACCATACTCGCGCACTATCTGCCTTTCTTCATCAACCCGTTTACGATAATTCTCAAAATCCGCTCGTATCCGCTGTAGATCGGCCGTCAGTTCGGCAATTTTGGCGTCTTTGGTAGGCATTTTGGCCATCTTATAACAACCTCTCCAGCATTTTTCCCGTTTGTGACACCAAATGCATCACTCGGGCATAGCTTTGACGTGTCGGGCCGAGGGTTCCGATGTAACTACGATCTGAATATGGCGAACGAAAACGCGAAACAATGAGTGACACGCCGCTGTCGCGACCAATCGGATTTTCCGAACCAATGAAAACGTTCAGTGGTTCATTGGGCGCTGCTTCGCGCAGCCACGGTTCAAGGTTATCGAGCAATCGTGCCACATCGCGAACATGTTCACCACTAATAAATTCTGGTTGGGCAAACAAATTACCGAGTCCGCTCAGGTACAGTTGATCACCAATCGTCGCTAGTCCCAAATTGTGCGTTAGCTCGACCAGACTATCGACCGCCGAGCGAATCGCGTGATCCGCACGGTTGCTACCAGATACGCGAGCGGCAATAACCCGAGCGGTGCGGTTGTCTTCGCTGGTGCTCTCGCGAATGTCTTGGCCTTCGACGATGCTGTTGACGTAGAGCCGATAACCTTTGTCGGTTGGAATCCGTCCAGCACTAGTGTGCGGCGCGGTCAGATAGCCCATTTCCTCTAATTTTGCCATCTCCGAACGAATGGTCGCCGAACTCGCATCAAACAGTTTCGCCAGCAAGACCGATCCAACCGGCGCGGCCAATTCTGCATATTGCTCGATAATCGCGGCGAGGATTTTCGCCTGTCTTTCACTCATCATAATGCTCCGATTATAGCAAAAAAATAGCACTCGCACAAGGTGAGTGCTAATTCTCTATTTTGCTAGTTTATTTTTTATCGACTTTCGAGCCGATTTTCGGTACTTTGCCAGCTACTTCTGTCGCATGCTCAGCGTGCGCCAGGGTGCCAGTTTTCTTAACTTTCAGATATACCGTGATATATTGAAATGCACCAGCCACGAACATGATCGCGCCGATCGCTAACGGATACCAGAAAATATAATATTCGAACGTGCCATCGGCGTTGCGATGCGTCATGCCCCAGTAATATTGGACCGCTGGGATGGCGGCGCCGACGACAAAGACGCCCGCACCGATCAAGATGTTGCGACGCACGTCCTTGAGCGAAGTAGCTTTGCCATCCTTGCCGGTAGTTACGCCATGTTGATTACGGGTCAAGAAATTCACCGCGATCGCTACCGCTAGACAAACCACCGATACGATCAGCAGCCCAAACCACAGCGTCCATTGAGTATCGCCACTGTCGAATGGATTGTTCGCCATGTAGTTGTTGGCTTCGTCAGTCGCCTGGTTATAATCTTCGACCGCCGTGTCGTATTTGTCACCAGCCACCGCTAGAGCCGCTTCATCCTGCGCCGCGATCGCCGCTTGGATTGCGCTAGCGGCATCCGACATGTCGTTGACCGCTCGAGTTAATTTGTCAGTAATCTGACGCCAACCGTCCGACTTGGCTTCTGTGGCGATGCGGGCATATTCTACTTTGGCATCGTCCACTGCAGTTTTGAATCGACTAACCGCCGCATTCAATGAATCAACGTTTTTGGTAGCGCTAGCTGAACTCACGCTATAATAAAAACTTTGTGTAGCAGTCGACAATTTTCCGTCGACCACCTGCAAGTCGTCTATTGTGCTCGCCAGCGCTGGCACAGTCGCTAACGCTAGGGTTAACACGGCGACAACCGACAATAAAATTTTGCTTATTTTTCGCATATCCTCCTCCTTAAAACTAATAGTTGATTATTATAGCATTTTCTGTCAGGTGAACGCAAATTTATATGATATGATGGTAGTTATGAACGAACGGCAAATAGTGGCTGTCAAAGATTGGCTCGGCACAGGATCGATCAATGTTTTTGGTGTGGCTTTTTCTGGCAAAGACACGGTCGGTAAACGTTTGGCCGAGGTTTTGGGTGCGAAATTTTTGAGTAGTGGTGACGTCGTGCGAGCCGCCCGCGAAAATGCTAGTGACGCCCAAATTCGCACTGCCGCGAAAATTAGTGATACAGGTGTTTGGGCGCCGACCGAGGAGTTCCAGGAATTAATTGTGCCATATTTGTATGATCAAGAATTAAACGGTTACGCCCTGATTTTGAGCATGGTCGGACGTTGGATCGGCGAAGAAGAACCGGTGATGGCGGCGCTCAAACGTGGCGGACATGATACCCGGGCGGTGATTTTGTTGAACGTTTCCGAGGACGAAGTTTGGCGACGTTGGGAATTGGCGAAAGATCCAAACGCGCGCAATCTTGGTCGGGCGGATGATTTGGACCAGCGAACAGTCCAAGGTCGTCTCGATGAATTCCGCGACAAAACCTTGCCGGTTATCGAAATCTATAGTCAAATGGGACTATTGATCGAGGTTAATGGTGAACAATCACGCGACGGCGTGTTCGACGAAGTGGTTGATAAACTTGAGGCATTTGTTGTCAACAATAAAAGTTAGTTATTCTTGTTTAGCAGATTGTCTATGCTTTTCTAATTCTTTGTTGAGAATTTGCTCGATCTGCTCGGGTGGTAAATTGAAATTTGCTAAATTGATGCGATAGGCTAACGAGTCGCTCGGCCCAGTCGCGTCGTCAGTTTCGAAAACGAGGACTTTGTCAGCTGGAATCGGCGCGGCAGTAACGACGAGGTAAGTTTCCTGCAGTTTCTGGACAGTATAAATTCGCGCGATTTTCCGCCAAGCGATCGATCGTCGGCCAATATACAAATTTTTTGAATCCAGACTAATCACACCGTGAATGTAGGCCCGCTGAATAATTTTCATGATCATCCAAATTCCAGCGATGACGATAGCTAGCGCCACAGCCGCCACAAAATATTTGTTCGATGTTTCTGCCTCGATCACATAGCGCGGAATCGTCCATATGCAGAGAACGATGAACGCCCCGATAAAGATTATGGCCTTGGTCATATCTGCCGTTTTGACTTTGGTAATTATGGTTTTTTGCATAAGGATATTTTACTAGATTTTAGGGTTTTGGGCTATCTATCAGGTTGCAGTATTGCGTATTCTTTTGGATATAGGATGTGGAGGATTACAGTTGTGTAATAGTGTGCTTGATGTTCGCGTCGTCGCCCCAAGTTCTGCCGCATTGGCTATAGCTTGCGGGCAGACGGCAACTCTCGATCAATTGTTGATAAGCCGTACTATCATAGTAGGCCTTGCTCATTTCATACACATCAAAATCCCCGTATCCACTGCATACCAACACTCTTGCTCGGTTATCGTTGATGTTTGACAGTTCGCTAATTTTATTATTCGAAATTTCTAGCAACTGCTTGACCCGACTAGCCGGCATGTTGGGATTATCGAACGGGTAACCATAAATCGTACAATCTACAAATAGATTATTCGTTTCTGGACCAAAGTGATAAGCCATAATCCACTCCTGAAAGACAAGGCCATAGGTTTTTTTGTCGCTGTCGTAGATTCCATCATCTTTTGCGAATCGTTTATAAATCGCCACTTGGCTATAGTCCCAGGCAAATTCGAAATGGAGTTTTTGGCCCGCTACTCTGAAATCTACACCGGCGGGAGATAAGGTAAACTGAATATCGTCTGGATTGCCCAGGTTTCTAACTAATTTGACAATTTGCTCTTCGTAATCAGGTTGGTGCTGGTATGCGGGTTCAAATATGCCGCCGATTTCGTCACAACTATTAGTAGTGGCGCATCGTACATTATCACTCGTATAGCCGCTAGAGCCAAAGTTCGCAGCGGTGTATAGGTAAGCTTCAGCAATTATCTGATTATAATTCGCCCCAGCAACAAAGATATCAGTAAATTTTAGCGGTTCACCGGTTGCTAAACGATAATTTAGATATCGTGTTTCGGTCCCCTGCACCTTATTGTCACTGCCAAAATCTGTCCGATTGCAATACATTGATAGGATGTTGCCGAAATTGGCATTTTGATAGCACCAAACACGGCCTGATTCAATTGCCCCCGCGGCTATTGGCAAATTTTCTAATTCTTGCTTGATTTCTGCTATTTCCCGGTTAATTTTATCCTCAATAGATTTATCCTTGAGCCCAGAGATCTTGTCTTCATCAAATTCTAGCGAATTCGAATGATAAACTTCGTCCATGCCACTAACTAGCAGGTGACTTTCGTCTGGATAATCCTTGCTATTTTTCTTACTTGCTTTGTCGACCGTTTTGTTTGAGCCATAGTGACCCGTATCCTCTATCTCCTTTTGATTATTTTGCCAAATAATTAGCCCGGTCGTTACACCAATGGCGAGGGCCGCAAAAATCGACAGGCCGATGATCAATTTTTTCTTGATCGACCAATTCTTGAGTTTAGCGAACAGGGACATATTGGGCCTCCAGCGCTATTGCCTGACCACGATCACTGAGCATCGCTTCGGCGAGTTTTCGGGTTGGACTGCCGGCTGGCGCTGCTTTATTAATCACAATGTAATAAGCCGTGCGGAACGGATAGGTGCCCGATTTGATCGATTCGACATTCGGTGCAATACCGTTAATTTTGAGAAGTTTAGTATTATTCGCGATACTCGCGTCAATGCCCTCGTACATGGTTGTTGCGTAGTAATAGTATGAATAACCAATCGCGTCGTTCTGGCCGCCATATCCCGCCACGATGTTGATAATCGAAGACATCGTTTCAATAATTTTTTCAGTCGGCGCGTTCATCAGTTTTTTGTCTTTCATAACTAGGTCCAGCATACCGGTTTGACTACCGGAATTAATCGGTCGTTGGTAAGCTTGGATCGCTAGGTCCGCACCGCCGACCTGATTCCAGTTGGTGATTTTGCCTTGATAGATGTCTTGGATTTGTTCGATGCTTAGATTGTCAACTGGATTTTGTTGGTTAACAAAGAAAACGAAACCTTCGTTGACGACCGGTATTACTTCTAGCTCAATGTTGGCTTTTTTAGCACGGGCTAGTTCATCGTCGCTGGGGCTGGTGACCAAGATCAGATCTACTTCGCCGTTGATGAGGCGGGTGTAGGCGTCGTCGGTTACTGTGAAGCCCAGGCTGTCTTGGTCGATGTCTTGCACCCCCGTGAAATTACGCATAAAGGCCATTGCCAAGGGGTGCGTCACAGTTGACGCATCGACCTTGGGATAATTCTCTAGCGAAAAAATCGGTGTGTTGTCGTGTTGTGCCGTTGGTGGTTGTTCGGGTGGTTGTTCGGCGAACCACCAACTCTTGGTAAAGTATGAAAAAGCTAAAACACATAGTGACATAATTATTACAACAATTATTATAATCAGAGTGGTAATTTTTATCTTGGAATGTGTTGAACTTAGTGAGAGCGCTCGTTTGGGATCGTTGTCATTGGACATCGGATCGTCCTTGATAGTTGATTCAACTCTTGATTGTTTGTCCTCGTTCATCGTTATCCTCCTTCACATTTTACCGATACCGTCATCATAATACCTTGCTGGGTTAGTTTTGTAAAGAGCTAATCGCGTTTTAGCATCACCGTGAAAGCCTCCGACGGGATGTCGACTTTGCCGAAACGTTTCATGCGTTTTTTACCCTTCGCCTGTTTCGCCAGGACTTTTTTCTTGCGGGTCACGTCGCCACCATAGAGGCCGATGGTGACGTCTTTGCGATAAGCCGATAAGTTCTCGCGGGCGATGAATTTGCCACCGATGGCGGCTTGCAGCGCCACTTCGAAGTTTTGGCGCGGGATGACGCTTTTCAGTTTTTCGGTGATTTCGCGACCTAGACTAGCCGATTCGCTACGATGTGCCATGATCGATAATGCGTCAACCATTTCGCCGGCTACGTAAAAATCCACCCGTACCAAATCTTCGACGCGGTAATCATCGAGGTCGTAATTGAATGAGCCATAGCCGCTGGTGATGGATTTTAATTGATCGTAAAAGTCAGTCAGTAGGTTCGCCAAGGGGGCTTCGAAGCTGATGATGGCTCGACCGTTGTCATTGCGAGGAGCGGAGCGACGTGGCAATCCAGAAGCATTGATATCACTGGATTGCTTCGCTTCGCTCGCAATGACAAGTGAAGTATTCGCAATGACATACGAAATATCCTTTTGCACCCCGCGCTTGCTGACGATTAGTTGTAACACCGGTCCGATATATTCGCTCGGCACGACAATTTCGCCGCGGATCCACGGTTCGGCGATTTCTTTGATTTTGCTAGCATCAGGTAAATCACTGGCTGATTTGATATCCAGTTCTTCGCCGTTCATGAGCGACACATGATAATCCGTCGATGGATTTGTGACGACCAGGTCGAGGTCGTATTCACGTTCCAACCGTTCGCGAATAATATCCATATGTAATAGACCGAGAAACCCAATTCTCACGCCAAATCCCAATACCGGTGAATTTTCCGGTGCGAATTGGAGTGCGCTGTCGCTCAAACTAAGCTTTTCGACCGCTTCCTTGAGATTTTGATAATCCTCGTTGCTAACTGGAAAAAACCCAGCGTAAACGAAAGGTTTGACTTCTTTATAGCCTGGCAAAGGTTCAATCATCATTTCGCTCAAACTCATCCGACAGCCTTTTAACAATTTCTTGATCGTTCATTTTTTCATCTTTTTTAATAATTTACCCGCCCAATCGTAGTGGCTTGAGGTGGCGGAAATGAAATAGGCGCCGAGCGTGGTGGTGCCGGTCCAATCGTAGTATTTTTTCGTAAATAATTCTTCGTCGGTGTGGTTTTGTAGGCGTTTCATAATTTCGGCGTGAGATTTGGCGAGAAGTTTTTTCGCTTCAGCTAAACTGACATTCTGATAATTATCCCAAAAAAATTTATTGAGTTCTGGCGTGGTTTTCCAGCTAAATCCATCTGGCAAAAACGTGGCCACTTCGCCCGCCATATTTTTGTCGTGCCAATCGATCAGCATTTTGTGCCACTCGTGTAAATGCATAATCAAATCGCGCGCATTTTTGTCCTGAACACCACACATTATTCAGCCTCCTCGACTAGTTGCAATAACTTTTCATAATTTTCCTGCGCCTGTTTTTCGAGATCGATTTTGTCAGTTGGTCGTGGCATGATTACAATTCCTTTCTTTAGTTTAATAATTCTTCCCACTTTATTTGGCAGCTAATATTTCCTGCAAAATGTGGTTCAGAAAAGACATATTTTCATAAATCAAGTTTTGATCGATTTCGTCTTCGCCTTGGCGGAAATTATAAGCTGCATCGATAACCGCTCGATATTTGTCGGGCAGATCCAGATTTTTACTATAATCATAGATCTCCTGATATTTCGTCAAGAAAATTCCTTGCTGATCCATAATGAATGCCTGCAAACCAAACAAACATGATTTGGAGAACTCGTCATTTGCTAGGAAATTGTCGCCGCGACGCATGATCAAGAATGAACAAAATGCCACGCCGAGTTCGAATTCAACCATTCCGATCAAATCCGATTTTGATATTTTTGGTAAGTTGACTCGCGAAATCACATCGTCGCCCGCAATAGTTTTGGCGATTTTAGCTAATTGCAAAACGAAAAGTTTTTTTGGAAATGGAGTATTGAGCGAATAGTTTTTTAGCTCACCGAGGCGAAATGGATAGATACTGACATTGGTGAAATCTTGTTTTGATTTAATTTCTCGTCTGGATACATATTTATCATCATCAAAGACCAAGCCGACTTCGTAATCGCTGTCGCGCCCCGGCGTAGCTTCGCCGGATGCTTGCGATCCATACAAGAATGTTGAAACTGGGTTGAATTGTTGCGAAAACTCAATGATTCTGTCTATCATTTCTTGCTGACTGCTCATGTTCCTATCTTATCAGAATATTTCTTTAAAGTCACGGTGTCGCCGACACGGGCTTCGCGGGTGGATTTGAGGTTGGTGACGATATAGCCAATTTCGCCGGTGGCGAGTTGATCGTCGGCGGTCATGTTGGGGGAAAGATGGCCGACTTCGAGAGCCAGGCCAGTCGCGTTGGTAGCTAGCATTTTGATTTGGTCGTTTTTGCTGATTTGGCCATCGACCACGCGAACATAGAGAATCACACCGCGGTAATCGTCGTAATAAGAGTCGAAAATGAGAGCCCGGGTGGGGATTTCGTCATCGCGACCGCGAGCGAGCGAAGCGAGCGTGGCGGGAAGCGATCCAGAATTATCACTGGATTGCTTCGTCGCTTCACTCCTCGCAATGACAGCAAGCGGCGAAATCGGCGGCGGTATCCGTTCAATAATCGCATTTAGGACTTGTTCGACCCCCTCGCCAGTTTTCGCGCTGATTTTGATAATATCGTTTTCATTGCAACCTAGCAAGTTCATGACTTCGGCGCTGACTCGCTGCACGTCAGCAGCCGGTAAATCAATCTTGTTGAGCACCGGGATGATTGTTAAATTGGCTTCGAGCGCGAGGTAGACGTTGGACAGTGTTTGAGCCTGGATGCCTTGCGTCGCGTCGACCACCAAAACCGCGCCCTCGCAGGCGGCGAGCGAACGTGAAACTTCATAAGAAAAATCAACGTGACCGGGAGTGTCAATCAAGTTAAGTTGGTAAGTTGTGTCATCGCGAGGCGACTTGTCGCCGTGGCGATCCAGACTGGATTGTTTTCCGCCACGCTCACTGCGTTCGCTCGCGGTCGCAATGACGCTAGTGGGTGACCATCCCATCCGAACAGGTGCTAGTTTAATCGTGATACCCTTTTCCCTCTCTAATTCCATCGAATCGAGTAGCTGTGATTTCATTTCGCGCTTGGCAACCGTACCAGTTAATTCCATCATCCGATCAGCTAAGGTCGATTTGCCATGATCAATGTGAGCGATAATACAAAAGTTACGAATCTGCGCCACACTCATGACGATTTTCGTCCTACCCATAGTTTACCCAGGATGATTTTCTTGACATAGTTTAGCACCGGCACCGCTTCGTCGAGATGCAAAAATTTCGATAGACCCAGATAAATCGCCAAGCTAACCGAACCAATAACAGTCAGTTGTGGCAAAACCATTAGCATGGTTTGGTTGGCAAATTCGAGACCAATTAATTTAACCAACGTATAGGTTGCTACCGACATTACGCCCGTCGCGATCACCATCCGTCCAATGCCCGACCAAAAATCGCGATTGAATAAATTCGGAATCCGCCGCGCCATGAGCGTGAATAGAGCAACGATTTCGAGGCCTGCCCAAATGACTTGCGCCCAAGCAATTCCGGCCGCACCAGTATGCAGGCCGTAAACAAACCAGACCGCCAGCCCAATCGAAATCGCCACCGTGACTAATGAAATAAATAGCGGCGTGCGCGTATCTTGTCTAGCGTAAAAACTCCGAGCTGCAATGTGAAAGACTGAACGCAGCAAAATTGCCAGACAAAGAATGCCAAAGAGTGTCACAATTTGTTGATCACCACCCCGCGCAATGAGACTAACTAGGTAGCCGCGCGCGAAAAAAGCAATCGCCGCAACCGGCATCGACAGCCAAATAATCACCCGCAGGATCGTCCTTAGTTCACGCGCAAACAAATCGGGTCGACCCTGACCAACCCGCTCGGTCATTTGCGGAAAAGCCGCCGTGCTAATCGCCACACCAATCAAATTAACTGGCATACCATACAGCGTGCTGGCCTGGTCATAGGCGCGAATAGTTCCTTCTGCCAGTTGACTGGCCAAATGATTACCAACCATGCTATTAACAAAATCTAGACCTTGGTCGGCCGAGCGCGCTGGTAATAATGATAAAACTTTTCGAAACCCGCGGTTTTTCCAAAAAATCTTGAACTTATAATCAAAACCCAAACTAATCAAACCGAGAGAAGACACCAGCAGTTGTAACATCGCGCCCAGAGCCACCCCTAGCGCAACGCCCATAATACCACCAGCAAAAATCTGGTGTCCAAAAATCGAGATGCCGTTGGTCAGCCACAGTGCACCGACGATAATACCAACGTTATAAATCGCCGGCGCCATAGCGACAAAGACAAAACGTCCGACCGCCTGTTGGATACTAGCGATCACCGTCGAAATCGAAAACAAAAATGGATTGATAGCAATCACCCGCATCATTGACGTGGCTAAACCTTGGCCAGCTTCGTTCAAACCAGGTGCAATAATCTTGCTCAGGAACGGCGCAAAAATAATGATCAGGATCGAAGCAGCGAGCGTTGCCAGCGCCATGAAATTAATCAGTGAGGACGACAGTTGCCAAGCCGATTCGCGCTGGTTCTTGGCCAAACGCGCGCTAAAAACGGGAATGAAAGTAACCGCCAGCGCACCAGAGACTAGGATCTGGAACATGAAATCGGGAATTTTAAAAGCCGTGGTATAAGCATCAATACCCGTTTTATAAGTTTCGAGATACATACCGTTCAACAATCGATCACGATAAATCCCGAGGAGCGCCGAAATCAGTGTCGAACTAGCTAGCAGCACCGCCACAAAACGTACAGGAATTTTGCTATTCGCCCGAGCAATCGCCGCCAATGCGCGATTACGTCGGCGTTCCTTTTGTTCTTTTTCCTCAGTTTCAGCAATTTTCTCCGCCCGTTCGGTATAATGTTCTAATAGCTCGCTGGCCGATCTTTCGCCAGCCACCGAAACTTTTGGTTCTTCCTCATCGTTGATCACAGAGAATATTGTAGCATACGCTGGAATATTTGATGACTGATATTAATACAATTTGACGCTGTCGGGTAATTTCGCACCTTGGAGGATTTCGGCGACCTGCTCGCCATCCAAGGTTTCTTCTTCTAAAAGGGCATCTTTGATCTTGTCAAGATAGCTACGATTTTCAGAAATAACCGCGCGAGCTCGTTTGGCAGCTTCTTCGATTAGTTCATTGACTTCGCGATCAATTTCTTCGGCGGTTTTTTCAGAATAAGGTTTTTCGCGGGTGATGCGATCCATGATTAGACCACCTTCGTCTTCGTGAAAGACTTGATCGCGCAACTTGCTGCCCATGCCTTGCTCGATAATCATGTCGCGCGCCACGGCTGTCGCGTTTCGCAGGTCCGACCCAGCACCAGTGGTAATTTTGTCGCGACCATAAACAATTTCCTCGGCAATTCGACCGCCGAGCGCTCGGGCTAGGATGTCTTTGAACTCGACGACGCTAGTGTAGGGTCGATCCTCCGGCGGAATTGTCCAAGTCACACCACCAGTCATCCCACGCGAAATAATTGTGACCTTGTGGACGTCGTCGCTATCGGGCAAAACTTGGGCGACTAAGGCGTGTCCGCCTTCGTGATAGGCGGTTAATTCACGATCGTGGTCGTTCATAACTTTGTTTTTGCGTTCTGGACCAATTGAAACTTTTTCGAAGGCCTCGGTGACATCGTCGTTGTTGATAATTTTCCGATTTTGGCGAGCGGCTCGGATGGCCGCTTCGTTAGCGATGTTGGCGAGATCAGCACCCGATGAACCAGTCGTTTTGGCCGCCAGCGCATCCAGGTTAACATTTTCCTCAGTCGGTTTTTTCTCAAAATGAACTTTTAAGATGGCCAAGCGATCTTTTCTTTCCGGCAAATTAAGCGTTACCCGTCGATCGAAACGTCCCGGACGCAGCAATGCCGGATCGAGCACATCCGCACGATTAGTCGCCGCCAAAACGATCACATTTTGTCCAGTTTCAAAACCATCCATCTCGACCAAAATCTGATTGAGAGTTTGTTCGCGCTCGTCGTGACCACCACCCATACCCGATCCGCGGCGACGACCAACCGCGTCAATTTCATCGATGAAAATAATGCACGGTGCGTTCTTTTTTGCTTTTTCAAACAAATCACGAACTCTCGATGCGCCGACACCGACGAACATTTCGACGAATTCTGAACCGGAAATCGAAAAGAACGGCACGTTGGCCTCGCCGGCCACCGCGCGCGCCATCATCGTTTTACCAGTTCCTGGCGGACCAACTAGTAGCACGCCTGTTGGAACTTTCGCACCGACATCAGCAAATTTCTTGGGATTTTTGAGAAAATCAACAACTTCAACTAGATCGTCTTTGGCTTCTTCGTTGCCAGCAATTTCCGCAAACTTGGTTTTCGTTTTGTCATTGCCATAGAGTTTGGCTTTCGATCGCCCAAAAGCCATCGATTGATTGCCCTGCGCGCCCGCCTGTCGCATCATCCAGACAAACAGCGCGATGATTAGCAGGGTAGGGATAATCAACATCGCTGCGTTCCAGATCATATCGTTTGTCGTATCTGGTGGTTCGACGATATATTTAACTTTTTCGATATCTAGACCCTGCTCGGTCGCACTCGCCCCCGAGGGAATTCGCGATTTTTGACTCGGGGCTTTTTCGGCTCCACCATCCTCACCTTTCAGAGTGATGGTTAGATCAGCACCCCTCTCGACAATTTTGGCGACTTGGTCGTCGTTGACTGCTGCCACTAGTTCAGAAAAAGCTATTTCCTCGAGATTAGCCGCTGGTCTCAGCGCCGCAAAAATTAGTAGGATGACAAAAATAATGATCGCGTAAAAAGCCGTGCCTTTGAGCCAGCGCGACTGTTTGGAGTCTTTGGGCTGAGTTGGCGCCGGCGCACCGACCGGTCGTCTCTTGTTCGGATTCATGCGTTCCATTTTACAACGAAACGAGTAAAAAACGAAATTTGTTTTTAGTGGTCCCGTAGCTGAGGTGGTTTGCACCAGATGGTTTAATTTTACTACATTTCTGAAATGGTTATTTGATCGCGATATAGGCCGATCTGGATTTGGCCGCCTGGTTGAAAAATATCGCCAGATTTAGCTTTTTTCAGATTCCTTAAAAGCCGTTTTAGCTGTAACGTAGTTAATTTTTCATTTGTCATTCCTCGTAAACACTCCACTGCAATGTTATCGGGCAGCGATAAAACATCGCTTTTTTTGCAGGACCCGGTCCTGCAACATTCGAGTAGTTTTTCGATCTCGATACGTAATTTAGTTTGTTTTTGATTTAGTTTAAGTAATTGTCGCTTTTGCTCCGCCGACATCCGCACTATAAAATCACGCACGCGGTTGCGAAAATATTTGGCCGAATAGTTCGTGACATCCTCCACCCAATCTAGGTTGTTTTCGATCGCGTAATTAACAATTTCAGCCTTGGTCATATCGAGCAATGGTCGTTCAATATCACTCGACCAAAATGGTGCCAATCCCCGCCAACCAGTCCCACGAATCAGATTCATAATGATGGTTTCAAGTAAATCATCTTGGTGATGAGCTGTCATGATTTTGCAGGACCCGGTCCTGCAAAGGTTGCGGAGGAATTTGTAGCGTTTGGCGCGCGCCAATTGTTCACTAGCATTCTTGCCAAGACGATCGTGACCAATCACACAGTCTACTTGATAGTTTGTAGCTAACTTTTTAACAAATTCAGCATCGTTGGCTGAATTATCACGAATTCCGTGATCAAAATGCGCCACCAAAATATCTTCTCTTTGCAGGACCTGGTCCTGCAAAGAGAGTTTGCCTTTGGTCACCATATCGAGCAACGTCACCGAGTCCACACCACCACTAATCGCTAAAATATATGTCATACTTCCATTGTACCTGATATAATAGTTGTAATGAAGAAAATACCCCGCATCGCTGTGATCTCACTCCTAGCTGTGATAATTTTGTTCCAAGTTGGTGTTCGAATTTTTGCTGGTACGCAAAAGGAATATTTCCACATGGATGAGATGTATTCGTATGGTTTAATGAATTATAGTCAAGTTAGTATCGCGGACGCCGATGATTTAATGGGACGGTGGCATTCGCCAGAATATTTTCAAGATTATATTTCAATTAGTCACGAAGAGGCTGGTGATTGGTCGCCAGTCTATAATAATCAGACAGCCGATGTTCATCCACCGCTGTTTTACCTACTGCTTCGTGTCTTTGCGTCACTGACAATCGATGGATTTTCAAAATGGACAGGTATTGTGCTTAACATTATGATTTGGATAGGATCTGCAATTCTAGTTTTCCTAATTTCACGACGACTAACGCGTGATGATCGACTGGCGCTGGTAATTACTTTATTTGTTGGTCTGACAGCCGCGATGCTAAACGCTACGCTCTATATCCGTATGTATGAATTAGCGGCTTTTAATATTCTCCTGATTTCCCACATCGCCCTGTGGTTGATTGATTTAAAGAAGTTGCGCTGGCGACATATTATTCCAATTATTATTGCAATCTCTGTTGGTATAATGACGCACTATCATTATTTATTTTATTTAGCAATTTTGTCTTTACTGATAATATATAATTTTTATAAGACACACCGTCGTGCTGATATCGTAAAATTTATTGTAGCAGGCGTGATTGCTATGGCGATTTGTTTAAGCATTTTCCCAGCCATGGTTTCGCAATTACTACATGGGCATCCGAATAGCCCTGATTACTTTTCGACCCTGCAGCACATTGGCCAATATTTACTGATTTTGGATCACAATGTGTTTAATTATATGGGCATCATTATCGCAATTGCCGCGCTGATTATAATTTTTGTATTTCGTAGAAAAATTACTTTCGATCGTCAATTGTTATTGCTGGCAATTCCGGTAATCACATATTTTCTGATTGTGGCAGTGACATCGCCATGGATCGAACTACGCTATATTATGCCAATTTGTCCGATTATCGCTATGACTACTTTAATAATTCTTGTCGATCTGATAAAAAGCTATCGCCCCAAACAATATCGGGTTATTGCTTGTGCCTTGATAGGAATTTTGATGATCGCCACACCGATTATTCATCCAAGATTAGAAATGGTGTATCAACAATATAATCATATTGCTGATCGTGTTGTTGATCTTGGTTCGCCGATTCTTTATGTTTTTAATACGTCGCATAATCGATTTTTGGATGATGTTTATCTACTAACTTTGACTGATTCATATGTTATCGATTCACAAGATATTAATCAGTCGGATTTAGAACAAGTATTCGTCGCCAAAAACGTTACTGGTGGTTTAATTGTCATCATCAATAGTGGTAACGAAAATGATCTGGTCCTGAACCAAATTGAGACCGCCGCGGGTTTATCGCACAACGAGTATTTGCAACGCCTCAATGCTGCTGATATTTATTATTTGAATTAAGGATGTTTTGCCTTGGCGCAGGCGAGTCTAAGGACTTCGCTCCAGGAGCCGAAAGGATGAATCGTGCTAGCGATATCCTGCGCCGTTAGGCCACGATTGATCGCTAGACCAACTTCGTTAATTGTTTCGGCCGCGTGTGGTGCAACGATGGTCGCGCCGAGTAGTTCTCCTTTTCCTCCAGTTAAAACTTTCGCAAAACCGGCCGCAAAACCCGCAGTATTAGCCCGCGGCACAACGGCGTTTTGGACAATCGAACGATGGAATTTGCTATCTTCGCGCGCTAAATCTTTTTCAGTCAGACCAATCGCCGCGATTTCTGGACTCGTCCAAATCACACGCGGGATAGCCGAATAATTTGGTACGATTTTGTTTCGACCAAGCAGATTGTTGGCCGCGATGCGACTTTCGTACAGAGCGCTATGAGTTTTCCCGATTCGACCGAGCACATCGCCGGCTGCATAAATGTGGTGCGCCGAGGTGGCTAGGAATTCGTTGGTTTTAATACCGGCGCTATCATAGTCGACACCAGCATTTTCTAAACCAATATCAACATTCGGCGTTCGACCAGCGGTGATTAGGATTTTTTCGACTTTGATCGAATGTTCCGTTTCACCGTTGAGGTAAGTAACTTTGACCAACGGACTTTCATTTTTCACAGCAACCACCCGCGCTGAAGTCAGAATTTCCATGCCGCGCAAACGCGCAAACACATCGGTCATCGCTTCCGATACTTCGTCGTCTTCGCGCGGTAAAACACGTTTGCGCACATCCGCGAGATAAACTTTGGTGCCAAAAATGGCGAACAGTTCGGCAAACTGCACACCCGCCGCGCCAGCACCGACTATGAATAAACTTTTCGGCGGACGTAGTAAATCGATCGCCGTTTCTGGCGTCAGATAGTCAACCGTGTCGAGACCAACGATGTCCGGAATGGAAACTTGCGAACCAGTGGCGATCAAAAACTTCTCGGCCGATAGATGCCGTCGACCAATGGAAATTTCGTGAGGTCCGAGAAAGTGGGCTCGACCTTTGAACAAACTAATTCCACGATTACGCAAATAATCGCCAGTCGCCGCCGCGCCAGAACGTCGTACGCTCAGATCTTTCCAATTTTTGACTGATGGATAATTGTAACCAATCGCCGTTGTGCGCAGACCGAATGTCATGCCACGTTGCGCCGCATCCAGGGTATGCGCCGCCGTCATCAGGGCACCCAGCGGCACATCACTGACATTGGGCGCTGATCCACCTAAACTACCCGCTTCGATAATCGCGACTTTTTGGCCCGCCCGCGCAGCAATTTCAACCGCCACCGAACCAGCCGCGCCACTACCGATGACGATGAGATCGTAGTCAAAGTTGTGCTTGGACATAGTGCTCTGCTCCTTTTTAGAATAACATATTTTCGGTCAAATAATAATCTGCGGCATCAGCATCATAATCACTGAGCAAGGTCGCTGTCTGTAATCGCAGCTCGTGACTAGTGATTTCAGTTTTATCTCTCAACCAACGTTCGAGTCGCCCAATCACCTGACTGGCCTCAGTTTTGGCATCACCAATCGGCGTGCGATTGGCCATAGCCGCCCGCTGGACAGCTCTCGCGAGTCGTTCCTGATCGTAATCTGTTGCTATTTTTCCAACAATGCTGGTCATCTTAACCTCCCAAAGATTTATATGTTAGTAGATAAAAACCGAGAATGATCAGCAGAGCCCCAGCGGCGATTTGCAAAAACCGTTTTTGCCGTTCACGCCAACTTTGGAATTTGGAAATTTTACGACCGCGAAAATTACTAATGAATAGAATTATCAGGGGTGAAATAGCAATCAATAGATAAAGTTTGACCGCGATAATTTGCGCCCAACCCGTCAATTCCAACAGCAAATTTGCCGCAATGATGAGTGGCGCAGCGATAAAAATTAACTCTGCAACGATCGCACCGATGCCTAGGACAAAGGCTTCGAATGCACGACGGGTGTTTTTGATGCGCATGTATAAATATTCAGCCATCGGGCGTGGTAGCCAGAGGCGCGTACCTTTCTTGTCACGCCGATAATAAAATAGGATAACGCATAAACCAACACCAACGCTGGCGCCGGTTAGGATCGCCCAAAATTGTTCGCCGGACGTCATCGAGAACCAATCTAACAGATACATCAAGGCTAATAGCAGCGTGGTAATCGTCAGTAGTGACCCGACGATATAAGCTAGCGACAATCGATGTAGTCGTCGCGTCGATTCTGGCGCCGCTAATAAGTGCCCGCTAAGCAATGTCAACATCGATACACCCAAAGAAAAACTCGCTTGGGCTAGGCCAGCAACGACCAGTGGCAACCAGATTTGCATGATTTCGTTCGATATTTCCATGTTCGTTTTATCATCTCCTCTGGTTTAATTTTAGCATAAGCTAGAAAAATCTGCAATGTTTGCGCTTAAACGCACAAACTCTTGACTTTTTCAAATAGTTGTGCTATGATGGCAAGCGTTAATCTAATATAAATAAGGAAAAAATGTCATCAGAAGTTCCAAGTGTTGATTCGTGGAATCGCGAACGCTCAATTGCCGATCTTCAAGAGTTCATTGCCAGACGCTTCGCCGCACTGGGCATGCCTCTGTAAGGTTGAGCAAAACCCAAACTGAAAAACTCCCCTCCAGGGGAGTTTTAGTTGGCCCACTCACATTTAATTATACTGACTTTGTCATCCTGAACCCCGCCTTGTCATCTTGAGCGAAGCGAAAGATCTGTGACTCTACAGATTCTTCGGCTATCGCCTCAGAATGACATGGTGTGGGTGGTGCAGAGTTTTTTAGTTTGCATATTCTGTTTATCATGGTTTTATGATTGACTTTTCGCATTAAGTGTGATAGAATTCCGCCATGGATGATCGAGTGGTGAAGGACCAGTTGTTGCTGGATCGAGAAGCTTTGCGCGCGCAATTGAACGGCCATTTGGCCAGTTTTGCGCTGCCTGATCGAGCACGAACTAAATTTTTAGAAAAATCAACTATTTCGATCGAGCAACTTCTCAATGTCATCGTTGATGATTTTGCGCCCAAAATTAAAACGCTGGAAAACAAACAAACTGACAAAAATTTGCGAAATTATTTGATGCGACAATTGTCGTTCGATCCCACCGGAGTTGATCTGGCGATTAGTCACTTGATTGAACAACGTCGTCACGAACTAGTGATCGAGGCGGTTGAGATGCTTGATCCGACTGAGCATAGTCGATTGATTGTGGCGAATCTGTTAATCACACCGATTGATGAACTCGTTGACTTGACCCAGCGTTTCGTTAATTACCAACAAGCCCTAGACATCGAGGCTATTTATGGTTTGTCGCTACTCGATGCGCATGCTCGGCGTTTCAAACGTTCGCGAATGCGTCGTCACATTCGTCGCGAGCAAAAACGGATCGTGCGTGACGAAAAACGGACGCTCGCGGAAAATCAGAACATGCTTGGCCAGCTGCTCGGTGGCGATGAGATCTTGACCAAGATTGTTGATAATCAACTCAGTTATGTCGAGATTTTGGGTCTGCGTCAGAATTATCAAAAGGCAGTCAATCGCCTCAAAAAAGCTGACCAAAAACCCAGTCAACTGATAGTTATTTTTGATAACACTACCAAAACTTATTTGGAGCGCGAGACCGATCGACTAAGTGGTGATCAACAAAATCTCAAGGGACTGAGTGCGATTAGTGATCGTTTGCGCAATTTGCTACTAGAAATTTTTGATCTCACTAACGAACAACGCAATCAATTGATGACCAAAATGGCCGAATACGAAGGACTATTGCGCGACAACGCTAATATCGCCACCGCTAGGGCTAATCGCGCTAAATTTGTCCAATAATTTCTCCTGGTAGCACCGGTTGGGAACGATCCAACGACCTCAGGCTTATGAGTCCTGCGCTCTAACCAACTGAGCTACGGTGCCGTATTACACTCGGCACCTTGCTATGATCAGTTGGTTAGAGCGCTGCGCAATTTGATTTGCGTTTCACTTGAGCCAACTGAGCTACGGTGCCGCACGTGTCGCGAAATATTTTACCAGTTCTAGTAAGAATTCTCAACCAAGAACAGCTAAAATCGTTCTTTAAAATGTCTAGATTAGCTACTCTACCCAAAGAGATTCTTCATAATTTCTTCGAATTTGTCTCGGTCTGTTCGATGGAAGTAAAAATGAAAGCCAGTCAGTTTTTGCTTGTCGTCGTCATAAGTCATTTCTCGATTGAGATCGACGGCAAAATAATCGAATTTGAAAATCCACCAACCGGTTTTGACTCTTTTCCAACTAGCAATTTCGGGTAGGTCGATCGTCCAAACACCGACGCCGTTGTTAATAATGATGCCTCTGTTCGTGAGCGTAAATTTGGAATTATCCGTGCCAAGCATGCGATCTTTTTCAGTGCCAAAAGTATCAAGTTTAGCAGTAAAAACAACTTTTTCGCCGTTTGCTAGATCGACATTGTATTCGTTAGCAACCTCTGGCATGGTGTCAAGATATGTGGTATTCATTATCCTCCTTTTAAATAATACTGATTGTAAAATTAAATTTCTTGGTGGCGGGGGTTGGATTTGAACCA
>JGI24702J35022_10000136_pt1 | contig 36676 bp, 23 predicted proteins | sample TergutTh196P4_FD_35022 | JGI IMG/M metagenome (IMG submission 35022) | reverse complement strand
ATAAATAGACGATCTTTTTCATTTTTTTCTCCTTGACGTTCATTTCAATAATTTTAAAGTTAGAAAATGAACGCTGTCAAGGGTTTTTTCGTTAAATTAGCGTTTCTTTTCTGTTAAACCGTCGTTAATCCAGCCGATGAAGACTGCAAGCCGTTTGGAAATGGCCGAAGGAATATCAATCCTGGAGGCAATAAAGTCCGAGGTATCTGCACCCGCCACACTGTAGACCAGCATTCCCTCCTTAAGGGGTTCCATGTAGAGTATTGCGGTAAACCTTTCTTCCTTCATTACCGTAAAAAGAAGGTAAGAAATGTTGCGGAAGTTGGAAAGGCTGTAGGTTACGCCGTATGTGCTTGTTGTCATCTCCCCGCGGTAATATGTATTGCCAAAGTTGATATCCTTGAGGCGAATGTAGACAGTTTCCGAAACCGGAAGTTCCCTGGCGGGCCCAGGATCAGGGACGGGGTTGGTTTTTTTTTCGCTTTCAAGCCGCGTGGCATCCTCAAAGAGGGGAACTACCGCGTTTCGTGAGTGGGAACTGTAAAGGCGCCCCTTAAGGTCCCTTATTTTACCAAGGGCATTGTAGGCGTCCAGCTTGTCAAGAACTTTGCCCTGATACGGTATTACAAGCAGGGATTCCACAAGGAAGGAAGGTTTTGCCTTCATGACTGCAGCCTGAAGGTTAATGCCCGAGCCTGCAGCGGGGGTGATTTCAAGCGATTCATTTTTTTCCGGGGCCCGGATATAACCCCCGGGGCTGAAGGCCTCCATTTTTTGGCTTTCCCCGATTACGGGGAACAATTCGTCAAAAGAACGGAGGGCGTTTTGCTGATTTACCCATCCGGTGGATTGCTGTGCCCCAGCTGTGGGTATGAAAAAAAGCCCCATGCAGCAAAAAATGGCTATAGCTCCAAATTTCCTTTCCTTCCCATGTACCTGCATCAATAGGCCCCTTTCCCTTTAATGATTGCCCCAGGCGTACAGTACAGAATCCAAAGATCAAGCCAGACAGACCAGCTTTGGATGTAATACAGATCATGGGACACCCTTTCGGCATAATTTGTATCGGATCTGCCTGATACCTGCCAAAGCCCTGTAAGGCCCGGCTTTACGGTTAGAATCCTTAAGGAGTTTTCACCGTACCTTTCGATTTCCTGATCGGTTACGGGCCTTGGGCCAACAAGGCTCATTTCCCCCTTAAGGATATTGATAAGCTGTGGAAATTCATCAAAGCTTGTCCTCCTTAAAAATTTCCCAATTCCCGTAACCCTTGGATCGTTTTTTAGCTTGTGGCTTGCTTCCCATTCCTCCCTGAGCCTTGAATCCGCGGCAAGGAGGTTCTCAAGTTTCTTGTCCGCGTCCATGACCATGGAGCGGAATTTATATGCCTTAAAATGCCTCCCGTTCAAGCCCAGCCGCCTGTGGCCGTATAGGACCGGACCCGGAGAGCTTATTTTTACCGCCAGGGCGATCAAAAGAAGGAAAGGCAAAAGTACAAGGCCGCCCATGCAGACCATGATAAGGTCCAGGATGCGCTTTATGCTCAGGTTCCAGTACATATTGAGCCTGTGGCTCGTTGCAAAACCCAAAACGCCGTCAAAATCCCGTACCGACATCCAGATATTGTTGAGGTTAAAAAAATCTGGAATAAGCACATTGTACCTGAACGCGGAAACTGAGTAATTGATCATTTCTGTCATCTTTTCCTGGCCCAAGTGCGGCATTGCCACAATAGCCATTTTTATTTTGTACATTGCAGCAATTTTGGGGCCCAGCCGGGTATCGTGGATTATTGGTACTCCACGGTAATACTCCCCGCTGAGTTCATCGTCATCCAAAATTAGCACAGGCTCATAGCCAATACGTTTGGCGTTTAGCAACCTTTCTACAATTAGGCGGCCTGTGCTTCCGGCCCCAAAAACCACTGCCGGAATTCCTTTCATTCTAAGACGGGCGATAATGGCATGCATCAGATCCCTGCAGATCATAAGGACAATGGGGGAAAACACGAAGCTGAAAACAAAAGCTACAAAGATGGAGTCAATTACTTCGTACAGGATGTAGCGTGATACGTTTATGCCGGTATGGGCCAAATAGGAGGCTATCGTAAAACCCCTGAATTCCTCCGAAGGGGCCAAAGCAACACCAGGGTACAGTTTCATAATCCAGAAAATAACGACAAAGATGGGCAGGTAAGGCCAGTAGGTGACAAATGATTTGGAATTGATACCGCCCCAGTTATTGTTTAGGATGTAGTATACCTTTACTACAAAAAAACCAAGGCCAAAGGAAATCATTACCCCGATAAAATCCGCAAATATCATGGTGGTTGCCGTGAGTGCCGAACTGGTTCTTTTGTATCTGGATTTGAACCAGGGGTCGAATTCCTCCAGGGTCATTAATACAGAATGATTAAAAAGTTAAAATGTTACAAGATGATTGCCTTTAGGCCTGATGCAGAGCGAAAGGGCGAGTTCAAGGCCCTGTTCAGTCCGGCCTTCCTCATGCCCTGCGTTGTACAGAACCCTGTAGCCCGGCATGAAAACGATATCCATCCATTTTTTAGGGCTGTATTCAAAGCGGAAACTTGCCGTACAGGTAAAAACAGGGATGCCCGTGGGAGGAACAGTTACACCGTAAACATAGTGGCTAGGGCGGTAGGTATCGTCGATGCTGTTATCCCTGTCAAAGATGTCTGTGCTTGATCTTTCCCCCTGGGCTGAGACTTCAAAGGTAAAGCCTCCGTACCATTGCTCGTTTGAATGAAAGCCCGCCCGCAGGGACCCAGCGATGGTGTCCGGCCCAAAGGGGGTCCCTGTCCAAGATCTTATGGTGGGGCCGTATAGTATCGTGTTCTCCTTAACAAACGACCATCCCTTGTCCCACATCACGTAAAGATAGGGGTAGGTGTAGACGCCTTCAATGCCAAATTCCCAATAGCCCCCTTGTGAGGGGAAGGAGTATTCTATTCCTGCCTGGAAACCGGCAGCATCGGGATAAAGCGTACTCATCCAATTGTCTTTTTTCATCGGGAGGTTAAACTGATCCATGACAAAAAGGCCATAGAACCTGAAATTTTGCAGGGGCTGAAATTCAACTTTCACCCCAAAGTATGAGCCTATTCTGGATTGGTTTATCGGATCATAGGTACGATCGTACTTATCGCTGCCATCCGGGTTTTTGTCCCAGAGTTCATCAAGTTCAGCATCGCTGATCTGGTGCCCCAGGTCTCTGTTGTAATCTTTGTATGTCCTGAATGATTCGTAACTGTGGAAAATTGTAAAAGGGTTAAGGAAGCGTAGTTCCAAAGGGGCGTTTACCATAACCCCTTCGGCCAGGGAAACTGAAAGCATCTTGTGGGGCCTAACCTGCAAATAATGTATGTAATGGTATTTATTCACTTCATACTGGAGCATCTGGGCGGTGTACTTTATCGCCGGGGAATATACGGAAGCCTGGGCATAAACTGCCCTTTCCAGGTACTCCGAAATGACGATGCTGCCTGTTTGGGTCCTCCCAAAAAAATTGTCTCCGATGCCTATGGCAAAATTAAACCCCGATGCCTTACCTAAAGGGGAACCGGCATTGACATAGGCCCGTTTTGGGAAATGAATATCAAACTGTTGGACCGGGTCCAGGGGAATGTTGATATAATTATCATGGAGCGTTGCTGCGTATTCGTTTTGTCCTAAATAAAGATCCATTTCGGCTGTGATCCAGGGGCCAAGGGAAAACCCAATCGGCATTTGAAGAATCGCGCTTCTCTCATGGCCGTCGTAATTCCACGGGACATTCTCATTGGTTTTGAAATAAAGCTCTGGCTCTATGGTAAGATCAAGCCATCCCGATAACGCATCGGATCTAAAGCCCACCCATGACTCCGATTTGAGATAAGCCTCAAGGCGGTCGTAGATGGCAAGGGCGTTCCCGGAAAGGGAATTCACGTCAATCTCCGTGAGGAATGCCTCCATTTGCGCAACGGTTACCCTGGTGTCCGCAAAAAAGACCCTGCCTTGTTCCTTCGATAGAGTGTCCAGGGCATCGTAAGCCCAGTCTCCGGGATGGAGGGTTTTCTGCGGGGGAAGACAAAACAATCCTCCATGGGGCAAAAAGTAAAAAACTAAAATAATGAAGACAATGAACTTTCTCATCTTTTAACCCTTATCATGTTTACCAAAATATTTTCTTATTATATAATACAGACAAATAATGATCATCGGAGATTTTATGCGCAGGTTTGGCTTTGTTTGGATTTTTGCACTTGCCCTTTGTGGGAGAAACATTTTTTCACAGACCCACGTTTCCGTTCCGCTGGGGCATCCTGTGTACTATATCCTCAGCCTTGCGGAGGCGAGGGGGCTTTGTCCTCCGCTGCCGGCCACAAAGCCCTATACAAGGGGCAAAATAATCGAGGCAATAAACGAGATACTATATGCCGAGCCATCTTCCAATAATGAGCGGCGTTTTGGCAGTCTGAGCGACAACGAAAGGAAGATCCTTGAAGAAGCCAGGGCAGAATTCTCCAAAGGAGAAACAGGGCTTGATCTTTCAAAGGGGAAATACGTTTTTAGCGTTGAGGGAAAATCGGGAATCCATTTTTCCGGGGATTTTGGAATTGTATTGGAATCCCTCAATTCAGCGGCATTCTACACTGGGGACAGCGGTTCTTCCTTTGGTACGGACACATGGGGGACTCTTTTTTTAAAAGGCGATGTAGGCGAACGCTTTTCTTTTGGCATGGATTTTTCCGCCGGAGTGATGAGGGCCCAGCGGGATTATCTGGGGCAGTATGACACCTTCGCTTCAGAACTAAAAGAGAATGTGCCTAATGGCGACGTTAACCGGCGAATTGACGTGTATAGCCAGCCAAAAGCCTTTTTCCCGTATTCATATCAAAAAAGATGGGATGGCTTTATGTTCCATCCTGGAAACATCACCGCCTCCAGTATGGAATCATGGCCTGAAGGCTTCTCCATTGCAGCCAGCATGCTGGGGGAAATGTCCGGAAGCGTGTTGAGTGATACGCTTCTGCTGCGGGCGGGGCGCCTTCAAAGGGAGTGGGGGGCGATGTCACCCGGGAACAGCCTTGTCCTGAATGCTCAAGCCCGTCCCTTTGTCGGAGTAGAAGCGCTGTTTAACCCACTGCCTTGGTTTTCGTTTTCATCGCTGACAGGTGTTTTGGAATTTGACAATGCTGGCGGAATCATGGATCCCTCCCTTACTTTTCAGAATGCCTTTTCACTTCAGCAAGTTGAATTTAACTATAAGAACTATTTTCATATTGATTTTGGCAGCTCGGCAATTTGGGCGAAACGTTTTGAATTGGGTTATATTTTCCCTCTCATAGATAATTTTTTCTATCAGAATTTCATCGGCAATTTAGATAATGTGGCTATTAATTTGAATGCGCGTGCAAGATATCCAGGGCTGGGCGGGATTTGGTTTTCAGTTTTTGTTGATGAGATGGAAGTGTCAAGCGCTACAAAAGCTTTTGATCTTGATAGACATATGTTTGCCTTCCAGGCAGGACTTCAGGGCGCAATTCCCATTATTCCCTTCGCTTCCTTCACCGCTAGCTACACAAAAATTGAGCCGTATAATTATACCCATGTAAGGCAGTACCTGCCATGGTACAGCGGCAGTGCACCTATGGAAAAGGCCTATGTAAGTAACGGTGTAAGCCTTGGTTATTACCTCCCGCCAAACTCGGATGAAATTAAGCTTCGTTTTGAAGTACGCCCGCTGCCAAAAACAGGAGGCTTCTGGCAATACCAGTTAATACGCCATGGGGCAGATTATGGCCCGCACCAGGTAGATGGCAGCTCTTTAGTTTCAGAACTGGATCCGGATGGGCGCAGTGACAAAACGTCACTTAAAAAGTATTTCCTTGAAGATGGCGCCTACCAGTGGATGCACATAATGAAAATAGGAGCGGATCACAGGCTGGGTTCACTGCCAATTACGATATTTGGGGAAACCGGGATAGTTTATTCCTACTTTACGGATATAAGCAACGAAGAGTACAACAGTTTCCATCCGCAGGGGTCAAGCCGCAGGACCGCAGCACTGGGTGAGTACCTTACGTCCACGGCTTACATCCTTACGGTGGGGCTAAGGATCTTTAAATAAAACTTATACCCGTTTTCGTTCTTCGATAATTTTAATGACCCTTTCCCTAAACGCTTCTCTTGAAAATTGCCTGACGTGATCCGAAAACAATTCACGGTCCTTAAATGCACCGTCAGCTTCCATTATTTCAAAGCGGTCAAGCGCTTTGATTAGAGAAGAAGGGTTTTGTTCATCAAAGAAAAGCCCGGTTTGGTTTTCTTTTACCGTGTCTAAAGCCCCGCCTTTCCTATAGGCTATCACCGGGCAGCCCGCTGCCTGTGCTTCAATTGGGACAAGGCCCAAATCTTCGATGCCGGGGTAGAGAAGGGCGCGCGCTCCCGCAAAAAGCGCTGCCGCTTCATCATCCGAAACCCTGCCGGTAAAATGTATCAGGCTATTTTTTTTGAATTTATTTTTAAGGCGCCTTTTTGCCACCGAACCGGCGACGATAAGTTTTCTGCCCGATTTTATGCAGGCATCGATTGCAATATCAGAGCGTTTGTAGCCAGTTATTTCACCGAAAAAAAGGTAGTAATCAAGAGGTTCCCTTTCAATGCCAAGGAACTTCTCGATGGAAGCCGGACCGTATATGACTTCGGCTTCCCGGTTGTAAATGCGAAGTATACGTTTTGCCACATAATGTGAATTGGTTACAAAGCGATCTACCATATTGGAAGATGCAATATCCCATAATCTGAGGGATGGGGTCAGGTGTTTCATAAAGAATCGAACGAAAGCGCCGGTATCCCTTTGGTATTCATGGTATAAATCCCATAGATACCGCATGGGACTATGGCAATAGCAGAGATGATAGGCATCAGGATTTGGTACGACGCCTTTGGCGGGACCTGCTTCACTTGAAATAACAGTGTCGTAATCCTGCAGGTTAAAATCCATTAAAGCCGCCGGCATCAGTGGCATATAGAGCTGGTATAGCTTGGCAGCAAATGGAAGGCGGTTTATCCTGGAAGTGATTATACGGTGGCTGTTTATTAAATTAGAAACTGCACTTGGCTCATAAACATGCGTGTAAATATCAGCATCGGGAAAAATTTCAAGAAGGGCTTCAAGCATTTTTTCTCCGCCGCGCATATTTGTGAGCCAATAATGTACAATAGCTGTTTTCATGGGGTTACTACTTGAAAAACTAGGTAGATTATGAAAATATAAAAAATTGAATGGAATTATTCATAAAATTTCATGTGTTGGAAAAAACTTCCATTATTTTTTTACTGATTTTTTGAAAAGTATATTTGTTTAAAAGATAATCTGGAAGAGTTATTTTAATATTGTTATTAATAATTTTAATCATTTCATTTTTTAAATCCAGGGGATCACCAGATTTGAAAAAAACAACTGGAAAATCAGAGTATATTTCTTTTAATACGGGAATATCTGAAATAAGGGCAGGGGTTCCCAAGGCTAGGGCTTCAAGGGGAGGAAGGCAAAATCCCTCATACAAAGAAGGCTGAACAAGAAGAGATGAGGTAGAGATATACTCAATTAATTTTTCTTCTGTAATAAAACCTGTAAAAACTACTGTTTTAGGATTTATTGAGTTAAGCTTGTTTAAAAACTCATTATCGTAAGTGCGAAGATTTTTATTGTCGCCAACAACAACCAAAATATGAGGAATACCTTCGTTTTTAGCCAATAGAAAAGCCTCTAAAAGATGATGAAGCCCTTTATGCTTTTTTATATTGCCGATAAAAATAATGGTATCTTTTTTCTTAATATTCTTTGTATTAATATGTAGATCTATGTACTTTTCCTTTATACCGCTATATGTGACAATAATAGATTTTTCATTGCCTAGAAAATGCTTAATTCTGGATTTCGAGAATTCTGAAACGGTAAAAATTGTTTTTGAAAGTTTAAAACAGCGTCTATAAAAAAACATCCTGGCCTCAAGGCCGATGCGAGATGTAAGTTCCGGCATATCAGGGAATATTATATCGTGAATAGTTGAATAAATGGGAATTTTTATTCCGCTGGGGATATTAAAAAAAGGATTAAAGTATAAATCAGAAGAGTTTATTTTTTTTAATAGTTTTTTTGGGAAAAAGAATAGCTCAACAATTGAAAATGGCTTAATTCTACATTCTAATAACTTTATTTTATTATTTTTTGCTAAATACTTGTTTAAAATTTCTATGTTGCCAATTAAAAAAAAAGTATTGTCAGTTTCAAAAAAATATGGAAGGCACTCGCTTAGATATATACCAACACCGCTTGAATCTATAAGGCGGCAATCAATAGTTATGTTCATTGCAATGAATCAGGCCGAATCCAATTGTTTACTTTAAATATATCTTCATGAACATAATAAGAGTTTTTTTGGTTTATAATGATTTCACCTTTATCCTTTAAACGAACTCTATCTATTAAAATCAACTGAGGTTCTTTCTTATAATCTAGTTCAATAGATTCACCTGTAAAAGGATTTGATGGATTTTCTATTATATCTTTCATAGCCAATAAAGGAACATCTGCATTAGTCATGAAGCGCATATCTGTTATTATTTCACCTCTTGCATTAAAGTCTTTTACAAGCAGTAATGGATTAAATTGATCTACATGGAAAGGAAGATTTGTCCTGGTTACAAATGTTGCATGAAGGCATCCATGATCAGAAACTATAATAATACGTGAATTATCATATAAATCATTTGATTTTAAAAAATCCAAATATTTTGAAAATGAAATTAATGCGCTTGAATTAATATGATATCGTGTTTCTTTATTAAATATACTTTTTCCGTAATTAGTAATGTTTACTGCAGGTCTATAATCAGGGGCCTGCAAAAATAATGGTTCATGGGTAGTATTATTGGTAAACAAAATTAATGAATCCTGATCAGAACTTTCATAGTCAGTTAAATCACTTAGAAAATCAAGAACAGAATACCCATTGATGAATAATCTCATTAGATGAGTTGAAAAAGTAGCACACCATGAACCTGAGAAATATATTTCTTTTCTAAAAAGTAGTGGAGATTGCCTAAAGAAAGAGTACCATAAAATGTTGCGTTCAAGTACTTTGCTCTGTTTAGGTAAAATTAAATTATTTTTATTAAGCCATAAATCTGTATACGCACCATCAGTTATATAGCTTTTTAAATTTTTTTCATTACCGTAAATTCGTAGATCCGGGATCCAATTTGAATCAGCGTAAGGAGGATCAGTGATAGTTATGGAAAATCCAGAATTTGAAAAAAGTCTGGGTAACAAAAGTAATGATTCATTTGTCTTATCATTGTGTGTAAGATTTGGACGCTTATTCATGCCAAAAGGAGTATATTCATAACCGCCGAAAATAGGAGGGGCACCGCCAGTTGTCCAGCCATTAAAAGAAACTGTATTTGGATAATAAACAAAACCATCATATTTTGATTTCAAATAATTGTTTTCTTCGAATATGAATGGTAAAAAAACGCTTTCAGCCATATCGAGCATAATTACAATGACATTTTGTCCATTTTTTGAAAGATTGAAAATTGGAGATAATTCTGTTGCTGTTTTGTATTCCGTTAAATAGTAGCTAGTTAATTTTTTATACTCATTATTTATAATTTGAATATTTATTCCAGAAAATACAAGTATTGATATTATTATAAAAGAATTTAAGAGTGTAATAAATTTTGTATAACCACGAAAAAACACTAATATTATAAATAATGAAAGAAAAATAATTATAATTATATTTGGTAAAGATTCAATGAGACCATGATCCACACTACCCTCAGTGAATACAAGATCAGAAGATATTGGGCCATAATTTCCAGAAAAGAACAAAACATTTATTAAAGATGAATATGCCAATATTACTAATAGTACAGAAAGCCAATATTTAATATTTTTTGAAAATAACAAAAATATAATTAAAGGCCATAATAAAAATAAACCAAATGATTGTAGAAAAGTAAAAAAAATGAAAAATAGCGGATTATTAACATTGTTTATATATGAAAACTCCTGCGGTGAAGATGAAATCAATATCGATGGAATAAATAATCCTGATATAAGCCATAATAAAAGAATAGAAGTAATTAAAACAGAAAATAAGTCATTTTGTGAAAGAAAAGTATGTTTAATTTTAATAAGTATTTTTGATAAAGATGATATTGACCATGGGAATAATCCAATTATTAATGATATTGAAGATATTAATATTCTTGTCTTGAGGTTATCTTGAAGAATAAAATAAGTATACCAGGATATAAAAAATGTGACTGCAGATATCATGAAATAAATCAAATATTTTTTATTCTTAAATGTAATGTTTAAATATATATTTTTTAATAAAGAAAATATATTATTAATTGTCCAGTAAATAACGAGTGCAGAAGATGAATCGTATAATAAAACAAAAAAAAGTATTGATACAGAATACAATTGTATTTTATCTTTTAAATTAAGATTATGCACGTATATTGAGCTAGAAAAAATATTAATAACCGTCATTACAATTGGTAGAATATTTATTCCGCCAAAAATTTTTAATAGAGCGTCAGGTTTTGCAAGATTTTTTATTAAAAGAAATGATGTTTCATTTAATAAATCAAAATTTGAAAAAAATATATAGGCTGCAATAAAAAATGGTATTTGGAAAAGAATGCCAAATAAACTACGCAGTGCAAATATAGGATGATATTTATTTTGACGGTAAAAAGTGGATAAAATCAAATATTGTTCATCACCTTTGAATATCGATTTTATTTGTTTAATTTTTGAGGCCATGCTTTTTTGTTTTATCCGTTCCATGTTTTGAAATTTTTCCGCAAACAAATAAAGCGGAATGCATATTGAGTTAATGACAATACTGACAAAAACTATAGAAAATCCTGTTGTCTTAAATAGTTTTTCTGTAAAAACAAAAATAAATTCAATTAACAAAAAAATTGGGTGAATAAAAATATTGTAAAAAATACTACTCATTTGTTTAACGTATGTTTTGAGAATTAAGTTGCATGGAAATCATGAAATCAGCAATATGCTTTCCGGATTCTCCACGGAATTGCCAAGCTTCATTTTTTGCATTTTCCCTGGCTTGACGAAGTTCTTCACTATTGGATGCAAATTTTAATATTTCTCCTATTTTATTGAAATCTTCTTCATTTAGCTCGATGCCAATTTTTTTAAGAGTACGGAATTGCCAAATTTTCTCAGCAGCATCAGTACATAAATCATCAGCATCATAAGGCCGCATATCAAACCCCTTGTTAATATAAACGACAGGTTTATCAAAAAGAAAAATAAAGTCATAAATTATACCAGAAAAGTCAGAAATCATAATATCTGCCTTTGCCATTGAATAAATATTCTCCCTTTCATAATCCCATTCAAGATTAGTAATCCCACTGTATTGCCTGATTATTTTTTCCAATACAGAAGACTCAGATTTAATTGACTGAGGGTGTGGTCTGATAATTATATGCATACCTGTTTTAACAAGAGGATCAAGAAGTTTTTCTCCAAATTTGGAAAGTATTCCAGAGGAACCCCAGGAAGGTGAAACAAGAACGGTAAAAACATGGTTATCCTCTTTAGGAATATTCTTGATTTTTTCTGCAGACAAATCAAGGTATGTACATCCTGTTGTTACAAGCAATTTTTCTTTAATTCCCCTTTGTTTTTCCAGGATCCTGATATCTTTAGCCTGATAATCGCCTGTCAACAATACAGAATCATAATAATCAATCCCGAAAAGACGATACATTGTTGCGTCGCTTGGGGCATGAAGGATATGTGCGTAATGCTTTACACCCTTTGACCGTTTTAACTGGTATACATCAAGCCCAGGTGTTGTCATGAGAACAATGTCAGCATTAAGCATATTCAAATGAGAAAAAGCCTTATTTCCTTCTCCAATATATTCTCTTGTAATAAAGGAATATTGTTCTTCAAATAATGGATCGTCTTTGGCAGATGTTAAATAAATAATATTTAATCCTCTTGCTTCAAATTCATCAAGAACAGGCTTAAAAACGTCAGAATACTGTTTACCTTCATTATAAACTACAAAAGGAGAAATTGATTTTTCATGTACAGAATTTTTCAATATTTTCCCACCCGATAATACTACTTTCATTTTTATTATGACTGCACGTCCAAGGAAATAGATCGTTGCTACGGCACCAATTAGAATTGAAAATAAGGCGCTTCCTGTACCTGGGTCAATATAAAGTAGCTGCATTATTATTTTTCCGCCCTTTCCCAATTATTTGGGTCAAATATGTTTTTGCGAACTTGAAGCCATTGATCATCAGAAATATTAAACTGTAACGCGTTTGATGTAGTTATCGTTATGCCATCTTCTTTTGAAGATACTATAGGAGTATTGGAAAAAGGGTTAATTGGATTGGAGATTATACCATTCATTGCTATCATAGGAACATCAGCATTAGTCATAAAAGTTGAATCTGTAATAAGATCACCATGTGAATTAAAATCTTTTACCAAAAGAAGGGGGTTGTACGCCGACAGCATATCGCCATTTAAAAGCTTCATGTTGCCTTTATATTTGCTTTCAGAAATGATACCATGGTCAGAGACAATTACAATGCGTATATTGTCATACATTTGCTCATCCTGCATGAATTTTAACCATTTTCCTAAAAGGATCAATGCGGTAATATTTGAATGATAATCTTTATCATCAAAAAAAGGCCCATAACCTTTATTGTAAACTTCTGCATTTGGTTCATAATCAGGATACTGAAAAAATGCAGGATTGTGCGTTAGATCGTTTACAATTGATATGTAGGTGTTAAATTCATAATCAGAAACAGATGTTATAATTGGAAAATAGTAAAGTGTTGTATAGCAATCCAAAGTACCCATGGAAAGCTGATTGTTTGACAATAAACCACCTGGCCTTAGCCATCTTGCTTTGTCATAGACAAAAATCCTGAAAGCAGGGGGGGACATTCTAAAAAATGAAAAACGAAGCAGGTTATTTTTTAAAAGCTCCGGGATAGAGACAATTTTAAGTTCAGGATGGGATTTTAACCATATGTTTGTATAGTTTCCTAGGATATTTACTGCTTTTATTTCAGGATAAGGTGAAAAAATGCCAATATCAGGTTTAAGACTATAATTCGCCATTGTGGGATCCGTTACCGTTACTTTATAGCCTTCTTGAAGGAAAATTCGAGGCATCATTAAAAGAGCTTCATTATGTTTCTGCATTGCAAATGATCGGTTTTTTTGGATATTCTTTGGCTGATATTCATATCCCCCAAAAATTACAGGAGCTCCAATACGTGTATGGCCTCCAAAACTAATACAATTAGGATAGTAAATAAACCCTGAAAAATTTTCTAGGAGTTCTGGTTTTTCATCAAAGATGTATGGTACATATCCAGACAAAGCGGAATCAATCATTATCACAACTATATTTTTTCCATATCTTGAAAAATTGAATATAGGTTCCAAATTTTTGGAATTATCAATTGAATTATTATTAATACTTTCAATGCTATAATTATTTGTATTATTTAATTTATCAAAGTTATTGAAATCTTTATATATTTTAAGCATATTTATTATTGAAAATGTTAAAACCGCAAAAAATATTATAAAATGAATTGATTGAAATACAGCCCTTTTTTTTATTAGCAGTAACCACGAATAAAATATAATAATAAAAAATATAAAAACTGAATTAATTATTATTAATGAAATATTTGATTCTATGTCAGTGGGATTTGATAATGAAAATGTTGTTGTCATATATCCAAAGTCTCCAGGGAAAATGAATACATTAACAATGAAAACAATACTTAATAATGATAGCGCAAAAGAAAGATAACTTCTGATTTTTTTTGATGAAAGAAAATAAATACTTAAAGGCCAAAAAAGAAATGTTCCTAAAGATTGAATAAAAACATTAAAAATAAACGGAAATGGAGTTGTGAAATTTTCCAAAAATGAAAATTCCTGCACAGACGAGGCAATTAATGAAGATGGAATAAATATACCAGATAAAATAAATATAATAAATACAGATAAAATATAAGAAAAATCGTGTGAAATTGAACTTTCTTCAAAATTAAATTTATTTAATAATAATTTCTTTAATTTAATAAATAATATTTTAAATACAGGCAATAGAATAAATAAAGAAAGTATACCAATAACAATAATACGTTTTGGAGAGTATCCCAATAATAAAAATCTAATGTTTATTAAAATTATTATTGTACTAATTGAAAAATATATTATTTTGATATTATTCTTTATTTTAACAATAATGTTTTTCAATAATGAGAATATGTTATTCATTGTCCAGTAAATAACAAGAGAAGAAGGTGAATTATATAAAAGTATAAAAAATAATAAAGCAATACTAAAAATTTTAATTTTTTCATTATTTGCAAAATTTTTTGTATATATATACCCTGAAAGGATATTTATTAAAAACATCAGGACAGGAAGTATATTAAAAGAAAATTGTCCAATGGAAAATAAGCTATCTGGATATCCAAGATCTTTAATAAATAAAAACGATGTATTTTTTATATATTCAAGATTAGATAAATAACCATAAGCTGCAATAAAAAATGGAATTTGCACTAATACAACTAAAGAATTACGTAAAGAATAAATAGGATGATAATTATTTTGCTTATAATATGTTTTTAAGATTAAAAACTGTTCATCGCCTTTAAAAGCTGATTTTATTTTTTTAATTTTATCTTTCATTTTTATTTGAATATTTCTTTCAACATTTTGTAAATTCTCTGCTATAAAATATAAAGGTAGTGTTATAAAAGAAACCGCAATACTTACACCAAAAATAGAAATTATTTTATTGTCAAAAAGACGATCGAAGATTGCAAATGAAATATCAATTATTTGAACAAGAGGAAAGATTAAAATATTATAAGCAATATCAATAAAAATATTCATAATGTTTTGCTGGAAAATAAGTATTCTGAAAATTTAAGTAAATTTTCAAATGTAAGGACGCTTGTATCTTTTATTTTTTCTAATTCAGATAAATATACCGGAATACAGCCAGCAGCAATTCCTGCTTCAATATCACGCAAATCGTCACCAGCCATATATGATTGCCCTAGATCAATATTATACTTTTTTGAAGCTTCAAAAATTAAACCCGGTTTAGGTTTGCGACAGTCACAGTCTATTTTATATTGAGATAGTTCTCCGGGAAAACCTTTATCCGGATGATGAGGACAGTAAAAGAGATCGTCAATATATGCACCTGACTTTGCAAGTTCAGATTCCATTTTCATATGAATTGCATTGAGGGTTTTTATATCAACTTCACCACGGGCGATAACAGGCTGATTGGTAATGACTATAGCAAGATAACCGAGATCATTAATGATTTTTATTGCTTCAGCAGCTCCATTAAGCAAAGAAAAATCATTTGGCTTTTTAATAAAATTATTAAAAACATTGATAGTACCATCTCTGTCAAGAAAAACACATTTTTGCTTTTGAGTTAAATTTTTTTTCATTACTTTCCCGGAAACTATATCTGATATAACCTGTTCATATCTTTCAGGCGTCCCCATGTCTTTTATGTATTCAGGAGTGTGATATGCTAAAATATTATTTGTTTTTATTCTTGGTTTGAGCAAATCCCTGTCAAAATCAACAAGACAATTATTGAATGAAAATTGTTTCAAAAATTCTAATGAAACAATATGAATGCCGGAATTAACTTGATTTTTAAAATAAATTCTTTTTTCTTCTTTGTTTATCCAGCCAATGACACGGTTATTGGAGTCTGTTACTAATAAAGTGCTGTCATAGGGATGGTTATTTGGATGTACAGCAAGGGTAACATCTGCTCCTTTTTCATTATGAAATGAAATCATACGATTAAAATCAATGTCAAAAACAATGTCGCCATTGACTAATAAAAAACAATCCGAAAGATTTTTAATTTCAAATAGTGCACCTGCGGTTCCAAGTGGTTTAGTTTCAGTATAATAAGAAATATTACACCCAAAACGCACACCATCTCCAAAATAATCTTTTATAATCTGGCCAAAATAACCTACAACAATGATAATATCTATTAAGCCGTTTTTTTTAAGGCAATCAATCTGGTATTCAAGAACAGGCTTCCCGCATAATGGAATCATTGGTTTTGGTATATTTGATGATATTGATGTTACACGAGTTCCCTTTCCACCTGCCATAATGACTGTAGTTATCAAAAAAAGCTTTCCTCAATCATGATGCAAAGACAATGATAAATTGGTAAATGCAATTCTTGGATCTTATAAGTCTCTGTTTCAGGTGCTATTATTGAAACATCGGAGACATTTTTTAATTTACCCCCGTTTCCACCTGTAAGTGAAATTACCTTTAATTTTTTTGCTCTCGCGACAATTGAAGCATAAAAAACATTATTGGCGTTACCAGATGTGGAAATACCAAGAAAAACATCGTCTTCTTTTCCATAACCGTAAACCTGCTGGGCAAAAGTAATATCACCGTCAATATCATTGATACAGGCAGTGTTAAGTGAAATATGGCCTGTTAATGCAATGGCGGACAGTCCTGGCTGCAGACGGGGAACAAGATAAGCTGCGGCGTTTTCATTAATTTCACTGATTGTTTTAATGAAATTTTCAGGAAGAATCCGCTTCTTTATAAAACCTTTCATTAATTCTCCTACAATATGTTCAGCATCAGAAGCACTTCCACCATTTCCGGCTATTAATAATTTACCGCCTTTTCTAAATGATTCGAAAATAATTTTATAAGCCAATTCAATTGAGCCTGCGACAGATTCCAATAATGGGTATCTAGTAATTAATTGTTGTAAATGATCCATGCCTGCGTACCTATTTCTGTAAAACTTGGAGTTAAAATAATTCCCTGCTGCCCCTTTAGGGCATTAATTAGTTCAATGCGGCGGCAGGGATTGCAATAAATCATCATAAAGCCACCGCCACCAGCACCCGAAATCTTGGCAGAATCGGCACCATTATTCAACGCAAATTGAAAAAGCCCATCCAGCGATAAATTTGAAATGGAAGATGCAGCGTTTCTTTTTGCCATCCAACCTTTTGAAAGGCAATCGGAAAAACTTTTAAAATCACCTTTCAATAAAGCTTCCTTCATTAATACAGCCTGATTCTTCAATTCATGCATACTTTCAATGCTCTTTCTATTTCCGCTTTTGGTATGCTTTATCTGCTCGTCTATGATACTTGCACTTTCCCTTGAAACTCCTGTATAAAATAAGACAAGAGATGCTTCTAATTCATTTCTGATCCAGCGTTTAAGCCTGAGCGGGTTTACAATGACACGTTCTTCATTATAAAACTCCATGAAATTGAAACCGCCAAAGGTCGCTGCGTATTGATCTTGTTTGCCTCCGGCAAACATTAAATCTTCTCTTTCTATTTTATATGCAAGGGCAGCAAGGTCATAGTCGCCAAGAGGCAGGTTAAGCCATTCTTCAAATGCTTTAATAATGGCGACAACCATTGTTGAGGAGGAACCAAGGCCCGATCCGGCAGGGGCATCGGAATAAGTCGTCATTTTGAAAGAAAGAGGTCTGTGGTAAAAATCAGAGACAATACGGTTGTATATTCCACTATGTAAGGGTAGGGCAGAAGAAACGCTTATTTCTGTACTTGATAAGTATTTTTCTCTTTTGTTAATATCTGTGGCAATAAATTCAATTATACCTCGATCGTCAGGTTCAATAGTGCAGTATGAATACATATCAATAGTTGCGTTTAATACATAACCTCCAAAAATGTTGTAATAACTGGAAATATCGGTACCGCCTCCTGCAAGGCCAAGCCGTAAAGGGGCCTTTGATCTTATTAACACGGCAATTTCCTCTACAATCCTTTTAAAAAACGTAAAAAAACTGCTACTGATCTTGCAAAATAGTAAAAGTATGTTTCTGAGATTAAAAGAAGAAAATTTTTACGGAAATCAGATTTTTTTAAAAAATAAGATGATACAGTCAAAGAATAATATGAGTTGTACTCAACTCTTGAAAATAATCCGCTTGATAATATTTCAAATTTATCGTTGTATGGAAAAAAGTTGTGTTTTTCAAGATCGTTACGATTATATTTCATTAACAGGATTGGTATTTGATTTAAAAATTTCCTTCTTTCAAGGTAAACCATTTTTTTATTTGTTTTTGTGAATGAACCCTTATTAAAAGTGTGGTGGTAATATGCTTTGTTTAGATAACAAGATTTTGGATTGTTGAGCAAAATTTCTATTATAAATAATGAATCTTCACCGTAATCAACATCTTTATTAAAAGTTATATTATTTCTTTCATAAAAATCTCTTTTGATTACAACATTCCAAAGGCAGCTTAGTATTTTTCTCTCGAGAACAAGACTGCAAATTGATTCATTGTTTTTAAAAGCTGTTTTTTGTGATGTATAACGTTCTTTTCCAGGGGCATATTCATTATAAATATCCATGAAAAGAATATCTGAATTATTTTCTTCTATTTTTTTAAAAGCATCAGAAATCATTGAAGGTTCAATCCAATCATCACTGTCTACAAAAAATACATATTTTCCAATCAATTGGGATAACCCTATTTGACGTGTTTTGCTGATTCCTTCATTATTTTTATGAAAAACTTTTATCCTCTTATCTGTAGATGCATAATCATCGCAAATTAAGGAAGAGTTATCTGTAGATCCGTCGTCTATAAGAAGTAATTCAAAATCAGGGAAATCCTGGTTAAGAATACTGTTTATGCATTTTGGTAGATTTTTTTCATCATTGTAAACAGGAATCATTATTGAAACAGGAAAAGTACCCATACGATTTATTTTATAATTGAACCGTTTTCAAGACAAATGTGTCTTTCACAATGCACAATTGTACTTAACCTATGCGCGACAATAATTAGTGTTTTATTGCCGCTAACATCATATATTTCATCCATTATTTGTGATTCAGTAGCATCATCAAGCGAAGAGGTTGCTTCATCAAGTACAAGAACTTCAGGGTCATTGTAAAGGGCGCGCGCTATTCCAATACGCTGCCTTTGCCCGCCGGACAGTTGGATGCCACCTTCGCCAACGATTGTGTTAATGCCTTCCTTAGTTTCAAGGAAATCCCATATTCTTGCTTTTTTTGCCGCTTCAATTATTTTATTCTTGTCTTGTTTGGAGCCAAAGGCGATATTTTCCGCAACTGTCCCATCAAAAAGGTAAACAAGCTGCGGAATATAACCAATCTTGCTTCTCCATGAGCGGATATTGTTCTTGCCGATTAGTACTTCATCTATATAAAGATTTCCTTTTAGAGGTTTGTAAATTCCTATAATTATATCTATCAGCGTTGTTTTGCCGCTTCCGCTTTCTCCGATAAATGCAACCTTTTCACCAATTTTTATTTCAAATGATATGTCCTTTATTACATCGCCCCCTTCAAGGTAACTAAACCAAAGGTTTTCCCCGCGTATTGATTTGTTAAAAGAAAGATTTTCAAAGCCTTCTTCCTCTATTTCGAGATTTAAATCATCATAGATTCTATGTAGGGAAAGCTGTAAATATGCAATAGAATTAAAATAACCCAATATCCTGTTTATTGCAGGAAGCATTCGGTACAGTGCCAGGGCATACATTGATATTACTGGAATTACCATGGAAGCTGAATCATAACGCCAAAGAATAAAACAGACGGCAGCAATCAAAAGGGAAAACCCCAGATTTTCAAGAATATTCTTTGGAACGGCACCTAGGGTCAATGTAATTATGGTTGTCCTGGACATCTTTGATGTTGAATCGTTGAATATTTCGAATATTTCGTCTTCGTTGCCTTTGAGCTTTATAAATTTATAATTATTGAAAGTTTCCCAAATAGTTCTGCTTAATCTTTCATTTGCAGCATATCGTTTGTCGCCTTGTCTCTTGCTTGCCCGAATTAAAGTTAAAAAAACAATTATGGTTATAAGAATTAAAATTGCTGTAAGCACTATTGTCATCTGCCAATTAACAGCCAACAGGAAAAGGTATAAAAGCAAAATGATAAATGATTCAGAGAATACCTGCAAAAGATAGTAGACAAGTGTGCTTAAGTTGTTTGCTTCTACAAGAATCATTTGAGAAAGCACGGAAGGATTTTTTTGAATGTATACCTTGTACGATATTCCAAGGTAAGTCTTAAAAAGCTTTGTTGCAAAATATCTGTACGTGCCATAGGAGAATTTATTTAAAATATAATTGAACGCAATATTATAAAACATCCTAAAAACATAGAAAAGAATAATTATAATGCCAAAAAGTACAATAAAATCAGTTGCATTTTCATATCTAAATAAATCATAAAAATATTTATAATAGCCTGTGTTTAATGTCTCCGGGTTGGAAGCGACAGAAATAAAAGGCATTATAACAGATATTCCTGCAGTTTCTATCAGTGAAAGAAGAATTGCAAAAAAAACCAAAATAAGGAGAATGAGCTTCCGCCTATGGTCGAGAAGCATATTCAATTTCTGAAATATTGACCTAACAATATTGAGCATTAGTTTGTAGAAAAATCAATAGAAATGATCGAGACCTATGAATATTTCATCCCAGGCAGGAAAAAAGCCCCACTTAAGAGAAAGCCCATTGTTTTTTATTTTTTGAATGTCATATCCAAAACTGCCCCGTAATTTCAAACTGCGGAAAAAACCGGAGAAAACGATTATTTCAAACCCCACGGTATTGATCATATCATTAAGACTGAAATTTGTACTGCCTTCCTGTGGATTGTATTCGTCTTTGAGTTTGCTGTATGGGCCATGGAAAAAAGATAAATCTGTGAAAGGGGAAAGCTGAATTTCAAAATCGAACAGGTGTAGCTTAGGATTATTTAGGAGTTCAGAAGGCCAAAAGCGCAAAATACGAATAGGGAAATCCAGGTTAAGGACAAAAATATAATCTGCCCTTATATCTTTATCAAGAACACCCCGGATATATTCTCCTGCGCTGTAGTTTGGTATCCAGTCGTTTATCATTTCAGACCAATGCAGGTATTGAAGGTATTTTAGCCGTGAAGAAATGCCAAAGTATTTTGAAAATGGCCAATGAAAAATGGTATCAAAATCAAGCGTAACCCTTATCGGGGCATCTGGACGGTCAAAATACCAGTTATAGGCGTTCTCAATCGAAAAAGACATGCCTTTTCTATAATTGCCAATCCAATCAACCCTGCCAAAGCCAAAAAGGTGGCTAATGGTACTTGAAGGTTTGCGGGAATCATTCATATTGCCATAAGGATAATTGAACCTGGCTGATGCGCCAGGAATGTAGGCAAGTTCGCCAAAATCGCCTGCCTCTATCCCCAATGGGATTTTCCATGAAGCGAATACTTCCGATGAACCATAAACGCCTGTGAAACGATCGTCAGAGCCGTAAATATCCTTATCCTCCCCGGTATTCTCTTCGTTGAGTGTCAGGTACTGCCTATAGCCGACGGAAAAAGTCGTAATCTGCCATGGGAGCTGCACAGAAAGGCCAGTAACATTCTGGTAGTAAAAAGGCTTCTCAAATGTGTATTCAAAATAATTGTCAAAACTTAAATCCCAATGAAGGCCGGCAGCCTGGAATGGTGCGTCGGCCTCAATGGAAAGAGCGACTGTGCTCTCACCATCGTTCTGCAAATATCCCATATCCATTTTAATGGGGCTCATGGAGCCAAGAAAATTGTAATCCCTTATTTTTAGGATAAGGCTTAGGCCGTCATTGGAATCGTATTTTGGGTAGGGCATTATGATAAAATTCCAGGTATCCTTTACGTAAACAAGGAGCTTAACCGGTATAGCGCCATCTTCTTCCTTTTCCCCTGGAAAGTATTCAATCCGGACATCCTCAAGAACCTGCTGGTTAATAAGAAGCTGGGTTTTAAAGGCAATGTACTTGTCCAGGTTTTCTTTGCCTTTTATCCGTTCCCCTTCCGTGAACTCACCGTTATACATAAGCGCAAAAGGGCGTGAACGCCCATCGATGTCGAATTGAACTTCCCGGATGATGTATTCCGTATCCTCGTTTTCTATCAAGGCACTTGAGGGTTCCTGGGCTGAAAGCACAAAAGCGGAGAGCATTAGGAACAAACAAAAGAAAACCAAAACATTGGGAGCTTGATTATAGGGAGCCAAATGATCATTCACCGTTGATTATTCTGTTTATTAAAGCTTCCCCCCTGGCGCCTTCCAGGGCATGAGTGTTTTCCGCTGAAACGATTTGAGCGCTTTCTTTACCAGGGACAATAAAGTGAAGTTTGCCGTTGGTCTGCTTTTTATCTGCTTTCATGAAGCCCATCAGTACCCCGTGTGATTTAACTAAGGGATGGGGTGCCCTGATTTCATAACCATAAGAGGAGAGAAGCCCTGAAATTTCCCTGGCTCTCCCAAGCGGCGTAATGCCAAGGGCCGTGCCCAGCTCGCAGGCCCTTGCGATACCCCATGCAACTGCTTCGCCGTGACTCAAAACCCCCAGCCCTGTTGCCGCCTCAAGGGCATGGGCGAAAGTGTGCCCAAGGTTCAAGATGGCGCGCTCATTCTTAGTCTCAAAAGGATCCCTCTCAACAATGCCGCCCTTGAAGGCTATCGCCCTGGAAATGCATTCCTTAAGGCACTCCCGGTAGGCGGTGTTGTTTCGGCCGCTGTCTTCAAGGCTGATAAGGCGTTCAGTTGATTTAAAAAACCCGCCCGAACCAAGGATGGCGGTTTTAATCAATTCCGCCATGCCCGATCTCCATTCCCTTTCAGGAAGTGAATCGAGGACATTGAGGGTCAGGACAGCGAGCCCTGCGGGATAAAAAGTTCCCACAAGGTTCTTGATGCCAAAAGCGTCAATGCCTGTTTTTCCCCCAATGCTCGCGTCTATAATTCCAAGGAGGGTGGTACTGTAAAGGCAGAGAGCGGCACCCCTTGTGTAAATGGAAGCTGCGAAAGATGCCAGGTCGCAAACAACCCCGCCGCCCACGCCGATGAAAAGCCCATCCCTTCCAAGCCCCGCGTCAAGGGCGGCCTTAAGTATTTTATTCACCGATTCCCATGTTTTGGATTTCTCCCCGTTTTCAAGTGCAAGAATCGGAGTCTCTTTTCCGGACGAGATCTCCCGGGCAAAAGCTTCAGTGTTGACGTCACAGACAATCAGGGCAGGGGAATCCGTAAATTCCCTGACAGGCTGGGGTTCCTCACGGATCAATACACGTGAGCGGAAATTTCCGAAAGAAAAGCTAAATTCGGTTTTCATCGGCGTCAAATCCTGTGCAGGCGGGGGAGGTATTCGTTGGTTAGGCTCAATTTTGGGACGGAAAAAGCCCTCCCGATGTGAAACCGGCGGAAAAAGAGTATAAAAACCTTGTGAAAGGCATGGGCGGCCGAAACACACTCCATTTTTCAAAGATTATTCAGGTACAAACAACTTGACATAGTGGAGAATAATATTCAAGGGGAATCTGCCGGAGGCTTTAGTACGTATTCTCGTCCATTGCCAGGAATTTTTCACGCACGGACTGCAGCATGGTAAGTTCCCTGTTGATGGTTTTCCCGTAGTTAAGCGTCTTGTCTTCGATGCGGGCGGCCTCGTCCTCCCAAAACTGAATCCTCGGGAGGTTTAAATACCTGAATTTTCTGTCATTGAGTTTTTCGGCCCAGGCGAGGGCTTCCTGCCAGTAGTATAGGGCGGTGCGAAAGCAGGTTTCAGCGGTCTCAAGGGAATCCAGGTTTTGTTCTTTCCATGGGGCGTTGTAGAAATAGGCGTTCCTCTTGTTCCACTTGTTCCCCAAAAAAAGGTGCTGTTCCGCAAGTTTTATGTTTATGTGCATCATGAACAGGTAGCGGTATTTTTCCCACTGGGTTTCGTTTTCGATAAGGGCAAGGGCAAAAAGCGGGTTGCAGAAATCGGCCTGGAGCGCTTTTTCAAGCCAGTAGATGTTTTCCATTGTGTCGTCAGGGTACTGTATGTAATGAAGGTGGAAGAGGCGGTAATACTGTTCCTTGTAGGTAACGAAGTAGGCATCCAGTGTTTTTACCGGCATGAGGGCGATAGCAAGTAGCAGGAAAAGCGGCTTAAGTCGTTTCACCCTTTGAATATCGGCATTTTCATTAAAGCTGCACACACTTTACCCGCTATTTCGTCAGGTGGAAAGGAGGCATCGATGATTTCGACCCTAACGCCATGCGCCGCGATTGACGGCAGAAGGGCCCTATACCGCCGGCCAGCTTCTGCCTGAAAATCCAGGTTTTCAAAGATTTCCCTATGTCCCCGGCCTGCTATGCGTTTCAGGGCGGTTTCGCTTTCGATGTCAAGGAAAAGGAGCAGTTCCGGATACGGGAAGCCCCGATTAAGGAGGGCAGGCAGTTCCTCGCCGCAAGTAATTCCCTGATAGGCAAGGGAGGAAAAGAGATAGCGATCGGAAACAACCAGCTCCCCCCTTTTGCAGCGCTCTTCGATGCCTCCTTGTCCGTATACATGTTCGTAGCGGTCAGCGGCAAAAAGCAGGGCAACTGTCTCCGGTTTTAGGGGTGTTTCCCCTTTCAAACAAGATCTGATTAATGTACCGATGGAACCATTTGTCGGTTCGAATGTTTTATAAAGGGTGGGTAGCGAATTCCGGTTCTTTGGGAATGCGTTTTTCAGCATATTTAGCTGTGAAGTAGTCCCGGAACCGTCGCAGCCCTCAAAAACGGCAAAATTTTTTAAAATTTCCATGTTTTAATAGAGTATATCGTATAAAATTATATTACAAGGATAGTAATTTAAGGTAATGTTTAAAAGGAAATACTTTAATTTAAGTAAGGAGGCAATCCATTAGGGAAGGTATATGGGCGGTGCCTGACAGGGAAGAAACCAGTGAAAGGATCCCTGGCAGGTTTTCCCCATGGAGTGTAATCGTTAAAATTCTCATTTTTTTAGTCCTTATTCTGGTGACAGCTTCAGTGCTTCGTCCCATTCAGTTAAGGCTCCAGACGGAGATGGAAAAAGCCAGGGACAATTTTATAAGGGAAACAGGGGAGTTCTGGGGACGAAAAATTCAATACGGTTCAATGGGGCCTTCAATTTTTGGGGTCCTGGATATCCGCAATGTCCTTATCCTCCGCGATGATTCAAGCGTCTTCATGAGTGTGTCAAGACTCAGGCTTTCATATTCCCTTGCCGCCCTCATTGGCGGGAACAAATTGGATGCTTTCCATTCCGTCAGGATTGACAGGCCCATCCTTAATTTTGACTTTGAAAAAGACGCGGACCTATTTGAACGTTTTGACTCCCTTAGAGGCGAGAGTCCTTCTCCGGCAAGGCAGGAAAGCGTTTTTAGTTTTCAGGGGCTGCTCCCTGAAAAATTTTCTTTCAGGATCTGGAACGGGGAATGGGAAATTTCAGACACATTCGGCAGCCTAAAACTGAACGGGGTCAAGCTTGATGCCTCTGTACGGCAGAACCGTGTCAGTTTTCAGGGCCACTGGAATGCCAGGATCACCGCACCAGGTTTAAAAGCCTCTTATTTGGCCAACATTGCCTCCAGTGTTTCGTCAATGGTTACAGCCAACACCCCGGCCAGCGATTCATCCCTGCCTTTTGAGGCGCAAATGGCAGGGAGAGTCAGCGGGGAATATTCGGAGGAATTAAATGAAGGCAGCGCCACGGTTGTGATCCCGTCGCTTTCGGGGAATTACTTCAGGTTGAGGCCCTTGAGTTTTAATTTTTACTACGCGGAAAACAATCTGGAAATCAGGAAGATCTATGACAGGGTTCCGGCATCATTTTTTCTGTCTTATGATTTTAAAGATTCCAGCCTCCAAACCCGTTTGGACATGGAGAACTTTTCACCGGCCAGTTTAATCGCGTTTTCAGGTCCATGGAGGGAATACAATAGGGCGCTGGTTTTAAGGGTTTCAGGCGGGGTGGGCTTTGAAATGGAAAGCTCCGGCGATTTTGATTTGGGCGTGAATATGTCGGGCTCCGGCCTTGAGAACACCATAATGGAACAGGCTTTTTTAAAGATGGATATTTCCGGAAAGGGGAATCAGACGATTAAAGGAGATATCGATTTTAGTTCGGCTTTGGGGGCCCTCAAGTTCAACGGGGGTGTTGATTTTTTCGAAACCTTCGCCCCATTCGGTACCCTGTCTCTTTCCAACTTCCGTCTCTATGGTGAAAGGGGCATAAGCGGGGAACTCTTCATAAATACTTACGACAGTGAAATCAGTCTTTTTAGCGAAAACCTGTCGGCGGGGGATGTCAGTCTTTCCGCACTGGACCTGTCCCTTTACCGGGAGGAAAAAGCTCTTGGCTTCGCTTTTAAGGCCCTGAGATTCATGGAAATGGGGTTTGAGGATACAGTGGCATTTGACAGTGTCCGGATTTGCGCATTGTCCATTGACGGTTCAGTGGATTACGATCCCGCCCAGATACAGGCGAACCTCCGGCTGGATTCCTTCTCTGTGGGCGATATATTGAGTTTTGTTGAGCCTCTGGTTTCACTTCCGGCTATGCCCTCCATGCTTCGGTCATTTGCGGACGATCTGTCTATAACCACCGAGGTATTTTTCATTACCGATTATAAACAGGTTCTTTACAACGCTCCGCGCGTGGTGGTTGCCTATGAAGGCCTTTGGGATATCCTGGCTGCTGCTTCTTTCTCAGGGACGGACAGGGGATTTGAGCTGAGCACAGCCAGTATTTCCTGGGAAAATGGGACTGCCGATTTTAACGGTTACATTGATTTTTCCGATCCTGACGACATCTCGTTTTCCCTCGGTGCCAGCCTCCGGAATTTAAATTATTTCTTTGACGGAATGATTCAGGATAAGCGGGATATCAATATCAGAGGATCGTATGGATTTCAGGTAATGCTTGCCACCGGGTCTGACGGGATCCGTTCAGGCTTTGCCAGGGGGGAAATGATTCCGATCCCATCAGGGGATAGGGTTGCGTCGCTAAACTTTCTTTTTTCGGGTTTCTTTGATTCCGCTTCCTCCTGGCAGATGTTAATTGAGAAATTTGAAATAACGGGGCTTTCAACACCGTCATCGTCTGCAACATTGATTCGATTTACGGGGGAGGCTAACAACAGGGGCTTTATTGTGCCGGACTTAGTCTTTGATGACGGGCGCGGCGCCCTGGGTGGCGAAATTGCCGCTAATTGGGATCAAGGGTATAAAAACTACCGCTTCAGGGCCGATGTCTCCTCAGTGAACCGGAATGAATACTATGCCCTAAGTGGAACATACAGGGATGACAGGCTGGATCTTTCAATGTCAGGTCAAAGAATGCAGCTTAACCGTTTTAGCGCACTTAATGCGGAAGCGGACGGGAGCTTCCATCTTTTCTGGGAGTCACCTGCTTCCTTTGAGGCTGAAATGCAGCTCCCCTCGTTTGTGCTTTACAGGCAAAACAGAATAATACGTGTATCAACCAATCTGTATGCCAACAACGATGAGTTTTCCGCTGAGCGGCTAAAAATCAATTTTTATGATCTTGGAACCCCATTGCCTGTTGTAGCGTCGTCTACTATCGAAGCGTCGTCTCCTGTCGAAGCGTCGTCTCCTGTCGAAGCGTCTTCTCCTATCGAAGTGTCTTTCCCCATCCTCAGAATTGATCGTTCATCTTGCAGGGCAGACGTTGACGCGCGGGTATATGGAATGCTGTCGGAAAAACTCCTGGATATTTCAATGTTTGCAAGCGCCCGCTTCAATCAATCCGAAACCTGGCTGGACCTGTACAGGAACTTTGGGTTTCTCGACGCTTCACTCACGTTTAACCCTGCCATTTATAACGATATGGAAGCCAATGAACCCATGGTTTTTAAATTAGACTGCCAAAGGGAAGGCCGTGGCATCGGTGTTAGCCTTAATGGCGGGCCCAGGGAAATGCTTCGCTTCAGGTATTCACCCGATAAGGAGGGAAGCGGTGCGTTTTATGCGGCCCTTTCTGCGCCCTCACCGGTAAGGGGAACTTTTACGGGTGCCATTGGCTCGGGCGGCATTGACGCCACCTGGACGGATATTTATGTGGACATGGCTTCACTCTGGCGCTTTATACCCCCAAACGATGTGATAGAGATTCCGGCTGGCATAGTTACTGGCTCCATCAAAATAGGCGGTACAATAGAGGATCCTGAATTCTACGGGACAGCCAGGGCCGTGAGCGTGAAGATCTTCGTTCCCCAGTACCTTTCCGTGCCGATCCAGCCTGTACCCACGACCTTTACATTCAGCGGGGAAGAAATCGCCTTTGGCCCGGTTGACGCTGTCGTTGGTCAGGGGGCCGGGAAGGCGAGCGGTTGGTTCAGGTTTGATCAGTGGATACCGAATATATTCAGCATTGATGTCCAGGTACCACAGGAATTCCCAATTCCTTATAACTTTGATGTTTCTGGTGTAATTGCCAATGGCATGGGCTACGGAAAGCTAAATCTGTCTATGGAAAACCTCGTCTTTTCCATTGTGGGAGATTTAGTCGCTTTGGATACGGTAATCAGCCTGAATTCAAACGAAATTGCCGCCCTGGAAAATCGCGCGAACCAGGATTCCGAAGATAAAAAAGTGGACACCATAGCGGACATTAATATCCACACCGGAAGAAGGGTAGAATTTTTCTGGCCCAACGTTGATTTCCCAATAGTTCAGGCGACGGCAGATATGGGGACCGGAATAAATATCACCAGTGACACAATGGCAAAACGCTTCACCCTTACCGGGGACGTACAGTTAAGAAGCGGGGAAATTTTTTACCTGGAACGCAATTTTTACATCCGTGAGGGGACGCTTTTCTTCAGGGAAAATGAGGTACAATTCGATCCGAGAATAACCGCAAGGGCGGAATTGCGCGATCGTGCTGAATCCGGCCCGGTTATCATTTCCATGATAATCGATAACGCCCCGCTGAAGTCATTCACGCCAAGGTTTGTATCAAACCCGTCTCTTTCACAACTGGAAATTTACACCATATTGGGCCAATACCCTCAGGGAGACGATGAAGAGCAGCGGAATTTGGCAACTTCGGTGCTTATCGACAGCCTCGCCCAGTTTACCATTATAAACCGGCTCCAGCGCCAGTTGCGGAATTACCTTGGGCTGGATATGCTATCCATGCGCACCCAGCTATTGCAAAATGTAGTAATCCAGGCCACCCAGCTAAATGATAGCACTGCTGACAGATCTTACAGGCTGGGCAATTATTTTGACAATACTACTGTTTTTATAGGCAAGTTTTTTGGCGCTGATATATTCGGCGAAGCCATGCTTTCCTTCAGGTACGAAGAAAATAAAACGGATTGGGGGGGGTTGGCTTTGGAACCGGAATTTGGGCTGGAAATGCGTAATCCACTGTTTGACATCCGGTTTAATATGGCACCGCTTCATCCGGAAAATATGTTTATTGACGATGTTTCCTTCTCCCTTATTTGGCGCAGATCTTTTTAATGCCGGCATGGAATAAGGTTTGCTATTTACAGGTCTTGATTTTTTTGAGATAGTTGAGTAACTAGGAGTTTTGATGCGTTTAGGTTTATCGATAGCCCTGATATTGGGAATAACTTTTTCCGGTTTTGCCCAACAAACCGACGACTGGTATCAGGGAAAGCCAATAAGGAGAATTGTATTTGATGGCCTGCTCCATGTAAAATCGACGGAACTTGACGGAATAACCGAGCCGTACATTAATAAACCATTTACCGATGAGGTTTACTGGGATATTCTGGGACGGCTTTATGCTATGGAATTCTTTGAGTCTATTACGCCGGTCGCTGTCAGGGCTGACCCGATGGGAAGCGAAGTCATCTTGCGTTTTACGGTTGTCGAGCGGCCTACAATTTCACGGATAACCTTCACCGGAAACAGCGGCGTCAGGCGAAATGAGCTCCTTGATACGGTTTCGCTTAAAATAAACGATGTAGCAACCCAGGTAAAACTCAGGATGGATGAACAGGCAATCGTCAATAAATACCTGGAAAAGGGATACCCCGACATCAAAGTCCATTCAGAGATTCAAAATGCAGCCAATTCAACCGTTGCGGTAGTTTATCATATTGAAGAGGGAGAGAAGATAGCCATCGAGAGTTTCCAGTTTGAGGGGAACACTGTCTTTTCTTCAAGAATCCTGCAAAGGCAATTAAGCCTAAAGACAAAAGGCCTGATTGTGGATGGCGCGTTCCAGGAATCAAAACTAATTGCTGACAAGCAAACGCTGGCTAGATACTACCATGATCGGGGGTATATTGATGCAACCGTTATCGATGATGTAAGGGAAATTCGCAGAACCGACAAAGGCCAAAATTTAATGACCATTACTTTTCGGATATACGAGGGGCGGTTTTATACCTTTGAAGGGATTACTTTTGAAGGAAACCGTATTTTCAGCGACGAGCAGCTTTCGGCCCTTGTCTTTTCAAAAAGGGGAGAAATGGTAAACGGCACAAGGCTTGAAGCTGATCTCATGCGTGTTTCGGATCTTTACTACGAAAACGGGTATATATTTAACCGAATAGAGCCTGTGCCATATAAAGATACAGAGCTAGGAACCATTTCGTATAACGTGGTAATAGTTGAAACAGAAAGGGCGCATATTGAGAATATCATTATAAAAGGCAATGCAAAAACCAAAGATTGGGTTATACTCCGGGAGATTCCTCTTGAAAGCGGGGATGTATTTTCAAAAGCGAAAGTAATGGATGGCTTGCGAAACCTTTACAACCTGCAGTATTTTTCCGCTGTAAGCCCGGAAACGCCCCCTGGCAGCGCGGAAGCACTAATGGATCTGGTTATCACTGTGGAAGAGCAGCCAACAACGTCCATACAATTCGGCTTTACCTTTTCCGGTTCTTCTGATCCCGATACCTTTCCTGTATCGGTAATTGCACAGTGGAACGACAGGAATTTTATGGGTTCTGGCAACGTTGTCGGGACGGAATTAAATATCTCTCCCGACACCCAGTCCGTTTCACTGCAATACACGCAGAGATGGATATTTGGGCTTCCCCTTTCCGGAAGTTTCGACTTAACCGTCCAGCATATGGCCCGGAAAGGGGCAATGCAGAATTTTGCGCCCTATTTTTACGGGGATGAGCCCTATGCGTATCCGGACGGGTTCAGTTCCTATGAAGAGTATGAGGACGCGTATAAAATTCCCCCCGATCAATTCCTTATGCCTTACAATCAATGGCGTGTGTCACTGGGCATAGGCAGCGGTTACCGCTGGACAACCCCCTATGGAAACCTTGGGGTAGGCGCCGGGTTCCGGGTGGGAATGGTGCTCAATGCATTTGACGCCAGCCTTTACCGGCCCTTTGATCCAATCTTGCGGGAAGAAAATAACAATTGGTCGCCGTCCCTGTCAATCTGGACCAGCATTTCGCTGGATCAGAGGGATATCTATTACGATCCTTCATCCGGCTATTATGCCATTCAGCGCCTTGGGTATTATGGCATTATGCCTTTTGAACATGAACATTATATCCGCACCGATACCAAACTTGAGTGGTTCCATACGCTGATAGACTTCCCAGTAACGGACAGGTGGACCTTCAAAGCGGTATTCGGCATACATACGGGACTTTCCTTTGTTTTCCGCCAGCTTCAATACGATCAGCCGCACATTGAAGAAGCGAACAAACTCGCAGTTGATGGGATGTTCATAGGACGGGGTTGGACGAACGAGTACCGGCGCAAAGGCTTCTCCCTTTGGGAAAACTGGGCAGAAGTTCGCATACCCCTTGTGCCGGGCATACTGGCCTGGGATTTCTTCTTTGACGCTGCCGGTATAAAGCCAACGCCCGAGTCCCTCTTTACAGATTTTTTTGGTGATGACGGAAGCCTTGCGGGTTCCAACACCTTTTTTATGCGTTTCAGTATGGGTGGGGGATTCCGGTTTTCCATAGCCCAGTTCCCTTTGAGGTTCAGTATCGCCAAACGGTTCGTTTACAGGGACGGAGGAATGGAATGGGTCACAGGGGGCATAGGGGGATCCGGATTGGATTTTGTCGTTTCCTTTGCACTTTCAACTTATTAGCGGGGGTTAATTTATGAAAAAGTTTTTGCTTGTTTTTTTAATCTGTTTGTTTTTGGGTGCAGCGGCGTCTGCCCAGCAGTTGACCCGTTTTGCGGTTGTGGATCTTCCAAAAGTTTATATGGCTTTTTTTCAGGAGTCAAGGGCGGTAAGGGATTTTGAAGACAGGAGCGCAAGGGTACAGGCGGACCTTGACAGGATGACTTCTGAAATCCAGAATCTGAAGGTAAACCAGGTAAACGCACAGGCCCAGGGGGATACGGAACAGGCATTTAGGCTTGAAACCGAGATATCAAGGAGATCCGACTTTCTCAAGGAATATTACAATACAAAAACTCAGGAACTTGAAACCATAAAAAACAGGCTGACCCAGTCGGGTGCATTCCTTGAACAGGTATACGATGAAATACGCTATATCGCCGAAAGTGAAGGTTACAGCATGGTTTTAAACTTGAAGGAAAACAGGGCCATTCTCTGGTACAGCCCCTCAGTAGATATTACGGACAAAATAATCAGAAGCCTGCTGGATAAATCTGGGAGATGAATCTGATATTCTGAACCCGATACATTGAACTTTTTTCAAAATTCTGGTAGATTAAAATAATCGCTTCCAGTTTGAAAAATTATGCTAAAGAATTTTGCTTCTAAATCTAGCAGTCAAACTTATTCTACCCCCATGATGGAACAGTACCGGCGTATTAAGCGGGAACATCAGGGGGAGGTTCTTTTTTTCCGGCTGGGCGATTTTTACGAGATGTTCTTTGAAGACGCCCTTGAAGTTTCTTCCCTTTTAAACCTGACCCTCACAAGCCGCCAGGGCCAGCCAATGTGCGGCATTCCATACCACGCCTATCGATCCTACATCGCGCGGCTTTTAAAAGCCGGAAAAAAGATAGCAGTCTGTGAGCAGGTTTCTGAGCCAGGCAGGGGGCTTGTTGAACGCCGGGTTACGGAAGTAATAACACCGGGGACAACTATTGAGGAGGATTTCCTTGAGAGGGGGAATTCCAATTACCTCGCCTGTTTTGCTGCTGTTGGGGGTTTTTTTTCCCTTGCCTACATCGATCTGTCAACGGGTGATTTTAATGCCACTTCTTTCCCTATTGCCGGGGCGGCTGAGAGGCTTCGTGGGGAACTAGAGCGGATTCAGGCAAAAGAGATCATCGTTCAGGAATCGCTGCTAAACGAAAACCCCGCCCTGGCCCGGGCGGTGGAAGAACGCGGCACCCTCGTCAACCGCTGGGCAGACTGGTTGTTTGATCCCGGAAGGGGCAGGGAAGCCCTGGAAAGGCAGTTTGGGGAAGCAAAGCTTAAAGGTTTTGGGATTAACCGCAATTCGCCGGAAATTGTGCCGGGAGGCGTCCTTCTTGATTACCTTGGCGATACCGCCCGGAGCCTTCTCCCCCATGTGCGCTGTTTTAAGATATACGGAGATTCAGAGTTTGTTGGCCTTGACGAATCGACCCAGAGAAACCTGGAACTGACCGCCAACCTTTTAGACGGAGACAAACGGTTTTCGCTTCTGGAGGTTATGGACGAAACCAGGACTGCCATGGGGCGCCGCATTTTAAAAAGCAGACTCCTGCTTCCCCTTAGAAGCGAGGAACTGATAAACCGCCGCCTTGATATAGTGGAGACGCTCTACCACAATCAGGAAAAACTAAAAACCTTACGCGAACTTCTTTCTAAAATGCCAGACCTCCTGCGGCTCTGTTCCAGGCTTGCGATGGATAAAGCCCACGGTAAGGATCTGGTGGCCGTGAAAAATGCACTTTTATTCTTTGGTCAAATCGAAAAGGAGCTTGAGCCCCTAAATAAAGCCGCAATTTCCCAAGGGAAAAAAGGTTTCGTCTTTGAATCCCCGGAAGCATTTTTGTCAGAAGAGGGTTTGGGGAAACTGGGCACACTTAGGGAACTGCTTGAAAGGGGGATAACCGAAGATCCTTCAATCCTGCTTAGCGAGGGCAACCTGATACGGAACGGCTATAACGTAGAGTTGGATCGGCTTTTGGAGTTGAAAAATTCAGGAAGAAAACTTCTTGAAGACTACCTTGAGGAAGAACGAAAGGATACGGGAATATCCGGCCTTAAAATAAAATACAACCGGTTTATCGGTTATTTTTTTGAGGTTACAAACGTAAATCTTTCCAAGGTGCCGCCACGGTTTATTAGGCGGCAGGGCATCGCAGGGGGAGAGCGCTTTTCAACAAACCGCCTTGCGGAACTGGAGTCGGAGATAAACGGGGCTTCCGACAGGGTTATAGAACTGGAGAAAAAGCTTTTCCTTGAAATTAGGGGCATGGCAAAACAATTGCTCGCGGAATTGACATCTGCCGGAAGGCGCATCGCAGAGACAGACGCCGCACAGTCGTTTGCAAGGGCCGCTACTATTCACGGGTGGACAAGGCCCCTCATAGATAACCTGAACCGGACGATCATCACCGAAGGCCGCCACCCGGTTGTAGAAGCGCATCTTAACCGCGGGGAATTTATCCCCAACGATCTTACCCTTGACGCTTCGGACAACGCCGCAGGCGCCATTTCCTTTGCGCTGATAACAGGCCCAAACATGGCTGGCAAATCAACCTACCTTCGCCAGGCGGCTTTAATAACGATTATGGCACAATGCGGCAGCTTTGTTCCGGCTACTGAGGCCCATGTGGGCCTGGTAGACCGCGTGTATTGCCGTGTTGGCGCTCAGGATAACCTTGCAAGGGGCGAATCCACTTTCCTTGTGGAGATGAACGAAACCGCCTACATCCTCAACACGGCCACGACGAGGAGCTTTGTGATCATGGATGAAGTTGGACGCGGTACAGGCACAAAAGACGGCCTTTCAATCGCCTGGGCTGTCTGTGAGGAACTGCTCAATCATATAAAGTGCCGTACCCTTTTTGCGACCCACTACCATGAACTTTCGGGAATTGTCCATCCCCGTATGGCGAACCGTTCCATGGCCGTTGAAGAACGGAATGGCAAGATGCTTTTTTTGCGGAAACTCCGCGAAGGGCCGGCATCTGAATCCTACGGGCTGCATGTGGCAGCTTTGGCCGGGCTTTCTGATACAGTAACCAGAAGGGCGGGGGAAATAATGAAAGTTCTTACGGAACTCTCAGCGGGCTCTGGCATCGCATCAGCGATGCACGTTTCCAGAGTATATCATGATAAAGCAGATCAAATGCAAAGCTGGGAAGCGAAGAAGATCATAAAAGAACTGAACAGCATGAACCTCAACGCCATAACGCCTCTTGAAGCGCTGGTTTTATTACAGAAATGGAAAAAGAGAATAGATGAGGATAAATCGTCAAGCATTCTCCCTCGGGACACGGTAAATGATGCAATTGAGCCTTCGTTATTTGATTGAATATAAAATTCTATACATAGTAAAGTAATTTTTGATATATGTGTATCAAAAATATTACATTCGTAACAAAAATCAAGCAATTTTTCATCCTCATGCAGTATGTTTGCTATGAACATATTATCTTTTCTCTATTATTTAAGGGAGTATTTTTTCCCTTACGGCTGCGGTAGCTGCGACGAAGCCTTGCTGACTGCAGAGGATGCAAAGTATGGCCTATGCGAAAAATGCAGGGCCACATTTGACTCTGCATTCGCCGAGGGCAAACGCTGCGATTTTTGCGGACGGCACCTTATATCTGAAAATGATGTATGCCTTTTATGCAGAAAAAACGGGAAAGTTGAAAAGGGAAGATACAGCGACAAATTTGTAAAGCTGCACATCCTTTTCCCCTATGCAGGAAAGTTTAAACGGGTTATTAGGGCTTACAAATTCAGCAATTCAATCGGCGTAGGAAATTTTCTGGTCAGGTTTTATCCAATGGCGCTGACAAATATCGGCCTTTTAACTTCCGACAATACCGCATGGGTTCCCATTCCGCCCCGGTCGGGAAAGTTGAGGAAGCAAGGCTGGGATCAGATTGAGTTCCTCGCAAGGCAATTGGAAACCACGCAACGCCAGAAAGTCTGCCGCTGCCTTAAAAGGCTCCCCTCAAGAAGCCAGAAGGAGCTAAGCCGGGATGAACGGGCTAGTAACCTTAAAGGGCGAATCCTCTGCGTAAAGCCGCCGCCCAGGACCGCGATCCTCTTTGACGACGTAATTACGACAGGCGCAACCCTTGACGCCTGCGCCAAAGCCCTGCTAGACGGCGGTTCGGAGAAGGTGTACGGGGTGTGCCTTTTCTATGATTAATTCATGGAAAGAAGAAGACCAAGAGCTCTCACGGAGACACGGAGGAACGAAGCTCACGGAGGAAATTAAAAGTGAAGAATTAAAAATGAAAAATGGAAAGTCCTCCCTTCTTCATTCTTCATTTTTCCCTCTTCATTCTTCATTCGCTTACTGTTCCCAGGAAAATCTAAAATCCACTTTCCATTCGTCCCTGGCGCTTTCCAGGGATTTGCGCACGGCGGGGTTTAGCGGAATGCCGGTCTTGCTCCGTTCAAGGAAGGCCAGGTATTCTTTCTCGCCAGCGGTGTAAATGCGGTCATGGCCCTCTGCCTTTTTGGAAGCCCTCAGTTCCCTTAGGATGTCCCCGGCGGTTTTTTTGAATGCGGAGGGCTCCGTA
>JGI24702J35022_10000135_pt1 | contig 36738 bp, 29 predicted proteins | sample TergutTh196P4_FD_35022 | JGI IMG/M metagenome (IMG submission 35022) | reverse complement strand
TCAAGTAGCCTGGCTCATGCAAAGGCCCACCGAATACCTGGCCAATGGCAATAACGGCAATAGAAGCCGCGAACAAGAAAACCAACGAGGCAAGCCAATGTTTCCGGTAGCCGATAACCAGGGCTATAGACGCAATTACTACAACCCAGATTCCACAGATGACCATCATCTGCGATGGGGAGGGGTTTACAGGGATTGTCAGAAACATCAAAAAGCTTGCCGGGGGATAAGAGAGTGCGATAATCCATAAAGCCCGAACAAGGGGAACCAGTAAGCCCGCTTGGCCAGGCTGCTTGTTCTCTGTCTTGTTCATCTTAAGCAGCACGATTGTTGACAAAGCAAAAGCAATATAGACAAAAACCATATAGACCATGTTTATAGTGGGCTTGGTTTGGATGATCGAGTCGATGGTCGTGGTATTGTTCTCCAACTGGTCGATTCGGTCGTCGATGGTCTTTGAGCTGAAATCGCAGGTGAATATGGGGCCGGCAGCATCCCCGAAGGGCGAGCCAGCCTGGTCCCCTTCGCCCTCTACCGGTGCTTTCGGGTCTAGATTTTCCTTTAAGGATGCCAAGTACCTGTTGAAGGTGAGCAGGTCTTCTCCATATATCAAGCCGACCCGTTTCGTGGATTCCGAGATGACCAAGCCTGAAAAGCCGTTTCCTTTGATGATCGTCGGTGTGAGCTCGTGAGTGGCAGGGGAGTCTGAAAAAACAGCGGCACTGACGATAATTACAACCTTTTCGTTACCGGCTTCCTCTAGTAGCATAGCCACGATCTCGTCACACTCCGCAAGGCCAAGGCCAGGGTCGAGGAGGTGCAGCTCGATGCTTTCGTCAGCAGCTATCGACTCGGCAAGGCCGTTCCAGGGCGCGCTCATGTTTGCGATAGCCGAGGTCTCGGCCAGCTCGTAAAGCGTCGGGCACTCATCGGGGTCAAGCGAGTCCCATTTTAGGTTCGGCACGTAGATGACCATTAGCTGGGTTTGGTAGACGGCCTGGTCATGCCTTTTTGCCGAGCTGTTTGTGATATCGGGGACCGCAAAGGCCTGGCTGGTTATAAACAGGCTACTGGCTAGCAGCACCACCAGCAATACCAGCCGCACCGAGTGCAGGCTTTGTCTTATAGGTCGGTATTCGGTAAGCTTCTCCATTTTGCTTTATTTAAGTAACATTTAACTCGCATAGATTTCAGCCGCATCCAAAAAGCGAGGACAAGAATAAAACCTATGACGAGCTGTTAAGCTTAAAAAACCCTCCGTAAAAATCCCGTAAAAAACCAGTGGGAATATATTAATGTTTTATAGCGAGGTTAATGACTTTCTTTAAAACAGGTGCCCACTTGGTAATCGAGTTGTAATCGGAATGTCTGCAAAATATCATGAAGGGACTATTTGTCAGACTCAAAGCCCGCAAATACGGGCGTTCCGATGCTCCAATGCCCCATTGCCAGAAATGAAGCCCCTGCCTTCAAATACAGCTGCACTACACTCGCCCACCGGCTTGGACCGCCAGCTAAATGCCTAGCAGGCGTTGAGCGTTCCCGCCTAAGATGGCGTCGATATCCTCTTTTGCCAGCGGCAACGACTTCAGCAACGTGGCCTCAGACGAAGCATTGCTCCATGGCGAGTCCGAAGCGAACAAGATGCGGTCTGCCCCGTGGTTCTTCACAATGCGCAAGAACTGCTCGGTCGGATAAAACTCCAGTCCCATGGAGGTATCGAGGTAGATGTCCGTTCCCACCAGGTACTCTTCGACATCGTCCCATTGGTCGTGGCCTCCTAAATGAGCAGCGATAATGACTCCGCCCTGCATCGCATCTACGATGTTCCTAAATTGCCTGGGAGAGCTTTTGAAGGGCGCTTGGAAACCAGGGTCGTACCCGGCATGGTGCAGCAGGATCAGCCCCTTGCTTAGAGCGTAGTCGTAGACCCTCAGCATAAAAGGGTCGTCAACTTGAAAATCCTGGTATTCTGCATGAAACTTGATCCCTTTGAGGCCAAGTTGGCAGATAAAGTCGATTTCAGCCTGATAGTCGTCATTGAAAGGGTACAAGGCCCCAAAAGATATCAAACGGTCCGAGCAAATGGACTGTGCCCATGTGTTGATCGTATTGAACTGCGAAGGCTTGGTGATCACCGGTTGGACAACCGAGACGTCGATCCCCCAATCGTCCATCACTTTCAACAGGCCTCCCACTGTCCCGTCAGTTACCGCAGGGTAGATGTCACCGATCTCGGCAGACAGCTTCTGTATCGTGCTTAAAGCTATCTGATCAGGAAAAACGTGTGTATGAAAATCGATAATCACTAAAAACCTTCCTCTCTCGGGCGAGCCTGTGCCTGTCGCAGACCTGAAAAACAGTCTATCAGAGTGCCCTCTTCTTAGACAACTCGAGCATTCATTATCTGGATAAAACCATATGACTTGTGCTAGATTAGAGCTCGAGTAAGTATCGGAGCCTCAATCGAGGCTTGTATATGAAAGGGGAGACCATGATAAAAGTCCATGCTGCTATGGAGCTTAAGCCTGAAGCAATAGACAGTTTACGCCCGCTTGTCGCCGAGTTAGTCAGTGCAACGGTCCAAGAGAAAGGCTGTCATAACTATAACTTTTGCGAACAGAATGACAAACCTGGCGCTTTTGCCATTATAGAGACCTGGGAAGACCAGGCGAGCCTAGACGAGCACATGCAAAGCGAGCATTTTACCAGGCTGATCCCAGAGATCTCGGCCTTTGTGACAGGAGAGATCGTCATTACTGTATTTAATGTCTTGATTTAAGGGTCATTCAACATATTCCCATAAACAGCGATTGCCCAGGTATCAAGAATTGATGGGTCGTTTAGGCAATTCATCAGGCTTTGCCTATATTGCCTGCGATGTTTGTGAAAGCTTATAAAAGTTGCTACAATAACCAAGAATGTTTATCTATCTAACGCATGATTGGGAGGTGTAATGTCTGTCTCCGGTGAGATAGCAACCAAGCAGCGCATCTTAGAAAGTGCTGCCGAGCTGTTTGCTAAGAAAGGCTTTACAGAAACAACGACGCGCGAGCTTGCGCAATCGGTCGGAATAAACGCAGCATCTTTGTATTACCATTTTCCATCGAAAAACCATATTCTTGAATTCATGCTTGAGGAGTACTCAGCTTTTAATACTGACGTGTTCGAACAAAGGGACATATCTTCGATCCTTAAAAACAATCCAACAGCAGAAGGTGTCCTAGAGTGCCTGCAGCTTTCTTTTCCAAGTGACCGAGCTGCATACTTTATGAACGTCCTTTGCGTCTTATTACAAGAACAGCTACGTAACTCGATTGTCAATGCCTTTATGAGCAACCAAGTCATCCTACGTTCAGAGAGGAACAGCACTAGAATCATCAATGAGCTCGTTAATCTTGGCGTACTCAGGCAAGATACCGATACGGATTACTGGATGAAGCTCACATCCAGCATTTTTTACGCTTTTGCGACCCGCTCAATGCTCGGTATAGGCGATAATGCTCCTGGATTTGTGGGCCGAACGATGGCCGATATGCTAAAAGACACATACGACCTATTATTTGTTATTTGTGGTGTAGGAGAGAACTGATATGGCAATTGACTACAAGGCCTTGAAGAGCAAAGGCTTTATGCAACAAGTACAGGAGAACTGCTTCTCCCTGCGTTTGAAAGTCGTCGGTGGCAACTTGACAGCCGAGCAGTTGACGACAATTTCTAAGATCAGTAAAAAATATGGAGAAGGACGCGTGCACCTCACATCCCGGCAAGGCGTGGAGATACCTTTCATTAAGCTTGCCGACATCGATGCTGTAAGCGCCGAGCTCGAGGCGGGCGGAGTGAACACCGGTGTCTGTGGCCCCAGGGTGCGGACAGTGACTGCCTGTCAGGGCAGCAAGATCTGTCCTTCGGGCTGCATCGATACCTATCCGTTGGCTGTTGAGGTATCAGACCGATATTATGGCAGGGACCTGCCGCATAAGTTCAAGTTCGGCGTGACAGGCTGTATGAACAACTGTTTGAAAGCCGAGGAGAACGACCTGGGAATCAAAGGCGGGTATGTAGTCGAATGGCTGGCCGACGAATGCACCTTATGCGGAATCTGCGAAGAGAGCTGCAGGCAAAACGCTATCACCCAGACCGAAGACGGGATCGTCATCGACGAAGAAAAATGCATTCACTGTGGAAGATGCGTGAAATCCTGCACAAACGATGCTTGGCTTTACCAAGAAGGCTATCTAGTCTCCTTTGGAGGGACCTTTGGCAACGTGATAGCAAAGGGGGAGCAGTTCTTGCCGATTGTCCTAGAGAAGGAGAACCTGTTTCAGATCGCCGATGCTGCCTTGGACTTCTTTGACGAACATGCAAATTCAGGTGAAAGGTTTCGCGTGGCAATCGACCGTGCCGGTTGGGATCTCTTTAAAGAGAAGATAGCTGCAGTCTATGACGGATGATAGTCGAGGGCTGATACATGTCGGTCACACGCCCAAACACATTAGCTCGCGATAGTTTTTAACTTTAAACGGTAGGCCCCGCTGGGTTTAACCGGGTACTAAATATGATAGACAAGTTTGGCAACCAGGAAATAAATAATCAAAGTAGCGAAGTCGACGATTGTCGTTAGTATCGGTGCTGCCATGACTGCCGGGTCCAAGCGGAGCTTTTTGGCGCCTATCGGCAAAAGGCAGCCCAGCGTTTTGGCAAAGACGATTCCAAGTAATAGGCTACTAGTAACTACCAGCGATAATACAGCGTCCCTTCCATTCATCAAAAAGATGCGGATGAAGTTAGCCAGGCCCAAGGTAAAGCCACAAGCCAGCCCGACGCGGACTTCCTTCCATATTACTTTGGCCAGGTCCTTAAAGGTAATCTCGTCTAGGGCCAGCCCACGGATAATGACAGTCGAGGCTTGGGCGCTGGCGTTCCCGCCGGCACCCATGAGCATAGGGATAAAAGCCACCAAAATCGGCAGCACTGCCAAGGAATTCTCATATGAAGCAATCACAGATCCGTTAATCGTATCGGAGAGCATTAGCAGCATCAGCCAGCCAATGCGGTTGCGGGCTTGTTTGAAGACCCCAGTTTTAAAGTAAGGATCGTCGGAGGGGTTGAGGGCAGCCATTTTCTCAAAATCCTCGGTCGTCTCCTCATCGATAATATGCATCACGTCGTCAATTGTCACAATCCCGACCAACAAGCCCTCATTGTCTACTACCGGGACAGCGATCAAGCCGTACCTGCTGAACAGGCCGACTACGACCTCCCTGTCGTCTGAGGTGCTTACAGACAAGACATTGCCGTCCATCACCTCAATGATCAACTGGTGCGGGTCGGCATGGATCAAGGTGTCTGCATTGACCTGCCCAATCAGGCGGCTGTCCGGGTCGACGACATAGCATGTGTAGATAGTCTCCTTGTCCATGCCAGTCTCACGGATGTCATACATTGCCTGTCTGACAGTATGGTTGTCGGGCAGTTGGATAAACTCTGTAGTCATTACACTGCCCGCCGAGTCTTTGGGATAACGAAGTATCTCGTTCACTATGAGGCGTTTGTCGACGTCAACGCTGTTTAAAACACGAGTGACCACGATAGGCGGCAGTTCTTCGATGAAATCGACCAGATCATCGACGAACAGCTCATTGGTTATCAAGCTGATCTCATTGTCAGTGAGGCCCTCTACGATTGACTGTTGTATATCGGCTGATATCAAGGCAAAAATGTCAGCACTCATGTTTTTTGGTAAAAGCCTGAACAAGCGCAGGCTTTCCTCTTTGTTGGTCTTCTCAAAGAGCAGGGCTATGTCAATAGATTTCTCGGTTACGATCTCGCCACGTAACTGTGCCAGGTCTTTGGCGTCACCGCTTAATAATTGTAAGATGCGCTCATTCATAGTCAAGCCTGACAAACAGCCACTACAACAGCAGCAATGTAGCTACGGTGAAAAAAATGAGCAATGAGGAGCCGTCTAGGATTGTCGTGACGACCGGTCCAGCCAGGACAGCAGGGTCAAGCCTGAACCTGCTTGCCAAGAACGGTAATAGACAAGCGATGCTCTTGGCCAGCAAGATAATCGTAAACAGGGTAAGAGAGACAGTAAAGGCGACCATTGCATTCCCGCCGCTGGTGATCAGTATCCTGACAAAATTGACAATAGACAAGCCTAAGCCGCAGAGTACGGCTACGCGTACCTCCGTCCATAAGGCCTTCAGGATGTCCTTCATTTGAATCTCGCCTAAGGCAATGCTCCGAATAATCAGAGTCGAAGTCTGGCATCCTGCATTCCCACTGGTATCCATCAGCATCGGGATAAAAGTCATCAGGATGGGGAGGGCTATTATCGTCTTCTCGAAACCGACTATGACTGTGCCTGTGATGGTCGCAGAAAGCATCAAGACCAACAACCACCCGATGCGGCTTTTATAATGCTCGAACACGCTGGTTTTTAGATAGGTGTCCTCAGTAGGTATTATCCCCGCCATGCGTTCGAAGTCCTCGGTAGCCTCGTCTTCGATGATCTGGACGACATCGTCAGCCGTTACCACTCCGACCAGGCGTTGTTCGCTGTCGACTACCGGTATGAACAGATAACCGTATTTTTTAAACACTGCTGCTACATGCTCTTGGTCGTCCAGGGTGTGGACATAGATGATGTTCGTCTCCATTAAGTCCGAGATCTTTTCATGCTGTTGGGCAAGCAGCAATGTTTTAAGCGAAACAGTCCCGATTAAAAGCTTGTCGCGCCGGACAACGTAATAGTTGTACATTTCGTTGGAATCATCGCGGCGCAAGTGTTCAAAAGCCTCGCGAACAGAATAGTCTTCGCGCAATTCGATATATTCTGCAGTCATTATTCCGCCAGCCGAGTCTGTAGGGTATTGCAGGAACTGGTTGACGATCTGGCGTTTGTCAGCAGTCATGTTTTGGAGAATACGCTTGACGACATTGGCAGGCATCTCATCAATCAAGTCGACAACCTCGTCGACGAACAGCTCGTCGATAATGCGGCCGACTTCAACGTCAGCCAAGGCCTCGACCAGGGCTTGCTGGTTGTCAACAGTCATAAATGAGAATATGTCTGCTGCCATATTCTTAGGCAGGATCCTAAATACCTGCAATACACGATCGTCGCTGAGATCCTCAAAGGCCTCGGCTATATCGACCGTGTTCATACGCTCTAACTGATTATGTAGTTTTACAATATCAATTGGGCTCTCATTAATGAGAGCAAAAAAAACATCTTGCATTGGGCGGCCTCCAAACAATGATTTGTGTTAAGGAGAGCTCATCGAAAGTGAGCAAGTATCAGTGACGAAACGGAAGTATGTGCCTTCGTTTCGTCACCCTACTTCGGGAGAATTTGTCATCTTTAGGATGATTAATCCGGCAATGCTCCATTTCGTTCACCTCCAATGCAAGACAACTGCTTCATGAGTCAGAACACATAATGGCCTTATTTTTTGGTGTGCCAGGTTCCCACTCGTAGCTCCTTTGGCTTACAGGTCGTTATGCCAGCCAAATCTACCGAGGTTTCCATCAAACGAGAATCATTAGAAGAACGCCTCTCTTAATACTCGAACTCTAACATATTTGTTACAGCTAAAGTCGTTGCTTAGGTGATTTTATATATGAGAAACGCAAGTCTTTTAACGCATGGGCCCTAGGCTTGTCTCTATTATCAAAAAAAGGATATGCTTATGCAGGCCTTTCATAGCAAAACCTAGGTTTGCCCCGGTTTTCTCCATATAAGGATTTTTTAAGGCCGTCGGCATGGGATTTAAGCCCGACAAATGCCTTGGACTTGGTCTAGAAGCCGGGTGCAAGCGGGGATCTGTAATCGCCTTCGTCGATCCACGCTTGCACCGCGAGTACGATTATTTATTTATAATAGCCATATCTACGTTCGGCAAATACCTCTGCCATCCACTTTGTACGCAAGAACATCTTCTCTGATTGGCCAGGCCAGGGCTCTGTGGGCGGATTTGCCAGGAACTCGTTCATAGCCAGGCCTCCGCCAGGAGCAGCGATGTCGAGCCATTCCTCAAACTCTGCCTTCACCGACTCTTCGGTGATCTCGTCCTCATTTATAAAACGGCCTTCGGGAGAAGCACAAAGGATGATGCCGTTGTTATAGTTCGATTTTATTGCACCGATATCGTTTGATGATTGGACGGCGTCCCAAAACGACACACCCATGTCGATCAAGTCGCCTACGAAAGGCTCAAAACGACCGCAGTTGTGCATGCCCACAGGAATTCCTGCTTCGAGCCAAGTAGCATAATAGCGACGCCAAGCCGGGGCAAAGAGCTCTCGGAACAACTCTGTTGAAATGAAGGGGTTGTATTCGTGTGCAATATCGTCACAAAGGTAGCCAATATCTGGCGAATAGTACTGGATTGCCAGCTTGGTCATCTCGCAAGACCAGTCAGTCAGGTACTCCATCAAGGCCTTGACTTCCTCTGGCTCCTCGTAACAGGCAACCAGGCCTTCGTCAAAGCCCATGAAGGACATTAATGATTGGAAGAAACCGACACTTGGGCCTGTCATGATGCCCATCGGGTTGTCGGGATCCAGACCGTCCCGGTGCTCCTTTGCCATTTGGCCCCAGTCGACGCCGGTGACAAAATCGGGCACCTTGATGACATCGCGCCATTTTGTGATATCGTCAAGAATGAAGGCTCCAGGCTTCGGCAGCGAGGCGTTGGTAGGGTTGTCGCCTTTGTACCATTCAACTCCGAAATAGTCAAAGCCGACCCTGTCAGGCCCGACACTCTCGTTATAGATAGCCGGGTAGCGGTACATCCACATCATGCTGTAGAGCGGAATGCCATCAGTCTCCTCATTTCGAACAGCTCGCATGAAATTCTCTTTATTAGTCGTCATAACTATGGTTCTCCTTCCAGTTTGTATCGATCGCAATATATAAAACAGGTGCATACAGACCATGTTGAGCATTTTAGCAGTGATCAAACCATCTCGTTGCTAGACAAATCACCAAGCTGACCATGGAAATTCCTAACTGAAATGTCTCATACTATTTCGCTATAAGCCTTTCACGTTATAATTATCACGACGATCCAAAAAAGCAAAACGGAGGATAAAGTGAGGAAGACTACGAGGATTATTCATAAAACAGCCCAGATTTCGCTATTAGTTTGCATACTGCTGACTAGCCCGCTTACGGCTTGCTCGACAAACGACCAAGCAACAAGCGGTTCGGGAGAAGAGCAAACCGGTGCCCAGCCGGCAGTCTTGGACTTCGGGGGCGATGTAGGCTCGCGTGGGAGCATACACGACGACCCCGACCAAGCCATCTACGTATCGCCTGACGGAAACGACCTGACTGCTAACGGGTCTAAAGACTCGCCTTTTAAAAGTATTAACACCGCTTTGGCAATTGCCCAAAGCGGGGACACACTGGTTTTGCGTGGAGGCGTCTACCACGAGGGTGTAAACGTGCGTATACGTATAGCAGATATAACAATAAAGTCCGCCAAAGACGAATGGGCAATCATCGATCTAACGTCTTATGACGAAGGCGCTGAGGAGGACTCAGGCGTCTATTTCGACGTTGACTCCTCTGGCGGTTTGTTGCAGAGCGTCGAAGTGATAGGCGGTTTCTATGCTGTTTGCCTTGAGACAAAATGGGATTGGGGCGACCCGACAGACCGAACAGGAGCGTCTGAGATCGTTATCGAGGACTGTGTCCTGCACGATTCGCGCTACGATGTCATAAAGGTCAAACCAGAGTGCGACAATGTCATCATCCGCTATAACGAGATCTACCATTCAGGCATGGCTTTCAAGGCCTGGGGGCCAGACGAGAACACCAATGCCGAAGGGATAGACAATGTTAACGGTGACAACATGATTGTACAGAATAACTATATCCATGATATTTGCACAAATGCTATATATGCCAAAGGCGGAGCAACAGGCGCCTTAATCGAGAACAATCGAATCGAAAGGTCCTCAGGAGCTGGCATTCTGGTTGGTTTTGACACAAGCCCCGAGTACTTCGACTTGGGTGTAAACCCCATGAATTATGAGAACATCAATACGGTTGTGTGTAACAACCTGGTCATAGACACTACGTTGTCAGGAATAGGGCTTTATGCGTCCAAAGATGCCCAAGTCTATAACAATACCTTGGTCGACGTTGCTAATGGAAGCTACCATAGTGCGATTTATTTCGGTATCACCTACCAAGACTGGGAGCCATATGCCCAACGGCCAGCCAATATAAACCCGAGTATTCACCACAATATAGTCTACCAGCCGTCAACCAACTCCCGCCCCATGGTGGAGATCCGCTATGCTGACGAACTGGGCGGCTTATCAGCTTTGGACGGTTACCCAGACATGAATAGCAATTGTTATTATCAAGTCGGCTCAAGCATAGTTTTCAATGACAGACGCCCTGACTCGTTGCTGGAAGACGCGGGCTTTGAGTCATGGCAAAAACATATCAACGGTGACTATGACTCGTTCGAGATCGACCCGAGACTAGATGACGATTATCTGTCAACAAGCCCCCAGTGCCTAGAAATGGGTATCCAAGCAACTCTAAACCTGTCGTCACATGGGAGGTAGGTATGGCAAACCTAGATACTAAGGCTTTCGATAACTTGAAAGAGATATATTTTGCAGGAGGTTGTTTTTGGGGAGTAGAACGGTACTTCTCTCTCATCCCAGGGGTTATTGATGCTACTAGCGGCTATGCCAATGGCAGCACTGAAAACCCTAGCTACGAGGAGGTTTGCTACCTTGACACCGGGCATGCTGAGACCGTACGGGTCTTATATGACCCAAGTATTGTCAGCCTGCAAAGGCTGACAGAGCAGTTCTTTAAGATTATCGACCCTTTAAGCCTGAACAAGCAAGGCAATGACGAGGGCAAGCAATACCGAAGCGGTGTCTACTACACTGACCAAGCCGACAGGTTGGTTGTTCAAGAGGTCTTTGAAGCAGTACAGCAAAACTACGCTCAAGCAATAGTGACTGAGCTTTTACCGCTGGTAAACTACTATCTTGCTGAAGACTACCATCAAGACTACCTAGAAAAGAACCCCCATGGCTACTGTCATATCGATTTCAGCTCTTTGGATGACTTGTTGGTCGACAAGGCTGGCATTGTCAAGGTCGATGCAGCTGCCTACGCAAGGCCTTCGGACCAAGAAATAAAGAGGATGCTAAGCCCCGAGCAGTACGAGGTAACTCAAAACGCTGCTACGGAGAGGGCTTTTTTTAACGAGTATTTTGATAATTTCGAGCCTGGCTTATATGTTGACATTGTCACTGGCGAGCCTTTGTTCTCATCGGCAGACAAATTCGACTCAGCTTGTGGCTGGCCAAGCTTCACCAAACAAATAGACCCCGACGTCACTGTCCAATTCAGCGACCATAGCCATGGCATGGTCCGAACAGAAGTCCGTAGCCGCGTCGGCAACTCGCATCTAGGGCATGTCTTTAACGACGGCCCGCCAGACAAAGGCGGGCTCCGTTATTGCATTAACAGCCTTGCCTTAAAATTCATACCCTTAAGTGAAATGGCTGAAGCTGGCTACGCTGAGTTCATACCGTATGTAAGCGCTTCTGTCACCTAAGGCAACACAAGGCTTTCGCAATTGTTAAAAGCACGAAGCATCGTTTGCTAAAATGCCTAAAGCAATTGCGAAAGCCACATTTTATATAGGGATCAATACAGCTTGAACCAAAGCCCGTCTGACATATCGGCCAGTCTGCATTCGTATGCCATGGTCGGGGCATCGTCGTCTACTCGAATTTGAAAAACCTCGTAGCCAGTGATTGTCTCTCCGACAGTTATTTCTGTACGGGATAGTTGTGGATAACCGTTGTCGGCATCATAGTACATTGTTGCGATCAGGGCTGGATAAGGCTCAAATGTGCCAGTAAAAGCACGGCAAGAAGACCGGTCTCTGATATCGCCTTCACTATAGTCAACCAGAGTATAAGTGATGGTTAGGACAATGTACTCCTGGCTTTCGTCGTCTGGTGCTTGAGCGACCCAGTAAGACTTGTTTCCCATCATGGTGTCGTTGATGAATGACAGTGCATCGTCTCCGCGGACAACCGCGTCGACACTCATCGAAACCGTATGCTTAGCTCCGGAGTTGTTCGTGAACTCGGCTGTTACGGTCTTGCCAATAGGAACAAGGTTCTTATTGCCTTGTGGGTCATAAACGTTCATATCGCTTTCGTTGGTGTTGTTCTCACCAGGCTGCTGTTCTTCGCTGTTCTGCGAAGCAGTCTGGTTGCTAGAGTCGTCATTATCCTTGTTTGAGCAAGCAGCAACCGAGCTTGCCATTACCAAAGCCAATAGGAAAATCAGAATTTTTCTCATGCGTATTCCTCCATACGTCGAACAAATGAGCAAAATGCTATAGCATTATATACACTCGATGATACCATAAACGTACCAATATGCCTTAATGTGAATACAGCTTGTCTTTGCAACATGAAAACATAATGTAACTGTGCAGTTTAGGAAATTTCATATTCGTGAATAAGCTGGGCGTTGGTTGATTACAACCCTAGTCTGGAATGAGATAGAAGTTCGTATTGTTTAATACCTATGGTCGTGTCGTATCGGTTGTGCAGTTAAATCATGATCAGCTTTTCGCCTTATAGGAGCAGTTTCTAGCTGTATTTAAAGAGCCTAGATACACTTTGCTTCAATAGCCATGAATCTCACCGAATGCTTATTCGATGAATGGGTTTTCAGCATTTGGCTACTCTCTGGGTTGTTTTTCGTACTTACATATTGAGGCAGTTGATTATTGAGTTTGAAATGGATCATAGTATAGGGTGCATGAAGCAAATACTTATCGAACGACTTTGGCATAAAGGCAAAGGGCATCACGATGTACCCGTTAAATAGATCATTGGGAATCGCAGCCTTAATGAATCATACCCAAACTGCTGGAAGCATGGTTATTAAATTTGAACTTAGATAATTACCTAGCTCGAGTTAGCCCCCTCTTCCTCCACCCAACTAATACACCACAAGCGCCAACCCAACAAACTGTCAATTTGAAACCATTGTAAGCCGAGCCAATCTGTATGCTCTTATTCTTTAGACCACTTACTCTAGGATCGATATCTATTTGCTCAAATACAGCTTTCCCATAATCTGTCGTCTTCAAATTGTCATAGATCACTTGAACGTTGGACAAGCTATCCAGCCCGAGCGAAAGCATTTTAAGGATAACGAATGCTAGATTTCCAGTTTTGGATCAAATTAAACGCTACCACCATAGCTATAAGAGTATCCACCATATTCTTAATGTCAGTAAACCAGAAGATAAGAGAAGGAGAGCGATCATGCTTGAGCTGATTGCCCCAAAAGCATTCTCAAGAAATAGAAAATATGCTAACATTTCAAATGTTGGGACTGGCCCAGTGCAGTCCATCCACTGAGCGGCTGGGTTTGATTTCTCGAAAGAGGAAGACGGGTACCACCAAAGGCGGAGAAAAGTCTTCGCCATTCTCTTTTGTTGGGTAGCCAATGTCTGCGTTGAGTATCTTCATAGACGAGTCTGGTGAATTCGGAACAAACTCTGAATACTATCTTTTAACCCTTGTTTTCCATGATCAACGTCAATCAGTAACTTCCCAGGTGAAGCGCCTGGATTCGCTTCTCGAGATGGCTGGACTGCCGAATGAAAAGCCGATTCATACGGCTCCGCTCATACGAAAAGAAGAGAGCTATTTTCATTTAGACCTATCTGCTCGACGCCAGCTATTCGATAAGCTTTTTACATTCACTCGAACTGTGGGAATCAAATACAAGACCTTTGTGTACCGAAAAAGAGAATTCTCTGAGAATTACTTGTTGGTGAATAGAATTGCACGGGATCTCGCCTCGTTTCTGCGCGATAACTTAGTTTACTTTCAAGCATTCGATAACATCATCACGTACTACGATGGAGGGCAGTCAGAAATCACTCAAATAATCGGAGTCGTTTTTAGTGCCAGCCTCTTTGAGGTTGATTATCGCAAAGTAAAACCTATTGACTATCGTTTGTTTCAGGCAGCTGATCTCCTTTGTTATATGGAATTGCTGACGATAAAAGACGAAGATAAAAAACTGACTAAGTCAAAGACTCTCTTTTTCGAAAGCAGACGTCGCTTGATAAGGACTTACTTGAAAGCAGCTTGGAAGCTACGGTTCAAGTAATCAAGAATGAGGCGGCGCAAACGCTTTTAGCTGAACTTTTTGAGGCTGTCATATAGTAACAACCTCATGTGAGAGGGTAACAGTATATCCAATCATCGGAAGATACTAAAAAAAGACAGCCGATGAGCTTAGATCGGATTGTTACGAATACGTCCAAGATTGGTCATGCAGAGAGACTCACTAAGTTACTAGATGAGCAAATGGAGATTAAAGAGATGTCCCCCGCCTTGCCTAATTTGCTTATTGTCGAAATACACGTCTACCAAAAGGAGCGCCTTGAATGGCATTACCATCAGATGATTGACATTTACTATATCTTTGTCAGCAGGAAAGAGTCCACAAAACGAATGGTATCTCAGGCAAAGCAGGTAGCATAATAAAAAGAAGAAACGTGGTCTTTACCAGCGCTTCTCCTTTAAAATAGTAGCAACTTCATCAAAAAGCCACTACAACAACATTTTGTGGTTGCGGGGGTAGGATTTGAACCTACGACCTCCGGGTTATGAGCCCGACGAGCTACCAGACTGCTCTACCCCGCGATATGCGAGACAATAGGTTACTATTTTTATCCACAAGGCGCAAGCTGTGTGATATAAAAAAGTCAATTTGTTTCCAATTGATCTAATAGCCGAGAAGATTGACAGCGTTGTATCGGAACAGCAACTAAACAGCATGCTATAGGAATATAGGAATAAGACATGCTAACAGGAGATGCTAGTGCCTTCGATTTCGAACCGCCCAGTTTATTCTTTTGACAAACGAGGATATAGCATAAAAGACCATGAATATTTCCAAACGGCCTAGAATCATCCCGATCATCTCAATTATCAGAGTCGGTGCATTTGTCGAAGTACTCGTCAAGCCATTCGATATACCAATTGTCCCGACAGCCGAGGTGAACTCGAACATAGCCTCAAACAGTGTGTAGTCTGCTGTAACCGTGATTAACAGAGTCCCAATTATAAGCAAGCCGACATAACAAGCTACGAACGCAAAAGTCGAGGCAATCAACGCCCGGTCGATAGGGACCTTCTCCCTAACTGTGTTAAAAGTCGGTGCCTCAGTCCTTATCGCGGAGGTGCTTTGTCTAATCACACTGTCACGGGTGATGCGCAGGATAAAATACGTGCGGATCAGCTTGATACCGCCAGAAGTCGAGCCTGAGCTGCCACCCATGATCATTAAAAGCATAATCAGACCAACCGCAAAAGGAGGCCATTCGTAATATGAGGCAGTGCTAAAACCGGTTGTCGAATAAATTGAGACAACCCCAAAAACTGCTTGGCGGATGCTTTCGAACAGACTGCTTGATGTTCCAAAGAACAAAGAGAGGGCAACCAATGGGATAAAAACACCTAACATGCCAAGCATGAACTTCATCTCGGTACTACGTACTACCTTTTTTAATTTTCCCTCTGTCAAAACCATCAATGTAGCGACATTTGATGCACCAATAAACATGAGGATAACCAGAACTATTTCAATTGTTAAGTTGTCATACTGTGCAACATTACCGGTATGGGGCGACATTCCTCCTGTCGATACAGCCGACATGGTGTAGCAAAGAGCATTTAAAAGCTCCATACCCGATAGCCATAGCAATAAAGAGCCAACTAACACTAATGTGATATAAATCAAAAAGATCATTCGAGCAAATTTCGCTAAGCTGGGCAAAACGCTCTCTGAATGACCCTCTGCACTATAAAGGCTCATAGTCTGTCGGTTCCTGACAAACGCCGAGAATACCAAGATGAACCCGACCCCCCCGATGAACTGCAGGTAGCTGCGTAAGAATGCAAAGACATGAGGCAATGTGCTTGGGTTACAAAGCGTAAAGCCTGTTGACGACCAGGCACTGACCGACTCGAACAAGGCTTGTACAGGAGTCAGCTGGCCGGTGAACAAAAAAGACACCATGCCCAATAGAAATCCGTATAGCCAAACGAAAAGCACAGGAAGGCTGCCACGCTGCACAATAGATTGATACTCATAAGTGCGTTCTTGGTTTTGGTGAGTCAAGTAACATACAAGGTAGCCGAGAACTACCGAAGACACAGCAGGCAACAAAAATGCTGGGGCATACATTATCTCGTCTGGGAAAAAGACAATGACAAGCAATGGCACAAAGAAAAGCAAACCAACGAAAATCATCAGTTTTCCATACGCACTGCCGTCAGACAGATGCTGCCTTATGTGACTCATTATCATCCCTTTGGCGAAAAAGCCTCTAGCCAGGTATTCTGCCTGTCAGGTCACGGATAGTAGCCGGATCTATCTTGTCATCTGATATCAAAAGCAAGACATCGTCTGCCTGCACCCGAATACTGTCACGGGCAGGCAGGCTGACATCATTACGAATGACGCATCCAATGACGACATCCTCTGGCAGCCATAGCTCAAGCAGGGTCTTATCCACAATAGGAGAAAAGCGAGGAATATGGATTTGCGTTACCTTAATTTGCTGCTGGCCGACATTGATCACCGAGGTCATTTCGTCCTGTGTCGTATATAGCTCAAGGATCGAGGCAATCATAGAGACTGCGCTAATTACGACATCAATGCCCATCTGGCGGAAAAAATCGGTTTTTTTCGGGTCGGAAATCAGAGATATGGTGCGACGGACATTGAACTTCTTTTTGCATAGCTCCAAGATGACCAGGTTGTCGTCGTCCCTGTCAGTCAAAGCGATAGCGATGTCAGTGTCATATATATTGGCTTCGTCGAGAATGTCAGGATGCGACCCGTCGCCATGGAATACCTCTAGCCTGTCGATCTCGGCCAGCCTCTGACATACTTCGAGGTCGTTATTGATTGCAGTTACCAGGTACCCTTTTTTTATTAGTGAGTTTGCGAGAAAAACCGTCTCATCAAATCCACCGATTAGAAAGACCTTGGTTTTCATTTTGGGCTACCCTCAAGCTTTCTGTGTGTTAAGCAACCTGTCGATCTGCTGCATTGACAGTACAGCAGGGGCAATTGTGTCAATATTGAACTCTTGGTACACACAATCGCGGTCAGTATCATAGAGCCTAGCAATAACGTGGTTGATTCCATACAGGTTCTTGGCAATCTGCGCCACCAAGATGTTAGTGTTGTCGTAATTGGTGACGGTGATGACAGCTGTTGCTCGTTCGATCTCAGCTTCAGCTAGGACATCAAGATCCATAGCATCACCTGCCAGGGTGAGTCCAGAGTAGGAGGAGGAGAGTTTACGAAATGATTCTTTGTCGATATCAACAACCAAAACGTCGATACCCTCGTCAGATAAACTATTAGCGATGTTCGCGCCCAACCTTCCGCAGCCGATTACTACAATGTAATCTTCTTTCTTGGTCGACCAGAACGGGCTCATTATCCATTGCTCCTTTCGCAAAAAACCAGGCACGATCTGCCTGGGGTTGCCGATATCATATCAGTCTCTAATGACAAATGGTATACAAATAATACTTGCTAAAACTGCAAATGCTTTTACGGGCAAATAAGACATTATTGCAGTGAAAATTATCATTCATTTGTGCAAACATGATAGTGGGCATGCGCAGGTAGATTGGAAATAGCCAGGTAATCTGTGTTGTTCTTGTGCTGTATGTAAAAGAGAGCCTATTCGTGAAATGAATGACCATTCATACGAGAGGAGAGCAACAAGATGCGGCGAAGTATGGCCTTCGTTGGGAGAAGGCTGCTAGGTGTGCCGGGTTTTACGGTCGGGGCTGTTTTTCTCCTTTGTCATTTAAACGGCTAGATGGAGGGTACCGTTTGAGCTGCACGCCGATTGGAGGGCCATTCAAATGCGAAGAGGCTCCATACTTGCTCAAGCACCGGGTGCAGCTTGCACTCGAACTCCTACTTAATACTAGCATTCAATAAATCTTTACCCAACACGTTATTTAAAGCTAAGTGCTAGAGATTGACGATTGGGTACGATTTTTTCTCCGCTTCAAAAAAGCTGTTTTGCTAAAGCCCAGGTCAGAAATTTGCTTACTCTGAGTAACATAAATTTTTGCCCGAATTTGCTCGTCAGAATTGCGCCCAACCGTCAATCAGCAGCACTTAGGAGATAAAAGTCTTAAAAACAGAATTCAACCTATGTAAATAATCGCTACAACAGCATCAACTTGAAACCAATCAGGCATTGCCTGCTTTAGAAACAGATTAAGCATGAAGGCAAGTCAAGATGAGTCCAACAGGTTCTTCGACAGAGTAACACTCTATAAAACCGCTACCATTCCTGGTGTTAAAACACACCCTAAAAGCAAGATTCTGGCTTGCGTCTTTTAGTAAATTTAGCGTAAGATGCTAGTGTCCTTTAAGTTGGTACTGTGAGACCGACAAGGTGCATATAAAAACGCGTAACTGCCAGCAGCAGGCGCGCAAACAAACAAGATGTGCCCTTGTCGAGACGCGACAGGGGTTTTTATTATTCTCAGCAATAAATCACCAAAGGTGTGCCTTGGAGCTAAGACCGCTTTCGCGACTGGGTTTGTGCCTTGCTTGATAGTGCACATAGCTATTCTAGTATCGATGCCAGTGCAAGATAATGAGTATCACAGACCGTCGCATCGGCCAGCTTTTAAAATGTGACCTTTTTTGATTGGAGTGTAATGAGTGAAAGATCAGCAAAGATCATTATGGACGAGCAGGAAATCGACCGGGCCTTGATGCGAATCGCCCATGAAATCATCGAAGCCAACAAAGGGGCAGACCAACTCGCAATAATCGGCATCGTTACGAGGGGAGATATCCTAGCCAGGCGCATCGCCCGCTTGATCGAGCAGATCGAAGGTCTTGAGATACCGGTCGGCTTATTGGACATCAGCCTGTATCGTGACGATGTCAGCACACGTATCACGCCTATGCTCTACTCCACAAATATCCCCTTCAATGTAGATGACAAACGCATCGTGCTGGTTGATGACGTTTTATTTACCGGAAGAACGATACGGGCAGCCCTTGATGCGATCATGGATTTTGGCAGGCCGGCGGCTATCCAGCTCGCTGTATTAGTCGATCGGGGGCACCGCGAGTTGCCGATTCGGGCTGACTACGTTGGGAAGAACGTCCCCTCATCGCGGGACGAGCAGATCAATTTAAGCCTGGCAGAGATAGACGGGGTCAGTTTTGTCGAAATCAGCACAGTTAGGTTCAACAGGCGTATGACACTGAACCAGCAGGATGAGAACGAGCCAGACGAATGATCAACGACACTCAATTGATATATAGTTAGCTGCAAATAACAAAGAAACGAGGAGGAGTTTTAATGGGTGTATTGGGTACAAAGCATCTTTTAAACATAGAGGATTTAAGCGCTGACGAGATATATATTGTACTAGACACTGCCCGCAGCTTCGAAGAAATAAACACCCGCACGATAAAAAAGCTCCCTACACTGCGGGGACGCACAATCATCAATCTTTTTTTAGAGAGCTCGACTAGAACAAGGATCTCGTTCGAGATAGCTGCAAAACGGCTTTCGGCAGACAGCATCAATTTCTCAGCCGATGCCTCTGCTACCCAAAAAGGGGAGTCATTGGTCGACACCGTTGAGACACTCGATGCCATGGGTCTGGACATGATCGTCATTCGGCACTCATATGCCGGCTCTCCCCATATGCTTACACAGCATACCGATGCAGCAATTATCAACGGGGGAGACGGAAAACACCAGCACCCTACCCAAGCCTTGCTCGACATGTACACAATGCGGGAGCACTTTGGCTATATCAAGGGCTTGAATGTGGCGATTGTCGGGGATATCAGCCATTCCCGTGTTTTCGGGTCATTGGCACCAGGCTTGAGCCTATTGGGAGCAAACGTGACAGCTATAGGGCCGAAGACCTTGATGCCTGCTTATCCTGAGGCCTTAGGTGCCAAGGCACTGTATTCCCTTGACGATGAGCTTGAGAATTATGATGTCGTCTACATGCTGCGCATCCAACAAGAGCGTCTGGAACGGTCGCCTTTCCCGTCGCTCCGCGAATACTCCAGCCAATATGGGATTAACCTAGAGCGTCTGGCAAGGATGAAAGACGAGGCAATCATCATGCACCCAGGGCCGGTAAACCGTGGAGTCGAGCTCAACAGCGAGACGATCGATATCGCCAACAACCTGTTGCTTGACCAGGTCCATGCCGGGGTGGCTGTGCGCATGGCCTTGATGTACTTGCTCTTAGGAGGTGATCAAGATGGAATTGCTGCTTAGAGGCGGCCTTTGTGTCGATGCTAGGGCTGGTCTACCAGAGCCGGTGCCTCTCGATGTCGTAATCGAGGACGGATACATCAAGGGGCTTCGTGCCCCTGGGCTGGCTGAGGACAACGGAGCCAAGACCATCGACCTGCATGGCAAGTTCATAGTCCCAGGACTGATGGACATGCATGTGCATTTGCGCGATCCCGGCCAAGAGTACAAAGAAGACATCGTCTCTGGGACACGGGCTGCGGCAATGGGGGGTTTTACAGCTGTTCTGGCCATGCCCAACACACAGCCGGTGATCGACAATGGCGCCCAGGTCCGCTATGTCTTAGAAAAGGCGAAGGACCATGCTTGGGCCCGTGTATATACTACAGGATCGATAACATTAGGCCAGAAAGGCGAGGCCCTGGCAGAGATGGCAGACATGGCCCGGGCTGGAGCGGTAGCGTTTACCGATGACGGGAGGGGAGTCCAAGACAGCGGCTTGATGCGCCTAGCGATGGATTATTTAGCAGGTCTGGAGAAACCCTTGCTTTCGCACTGCCAAGTCGAGGACCTGGTAGGCAGCGGCCAAGTAAACGAGGGGGTCATGTCGACAAGGCTGGGACTGACAGGATGGCCTGCGGCCGGCGAGGAGGTACAGATCGCCCGCGACATAGCACTTGCGGAGCTGACCGGTGCCTCTTTGCATATCCAGCATCTGTCTACCAAGAAAGGGCTTGAGCTGGTCCGGGAGGCAAAGCTTAAAGGCTTGCCAGTCACATGCGAGGCGAGCCCGCACCATTTGTTTTTAGACGAGTCGGCCTTAGACGAGCACTATGACACTAACTTGAAAATGAACCCTCCCTTACGCACCGCCCTCGATGCTTCAGCGCTACGGGCAGGGCTTATAGAGGGAGTGGTCGACTGCATAGCAACAGACCACGCCCCACATGCCAGCCACGAGAAGATGTTGGAATTTGAAATAGCCCCCTTCGGTGTGACAGGCTTGGAAACAGCTTTAGGGCTTGTCTTGACCGAGTTGGTGAATACCGGTGAAATGACGTTGGCTACATTGGTCGAGCGAATGTCACACAAGCCTCGAGAGATCCTAAACATTGCCGATGTAAGCCTTTCAGCAGGGAGTTTTGCCGACCTAACGGTAATCGATCTTGATAAAAAATGGATTGTGAGTGCCGATAGCTTTACTTCAAAATCGAATAACAACGCCTTCATCGGTTTTGAGCTACAAGGCAAGGCCAGCGATGTCTTTATCGCTGGAGCCCAGACGCTAGAGAACGGAGTCCTTCATGAAAAATGAGGGAATGCGGGCGAGAATGATAAACCTGCTGGGCAAGCAGCCGGAGCCGCCAGAGGCGCCCGAGGCGCTGCAGGCAGCCGAGGCGCCAGAAGCAGCCGAGCCGCCACAGGCAGCCGAGCCGCCCGAGCATCTCGAGCCGCCACAGGCGCCGGAAGCCACCATCGCCCAAACCAGCCCAACCTCAGCCGCTGCCGATACACCGGCAGCCCCTGCATCCAGCAAAGCGCCCGCCGCAGTAAAGCCTGCCAAGGCGCCGATGGCGGTGCTGATGCTCGAGGACGGGTCTTGCTTCGTCGGAACGAGCTCGGGGGTCCCCGGCGAGGAGATAGGCGAGATCAGCTTCAACACTGCCATGATCGGATATCCTGAAGTAATCTCCGACCCGGCCAATGCCGGCCAGATCGTCATGCTCACTTATCCCCAAGTTGGCAATTACGGAATAGCCAGAGCCGACTTGGAAAGCGACAGCCTCTGGCTAAAAGCCCTGGTCACTCGGGAGATATGCCCTACTCCCTCTAATTATCGCTGCGATATCAGCCTGCCTGACTTCCTGGCCGAGCAAGGCATCGTCGGAATCACTGGCATTGACACCCGTTCCCTGACGCACGTCTTGCGGGAGAAGGGCGCAATGCAGGCGATAGTCTCGACAGTCGATTTGAACCCTGACTCGCTGCTGCAAAAAATCCACAATGCCCCGCGCTCCGAGGATGACAATCTAGTGGCTAAGCTAAGCTGTGACAAGCCCTACCTCTTCGAAATGAACGACCAGCACGCCTCCTGGTTCGACCCTGTCACAGAAGCCTGCATGAAGGTCATCGCCGTCGACTTGGGAGTCACCTGCTCGTCGCTAAACGACCTCGTCCGCCTGGGCTGTGCCGTCATCGTCGTCCCTTGGGACACCAGCACAGCAGATATCCTCGGCTACCAGCCCGACGGGGTGGTTTTCTCCACAGGCCCTGGAAACCCCAGTGCTTTGGGCGCGACCATCGAGGCTGCCGCCGACTTGATGGGCCGCCTGCCCATATTGGGGATCGGCCTAGGGCACCAGGTGCTGGCGCTGGCTGCCGGCGGGGAGGTCGAGAAGATGAAAAACGGGCATCGCGGGCCCAACTACCCGGTCAGCAGCCTGGCCAGCGAGAAAGTAGCCATCAGCTCGCAAAACCATGGATACACGGTGCGTTTTTCGTCTATGGGGATAAGACCGCCGCAAACCGCCGACGAGGGCGAGGCAGACGTGCTCGTAAACCAAAAGTATGGCCGTGTGCAGCTAAGCGAGACAAACCTCAACGACCAGACAGTGGAGGGGCTTCGCTATTTGGACGTCATGGCAGTTGGTGTGGAATACCAGCCCGAGGTAGCAGGCGACAGCCAGGAGATGAATGCCTATAACAGCTTTATCCAGTTGATTTCGACATACATGGCCTTAGAGGAAGCTAGTTCGAAGTAAGAGAGGCAAGCAATGCCTAGACGCACTGACATCAATAAAATACTGCTGATCGGTAGTGGGCCGATCGTTATCGGCCAAGCCTGCGAGTTCGACTACTCAGGCACCCAAGCCTGCAAGGTCTTGTTAGAGGAAGGGTACGAGGTAGTCTTGGTAAACTCCAATCCGGCGACGATCATGACCGACCCCCAAATGGCTACGCGCACCTATATCGAGCCGCTGACGGTGAAGTCGCTCACGCAGATCATCGAGCTCGAAAAACCCGATGCCCTGCTGGCCACGATGGGCGGCCAGACCGCACTGAACCTGGCTGTCGAGCTGTCAGACGCCGGGGTTTTGGACGCCAACGGGATCGAGCTGATCGGCTGTGACTTAAAGGCCATCCGAACCGGCGAGGACCGTAAGCTGTTTGCCGAGGCGATGCGCGAGATCGGCCTGGAATGTGCCAACAGCGGCTATGCCTACTCGGTGGCCGACGCCGAGGCCCTAGCCGAGCAAATGGGCTATCCCTTGGTGCTGCGCCCCTCGTACACCCTTGGCGGGGCAGGGTCAGGGATTGCCTACAACCTGGACGACTTGCGTGAGATCGTGAGCCAGGGACTCTCCTTGTCACGGGCCGGGGAGGTCTTGGTCGAAGAAAGCGTGATCGGCTGGAAAGAGATCGAGATCGAGGCGATGCGCGACCGCAAAGGCAACGGCATCATCATCTGCTCGATCGAAAACCTCGACCCCATGGGGGTGCATACCGGGGACAGCATCACAGTCGCCCCAGCCATGACGCTGACCAAGATGGAGTACCAGCGCATCGCCAAGGCTTCTTTGGACATTATGCAACAGGTCGGGGTCAATGGGTCTGGGTCGAATATCCAGTTTGCCATCAACCCTGCCGACGGCCGCGTTTTGGTGATCGAAATGAACCCCCGGGTCTCCCGCTCCAGCGCCCTGGCCTCGAAGGCCACCGGCTTCCCGATCGCTAAAATTGCGACAAAGCTAGCAATTGGATACGCACTAGACGAGATCCAAAACGACATTACCGGGCTGACTAGCGCATGTTTCGAGCCGTCGATCGACTATGTCGTAGTCAAGTACCCCCGCTTCACCTTCGAGAAGTTCAAAGGCACTGAGACAGTGCTCGGGACCCGGATGAAGGCTGTTGGGGAGGTGATGGCGATCGGCCGTACCTTCGAAGAGGCCTTGGGCAAGGCCATCCGCTCCCTCGAGACCGGCCGTGCCGGGCTAGGGGCTGACGGAAAGGACGAGTTCGACGAGGAGCGCTTCTGGGACCTTGTGACGCTGGCCACCGAAGACCAGCTTTTCTACATAGCCGAGGCCCTAAGGCGCGGTTCCAGTGTGCAAGACATCCATGCGGCAAACAGCATCGATCCCTGGTTCTTGCATCGCATCAAGGAGATCGTGGACGTACAAGAGTCCATTAGGGGCCGCGACCTCTACGACCTCAGCTCCTCAGAAATGCACCAGGCCAAGCGGTTCGGACTGTCCGACATCCAAATCGCCCATCTGACCGGCAGCAGCGAGCCCGAAGTCCGAAGATGCCGGACGATGCTCGGTGTTCTCCCGATATTTAAAATAGTCGACACCTGTGCCGGCGAGTTCGCCAGCCGCTCCGGCTATTTCTACAAGACCTACGACCGCGGGGCAAGCGAGGTGCACCCCGGCCGGCGGGCGCGAGCCGTCATTTTGGGCGCCGGCCCGAACCGCATCGGCCAGGGCATCGAGTTCGACTACTGCTGTGTGCATGCTGCCTATGCCTTGTCCGACATCGGGTACGAGACGGTGATGATCAACTGCAACCCCGAAACGGTCTCGACTGACTACGATACGTCTGACCGGCTCTATTTCGAGCCGCTGACCTTTGAGGACGTGATGGATGTTTTAGAGGTGGAGAAGCCCGAGGGTGTCTTGGTGACCCTGGGCGGGCAGACCCCCTTGAAGCTCGCACTGCCTTTGCTGGCAGCAGGCGTGCCGATTATGGGCACCCAGCCAGAGGCGATCGACTTGGCCGAGGACCGGGAGCGTTTTGCCGCTCTGATGGACTCGATGCAGGTAAGCTACCCGCCTTCAGGGACTGCTGCCAGCCATGAAGAGGCCCTCGATGTGGCACAGCGCCTGGGCTTTCCGCTGCTCGTCCGGCCCAGCTATGTGCTAGGCGGCCGAGGCATGGTCATAGCCTACAACCAAGAGTACCTGGAAAACTACATCTACGAGGCTGCCCGGGTCACTCCTGACCATCCGGTCTACCTCGACCACTTCTTGGAGAGTGCCATCGAGGTCGACGTCGACGCCATCTCTGACGGCGAGCGGGTATACATCGGCGGCATCCTGGAGCATATCGAAGAAGCCGGTATCCATTCAGGGGACTCCAGCTGCTGCCTGCCTCCCTTCTCCTTGTCGGAGGCCATTATCTCCGACATCTCCGATATAACCCGCCGCCTGACTCTGGCTGTCGGGGTCAGGGGACTGGTCAACATCCAGTTTGCTGTCAAGGACACCCAGGTCTATGTGCTGGAAGTCAACCCTCGAGCGTCGCGTACGGTGCCGTTTACCTCGAAGGCCAGCGGGGTCCCGCTGGCCAAATGCGCTGCACGGGTCATGGCTGGGCAAACGCTTGACCAGCTGGGCCTGCCGATCGACACTCGCATCCCCAAGAACTACAACGTCAAAGAGGCCGTCATGCCTTTCGGGCGTTTTCCGGGGACCGACATCATCTTAGGCCCTGAGATGAAATCGACCGGGGAGGTAATGGGCATTGGCTCGAACTACCCGACGGCCTATGCGAAGGCGGCCTTGTCCATCGACTATTCGCTGCCTATGGAAGGCGTGGTCTTTGTCACGGTCAACGACGGGGACAAGCGCGCCATTATCTCTGTCGTGAACAACCTGGTCCATCTGGGCTTTTCGATCATCTCGACAGAAGGGACGGCAAAAACCCTCAAAGCTGCGGGCCTGCCGGTGACCCCGGTGAAGAAGATCCAAGAAGAACATCCCAATATCGCTGACGAGATCGCTGCCGGACAGGTCCAAATGATGATCAACATCCCCTATGGCCAAGAGACCCGGGGAGATGCTTTTCGGCTGCGCACCTTTGCCGTCCGGCATGGCCTTTGCTACGCTACTACCCTAGCTGGAGCAAATGCTATGGTATGTGCTATGGAGGTTGCCCAACGCGATGCCTTAGGTTCTCAAGAGCTGATGCCCATCGCCCTCCAAGACATCAACCAATGGGACGGCCTGGACAGGCTGAACAAGAGAAACGAGAGGATCGACTATGGGCAACAGGCATTGGAACTGTAGCCTTATCAAGCCGACCGATAGGAAGACGACTATATGATCACAGCTGACGCAACCATAATCACCAACACCAACCTCACAGGCGATCTTTGGCAGGCTGTCTTGAAGGTTGCCGAAATACCAGAAATGGTCGTGCCCGGACAATATGTGCACCTGCAGCTGAAGCAAAGGCCGGAGCATATGCTGCGCCGCCCCTTCTCCGTACACAAAGTGCTGGTCACAGACGATGAGCCTGACCAGCTGGTAATCACCTACCAGACCGTGGGCCAGCTGACCGGGCATCTGGCCGGGCTGAAGCCAGGCGAGACGGTGAACCTGCTTGGGCCCTTGGGCCAGGGCTGGCGTCTGCCGGTGCGTATCAAACGGGCGCTTTTTGTCGGCGGGGGAGTCGGCTGGGCCGCGCTGGCCATGGCCGCCGGCAGCCTGTCGGCCTTTAGTGTGGAGACACACTTGCTGGTCGGTGCCAGGAACGCCGACTACCTAGAGGCCTTGTCTATAGGGATAAACGACCGGTCTTATCCCCTTAACCTGTACGGCTCGGAAAGCGAGGTCGGCTCGTCGTTCATCCACCTGGCCACAGACGACGGGTCAACAGGCCATCACGGGATGAATACCGAGCTGCTAGACGACTTGCTGGACGCCTACGAGTTCGACTATATAGCTACTTGCGGGCCTGAGCCGATGCAAAGGATCGTGGCGATGAAGGCCATCAGCCTCGGTATCAGCTGCGAGGTCAGCTTGGAGCGTCGCATGGCCTGTGGCTTGGGCTCCTGCTTAAGCTGCACAGTCGCGACACACAAGGGAAACCAAAAGGTCTGCTCGGACGGGCCGGTTTTTGATGCAGGAGAGATCATATGGTAGACCAGACGTTGGGCTTGCAGGTCGATCTGGCAGGCTTGCAGCTAAAAGTGCCCTTGACAGTAGCATCAGGGACCTTTGGCCCGGGCCAGAACTTTGCGGAACTGTGGTTAGACCAGGGCTTGGCCAAAGACCGGCAGCCTTTCTCGTATTTAGGGGCCTTGACCACAAAAGGCATCTCCAATGTGCCATGGGCAGGCAATCCAGGGGTCCGGATCGACGAGACGGCAAGCGGCATGCTGAACTCGATTGGCTTGGAGAACCCAGGAGTGGAAGCCTTTTGCCAAGAGGACCTGGTCTGGCTAGCCAGCCAAGGCGTTCCCATAATCGTCAATGTCAGCGGGCATACGCTTGACGAGTACCTCGAGGTGATTGCGCGTCTGGAGCAAGAGCCGGCAGTCAGCGCCTATGAGCTGAACATCTCGTGCCCCAATGTGGACAGCGGCGGCATGACCTTTGGCGTCGATGCCTTGGCTGCAGCCGAGCTGGTCTCAGCCTGCCGGCTGGCAACCAAGCGCCCACTGATTGTGAAACTGACCCCGAACGTTACAGACATCACAGAAATCGCCTGTGCGGCTGAAGCTGCCGGAGCCGATGCTCTGTCGCTGATCAATACTGTCGCCGGCATGAGCATCGACTTGAAGAGCCGCAAGCCGGTCTTCGACAGGGTGCTGGCCGGCCTGTCTGGCCCGGCTATCAAGCCGATTGCCCTCTGGGCGGTCTATCGGGTCTATGAGGCAGTCGACATCCCACTGATCGGCATGGGCGGTGTGCGAAATGCAAGCGACGTTATAGAGTTCATGTTGGCTGGTGCAAGCCTTGTCGCTGTCGGCAGCCATAACTTCACAGACCCTTTAGCCATACCGAGAATATATACTGAGCTAGTCGATTGGTGCGAGAAGAACGAGATAAGCGAGGTCAAAAGCCTGATTGGAGCCCTGCATGACGCCTGATACAAAAGACGGCCTGCACTCACGATGTATCGTCGCCTTGGACTTGCCTAGACAAGAGTCGTTGGAGATCGCATCGTCGCTTAAAGGCATAGCCTCTTGGGTCAAGGTGGGCCTGACGCTTTTCTTCTTGGAAGGGCCCTCCATTGTCTATAGCCTAAAAGAGATGGGCTTCAAGGTGTTTGCCGACCTGAAGCTCTTTGACATCCCGCATCAAATAGAGGGGGCGGCAAGGAGCCTGGTAACGATCGGTGTCGATATGTTCACCTTGTATGCACTAGGCGGCCTCTCGATGATGCAGGCAGCGCGGGCAGGGGCAGACGAGGCCTCCCAAAGCAGGCCAGGCCAAGCGCCAAAGATACTGGCCGTGACAGTGCTTACATCCATGGACCAAGAAGTGCTTCAGCAAACGGGGATCAGCAATGGCCTGGACGACCAGGTAAAAACGCTTGCCAGTCTGGCTGTCGAGGCAGGTATGGACGGCCTGGTGTCTTCTCCCCTTGAAATAAGAATGCTGCGTAGCCAGGTGCCCAAGGACAAACTGATCGTCACACCAGGCATCCGGCCTTTGGGATCGGAGAACAACGACCAAAGCCGTACCGCTACTCCAAAGACCGCAATCGACGAGGGCGCCGACTTTATTGTCGTTGGCCGTCCTATAACGGCTGCCCTGGATCCTGCCCAGGCATTTATTAGCCTTTTTGACTGAAAGGGGCATTTATGGACTATCCTTTGCACGAACCACTGTCAGATGACGAGATCGTAATGATTCTAGAAGAGACCAAGGCTGTTCGAAACGGTCATTTTAAATTGACCAGCGGCAAGCATTCAGATACTTATATACAATGTGCTAGGGTGCTCGAAAGACCTCGTTTAACAAAAACCTTAGCAACTGAAGTGGTTAATCGTCTACCAGACGATATTCGCCATAGCATCGATTTGGTGGTATCGCCTGCTGTAGGGGGGATTCTTTTTGGCTTCGCTATAGCAGATGTCTTGGACTGTCCGATGGTCTTTACCGAACGGGTCGACGGATCGATGACATTACGTCGGGCATTTGAAATCCCTGTCAACGCTTCAGTACTGATTGCCGAGGATGTGGTAACATCAGGAGGTTCTGTTGCCGAAGTAGCTAATGTGGTAAAAGCAAGTGGTGGCTTAGTGGTTGCTGTGGCAGCTCTTGTTGACCGTGGCGGAGAGATCAAATTTGATGAACCCTTCTACCCTTTATTGCGCAGAGAGACTCCCTCCTGGGATCCAGACGAGTGCGAGCTCTGCCGGCAAGGGGTGAAAATAGATTCACCAGGAAGCCGTGAATTGAATAAAAATTGAATAAAGTGGTATATTGTGAGCTTTTAGGACAGCTTCACTATGTAACAGAAAGTATGCGGATTTTGGGTGGAAATATCCGTTCTATTCCCAGAAACGGTTTGTTGACAGCCTTCGTGGAAAGCGAATAAAATACTCCAAATACTTGATTCTTTGTTGCATAAACCATACAATTCGAAACAGTAAATTGTCGATAAGGAGAAATTATGGCACTGCCTCAACTGACTGACGAAGAACGTAAAGTAGCGCTAGAAAAGGCCAAACTAGCACGCAGTGCGCGTGCGGCATTGCGCGCCGAGATTAAAAACGGCGATGTGACCATCGCTGATGTTTTAGCTGAGAGAGACAATCCGGTTATTGACAAGATCAAGGTACTCAGTTTGATCGAGTCGTTGCCTGGTTACGGTAAGGCAAAAGCTTCTAAGTTGTTAGAAGAGCTCGGCATCTCGGAGACACGACGTGTCAAGGGTTTAGGTGAGAGGCAGAGAGCGGCCTTACTTGAGCGCTTGGGGTGATGAGCATCATGTCCGGAAAGCTCTTTGTGGTTTCCGGGCCATCTGGTGCTGGTAAAGGTACTTTGTTGGCCCAGGTCATTCCTGGGCTCGGAAACATTCATGTGGCTGTTTCGGTTACGACCAGACAGCCTCGTCTAGGTGAGATAGACGGAGTCGACTATTTCTTCTTTGACGACTGTCAGTTCGACGAGCAGATCGCTTCAGGCGGTTTGTTGGAGTGGGCGGCAATCCATCAGGCGCGGTATGGGACTTTGAGGTCTGAAGTGTTAGACGCCCATGCTCAGGGTCTTGATGTCGTTTTAGAGATAGACCCTCAGGGGGCCCGGCAGGTCAAAGCGGCGTTTCCTGAGGCGGTTTTGATCTTTATCGAGCCGCCGTCGATCGAAGAGCTGCGCCGTCGCCTGTACGAACGAGGCACTGAGAGCGAAGCAGCAATCGAGGAAAGAATAAAGACGGCTGTCAAAGAGCTTGAGACAAAACCCGAATACGACAAAGTCATCCTAAACGACGATCTGGAGGCCGCTGCCCAAGAGCTTAGCCTATACATGCAAGGTATTGTCGATTGACTAAAGAAGGTTGAATTGAACCAAGACGAAAAAACCAAAGCAAGCAAGAAATCGCTGATGGAACCTTCCATCGATGACTTGTTAAGCAAAGCTGAAAACGACCGTTTTCTCTTATGTGCTGTTGCCTCTGAACGGGCACGTGACATCAATGACATGATGCGCGGACAGCGCGACCGAGCCCTAGCCTTGCAGTCGGCTTCACAAATTGCCCAGTTTGCTGGACGCAAGCCGCTGTCATTGGCGATGGAAGAGATCGCCCGCGATGAGGTTAGCTATGACCGACAGAAGTTCGAAGAAGAAATCTCTTAGCTCTTCTGGTTTAGACACAATCCAATATGTGGTTTTAGTGCACTGCCATGAGATCTCCTTAAAAGGCCATAACCGTGCACGCTTCGAGCGTCTCTTAATCCAGAACATCACGCAAAAGCTGAGCTTTGAGTTCGACGAGCTGCCCCCGGTCAAGCGCTTTGCTGGCCGGGTGCTTGTCAGCCTGAACAGCACTCAAGACGCCTTCCAAGCGGCAGCCTTGATTGCTGATGTCCCTGGAGTGGTCAGGGTCTCGGTCGGACTGCGTTTGGCGCAGGATCTTGACCTGATCTACCAAAAAGCCTTGGACCTTGCTTTGGCAGAAGAGCCTTTTGATAGTTTCAAAGTCAACGCCCGGAGGGCTAACACTGACTTCCCGATTGACAGCATGGAGCTTAACCGGTCTTTGGGAGCATGGCTAAATGAGCGATTAGTAGATAAAAAAGTACAAATGCATAATCCTGATCTGACGATACATTTAGAAATGATCGGTGCCTCGGCTTTTTTATACACTCATACCCAAACCGGGATAGGCGGCCTGCCAGTCGGATCTGGTGGTAAAGTTGTTTCATTGCTATCAGCTGGGATAGACTCGCCTGTAGCCAGCTGGCGCATGCTAAAGCGTGGCGCCCAGGTCATCGGCCTGCATTTTTCAGGGCGGCCAGAGACGGACAGCACATCCGAATACCTTGTCCGACAAATAGCAGGGCGCCTTGATGCCTATGGCGGCTTGCACAAGTTGGCGGTTGTGCCCTTTGGCAGCTATCAGCGCGAGATTGCCTCGCTGGTACCGGCGCCGCTGCGGGTGGTCTTTTATCGCCGCTTGATGTTCTGCGTAGCCGAGGAGCTAGCCTTCCAAGAGGGCGCCAGAGCCTTGGTCACCGGAGAGTCGCTCGGCCAAGTAGCCTCGCAGACCCTCGATAACATCCGAGCAATCGATGCCGTTGCCAACCTGCCGGTACTTAGGCCCTTGATCGGCATGGACAAGCTCGAGATCATCGCCCAAGCCGAAAGGATCGGGACATTTGAGATCTCCAGCCAAAAACACGAAGACTGTTGCACCTTGTTTACCCCGAAAAACCCAGAGACCCACGCCAGCCTCAGCAAGGTGGATAAAACCTGGGCTAGCCTGCCCATAAGCCATTGGCTTGAAGGAATCATGTCCGAGATGGAGTTCGTTGACCTTCTCCGCACAAACATGAATCCTTACGAGCAGGCATATGAGCCAGGGGTGCTGGCATGAGCCTTTTTGGAGAGATCATCAAAGTGATCGTTATCGGTTTGGTCGAAGGAGTCACAGAGTGGCTGCCTATCTCTTCGACAGGCCATATGATTATTGTCAACGAGTTTGTAGAGCTGGATGTGTCTCCTGATTTTCTTAAACTTTTCCTTGTGGTGATTCAGCTGGGGGCTATCCTGGCTGTGATCGTGCTTTACTTTAAGCGTTTGAACCCATGGGACCGGCAAAAGAACGACCGTGAGAGGCATGATACTTTCGACTTATGGGCCAAAGTGATAATCGCCAGCGTTCCTGCAGCAATCATTGGGCTCCTGTTCGACGATTGGGTCGAAGAGCACTTCTTCAACGCGTTCATAGTAGCCCTGGCCTTGATCGTCTACGGCTTTGCTTTCATTGTGGTGGAACGCATGCACGGCGAGGTCAAACAGCCTCTGCACATGCGACGCTACCGTGTCGGCGACCATGAGAGCGACGAGCTGGATAAGATCACATTGATGCAGGCTATAGGCATAGGCTGCTTTCAGTGCCTGGCAATCGTCCCTGGAACCTCACGGTCAGGCTCGACTATCCTAGGCGGCCGGATCCTTGGAGTGTCGCGGCGGGCAGCTGCGGAGTTCTCGTTTCTGCTGGCTATCCCTGCTTTGTTTGGCTGGAGCCTGCTTAAGATCATAAAGACTTTGGTAATCGATCATTTGGCGGTCAAAGCCAGCGAGTGGCTGCTTTTGTTGATAGGAATATTTGTAGCTTTTATGGTATCATTACTTGTGATAAGGTTTTTGGTCAACTATGTGCAAAAACACAGCTTTGTGGCTTTCGCTTGGTACCGTATCGCTTTAGGCGCAGTCGTCATCTTGTACTTTGCCTTTACCGGCGGCCTCTTTGCCTAATCAGTCTCAGCCAACGCAGCCACATGGGCTGTTAGGGCTGTTATAACGTATCATGTGTGTTTGAAAGCTCGCACTTGTTGCTTGAATATGAAGGAAGAGTAAAAATGTCGCAAAACAACGAAAACAGACAAGGGCTAAGGCTACATAAGCAACAAGCAAATAATCTCGGATCAGCACGGCAACACAACAATTGCGAGCATTGTGGGGAGAGCCAGCCAGGATGCGACTGCTGCAGCCTGGGCTGCTCGGCAAGTAGCCTGCCTGAAGCTGGGCCAAGTGCTGACGACGGTGGCGATGACGAGGGGGACGACCAAACAGGAGAGGCTTCGACGAGCCGTCCCGGCGGCGACGACGACGATGATGCCCCTGGCGACGACGACGATGCCCCTGGCGAGTCAGACGACGACGATGATGATGACCATGGCGAGTCAGACGACGATGAGAGCTTCCTTTTCCCGTCGAATGTCTGGCTGACGGTTTCTGGGGCTGCCCTGGCTCTGGGCCTTGTCTTTGACCTTATCCCGATAAAGCCGCTTGGCGAGACTCTGGCCGAAACACTGAGCATGGTGTTTGCCTTGATGGCGGCGGTTTCGGGCCTGATGATCATTGGCCCGGAGCTGGTGGAAGCAATCAAAAGCCGGCATGCAAATATAAACATACTGATGTTTATCGCTACCGTTGGTGCGATTGTACTTAAACAATACAACGAGGCCGGAGCTGTAATATTCTTATACTGTGTCGGCGAGCTTTTGGAACGCCAAGCTGTCAACAAAAACCGCGCCTCGATCAAAAAGCTGATGGACTTCACCCCTTCCCTGGTGCATATCCTCCAAGACGACGGGTCAATCGTAGACGTCCGGCCCGAATCGGTCCCGCTTGGCTCGACCTTGATCTTGCGTCCGGGTGAAAGGCTAGCCCTCGACGCTTCTATCAGCTCGGGCAGTGCACATGTGGACGAGTCGGTTGTGACAGGCGAGTCAATGCCGCAGCTGCGTAGCCAAAACGACCGGCTCTATGCCGGATCGCTTTGCCTGGACGGTAGCTTAAGGTGCAGAACCTTTGCGACAGTCGAAGACAGCTCGCTCGCCCGCATTGTCAAATACATCGAGGAGGCCCAGTCCAAGCGCAGTCCCTATGAGCGCTTCATCAACCGCTTCTCGCGTTACTATACCCCGGCAATGGTAATAATAGCTAGCATTGTAGCTATAATACCTCCTCTGGTGTCGATGGCCGGTGCCTGGGACTTAGGCAGCTTCGATGTCTGGCTGTATAGGGCCTTGTCGCTGTTGGTTATATCCTGCCCCTGTGCATTAGTAATAGCAGCACCAATAGCTATTGTCAACGGTATATCGCATGCAGCAACAAACGGCATCCTGGTCAAAGGCGGAGCCTATATCGAGCTTGCTGCAAAAGTAAACGTCCTAGCCTTCGATAAGACCGGGACCTTGACAAAAGGCAAGCCTGAGCTTACTGATGTTATCGCTTTACCCGATGCCTTAGCCAAGTGGGAAGGCCAGGCAAAAGGGCAAGTGCTTGGCATGGCTGCCCTGCTGGAACAAGACTCCAACCATCCCTTGGCCCAAGCCATCATCAGGGCGGCCGGGCATGTCCAGCCATTTCAGGCTCAGATACACGATGCTACCGAGATTGCCGGTATGGGGATAAAAGCAAGCCTCGACGCCAAGCTGGCTTTGATCGGTTCGAGGCCCTTCGTGTCCCAGTACATTGACATAGACCAAGAGACTACTGGCCTGATCGCCCAAGCTGAGGAACTTGGGGCAAGCACCTTGGTCTTGGCATACGACAGCCAGGCCCTAGCGGTCTTTTGCCTGCGGGATGTGATCAGGCCAGAAGCAGCGAGTATGGTAGCTGGCCTCAACGACATGTCCAAAGGCAGGATCACTACAGTCATGCTGACTGGTGACAATGCTAGGACTGCCCAGACAATCGCCCATGAGGCCCACATCTCGCGGGTGCATGCTGGGCTTTTGCCCGAAGACAAGCAGAATTACATCAATAGCCTGGCCAGCGAGCTAGGCACTGTCGCTTATGTTGGCGACGGGATCAACGACGCCTTGGCGCTCTTTACTGCAGACATCGGCATAGCTATGGGGGCAGCGGGAAGCGATATTGCCATGGAAGTGGCCGACATTGCCCTGATGTCTGACAATATCAGCCTCCTGCCGAAATTCTTCGCATTGGCCAAGAAGCTGATGCAGACTGTCCGCATCAGCGTGGTGGCGACCCTGGCGGTAAAAATGACCGTGATGGCCTTGGCGATCTTTGGCCTGTCCCAAATGTGGATGGCCATCGCTGCCGACGTGGGAATGCTGATTGTGATTTTGCTGTACGCAATGCGCCTTGGCGTCAGGCTGGACCGTTAGCTTGGATATAGGCACCAAAACCTGACAGCTGCAGGCGGTCCAAGCTTAAGCTTCTCTACGAGCGGTATGTAGCCCGTTCCAGCCTCAGTAAGGCAGCTTTGCGGCTTAAGCCCCCGCCATATCCGGTGAGCAATCCTCGCGCCCCGAGCACGCGGTGGCAGGGGACGATCAGCGATATCGGGTTTTTCCCGACAGCCCCGCCGACGGCTTGGGCGGCGGGAGGGCGCAGCCGGCCTTCTTGGGCTTGGAGGAGCGCGGCTATCGTGCCATATGTCGTAGTCTCCCCATAGGGTATTTCTTGCAACAGCGACCAGACTGCCAGTTGGAACGGCGAGCCGATGAGGCTTATCGGGACGGGCAAGGCAGGGTCTTCTCCAGAAAAATAGACAGCAAGCCATTCAGCAGTTGCCTTAAGAACTGGGTGGTCGGCACTAGGCTCCGTGCCTGCTAGGCGATCGGCTGGAAACGAGTTCAAATAGGTGTCATAAAACCAAAGCCCCGTCAGAGCCAGGTCGTTGGCAGTAGCGATGATTTCGCCTAGGGGGCTCGGAAAAATTGCATAATGAGTGGTATCCATGCAGGTATTGTAGTACAGTGAAGGCGAAAAACCCACCCAAAGGGAAGGAGAATTCCGTGAGCACACTGGCATATAAAATACTTGGCGAGCACCTGATAGAGGGAAGGCTCGTCCCTGACGAGCGGGTGCGGATCCGTATCGACCAGACCCTGACTCAAGATAGCACCGGCACTATGGTCTACCTGCAGCTAGAGGCGATGGATATCGGGCAGGTTGCTACTGAGCTCTCTGTGGCCTATATCGACCATAATACCTTGCAGACCGGTTTCGAGAATGCCGACGACCATGCCTTTATCCAGAGTGTCGCAGCCAGGCATGGCATAACCTTCTCTAAGCCAGGCGGCGGCATTTGCCACCAGCTTCACCTAGAGAACTACGGCATCCCCGGCAAGACCTTGCTGGGCAGCGACTCGCATACGCCGACTGGTGGGGGCTTGGGCATGCTGGCAATCGGTGCCGGCGGGATGGACGTGGCGATTGCTATGGCTGACGCTAGCTATTGGCTTACCGTGCCGCGGGTCATTGGTGTCCGTCTTTTGGGACAGCTTCAAGCCTGGGTGTCAGCGAAGGACGTGATCTTGGAGCTGCTGCGCTTGAAGACCGTCAGTGGCGGGGTAGGCTACATCATCGAGTTCTTCGGCCCTGGGGTCGGCTCGCTATCGGTGACCGACCGCGCCACGATC
>JGI24702J35022_10000134_pt1 | contig 36877 bp, 28 predicted proteins | sample TergutTh196P4_FD_35022 | JGI IMG/M metagenome (IMG submission 35022) | reverse complement strand
CCCTTAATGGCAGGACAACGAAAAACGGAGGGAGTCACGGCTCTTTTACTCTTCCCGAAAAACTGGATCCGGGCAGTTACGTTATACGCTATAGACGTCTTGACAATGCTGCCCAGGCAGATGCCGGGGCCATTAGCGTAAACCGGGAACAGGCAATCACCTTTACGGTTGCAAATTTTGAACGCCTCCGTTTTGAGGCTGCCCTTAAATTCCCGGATCTGATTTATTATCAGGGAGAAAAAATATCAGGAAGGCTTTCGGCTTCATATCTGTCGGGCGGCGGCCTTTCGGGCGCTCCCTATACATACTATTGGAGCAGGGAACCGGCAGGTTTTAATCCCGGCGGGTCCTGGCGGTATTGGCATTTTGGCCCGGAAACCTATGACGGGCGATACTTTGCCGCCCAGGGGGAGGGAACACTCGGTCCGGACGGAAGCGATGACATTTCACATAACGTCGGCATTGACGGCGTTGAGGGAATGACATACCGATACAGGCTTGAAGCCTCGGTTCAGGATGCGGCACGTCAGGAGATCTCCGCCAGGGGTGCAGTGGTTGTTCATCCTGCTTCATTTTATATCGCATCCAGGCTTGATTCCGGCAACCTAAGGGCTCCGGATCTTAACACTGCCAAACCCTCCGCCTGGTTCCTTTCCGCCGGAGAGCCGGCCACAATGAGTTGGGCTCTTCTGGACCCGGAGGGAAAACCCCTTGATTCAAAATCTGATGGAAGCTCCGGCGAAACGCCCATAATCAATTTTAAGCTTGTCCGTTATGAATGGAAGCAGTCTCGCCAGGCCGGAATCGGAGGCAGGATAAACCTTAACTGGGAGAGGGTAGAAGAGACCGTCACGGAGCGGGACATCAGCCCCGGCAGGGGAGAATATTCGGGAGTAGTTCCCTTTACCCCCGGAGGCAGCGGGCAATGGGAAATCCGCCTTACAGGAAAAGATTCCAAAGGACGGGCAGTACAGACCCGCTATGGTTTTTATGCAAGCGGCGGAGGCTGGGTGCACTGGGGCGGAGGAGATGCAGACAGTATCACCCTTACACCTGACAAGACTTCCTATGCGCCGGGCGAAACGGCGAAGATCCTAGTGCGCTCCCCCCTGCCAAAGGGAAAGTACCTCCTTACCCTTGAGCGGGAAGGGATAATAGAGGAGAAGATTATAGAGCTTGACGGTTCAGCCAGAACCATCGACATCCCAATAAAAGAATCGTATGTGCCCATTGTGTACGCCGCCGTCTCTTCCTATACCACAAGACCGGGGCCGCCTGAACATACATATTACGAACCTGATCTTGATAAACCCAAAGGAATTTTCGGCCTAGCCAGCCTTCGCGTAGATCATGACAGCCGGCATTATAAAATTGAAATAGAAAACTCAAAGGGGGCGTACAGACCTGCCGAGGAAGCTGAAGTAACGCTCAAAGTAAGCCTGAATGGCAAACCGGTCCCTGGTGTGGAACTCACATTTATGGCAGTTGATCGCGGAGTGGTGGATCTTATAGACTACCACGTTCCCGACCCATTGGCCTTTTTCTATAATCCCAGAAATTTCCCGCTTGGGGTCCGCGGCGCTGACAGCCGTTCGCTGCTTATCGATCCGGTTACCTATAGTCTTACAGACCTTCAGGGCGGAGACGAGGAGGATTCTTCCAAACTTGATGAGCGAAAAGATTTTAGACCTACAGCGGTTTTTGAGCCTTACCTAGTGACAGACCGCAACGGAAAAGTGACAGTAAAATTCAGCCTCCCGGACTCACTCACAACATACCGGTGTACAGCTGTAGCTGCGGGCTTAAGCGATTTTGGCATTGCAGAACAGGACCTCCGGGTAAGCGCACCGTTAACCGCAATAGCCGCCCTGCCCCGCAAGCTCCGCTGGCGCGATACCGGCACAGTCTCTCTTATACTCACCAATCTGGAGAAAAATACAGTAGAAGCCAAAGTAGCAGTGGAAACCGAAATAATAGATTCAGGCTTCTGGGATACTGTACTTGAGATCGACGGCGAAAAAGAAAAAACAGTAAAGATCAATCCCGGCGCCTCGGCAGAGGTTTCGTTCAGGGCGGCAGCTCTTGGTGCCGGTGAAAGCAGGATAATCTTTACCCTGCGATCTCCGTCGGTAAATGAAAGAATCACGAGAACCATTTTGGTGGACAGGCCGGTATTATACGAAACCGTTACAGCCATCGGCAGTCTAGGAACCGAAAATCCCTTTATTGAAGAAGGGGTTGTCCTTCCTTCTATTGTTCCCGAGGGTACAGGGAGCCTTTCTGTTTCTCTTTCTGCTTCCAGGCTGGCTCTTCTTAAGGAAGCTGTACAGTATCTCTTTAATTATCCCTACGGATGCCTGGAACAGCGTACAGCGGTTATTCTGCCGCTGGTCGCCTTTGCGGATCGTTTGAAAACTTTTGAGCTCGACAGCCCGGTAAAGGATCCAAAAAAGGTTATAGAGGATGAACTGGCAGCTTTCGCGAAAAACCAGCTGCAAAACGGCGGCTTCCCTTACTGGCCGGGCGGACGATACGCAAGTGATTATGTAACCCTAAGGATCGCCCACATCGCAGCCCTGGCGAAACAGAAAGGTTATGCGCTGCCTGAAGCACTTGATACACAGACAATGCTTAAGTATATTTCCGGCCTGGATCAAACAAATCCATATTTCAGCAGGGACCCTTTCCTGAAAGGTTACTCCCTCTGGATCAGGGCAATGTACGGCGAACGGATAGGCACGGAAATTTCCACATATCTTAGGCGTGGAGATGAGCTCGGCATATCCGGTTGGGGATTCGCCGGCCTTGCCGCCATGGAGCTGGGAATGAGGGATCTTGCCTCTTCCGCCAGGGACAGGGTAAGGCGCTTTATTCGTCCCGGAACCCGCTCCCTTGACCTTACCGATACCTATGAGCGCGGGGGAAATTTCTGGGGTTATGACGCAGACCGTTATGCGATAGCGCTCATGCTTTATCAAGCCCTGAGTCCCGCTGATGACATGACTACGCGTCTGGTAAATTCGCTCATTGAGCGTCAGCGCCGGGGGATATGGAACAATACCTCTTCTTCTTACTGGGCTATCCTTGCCTTTGGCCGCATTGCCGACGCTGAAGAAAGGGAAAACCCGGGAGGAACGGGGCTTACCTCAAAGGTTTCCCTCGGAGGAAGTCCGCTTATGGAAGCTCTATTTGCTTCTTTCGGAAGCGTTCCGGCATCCCGTACCTGGACCTTCGGCGAAACACCCCTGAATGCCATTCAGCGGGATGCCCTTCTGCCGCTGAGAATTGAACGTGAGGGAACGGGCCGGCTATACTATACCGCCAGCTTGAAATACGGAATTCCCACAGAGCTTGCTATCCCAAGAGACGAGGGCCTGAGCGTCTTCGCAGAAACCTTCGATTCTTCAGGAAATCCGGTGAAGGACGGCGTTCTTGTTCCGGGAAAAACCTATACCCGCAAGGTCACGGTTTCCAGCTCAAGGGATCGCACTTTTGTGGCTCTTAGGGCTCCCATACCTTCGGGAGCGGAAATTGTAGATGCCGTTTTTGTTACCAGCTCTACGGTTCCTCCAAAAGAAGATGATAAGGAGGAAGAGTATTACTGGTGGAACAGGGAAGCGCCGCCGATCCGTTTTGTAATGGATGACGAGGTTCAGTTTAACTGGGATTTCTTTCCATCGGGAAAGAAAGAGGTGGAATTCCGTTTCAGGGCAGTTATGCCCGGCATTTACCCCACGCCGCCGGTACAGGCAGAGTGTATGTACGAGGAAGAGATCTTCGGACGCGGCTCCGGAGAGCTTTTCCGGATCGGACCGCTAAAGTAAAAGAACAAGGAGTTTAGTTCATGAACGAAGACATACGCTGGAAACAGCGCCTTGAAAACTACAGGAAAGCGCTTGTAACTGTAAAAAGCGCCGTTGATCTTGCCGCTTCCCGAGATCTTTCTGATCTTGAAAAACAGGGCATGATACAAGGTTTTGAATTTTCATTTGAGCTTGCCTGGAATGTCATGAAGGACTACCTCGAAGAGCAGGGTATAAATGGCATAATCGGCAGCAAGGACGCGGTAAAACTTGCCTTTAACAAGGGTCTTATTGATGAGGGACAAGTGTGGATGGATATGATAAGGGATCGTAATCTGGCTGCCCATTCCTATGATGAAAAGACAGCTCAAGATATAGTTACCTCAATAAGGGGTACCCATTATTCCCAACCTAATAAATTTGCAGAAAGAATGAGCAGTTTGGAATAATCATGAAATACGGACTGCCTGACAGAACCCTCAATACACTCAATGCTATTTTCCAAAAATACCCAAACGTCAGGCAGGTTATTCTTTACGGCAGCCGGGCAAAGGGAAATTACCGCAATGGTTCAGACATTGACCTGACTCTTAAAACAGAAGGCGCTTTTACCCACACGGATTTGCTGGGAATAACCGGTGATTTTGACGATTCAGACATACCCTATTTCGTGGATGTTTCTGTTTATGAAAACCTCTCAAACCCAAACCTTAAAGCACACATCGACAGGGTTGGAGAGGTTATATATACGCAATAGGGTGAAATCCGGGTGTCCATTACAAATTTGCGCCTAGTCGGTATACTGAAGAAACGATACGTAATTATTCCCCTGTGTTCCATCATCCTTTTTTATTTATTTCTTTTGATCCAGCCTTTCCCCGAACTTAATGCCTACAGGGAAAGGTCTTATGGAACAGTAATAAGCGACCGTAACGGAAACGTCCTCAGGGTTCTGCCGGCCGCCGACGGCGTCAAGCGTGAATGGGCTTCGTTAGACGAAATTCCTCCCGGAGCGGTAAAGGTCTTTATCCGGGCAGAGGACAGGCGTTTTTATTTTCACCCGGGTGTGGATATAATTTCCCTTGCAGGCAGTTTTATCAGAAACATCAAAGCCCGGCGAATAGTATCCGGTGCATCCACCATCACCATGCAGCTTGCCCGGCTTGTACATCCCCACGGCAGCGGCCTAAAGGGTAAGATCCGTGAAGCCTGGGATGCCCTGCGGATCGAAGCGAAGCTCTCAAAAAGGGAAATCCTGGAGCTGTGGCTTAATGGTCTTCCCTTCGGCAGCAATATTGAGGGGCTTCCGGCAATGGTTCGGGCCAGGTTCGGCAGATCCATAAATCAGCTTGACGATAGCAGGGCTGCCCTGCTTGCGTCTGTTCCGCGCCGGCCCGGTTTTTATGATCCTGCACTGAACCCCGATGCCGCAGTTTCATCAGCCCTTGCCCTGTCACAGAGATGCGGTCTTGGCCTTGAAGAAGACGAACTTCGCGAAGCGGCGGGAGAAGCCTCCATGCCGTCAAAAGGCCCCGGCGATACAAGGGCGCCTTTCCTGGCGCCCCATTTTACCGAGCGAATCGCCGGAATGGTTTCGCATAACACGGTTAAAACCACTCTGGATATTGGATTGCAGCGTTATGCAGAAGAACAGCTTGCTCAGGAGCTGTCACTCCTCGCAAGCCACAGGGTAAGCAACGGCGCAGTACTGGCAATAGAAAACGATACCGGGGCAGTTCGGGTATATGTTGGTTCATCTTCCTGGTTCAATGAAGAAATTTCGGGGAAAATAGACGGCGTTCGTTTCCGGGGACAGCCGGGTTCCTGCCTGAAACCTTTTCTCTACGCCATGGCTCTGGATAAGGGGTTTAATCCTTCTGACATAATGCCGGATCTCCCCACCGTATTCGGAAGCAGAGAAGCGTATATACCATCCAACTTCAATAACCGCTTTAACGGACCTGTCCGGTTTAGGATCGCCCTGGCATCTTCCCTGAATATCCCGGCTGTGTACCTTCTGGAACGTATTGGGGTTAACGCATTTGAAGAATACCTGGTCAATTTGGGCTTTAATTCAATAAAGGAAAGTATTGGAACGCACGGCACAGGACTGGCTCTGGGCAATGCAGAGGTTAGCCTTGAGGAAATGGTCCGCGGTTTTTCTTCCTTTCCCAGACAAGGTTCTCCGGCGGCATTCACCTGGACAGAAGACAAAGAACTTTCAGGCGGGGAAAAAGTTATGTCCGCCTATGCTGCATGGATCATTACCGACATACTATCTGACAAGGCTAGCCGGTTTGTAGGTTTTGGTCCGGCGCCGGTGCTGGTAACTCCGTTTGCTTCAATGTTCAAGACCGGAACCGCCAATCAGTTTCAGCACATCTGGGCATTGGGCGCAACAAGGCGTTTTACTGTGGGAGTCTGGATGGGAAATTTTTCAGGAGAAACCGTTATAGGAAGCACAGGAAGTTCCATTCCCGCCAGGATTGCCTCCAGGCTTCTTGCTGCCATGGAGCAATCATCAGGAACTTCCGGAATTCCATCCGATGACCTTGCGGATGGGATTCTCCCCGCGCTGTCCGGAATTTCGGAAGTTCAAATATGCGTCCTTTCCGGAATGGCAGCCGGCCCTTACTGCACAGGACTCACACGTGAATGGATTCGTAACGAAGCCATTCCGATTACCTGCACCTGGCATACCGCATCAGGACTTTATTATCCGCCCGAATACCGCTCCTGGCTGGCCGAAAGATTCCGTTCAGGCAGTACGAGACAGGAAGGAAACGGACATATCCGTATTCCGGTTTCAGGTTCGGTATACTACCTGGATCCTTCCCTCCCCCCCGAAGCCCAGGCTCTGCGTATTGAGACAAGCGGCTTCGGGTCAGATTCGCTTGTTTATGTTGACGGCTTTCTGGCGGGAAGTCTTAACCATGCCGGTGTATATTCGTTCCCCCTCTCGCGGGGGTCTCATACGGTGCTTGTGGAAGATAATTCTCCTGCTTCAGCTTCTGTACAATTTGAAGTCAGATGAAGAAACAAATGATCATCATCTCAAAAGCATTGTATAATGACTGAACAAATCTTTTTGGCAGGGAGAACATGTCATGTTAAATATTCTTGTTGTGGAAGATGAAGCAAAATTCAATAAAATCATCTGCAAGTATCTGGAAGATCACGGCTATCATGCTGTCAGCTGCCTCTCCGCCAATGAAGCTTTTGACAAAATGATAGACATCAAGATAGATCTAATACTATCCGACATAATGATGCCCGAAATTGACGGCTTTAAATTTACCTCATTGGTAAGGGAGCAGAATAAAGCCATACCGATTTTATTTATGTCAGCCAGGGATGATATTTCCGCCAAGCAGAAGGGCTTTCGCATCGGAATTGATGATTACATGGTAAAGCCAATTGACATGGAAGAACTAATACTGCGAATAGGCGCATTGCTCCGCCGTGCCAATATAGAGAATGAAAAAAAATTAATTGCCGGCAGCCTTGTTTTGAATGCCGATGAAACATCAGCTTATCTGGACGGAGAAGAAATTCCGCTTACCGTAAAAGAATTCCAGGTCTTGTATAAGCTGCTGTCGTACCCCAAAAAAATATTTACCCGTAATCAGCTAATGGATGAATTCCGTGATACGGATACCGGAACTGTTCCGCGTTCGGTGGATGTGTATATAACGAGGCTCCGGGAAAAATTTTCCGGATGCAGGGATTTTGAAATTGTCACAATTCACGGTGTGGGATACAAGGCGGTTTTAAAATGATAAAAAAATACAAGGATCCGCGCATCAACGCCGGATATGCGTCAATAAAAGATTTTGTAATGCTGCTTTTGACGCAGGCGGTGTTAAGCGCCATTTTCATGGTTTCAATGAGATTCTTTATGGATTGGGGAATGCTGGAAAACAATGTTCCTTTTGTAAAAGTTATAATTGACGTATATATAGTAGTTATTGCGGCTATTTCCCTGGCCATAATGGCTTTTTTCCGCCAAAGATCCTGGAGCCGTCCAATGAGGAGTTTCGGCGAAGCGGCGAGAAAAATCGCGACGGGTGATTTTACGGTACGAATTCCCCCGCTGCGAAAGGACGGCAAGAAAGACTTTGTGGAAGTTATGTTTGATGATTTCAATACAATGGCAGAAGAGCTTTCGGGCATAGAAACCATGAGGAACGACTTTATTGCCAATGTATCACATGAAATAAAAACGCCCCTTTCCCTCATACAGTCCTATGCGGCTGCACTGCAGGATGATACCCTAAAGGCGGAAGAGCGCAGGGAATATACCCGGACAATAATTGAAGCGTCGCAAAAACTTTCCGTACTTGTAACAAATATTTTAAAATTGAATAAACTTGAAAATCAGGGAATTATTCCCGGAGCCCGGCTCTTTGACTTGAGCGAACAGCTGCGCCAATGCGCCGCATCATTTGCCGAGCTATGGGAAAAGAAGAATATCAGCTTTGAAGCTGACATAGATGAGATAAAAGTGTGTTACGATGAAAGCATACTGGAAATCGTTTGGAATAACCTTCTTTCCAATGCAGTAAAATTTACCGGCCCTAACGGAAAAATATTCATAAGCCTAAAAGTTAAGGATGGTTTTGCGGTGATCTCGGTAACCGATACCGGCATAGGCATCGATAAAAATATCCAAAAACATATATTCAACAAATTCTTCCAGGGAGACAGTTCCCGTGCCGGTGAAGGCAACGGCCTGGGACTTGCCCTGGTTAAAAAATCGATTGAGCTTCTGGGCGGAACCATCTCTGTGGACAGCGCTCCAGGATATGGCACAACCTTTACAGTTTGTTTGAAGGTTTAGCCGCCCCGGCAAATACCGGCCGGATCTCCTTTGTTTATGACACCGGGAAATTTCCGGTATCCCGGTTATTGCCTTACCACTTTTCCAATGGCTGTATATTGGTAATTGTTGTTAACGGAATCTCCTTCTCCGATTACCCATGATATATCCCGCACGTCAATGTTTCCTGAATATGTTTTTTGCGCCTCCGCCAGTAAATGGAAATAAGCCTGGGTATTGATTACTTTTTTGTATCTGAATGATCCTGTAATAAGAAAATCAGTACTTATACTTCCCAGTATTTCCACATCTTCCCCTTTGTGCAAAGTCATGTACTGCCCTGTGGTACAGGAAAACAAACTGACAATTAATGCCGATAATACAAAACATCCAAAAATTTTTCTGCTGTTCATAAAAACCTCCAAATTCAAATGCAATAAATTCATCATTTGTTATTCCGGATTCCTTGTCAAATGTTATTTTTGATTTTTTGGCTAATTTCCCGCGAATTAACAATTCATTAATAACTTGTTAATAATTCGTAACAGAGAAAATTATTGGGCCGGCAATGCCGACTCCATCATGAAAAGTTTAATCCCTTCCCGCGGGAAGCGTTCTTTTATCCTGTGAATAACGATCTCAGCTTTTAGGGCGTCATGATAATTCAGATAACTAATAAGCAAAAAATTCTTTTCAGGCCAGGTAGGGGTTCCCAGTTTATATTTGGTTTTTCCCCTGCCATGTATTTCCGGAATCAATGTGTAAAAAAAATCGTCAATATTTTTTTCCAGAGCCTCCAATATTTCGGTTTCCACCGATTTATTGGCGATTAGTTCCATTCGTTTCATTTTTTTGTCTCCTTGCTTCGGCGTTCGTTAAATATGGAATACAGGACCGGAATAAAGAACAGGGTAATAAAGGTAGAAGAGGAAAGGCCGCCGATCACAGTTAAACCTATGGGCTGGATGAAAGCTGCGGATTTACCGGGAAAGAAGGCAAGAGGAATGAGGCCCAGGATGGTGGTAAGTGTAGTCATTAACACCGGCCGTAGCCGTGATTCACCGGCCTCGACACAGGCCTGCCTCACCGGTATGCCCCGGCCTACCAGCAAATTTGTATAATCTACCAAAATGATGCCGTTGTTTACCACGATCCCAATAAGCATGACAAGCCCAACCATAGTCAACATGCTTATAACCTGGCCGGCAATAAAATAAATTCCCACAACGCCAATAAGCATAAGGGGAATGGTAAACAGGTTGATAAAGGGATCCTTGAAGGATTCATAGACACCGGCCATGACGCCGAATACCAAAATAATCGCCAGGATAATTATGGAAATAAATGTACTAAGGTTTTCATTGATTTCCCTTGACTGGCCTTCGTAGCTTAGGAAAAGCCCTTCGGGGAGTAAATATTCGGTATCCAGAATCCCTTTGATTTTCTCTTCGACTTCAAAAACCCTGTCGCTTTGGGCAAGGGTCCCGGTTATATGGATGATCCTTGACTGGTTTTCCCTCCTGATGCTTACAGGCCCCAGGCCTTTTTCCAATGAGGCAAAGTTGGAAACGGGAATCAAGTTCCCTGTGTTAGACGCAATGAATATCCGCCCAAGGTCGGGAACTTTTTCCCGGTCTTCTTCCCTTAATTCCAGGACAACGGAGTACTCGTCGCCTTCGTAACGGAAGGTGGTAGCAGTAACGCCGTTCGTTGCCGCTGCTATTTCGCGTGCAATGGTGCTGACCGAAAGACCAAGGTTATAGGCCCGGTTCCGGTCTATGTATACTTCCACCTGGGGGAGTGCCTCTGTCATGTCAATGGAAACCTCGACCAGTTCCGGCACTTTCTCTTCCAGTAGTTCTCTTATTTCCTGGGCGGCTGCCAGGCCCGGATCAATATCGTTGATACGGAGGGCGAGGTCAATGTCAGATCCCCCAAAATTCATCCTGCCTCTGCCAAAGGTGATCTGTTCATTGGGAAAATCGCTAAAGCGGGGACGAAGTTTTCTTGTTGCCTGCTCGGATGTGTCCGCCCCGGGTATAGCCATGTCTAGGGTTATGCTTATTGAGCTATTGCCCGATTGCCGCACCTGGGTAACTATACTCTTGATGCCATTAATTTCAGCCATTGCGATTCCCTGAATCTGAAGCATTGTCGCTTCAATATCTTCGTAAAGGGAGCCCTGGGGAGGCTGCACATTGATGTTAATGGAGTCCTCGTTCATCTGCGGCATCATCACAATCCGCATCCTTGTTAAAGTGATAACTGAACTTGCAAAAGCGGCAACGACAAGGATCGTCGTAATAAGACGGTGCTTTACTGCCAGGCTTAGGATACGGCTATAACCCCTGGTCATTGACTGGATTCCATTCTCAACTGTCTCGTCAATTTTTTTAAGTACTTTGTTGCGCAAGGGTTTTTGGGCCCTGGTGTACAGGGGAAGGTATTTACCGGCCAGAATCGGCACCAGGAAAATCGCGATAAGGAGGCTTGCAGAAAGGGAGACCCCTATGGTAATTATAAGGTCCTGGATCATTATCCCGATGAAACCCAGATCATTTTTAAAAAAGATAATGGGAACAAACACACAGAGCGTTGTCAGCGTGCCGGAGACAATCGAAGACATGACTTCCTGGCTTCCCAGAATGGCCGAGATGTCGCTCTTGGTCCCACGCTCTCGAAACTTGAAAATGTTTTCCAGGATCACGATGGAACAGTCCACGATCATCCCTATCCCCAGAATAAGACCGGCTAAAGTCAGCATATTCAGGGTAAGGCCCGTAAGGTTCATCATCAAAAGTGTTACCAGTATGGAGAAGGGGATGGATATACCGATGATTACCGTGCTTTTGATGTTGCGCAGAAACAGGAACAGTATCCCCATTGCCAGTGCAGCCCCCATGACGGCGGAGTTCAACAGTTCGTTGATCATGTCCCGTATCTGGGTTGTGTTGTCCTGAATTATTTCCAGGCCTATGTCAGCCGGAAGAAGGGAACGTACCTCATCGAGCTTTGTGTAGACGTTGTTGGCTACCGCAACTGAGTTGGAACCGCTTTGTTTGGTTACCGACACAAAAATTCCATTCTCTCCGTTTATATAAGCCGCAGAAGTTTCTTTGGGATAACCAAGACTCACTTCTCCGATATCCATAAGACGTATATCCGCGTTGTTCATCCTGGCAATAACTGTTTCAGCGATATCCTGGACTGAGCGGTACTCCCCGGTTGTCCTGATGCTGTAATTTTTTGAACCGTCAACGATCGACCCTGCGCCAAGCTCAAGGTTTTGGGCTGCCAGTGTCCCGGCTACTCCGGTAATTGTGAGTCCGTAAGCTTCAAGGCGGTTCTGGGAGATCTCGACGCGCACCTGCTGCGTTACACCTCCCACTACCTCGGTGGTTGCCACCCCGTCCACCTGTTCAAGGCGATCAAGGATGCTGTCAGTCGCAATGGCCTGCAACTCATTTTTGCTCCGGTTGCTGCCACCCTGCACGGCGATTCGCATAATGGGCATAGAGTTTGGATCCATTTGCATTATAAGCGGCGTATCCGCCTCATCCGGCAGCGACCTCTTTACCCTGTCAAGGCGATCACGTATGTCGTTGACTTTGGCTTCAAGGTTTGTACCAAATTTGAATTCCATGAATATCTGGCTTCGCCCTTCACTTGATGTAGAAGTGATATTTTCAAGCCCGCTGACATTGACCAACTGCGATTCCAGCAGCCTTGTTACGGATTTCTCGACCGTCTCGGGGGCTGCCCCGCCATACGTGGTCATCAGCATGAGGAACGGGGTGTCCATCTCGGGGAACATATCGATGGGGATGCTAGAAACAAGAAACAGCGCGATAATGGCAACCAGGCCGAAGATCACGAGGCCCAAAACGGGACGTTTGACAATCTCCTGGGCTACGCTCATAAACTCCTCCCAATCACCCGTACCTGGGCGCCGTCGGTAAGAAACTGGTGCCCCTGCACCACAACTTCCTCGCCCGGCGCAACACCGGCCTTGATTTCCACTTCGCTGTCCACGTTCACCCCGACGTCCACGTCCCGCATTTGCACACGGAGTTCATCACCGGTCTCGAGGACATAGACAACCGTCTGCCCGCGGTGGTCAACCAGGGCCTCAAACGGAATTGATATCACGTCCTTGTAAGTCCGGGTATTGAGTTTTACCCGAACAAACATCCCCGGATTGATCCGGCTGTCGTTCCGGTTAAAACGCAGGGTAATTTTTTTTGTCCGCGAAACCGGGTCAACCACCGGGGAGACCTGCGTCAGCGTGGCGGCAAAGGTTTCACCGGGGAAAGCTTCAAGGCGTACTTCTGCTTCCAGGCCTGTGCGCAGCTGACCCACCTCGCGTTCAGGAATAAGGGCTTCCATTTCAATCGAATTATTCACCGCTATGGTCATGAGAGGGGTGGCGGTAGAAACCGTTGAACCTGCGGCTTGAGGGGTAGTAACAACCATGCCTGAAACCGGGGCATATACAGGGCTGAGGGAATAATCGGTTCCTGGCCTTGAGGGATCTACCTCGGCCAGTAAAGCCCCCTTTTGTACAGTTGCGCCTAAACCTGCAAATACCGAAACAAGCCTCCCTGCCGCGTCGGGCATAACGGCAACCTGATTCTCGCTGACAATGTTGGCGTTTACTTCGATGTAGGCCTCCAGCGTGCGGATTTCAGCGCTTTCCGTACGAACCGTAAAAACCGGACTGGAAATGGACTGCATGGGGAAGGTGTTATCCTTTTTCCCCAAAAGCAGAGAGGGGATAAAAATTAAAGCTGCTACGATTAATGAAACCAATAAACCAATAATTATCTTCCTTTTCATTATTACTCCTTTAGAACTCCTCAGCGCCCTCACACCAAGACGAAAAGATGCAAAGTATTATTTCGGAATATTCTCTTCGTATTCCTGGCGGTTCCGTGCCTTCGCGTGATAATTTTCAAAAAGAATCCTCTTTTATTTATTTTTGCTGCCACAGGGCGCCAAAGGGAACGTTCAATTCTTTTTCAAGATCAAGGAGGGCAGAAACAAGATCGAACTGCTCCTGCAAAAGGCGGTTCTTTGCCTGTTCAAGACCATCACCGGCGCTTCGCAGCTGCTGATAGTCCGCAGCGCCCCTTCTGTACGCGTCTTCATACATATCATAGGTAGACTGGGCCAATTCTACATTTAGGTTCATTGCCTCAAGAGATTCCAAAATTCTTTCAACAGTTCTTATATATTGATTAACCCTGTTTTCCCGGCTGCGCAGGGAGTCTTTCAGCTGGATTTGGGCGGAACGGATACTGTCGTTTAAATTGTCTATCTGGGTTTTTGCGCCGGACCAGGGGAGAAAGTTATCGATGTTAAGGCCAAGGCTGATGCTAAAAGAACCATTATCGCTCCATTTTCCGTTTTCGCTGCTGTAAAGAGGTGTAGAATTCCAGGACAGCCTAAGATTTGGGACATAGGCCCCGTTCCTGATACCATTTCGCTGTGATTCCATTGACTGGATGGATTTGGATAAACCGGCAGCTTCCAGAGATTCATTGTTGATTGAAAAAGAACTCTCTCTGATCCCTCCTGCAAGGCTGCCATCCAGAATTATTACGGTATCCGGTGGAAATCCCAGAATGGTTTTGAAAGAATCCAATGCATTTTCATAAAGAGTTTCCGCATTCCTCACGGTGGGACGCAGGTTTTCCATATCCACCCTGGCAGATAATTCGTCTAGCCGAGGCGCCTGCCCAACACGGACAAGAGCGGCGCTCTGCTCATACCTTGCCTGGGCACTCGCAAAATTTTGAAGCGCAAGTTCCCGGTTGGCGTCCAGGAGCAGGATTTGATAAAAGAGCTTGCGCGTTGACAGCTCAAGTTCCTGGCGTGCGGCTTCGTAGCTCAGTAATCCCATCTCATAGTCTGCCCGGGCTTTCCTGATATTATCAACAACCGAGACTGAAAAAGTGATGCCGGCGGATAAAGAAANCCCCGCCGTCCAGACATTGCGGCTTGCAGGTTCAATAGGCCCCGTAATTGATGTTGGATGGCTGACCACGCCTGCGGCGCTGACTGCGGGGAGTAGACTGTTCCAGGACCTGTCCAGAATCCTCTTGTTTGTCTGTACATCCAGGGCGCTTCGCATGAGGTTAAGGTTATTATCCAGGGCGCTTCGTACTGCTGCTTCAACAGTGAGAATTTCGGGAATAATATCGGGGATATCCTCCGCAAATACCGCTTGAATCCCGGTACATGCCAGTATAAAGACGAGAAGGGACAGGCATCTGATTTTCATGGTTACAAAATGCCCTAGACCGGAGAAGAAAGCAATTTATATGGAATAAAAGAGATATAAATTTTTGTTATATTTATTCTTTTATGTTGCTGAAAAAAAACCGGTAAAATATACTTGTTTGAAAATATGAGGACAATTCATGCAGGGAAAAATCCTAATCATAGAAGATGTAAAGGAATTGGCTCAACTGGTTACTCTTTACCTGTCCCGCGAAGGCTTTGAGATTCGTGCCGCGGAAAGCGCAGAGGAAGCTTTTACCGTCATTGAGGCATGGAAGCCTGAACTAATCATTCTGGACATCAACCTCCCCGGAATGGACGGGTTTGAGTTTTTACAGAGATACAGACGGTCCAGCGATACGCCGGTACTGATAGTTTCAGCCAGAAACAGCGATGAAGACCAGATTAGCGGTTTGCAAATCGGAGCGGATGAATATATTACAAAACCTTTCTCCCCCAAAGTCCTTGTTGCAAGGATCAGGGCAATGTTTCGCCGGCTCACGCAAGAAAGAAACGACGAGAACGTATTCCGCTTTGGTTCCTTTGTTTTGGATTATGACTCCTGCATCCTGAAAAAGGAGGGGATGAGAATCCCGCTTTCGGCAAAGGAATACGGCTGTCTCGCTTGGCTCACAGAACATTCGGGAAAACCAATGGCTGTGGAAGCAATATACTCAGGGGTCTGGAAAAACAACTATGGCGATCTTACCACTGTGGCGGTTTACATCCAGCGCTTAAGGAAAAAGATTGAAGAAGATCCGGCAAATCCGGTTTTTATAGAAACCGTACATGGCATGGGTTACAGGTTTAATATAGCCTGATTCTATGGAGTACGAATGAAAATTCAGACACAAGCCTGGCTTTTGGTTCTGGGTATAGTAATGGCCCCCTTAATAATTATCCTCACCGAGGTAGTGTATCGTCAATTCATTATCGAGAAGGATGTATCAGCCCTGCCCACATACGAGGATGTTTATGCCTTGCTGGATGAAAATATGAGCGCTAAGGATTGGGAATCCGTTACACGCCAGGTGGGCCGCTCACGGAATTTTGGCGAAGTTGCTGTTTTTCGTGATGATTTTCTTGTCCTCTATTCGACATTCCCTGAATTCAGTCCGGGAGTTTTTGCAGCCAGGGACACGGTATTGTCTTTGCTTGATATGAGCAAACAATCATCAGATTATATTTTTGTTTCCCGGAATCTTAAGGAAAACCGGGTATATATCCTAAACAAGATGGAACCGGCCTTTTCTGAACCAAAAATGTCTCCATTCTTTATGGTCATTTTTATTTTTACAATTCTGCTGGCGTTATTTACCATCTGCATGTCCATCGTTATTATCCGAACCATTACCCGTTCAGTTCAGGTACTGGAAAATGCAACCCGGCGCATCGCTGAGGGAGAACTGGATCTTAAAGTTGATGTAAAAGGAAGCAATGAGATAACCTCCCTTACCAACTCTCTTAATAAAATGCGAAACGCCCTAAAAGAAGATGAACTGCGGCGTTCCCGTTTCATCATGGGAATAACCCACGACCTAAAAACCCCACTGGCCCTGATCAAAGGTTATGCCGAGGCGATAGAGGATGGTTTTACCGAAGATACCATTTCCCGTTCAGGCGCCGTAGAGATCATCACAACCAAGGCGGATCAGCTTGAGGGAATGATAAACGATCTTATCAACTTTGTGAGAATGGAAACCGGGGAATGGCGGGAGCTGCTGGAAGAAATCAATATAACCGTCTTTTTAAAAAAACTGGTTAAGACATTGAGCAAGGACGTAGAGCTGTTGGAGCGCGAGTTTATTACCGGAATTAGTTTACCGGAAGATCTGTTCATTCCCATGAATGAGCGGCTGGTACAGCGGGCGCTTGAAAATTTGATTAACAATGCGATTCGCCATACACCTCATGGAACTATAATCCGGTTTGACGCTGCCATGATAAAAAATAATGTGGTACTTTCAATCAGTGACAATGGACAGGGCATTGACAAGGAAGCCCTTCCCCACGTATTTGACATGTTCTACCGGAGAAGTTCTTCCCGCCGGGAACAGGGAATGGGCCTGGGGCTGGCTGTTGTTAAATGGGTAATTGATTACCACGGCTGGGCTGTTTCCGCTTTATCCGAAAAGGATAAAGGAACAAGTTTTACAATTACCATTCCGGCGGCTTTTGGAAACTAATTTTATTTTTACAATGAAGTACCGCAGGGAAGACCCGCAACTTCCAGTGAAGAACCCCGCCTTCCAATTTATTGGCAGGAACAGTTAAAAACCGCAAGTCCATTTGCCCGCAGTCTTTTCCATATTTTTATTGCGCCGGTTTTTCCGCATATTTCTTCAAGACAGGAAAAAAATTCAGCCGCCTTTATGCCCTTACCGGAAGAAGCTGTTTCTAGCAGAGTAACGATTTTAACTGCTTCCGCTTTCTCTCTTGTCTTTAGGACCCGTTCATTGAGCCGCCAGAACCAGCGGAGAACAAAATTATTTCCATCCTGCCGCAGCCGGGGAATGGAACCAAGAAACAGTACTTTTTCATTCCCGTCCAAAGTATTTTTGTCTGAGCGCGGGAATTCCCTCCTTCCCTTATCACGATCACGGGAGTATTTGTCCAGAAATACGGATACCAGATCCGGAGCTACCGATGGCGGTTTTACCCTGAAGGGGAAAGCATCTTTCACCGGGAATTCTGTTTCGCCTGCCATCCAGATCCCAAGCAGCAGGTCAAGTCCTTCGGAATATTTATCGTATTTTTCCTCACCTTCAAAAGAGAGATCATTCAGTGAAAAAACAACTCCGGAATTCCGTAACCCCGGTTCATCTCCGCCTTTATGCATCAGGAAAGGGACGTTTTTTATTGTAAGATCTAAATGAAGGCCCCTTGCTTTTTCAGCATAGATCCTTGAATGCCGGGTAAGGATAAATTTGTGCCAGAAGGCGGAATCCAAAAGGCCATGGCTGAAAAGCTGTCTTAAAGTTTCAGCGGAATCCATTATCTCCTGTTCATCCTCGTCCCAGTACCCGTAAATAAGATATGCATGTGTAAGTACACCTGCTTCTTTAAAAGAGGCACAGGCTTTTACAGCGCTTTCAAGATCAATGCCCTTACCAAGCCTTTTTAAACCGCTTTCTGTAATTACTTCAAGACCGCCCGATACCCCGATTAATCCTCCTGCGGCAAGGACAGCCGCCGTGTCAGGACAAAAATTCTTTTCAAAACGGATATTGCCCCAATAGTTCAACGGGTGTCCCGCTTCCCTGTTAAGAAGGGCAAATTCCAGGAGAGAGGAGACCGGTGCAGCTTCATCACAAAGGTGAATCCCATAAACACCGGTTTGTTCCGCCTGCTCCCTTAAATGGTTAAAAAAGGCGCCTGTGTCTACGAGGACAAAATTTTTAATATAATCAAGGGTGATGTCACAGAAGGCGCAGGAATGCCAGTAGCATCCGTGGGCAAGGAAGGCTTTTAGCCAATGCCCGTCGGACCAGAGCCGGTGCATGGGATTGGCATCGTCCACGGGATAAAGGTAGCGGCTGAAATCGACAGCCGAATAATCCGGGAAATTGGTCCGCACCGCTTCGTCTTCCAAAAAAGCCATTTTTTGTGCGGCTGCGGAGGAGCCAGTACCGTCAGGCGCAATCACCATCCCCTGGCAGCGATACATGGTCTTATAAAACCGTCCGCCTGCTTCAGGCGGCAGGGCGCTTTTTTCGCCGGCGCTGTAATGTTCCAGGATGGAGAGTAGTGCGCCATAGCCGCGGTCAAAGGTAAGATAATCAAAATATTCAAAGAAGTCCGGGCAATCAAGGAAGCGAAGCTCTGTGTTCACATAACCGCCCCCGGCGGCTGTAATAACAGCTGAGCCAAAACGCTTTTTAGCCGAATCAGCACAGACCAGGGCGCCGGAAAGACAGCCGGGAAAGGGAATTGTCAATCCCAGCAAAAACCTGCCGCCTGTATTGCCGGACCTTTTTATTATTTCCCTTGACTTTTCAAGTATTTCCCATTCCTCATCAAGCATGGGAAGATAAAAATTTTTCATGATAAAGCCGTCAAGACCTTTCTGAACTTCGGAGAAATCCCCAAGCCCGGTTTTCAGGGAACCTTCCATTTTTGGCGTATAACGGACAAGGCTGAAACCTCTGTCCAGGGAGCAGTTTATGAAATCAGCAAGGTCGGCAAGAAGTTTTGAAGCAAAAAGTCCCGCTTCATCCGTCCTTAAATCCCCGCCCCTTTCCGCAAGGAAGGCGTCTACTCTGGGCCCGCCGGGAAAGCAGCCGTTGGCAAGGGCAAGCAAGTGGCCCCGCTCATGATCCCTGCCCTGGAGAAATGCAATGATCCGATCGATCGAGGCAAGCCACATATTCTTTTCAGACAGAAATCTTTCAACTATATTGATGACTTTTTTATTGTGTATCCAGGCGCCGGTAGATGAGGATTGGGGAGGTTCGTTCAATTGGCGCTCAACCTCCGCAAAAATCCGCGTCAATCCGGAGCGGGAAAATATCTTTTCAAAAAGTCCAATGGAATGGTCCAGGACTGTTACAGAAAACCCCCTTTTCTCCAGGAAGCTCTTAAGGTAATAAGGAGCGGGATATGGCCCATTGAGCTGTACAAAAGGCGGCTGGATTAATACAACCTCTCTGATTCCATTCATTTACAACCGCTTCTTGTTTCCCATTCGTCATTCCTCATCGTTTATCTCTTTGGCCTGAAAAGCAAAACAATGCTTTCCCGTAGAAAGGAAAACTTCCATAGAAGGCAGATTCCGGCATTTAAACCCGAAGAGCTGGCAGGAACGCGGGAAAGCGGGCTCCCAGGTGACTTTAAAATGAATACAGCGGAGGCAGTCAGGAGCATGGTCTGGAATAACAATTTCCTGGTTTGGATCGGAGATCCATGGATCGTTTTTCATCTGTATTTGACAGCTTAACTCTCTTTAGGGTATCCTTCAATATAATGAAAAAGCTCACCGGTATTCCGGTATCATCAGGCATAGCCATAGGAAAGGCATTCCTGCATCTGGACAGGGAACTCCCTGAAATTTCCAGGTACAATATCAGGAAAAACCAGATCGATTCTGAAATCAAACGGCTTAAGACCGCTGTACAAGAAGCAGCCCTTGAGATTAAGGCCCTCCATAACCGCGCCGTTAAGGAAATAAGCAAAGACCATGCGGATATTTTTGCCGCACATCTTATGATGATTGAAGATGTTGATTTCCAGGATCAGATTATTGCCCGGCTCAGGGAGACCCAGGAAAACATTGAATGGATAATTTACGACACCTCCAGATCCCTGATGCAGAATATGCTTTCTTCTCCGGATCCGGTTTTCAGGGAACGGGCAGTGGATATAAATGATATTTCCCACAGGGTTCTGAGCCGCCTGCTCTCCATCAAAAAAGTTTCTCTCGCGGAACTTCAGGACAATGTAATACTGGTAGCTCACGATCTTCTTCCTTCTGAAGTGCTTATCATGAACCGGGAACATGTAAAGGGAATAGTAATGGATATGGGCGGGAATACTTCCCATACAGCCATTCTTGCCCGGGCTTTTAATATTCCCGCAGTATTGGGCCTATCCTCCGCAACAGTTGAAATTTTAAACGGCGACACCCTGATTCTGAACGCAGCCCATGGAGAAGTTTTTATCAATCCCGATCAAAAGGATCTGGAAAAATGGGAGCGAACAGGAGCCAGATTCAATAAAAAGCTGAATGAATTTTTACAAATACGGGACCTGAGCGCAGAAACAAAGGACGGCCACAGGGTATTGCTAAAAGCCAATATTGGGATTCCTGAAGAAGCCGAAATGGCCCTTCGATACGGTGCGGAGGGCATTGGCCTTCTGCGTTCCGAATTCCTATTTCTTGATCCCGGCAAGACTGCGGAAGAAGAAAGACAACTGGAAGCCTATAACCAGGTTCTTAAAGTCATGGGTAATCTTCCGGTAACCATACGTACTGTTGATATTGGAGGCGACAAGATACTGCCCAATTACCACGCAGCCCTGGAAAAGAATCCGCTTTTGGGCTGGCGGGCGATCCGGTTTTCCCTGTCCATGCCGGAATTCCATAAAACCCAGCTTAGGGCAATACTTCGTTCCAGCGTGAACGGAAATGTAAAAATAATGTTTCCCCTTATTTCCGGAATTGAGGAATTTGACGAAGCCCTTGACCTGCTGGAAGAAGCCAGGGACGAATGCCGGAGAAAGGGACAGCCGTTTGCAGAAAAAATCGAAGTTGGAATAATGATCGAAGTTCCCTCCGCAGCAATGACTGCAGATATTCTGGCAGCCAGATCGGACTTTTTTTCCATAGGAACCAACGATCTTGTTCAATACTCCATAGCGGTAGACAGGGGAAATGAAAAGGTTAACTATTTGGCCCAGCCTCTACATCCCGCGATGCTCCGTCTTATTAAAACAACCATAGATGCCGCCCATAAACGGGGCATCAAAGCTGCAATGTGCGGAGAAATGGCTGGTAATCCAGGCATGGCTGTTCTGCTTTTGGGACTTGGGCTTGATGAATTCAGCATGGCGTCTTCATCCATCCCGAGGATCAAACGGATAATAAGGGAAGTTTCAATTAGTACCTGTAGAGACCTGGCGGCAGAACTATTAAAAGGCGTCTCCTCAATGGCGAATAACGCCATCCTTAAAGCCTGGATGACCGAAAGGTTCCCAAAAGATTAAGGGAAAGCCTGATGGATAATTCACATGGGAAAAACAACTGTCTGCCCCTGGTTGCCCTGGCAGGCCGCCCCAATGTTGGAAAGTCCACCCTCTTTAACCGCCTGCTGCATAAAAGGCGCGCCATCACAGACCCCACGCCGGGAGTGACCAGAGACCCGGTGGGCATGGACACTATAATCCTTGGCAGAGCCCTTCGGCTTGTCGACACAGGCGGCTTTAAGCTTGATCGCAGAGCAGATACCACCGAGGGCGAACTGGAAAGACTGGTGGTTGAAAAAACCCTGGAGGTTCTCAGGGAAGCGGATCTGATAGTTCTGCTTTTCGAGGCAGGAGAACTTAAAGGCGAAGATGAAGAATTTATTGACCTCCTGAGGCCATACAGGGAAAAACTCCTTGTAGCAGTTAACAAAACCGAGGGAGGCCGCCGGGAAGCGGAAGCCTGGAACCTCCTCTCATACGGATTTAAAGAAGTTCTCCTGATTTCTGCGGAGCACGGTGATAATATCAGCAATCTGGAAGAAGCAATCGCCGGCCATCTTGCCGGCGCAAAGGCGGATTTTGACTCACAACAAACTGAGGCGGCTCAACAGGTTTCTGAAGCCTCCGGCAGATATTCCCCGGCGCCGGTTCAATTAACGGAAACTCCGCCCGGAAATGCTCCCATCCGCATCGCCCTTCTTGGTAAGCCAAATACCGGCAAGTCCACCCTGTCCAACCGGCTTACCTCATCGTCCGCTTCCATAGTAAGCGAGATTCCCGGAACAACCAGGGATGTTGTAGAGGGCGCCTTTGTCTGGAAAAAACAAAACTTCGAGATTCTGGACACGGCGGGCATCAGGCGAAAGTCCAGAGTAAGCGAAAATATTGAATATTATTCGGTAAACCGGGCAATAAAAACAATTGATGATGCAGATATTGTTTTTCTGATCATTGACGCATTGGAAGGGCTTACAGATCAGGACAAGAAAATTGCCGCTCTGGCTCACGACAAGGGCAGGGGGATCATTCTGGTTTTGAATAAATGGGATACCATGCCGGATATAAAGACCGCCTTCGCAAAAAAATCCTTCATGGCTGCAAGGGACAGAATTCATTTCATGTTTGGACAGATGGAGTATGCGCCCATCATTCCCGTCAGCGCCATAAATGGAAGCGGAATTGACAAACTGCTGGGTACAAGCCTTCAAATGCATGAACAGCTAATGAGGCAGATTTCAACCTCTGCTTTAAACCAGGCCCTGGAAAAATGGCTCTCCGAATATCCTCCGCCCTCCGGTCCGCAAACCAGGTTTAAAATACGTTATGCCACGCAGACACGGATTAATCCGGTAACATTCGTTTTTTTTGCATCCCGTTCTTTTGCGGTAAGTGAGTCTTACATTGCCTATCTCCGTAACCGTATTCGCCGGGATCTGGGCTTTTCCCTTATCCCCGTAGCTGTCGAAATCCGGCAGTCAGCCGGGCCGCCGGGAGAAAAGCAGGAGGCAAGGCGGTCCAAAGCCAAAGAACAGAAAGCCGGCACGCGGCGGTATGGTTCAAAAAAAAGGCGGAAATAGCATGACTACCTACAGCATTGGCGACGCCGAAAGGCTGCTCAAGGTCAAGGTTCACGTTATACGCTATTGGGAAAAGGAAATATCCCTGATCCAGCCCATCAAGGATACATACGGAAGGCGTTTATACCGAGACAGGGATTTACAGATCCTCTCAAGGCTAAAATATCTTCTCTATGACCGCCGCTTTACCCTGGAGGGCGCCAGGGCCCAGCTCTATCTGGAATTGGCCGGAGAAAATCAGGACTTAAGGGGGCGTATTTCCGCCCTGCGTTCCGAATTAATGGATCTCTTTTTCTTTATCCGCCGTTATGCTTCTTCCGCAGCTGCGGAGGACAGGCGGCCCGTTGAGACAAGGGAAGAAACTGAAGATGCAGAAAAGCCTGATGGGGAAAATATTTGACAGACCTTTTCCTCCCCCTAAAAGACGAAACCAGACGGCTTCTAAAACGTCTTCCCGGAATAATTGACAGGACATTTCCCCTGCCCGTCCGGTTCCGCGCCAATCTTCCCCGGGATGTGTCGGAACTTTCCGGCCTTCTGACATCAAGCCGGGAAAACCGTGGCGCCTCCTATCTTGGAAAACCTGCACTGCTCTCCGCCTATCTCAGATACTTCCTGCCCTGGAACATCTACCGGCTCTGCCGGCTCCTGGACGGCCTGCCTCTGGACCTTAAAAGTAGTGACGTGATAAATGATATAGGTACAGGGCCTCTTACACTGGCAGCTTCCCTGTGGATCTGCAGACCCGCTCTCCGGAACATTCCCCTTGAATTCCGCTGCGTGGACAGAACCGCCGCTGTAATGGAAGCGGGGAAAAAACTTTTCCGGGCCCTCACAGCAAACGACGGCAAAAGTCCGAATGAGAATCCGCAAAGCTGTCCCTGGATCATAAAAACCATCCGTGGTGAATTAAAGCGCGGCGGCACTCTTTCCGTGGAGCTTAAAGGGAAACCTGCGGCCCTGAGCGCTGCGGTAAATATTTACAATGAGCTTTTCTGGAATTTTTCTCCGCATGATTTGGAAAGCCTGGAACATTTTGCAAATAACCATGCGCGTCTGCTTTCGTCGCTTACGGAAAGCACAGGTTCAGTATTGATTGTAGAGCCCGGCATCCCCAGATCCGGAGAGTTTATTTCGCTTATTCGTTCAGGTTTTATCCGGGAAAGCCGCGTCCCGCTTTCTCCCTGTACCCATTGTGAGATATGTCCTCTGCCCGGAGGCCGAATCTCTGATGGCGGCAAAGAGAAGTGGTGTCATTTCGCCTTTGACACGGAAAATGCCCCGGAAGAATTGCATAAGCTTTCCGCCGCCGCAGGTCTCCCCAAGGAAAGGGCAGTTTTAAGTTTTATCCTTGCCGGGCCTGTTTCAAAAGAAAATCAAAGCTCTCAGGCTGCCAAAATAGGCCCGCCTCCCTTTAGGAGCGCCAAATCTGGTCCGCTTAAAATTCGCATTATTTCCGATTCCTTTCCTATTCAAGATTCAATAAAGAAAACCAGCCAAAAGGAAAAGGGCACCGGGAAAATTTTGCATGCCCCACTTTCCTGGGGCCGCTATGGCTGCAGTAAAAAAGGCCTGGTTCTGGTAAAAGGCAGCAGAGAAAAAATTGACGCTTCTCCCTCAGGGTCATTGGAGGAACTCGCGTTAATGGATGGAGAAACGGACGGGAAAAGCGGCGCCCTGGTGGCGAAGAAATGAAAATAATCTGTTTTGTGATAATTTACCCCATGCGAATTTTTTATTGACAAATAATATTTTTTAGTATAAATTACTTATTGCTACTTTTTATCATTAAGGAAAGGATACCGCAAAAATGGAACGTAATACTGTACAGCGCCAGATTATTCTGACGGTATTACAAAAAATGGATACTCATCCTACTATAGAGGAGGTATATGAAATAATTCAAAAAAAGTATCCAACCGTAAGCAAAACAACGGTATACCGCAACCTAAGACAGCTTGCCCTGGACGGCATTATAAGGCAGGTATCGCTGCCGGATGGCCTTGAAAGGTATGACAGGTTTACCGGTCAACACCATCATTTTAAATGCAGCAAGTGCGGTACGATTTTTGATGTGGAAATTGAGTATCCGGAAGGTATTAATGACACAATTCAGAAAAAGTACGGGTTCAAGGTTGACAGGCACGATGTGGTATTCACCGGGGTTTGCTCAAAGTGTAAAAGAAAAATAAAAACCAAAAACTAAAACAATTTTAATGGAGGGAAAAAATGTCAGAATCGAAATGCCCGGTAACCGGGAAAAAAAGTGTGGATTTTTCCAAAGGTACAACCAATAGGGATTGGTGGCCAAACGGCCTGGATTTAAGCGTTTTGCACCAAAACTCTGAACTTTCCAACCCAATGGATCCCGGCTTTAATTACATTGAGGAGTTTAAGACTCTGGATTTAGGGGCTGTAAAAAAAGATCTATACGCGCTGATGACGGATTCAAAGGACTGGTGGCCCGCAGATTGGGGGCACTACGGCCCCTTCTTTATCCGGATGGCATGGCATAGCGCCGGTACATACCGGACCATGGACGGCCGGGGCGGGGCGCGCGACGGGACTCAAAGATTCGCACCGCTTAATAGCTGGCCGGATAACGTAAACCTGGACAAGGCAAGAAGGCTGTTGTGGCCCATCAAGAAAAAATACGGACGAAAGATTTCCTGGGCAGACCTGATGATTCTTGCCGGAAACTGCGCGATTGAATCCATGGGCTTAAAAACCTTTGGTTTTTCAGGCGGGCGCGAAGATGTCTGGGAGCCCCAGGAAGATGTTTACTGGGGGAATGAAACCGATTGGCTCGGCGATAACAGATACAGCGGAAAGCGCGATTTGGATTCTCCCCTCGCCGCGGTTCAAATGGGGCTTATCTATGTAAACCCGGAAGGTCCGAATGGAAATCCCGACCCTGTAGCTTCCGGCATTGACGTTCGCGAAACATTCGCACGTATGGCCATGAACGACGAGGAAACAGTTGCACTGATTGCGGGCGGCCATACATTTGGCAAGGCGCACGGCGCTGGCCCGGCAAACAATGTAGGCCCCGAGCCTGAAGGCGCTGCCATCGAAGAACAGGGGCTCGGGTGGAAAAACGCTTTCGGCAAAGGCAAAGCCGGCGACACCATTGGAAGCGGCATTGAAGGCGCGTGGAAAGCCAACCCGACTAAATGGGACATGGGCTATCTCCGCACATTACTGAATAACGAATGGACGCTTACGAAAAGTCCTGCCGGCGCCAACCAATGGATGATCAAAAATTGCCCGGAAGAATACCTCGTGGTTGATGCCCACGACCCAGGCAAAAAATACAGTCCCATGATGACAACGGCGGATCTGTCTTTAAAGTTTGACCCTGTATATGCCAAAATCGCCAGGGACTATTTGGAAAATCAGGCCAAATTTGAGGATGCGTTTGCAAGAGCCTGGTATAAGCTGACCCACAGGGATATGGGACCAAAAACTCTCTGCCACGGAAGCGAAGTACCTTCCGAGGAACTTATTTGGCAGGACCCAGTTCCAAAAGCGGAAGGGGAAATTATCAATGCCCGGGATATAGAAACCCTTAAAAAAAGCATTGCCGCTTCGGGCCTTTCCGTTTCTCAGCTTGTAAGTACCGCCTGGACAAGCGCGGCGAGTTTCAGGGGCTCAGATAAACGCGGGGGCGCAAATGGCGCGCGCATCAGGCTGGAACCTCAAATTTCATGGGAAGTAAACCAGGGGGAACAACTAAAAGCTGTATTGTCAAAACTGGAGGAAATCCAAAAGGCATTTAATTCAGGAGCAAAGAAGGTCTCGCTTGCCGATTTAATCGTCCTGGGCGGCGCTGTGGCGATTGAAGAAGCCGCGGCCAAAGCCGGTACGCCCGTCAGCGTACCCTTTATCCCCGGCAGAACGGACGCCCTGCAGGAGCATACTGATATTCAATCATTCAAGGTGCTGGAGCCTATTTATGACGGCTTCAGGAATTATCTAAAGAGAGAGTTTGCAACCCCGGCTGAAAAACTGCTTGTGGATAAGGCGCAATTGCTCACGCTTACCGCGCCGGAAATGACCGTATTGCTGGGTGGCTTAAGGGTTTTGGGAAACAACTACAAACAATCCAGGCTCGGCGTTCTGACCAACAAACCTGGAACCTTGACCAACGATTTCTTTGTCAATCTTTTGGACATGGAAACCGAGTGGAAGCCGGCTGCTGACGCCAATGTTTATGAAGGCTTTGACAGAAAAACTGGTGAATTGAAGTGGACGGGAACGCGGGTGGATTTAATTTTCGGTTCAAATTCCCAATTGAGGGCCATTGCGGAAGTCTATGCTTCGGATGATTCAAAAGACAAATTCCTTAAGGATTTTGTTGCGGCATGGAATAAAGTGATGAACGCGGATCGGTTCGACCTATGCTGATTCAATTGGTTTTAGGCAGCTAGGTTGAGAGCAAAAAACCTCATTCTCATCGTATTGGGATTCCTGTTTTTGGGATTGGGCGCGGTGGGCGTGGCTATCCCGGTCATGCCTACCACGCCATTTGTTTTGCTTGCAGCCGCGTGTTTTTCAGCAAGCAGCAGAAAATTTTATGGCTGGCTGCAACAGAACCGCGTCTTTGGTCAATATATAGAAAACTACCGTACCAAACAGGGTATTAAGCTGCCGCTGAAAATCGCCAGTATTGCCTTTCTCTGGACAGGGCTTATAATTTCAATGATAATCAAGCGAACCTTATTGATCTGCATTATACTGACAATAATTGGTTTTGGCGTCACCATACACCTGCTGTTGATAAAGACCAAAACCGGGGAAAAGGACGGTGGTTAACCACGCCCTTTTTGGTTATTATGGTATGGGAGTCATCATGAAACACTATGTAATAATTGGTAACGGCGCCGCAGGCGCTTCTGCGGCTGAGCAAATTCGGAAAAGAGACAAAGAAGGCATCATAACAGTTTTTACCCGCGAAAAATATCCCTATTACTACCGCCCAAGACTTCCTGACTATATTACAGGCGAAGTAAAACTGGAAGATTTTACCATGCACGCCCTTTCCAGATATAAGGAATGGAACGTAGATTTACATCTCGGCGAATCTGTTATTGCCATAGACCCGGAGAAAAAGGAAGTAACAGGTGATAAAGCCGGAAGAATACCTTATGACGAACTGCTCCTTGCTGCGGGTTCAAGCAGTTTTCTTCCTCCAATAGCAGGGAGCGAAAAAACCGGTGTTTTTACCCTTCGTACCATTGATGACGCAGATGCCATCATAACTGCTTCCCCAAAAACCAAAACTGCAATTCTGGTTGGCGGCGGCCTATTGGGCCTTGAAGCGGGAAACGCCCTAATCAAATTGGGTCTTAATGTGGAAGTTATTGAATTTATGGATCGTCTCCTGCCCCGGCAGCTTGACCTAAAAAGCGCAAAATTGCTTCAGGGACAGCTTGAAGAGATGGGTTTTTCCTTCCATCTTTCCGCCAGGGCGCAGGAAGTAAAAGGTGAGAATACAGCTACGGGCCTGATGTTGGCAGATGGCACAATCATTGAAGGCGGAATTATACTTTTTTCTGCCGGAGTCAGGCCCAATCTGGAATTGGCCCGTTCGGCAGGCCTGGAGATGGACAAGGCAGTCAAGGTAGACCAGTTTATGAGGACCAGCGTGCCGGGAATCCTGGCGGCAGGGGATATTGCCGAATATGGCGGTCAGGGCGGCGGTATATGGCCCATCGCAATGGCTCAGGGAAAAACCGCTGGAGCTTCCATGGCCGGAGACCCTTGCGCATACGTTCCTCAGGCGCCGAGTACAACCCTAAAAGTTGCCGGCATCGATCTCATTTCCGCAGGTAATATTGACGCCGAAAACTCAATGATTTCCAAATGTTATGCCGCAGGCAAAGTGTACCGGAAAATAGTTCTGGAAGGAGACATTATCAAGGGGATAATTTTTCTGGGTTCAACCAATGGGGCCCATAAATGCATCGCGGCAATGAACGAAGGCCGTCATTTGGGTTCTCTTGCCGAAGAACTTGACCGGGAGAACTTTGACTTTTCAAGGATTTGATCTTTGTTCATACTGGCAAATATCTCCAAAAGTTTGTTTCAATGCCGGAAAAAACTCTTCCATTTCCCATTCATTTCCGGGAGGCTGTTTTGAAAAAAGCAATATTGCTTCCAATAATGCTTGCCACCGTATTCGCCATTACAGGCTGCAGGGAAAATAAAAGAGCCGTTATGCAAAACCCGAATGACAAAATCAACATAACAACAACTATTTTCCCGGCTTATGATTTTGTCCGGCAAATTGCGGGAGACAGGGTAAACCTTGCCATGTTATTGCCGCCCGGCGCCGAGAGCCACTCATTTGAACCATCGCCGAGGGACATTATCGCAATTCAAAACAGTGATGTTTTTATCTATGCCGGCGGTGAATCGGAAAAATGGGTCAGCCGTATTATCCAATCCCTGAACCCTCAGCGCAGACTTCCGGAATTCACGGACAATATGAACATTCTTGCCATGATGGACGTAGTTGATAAAGTTAAAGAAGAAACCGTAGAAGGGATGGAAGAAGAACACGGTGAGGATGAAAACCATGAAGAATATGCCTATGACGAACATGTCTGGACTTCACCCCTGAACGCAATCCTGATTGTCCGTTCAATTACTGAACTGCTTTGCAGGGCCGATAATACAAACGCCGGTTTCTACCGGCAGAACTCCGCCTCTTGCCTGGAGGCTCTTGAAGAACTGGATGCTACTTTTAAGGCGGTTGTTGCCGGCGCCAAACGGAATACCATTGTCTTTGCCGACCGGTTCCCCTTCCGTTATTTGGCGGATGCCTACGGGCTTAAATACTTTGCCGCATTCCCCGGCTGTTCCACAGAAGCGGAACCGAGTGCGGCCACTGTCGCTTTCCTGATCAATAAAATCAAAACCGAAAAAATTCCCGTTGTTTTTCACATTGAGCTTTCGAACGAACGTATGGCCGATACCATAAGCGGAGAAACCGGCGCCAAAAAACTCCTGCTCCATTCCTGCCACAATATTACGAAGCAGGATTTTGATTCAGGGGAAGGTTATATTGATATAATGCGCCGCAATGTTGAAAACCTCAGGGAGGCGCTGAATTAAAATGTCCATGGAGTATACACATGGAAGATGCTGGAGAAGATGTAGGAATTATCCAAAATTCCAGGAATTTTATTCAGGGGCATCTTGATAACAGCATTCAAATGATGGCGATAAAGTAATGTGGAGCATTCCAGCTGCCACGACCTTTCCCCGAAATCATCCTTTTAAGCTTCTGCTAAATATAGCTATGGATTTATGGAATTTGCGCTTTTGTTTAAGATAATCTGAATTACTTTCCACAAAAGCAGTTTCTCGTTGTTGTGATTGATAATGTTTCCATTGTTTCAATGTTATCTTCCCATCAGCTATGGCCGCTTGAATTGCACATCCAGGTTCTTTCTGGTGAGCACAGTTGCTAAAACGACATTGAGTGATTAGTACTTCTATCTCAGGAAAGGTAATATTTATCACATCACCGGAAACCCAGAGTCCCAATTCACGCATTCCCGGCGTATCAATAACCAAAACTCCCGATGGAAGACGAAAAAGCTGCCTATGTGTTGTGGTATGTCTGCCTTTGCTATCGTCCTGCCTTATGGTTTTTACCTCCATCAGTTGTTTTCCAGCCAGGCAATTTAGTAAAGACGATTTCCCAACGCCTGATGAGCCAAGAAATACAATAGTTTTCCCAGCTTCAAGAAATGGTTTTAATTCAACAATCCCATAGCCGGTTTTGCTACTGATTAAAAATACCGGAACTTCCCGAGCCATTTTTTGGACTTCTGCAATTTGACTTTCAGGATTATTACAAAGATCAGCTTTTGTTAAGACGATAACTGGTAAGCCGCCGCTTTCCCATGATGCAGTCAAATACCGTAAAATTCGGGGTTGATTAAAATCATGGTTAAGCGAAGAAAGTATGAAAACATAATCAAAATTTGCAGCCACTACCTGTTCCTTGATGAATTTTGCATAACCTTCTGCATGACCGGAAAAATTAGTTCTGGAAAACTTTGATCGTCTTGGTAAGACCGATGTAATAAGCGAATTTCCCCGTTGGTTATATTGAACAAGGACAAAATCTCCAACAGCTGGAAATTCATCATCACCTTTTAATGAATATAAAAAACTTCCTTTGATTTCCGCCCCTATTTCACCATATTCGCAAACAATTTTATATAATTTTCGCCTGTGTTCAATGACCCTGCCTGGAATGAAATCGGTATTTTTTTGCAGCAAATCAAATTTAGCAGAATAATCCGCCTGTGTATAACCATAATCCCTTAAGCTTTCGAACATGTAATTCTCCTGTAATTTGTTTCCTCAAAATTTTTTTTGAGGTTAAAAATGAGAAAATCGCATATTCGAGGGATCTGCCTTATTAGGTATTTTCTATATTAGTATAAGTTTTGAGAAAAAAATCCACCGCAATATGCGGATCAATAGTTGAGTACCACCACAATGACCATCATTTTTCTTCCTCCTGTAAATAAATATTTTAGTCTATATTTCCTTTATTCCATTAATCCATTAATCCAATCATGAATCAATTATTTTTCTTTGTCAATATAAAATTTTAATATCAAATCCGAGTTCTTTAGCCTTATTTATAAACTCATTAATATTTCCAATACCCCATTGAGTACAGACTACAATTTCCTGTCCGCTTCTTAAAGTAATTTTATTATTTAAAAAATGTCTTTTATGTTTTGTCCTTTTATATATTTCATTGGCGCTTTCAAATGTGTCGATAACTCCAAGTGCACCCTGTAATTTTTTTGGGAAAATTGTCTTCAAATTCTCTAAGGTACAATCATTATGATGTTGAATATAGTCTTCGATAATGGCTAAAACAAGTCTACTTTTCCCATATATATTACCCATAAAATTATATCGTGTATTGTCATTCGAATGAGGTTCGTCTGTATCATTTGTATTTTGTAATTTTTTATCAAATATTATTTGTTGATTATTACTAGATTTGTAGCTAATATCAATATTTTTGATTATATTATCAATACTGCTTTCATCATATCCATCTGTTAATAATCTATCCTTAATTATTCCTTTTATTTTTTCACCATTGCTATTTAACAACTCATTTTTTAATCTATCCATTTCTTGTTGAGTTTGTATGCGCTCAATGTGCATAATTGCAAATTCTTTGAGCTTCTCATTAGAACAAATATCCCTATCCAAAATATTGCCTAATGAAATTCCGTCAGAATTATTAGGATCAAATCCAAATGAAGCAATTAAAATAGGAACGTTTGATCTGGTATCATCGTCATAAAATACCTGAAATTCATTGCTTATAAGGAAACCATATTTATATCCCAAAATTCGCATATACGACGTTAATTGTCCAGTTTCTCTATCTCCCAATACAGTAAAAGGTTTTTTCATTTCAACAACAATGCCATAATTAATGCCTTTCAATACAATATCTGCTTCTTTAACATCACGCCCCATGGGAACTGGCATTTTATGTTGAATGCTGTTGCTATCCCAGTTAAATATAGTTTTAAGAGCAGATTCAAATAAAATATGGAATAAATCCTCTGTGACATTGTTTTTAATGAGCGGAATGACTTGTTCGCATAATTTTTGCCAATTATTCATTGTTTTATCCTCAATATTTATTAATTTCCGGATAATTATAATATATTTTATAAAAATATCAATACCATAAAATAAATCCAGCCATAACCTTCACTTCACTTGAAAATTAACAGAAACTAAAAAATCATGAAAAATCATACAAATCCCTACTAAAATCAAAAATCGAATAATAAAAACATCAAAAAAAACATCAAAAACTTGACAAAATTATAAAAATATATTAATCTTTATCTTAAAAGTTTTAAAAATTATGCTTAAGGAAGTGTTTATTATGAAAAAATCAATTCTTATATTAATTATAATTGCCATTTTATCTGTTGGCACCGCCTTCGCTGAACATCCTGATAGTTTCGCCATCGGAGGATTTGGCAGCCTTTGTTTTTACAGGGGCACCTTTGGCGGCGGTTTATCCTTTGTAATTCCCAAGCTTCCTGTCTACTGGGGAATTAATGCTTGCGGCGGAAAATATTTTAAAATAGGCCTTACCGGAGACTTCTATATCCTTGATATGGATTTTACTCCAAAATTTGGCTGGCACTTTGGTTTAGGCGGCTTTTTTGATTACCAAAGCTGGAAGTATAATGGGTATGATAGTGCCCTGAGTAAAAAAACCTATTCTTATTCCAACTACGATTTCGGTGTCCGTGTTCCTCTTGCTTTGCATTTTCATCCCAATAAACTGTTGGATATGTGGCTGGGAGTTGGTCCTGGCTTCGGTATTGTTTTCAATGGCAAATATAAATCCTATAATTTAATGGGGGAAGAGAAAAGCTACGGAGGCGGTGTAAAATTTTTCTGGTATTTCCCAATAGAGATAGGTCTTCGTTTTTGGATTTGATAGTATGATGGCAAATAGGAAAGATATCACATAATTTTCTGCAATAAGCAGAATTGAAATTATGATCCATATTAATAATACATTTTAGGAGTTTGTTTAGAAAAGATATAAAAATATATTTCTTGTATGTTATATATAAATAATTGGAAAATAATATAAAAAAAGGATATAAATGAGTGAAAAAGCATAATTTGAAACAATTTTCAGGACTGTTTTTTTCAATTTTTTTACTTTTATTACCTTCATGCAGTACACCGTTTAATGATTTTTACGAAATGTCATCAATAGAAATAATAAATCATGTAACAAAAGGTAAAAAAAAAGCGGTTATTACCGTTGGTATAGTTCAAAATGGGCAAAATTCGTTTACTGTATATGGAGAAAATGGCAGAGAACTAAAAAATAAAGAGTATATTTATGAAATTGCTTCCATTACGAAAACATTTACCGCACAGTTGTTCGCCAGAGCTATAAATGAAGGAAAACTAAGCCTGGATGATACTATTGATCGCTTCCTTGACCTTCCATCAAAAAAATATTATCCGACAATAAGACGCCTTTTAACACATACATCAGGATACAGAAAGGCATATTATCATAATAATGGTTCTTTAATAGAAGCTACACCTAATTTTGAAGTTATAGGTAGTGGTGTAACTGAAAAAATGCTTCTTAATACAATTGGAACGATAAATTTAGAGAATAAAGATTATCCTTGGGAATATTCCAATTTTGCTTTTGCAGTCGCCGGCTTAATACTAAAAAAAATATTTAGTGAAAACTATACCTCTATGATAAATAGGTATTTGTCAACAGATTTAAATCTGAATAACACTTGGGTAAATGATGGAAAAAGTGTTAACGTGTCAAATTCTTGGGCATGGAGCAAGGAGAATCCTTATATTCCGTGCGGGGCTCTAGTGTCTACAATAACAGATATGATGAAGTATGCTCAAATGCAAATAGATGAGCAGCCGCCTTATGTAAGTCTCTCTCATACCGAATTGGTTAAATTTGACCCGCCGATTGATGTTACAGGATATGATTATGATGCTAAAACTGATGCCATGGGTTTAGGCTGGATGATATGTAGTGTTTATGACTTTATACACCATAGCGGAAATACTGGCTACAGTAACAGTTTTATTGCTTTTGATAAGACAAAACGCATTGCAGTTGTGGTTTTATGCAATATGCCTGGAGAACAATCACGGTTAATTGGTTCCGCAATAATAAAGGAGTTACAGCAATAGAATGAAAAAGGTAGTTATTTTTTTATGTATAATGGTTTTAATATCTTCTTCTTTGGTTTTTGCTCAAAGTGAAAAGAAGGGAGCATTTATTGGAACATTGGGGATGGGTATTGCATTAAGAACGACAGTAGAACTTGAAACGCTTGGTTCTGTCATATTAGATTTAAATCTTATCAGTAAAATCGGGTTTACTATTTGTTATACTGATATAATGGTTTTTGGTATCGCAGGAACTTCTCGTTATATAATGCCTGGCGCTGGTTATAATTATATGCGAGATAAATGGAATGTTGGAGCAGCGGTACTTTTTGCACCTATGGCTGGTGATTTGCTAATTGCCGGTAAAATAAATGGCGGATACTTTTTTACCAATAATATTGGTTTAAGCGGAATATTTACTTATTGCCGGGTAGCAGGTATGATGGGCTATGATTTTTCTATGTTTAATGTATTTGCAGGAGTATCAATAAGAATCTAAAAAGTAATGCAAAAACAGAAATAAAAAGCGGGTGCAGCACATAACAGATGGTATACGACATAGAGGTTAAAATCGTTCAAACCATAATATAATGTATTACATTGACATAATTATTAAATAAATATACATTAAAGTCAGGGAATTTTAAATTTTATGAAATTTATTTTTTTATGATATTGATTATCCTCATTTTTTCTTTTTCTTCATGTGATAACGAATCTTGTTGGATTTGTGGCGGCAATGGAAAATGCTATAATTGTAAAGGGAAAGGATATAATAAAGTAGATGATAATATATGTAATATATGCAAAGGTAACGGCATATGTTTTAATTGTCATGGAATAGGAAAAATAAAAAATAATACCGTTTTTTAATTCTATTTTATCGATTATTCGAAATATACATTATCTTGAGTCTCTCATTTCATGTGAATATAAGAATCAAAGTAATCCAAATGAGTGGGCAAAAATATATAGAGATTCACATCGATGCCTGATAAACAAAATTGAAAAACTCAATTAAAAAATTTTAATCACATCAGATTTTTATTCTAAGAATTTTATAGATTCCCAGTTTAAGGAACATGCTATATTGACAAAATTATTCCTGGAATATACTATTTATATAAATTAGTATTAGGTGGTTTCAAATGGAAATAATAAAAAATTTTAGAAAAATGATTAATATTACTAGTTTTTTTGGTATTTTAACGTTTTTAACCATTCCAATTACAGTAGTATTGTATTTTATGTACAGTGGGATACCACCGATTTGGAATGTACTTTTCAGAACTTTGGTGGCAATGTTTAGTCTTCTTTTTGTATTAATTTTCTTTACAGGATTTCAAAATATAGTTAAATATTTTTATAAAGAAAATAACTGGATAATAAAATTAATGTATAATACTATTTGTATTTATATCACAGTAAGTTTTGTTGCTCGATCTTTAGAGGCAGGCGGGGTCTATAATCCGGAAAGCATGGCTATAGACGCGACTCAAGACGGTTTATTGGCCCAAGGGAATTATTTATTATACGGTTCAATCAGCCGATTATTAATGGCTACATTTATGACAATAATTGGGAAAATAACATTAAAAATAAAAATATTCCCAAAATGGACCGCCTGGTTAGCAATAATAATTGGTATAATAAATTTACTTTTTGTTCCAAGCATGTTTTTTGGAACTAATGCGGCGAATTTCTATAGCGCAATAGGCTGGAGAAATTCTGCATTAGCTGCTGGTTTATATACATTATGGATATTAATAATAAGTATTGTATTATTTAAAAATAGTAAAAATATAAAGATTGAATAAAAAGAGGCGTTAGAAATAACAATTCTGTTTACGCTTCGAGGCTTAAATGCTCTTTTGTAACGATATTTTATCTGTAATACATAATTAATCCTAAAATAAATATTTACATTTTTTTAGAAATGCCATATAATAAATAATGGAAGTAAT
>JGI24702J35022_10000133_pt1 | contig 36960 bp, 32 predicted proteins | sample TergutTh196P4_FD_35022 | JGI IMG/M metagenome (IMG submission 35022) | reverse complement strand
GCCGGCATACTTTACCGACGCGCAGCGGCAAGCCACAAAAGACGCCGGAACCATTGCCGGCCTCGAAGTCCTTCGAATCATAAACGAACCGACTGCCGCCGCGCTCGCTTACGGCGTCGATAAAGAAGAATACCAGAAGGTATTGGTTTTTGACCTTGGCGGAGGGACATTTGATGTGTCGGTTCTGGATATAAAAGACGGGATAATAGAAGTCCTTGCAACGGCCGGTAACAACCGGCTTGGCGGTGATGATTTTGATGATTGCGTGACAGATTATCTCACCGGAGAGTTTAAGCGCAATCAAAAAGTGGATCTCACAGGCAATGCTGCGGCTATGCAGCGTTTAAAAGAAGCCGCGGAACAGGCGAAAATTGAGTTGTCAACCGCCGTGAACGCTCAGATCACATTGCCGTATCTTGCCAATCAACGCGGGACGCCTGTGCATATGGACGTGGCGCTGACACGGGCAAAGTTTAATGAATTAACCGCACATTTGCTGCAGATGACAGAAGGCCCTGTGAAGCAGGTCCTGGAGGACGCCCACATCAGATCTGTCGATATCGGAAAGGCGCTGCTTGTTGGCGGTTCTACAAGGATTCCCGCCGTACAGGAAAAAGTGAAAAGCCTTATAGGAAAAGAAGGTTTCAAAGGTATTAATCCGGATGAGTGCGTAGCACTGGGCGCTGCGCTGCAAGGCGGCGTAATGATAGGTACTGTTACGGGGCTTTTGCTTTTGGATGTGACGCCTCTGTCACTTGGGATCGAAACAGTTGGTGGGATGTGTACGCGCGTTATTGAGCGCAATACGACGATCCCGATATCAAAAAGCCAGATATTTACCACAACCGCCAACTTCCAGCCGTCTGTGGATATTCACATCCTGCAGGGCGAACGCCCTATGGCGGGTCAAAACAAGACACTGGGCAAATTCATGTTAAGAGGCATACAGAGGGCGTTGCGCGGTATACCTCAGATCGAGGTCACATTTACTATCGACACAAACGGAATAGTGAATGTGGCTGCCAAAGACTTGACTACAGGAAAGCGTCAGGAGATTACGGTAACGGCATCGTCAAACATGAGCGACGAAGATATTCAGAAGGCTATCCTCGACGCTGAGCAATATGCCGCCGAAGACACATCAATCCACAACGAAAGTGAGACAAGAAACCGCTTGGAGAGTCTTGTGCTGCAGTCTGAAAAAATATATAAAACATTGGGCAAAGATGGTAAGGCAAAACTTGTGGAACCACTCAAAGCCGCAAAAAAGGCTCTGCGAGGAAAAGATAAAACCGCTGTTTCGGCTGCTTGCGATACGCTTGGAAATGCCTTAAAACCGTTTGCGGCGCCGGAAGACTGAAATTCGAAAACCAATGCCTATTTCGGCAACAATACAGTGAAAATACTGCCGTTTTCAAGACTGCTTTCCACTTTAACTGTTCCGCCGCACAGCTCGACAATGCGTTTTACCATTGTCAGGCCAAGTCCGTTGCCAGCCCGTGAGTGTGCTTCATCACCCTGGAAGAACTTATCGAATATATGTAGTTTTGTCACCTCGTCCGTTTCGGATTCAACCCCCCAAATCTCGTCCAGAAGCTGAATACGGGTGAAAGTAGTACCGGGATATGAAAGTAGCTTAAACAATATTTGTATCATCTTCAACAACGAGAATTTTTAACAATGGTTGTCACTCCTCTTTGTTTGATTATACTACATCGCATAAAGCCTACATGAAAATTATAAACAAAATCTAAACTGAATAAAGCCGAATGAAGAATGAAGAATGAAGAATGAAGAATAAAGGATGGAGAATGAAGAATGAAGATTTTAAATAAACACCGGTAGTTAATATTTTGTATATATTTTTATAGTAATATTTTTCGATAAAACCATAAAAAATAGAGCGGAGGGAAAGTGTATTCTTTATCGCCAATATTCGGTGGCGGCGCCAAAACTGTAAAGATACCCCCTATGACCTGTCAAAACCAGTTCAATGCCTTCAAGTTTAGCCAGTTTTCTTATGGATTGTATGTGCTCTTCGTGATCAATGTTATAGAATGCGCCAATTGGCTGAATTGTACCGTCACTAACCTTGAAAGCGTCTCCGGAAAAAAGAATTGTGTTGTCTAGGATGTATGACATTGAGCCGGGTGTATGTCCAGGCGTTTCTATTGCCCTGACCTTAACGGCGCCAATTGACACTTCCTCATTGTCATTTAGCAGCCGGTATGGACGCGTGATTTTCCTGTTATATATAAAACCATATTTTCTTGCCCTCGGGGACGGCTTTGTGTTTACATCTACGTGCCTTATCATCTGCTCCTCATCGTGTGAGAGGTATATGCTTGCGTTAGCGAAAACTGATATGCCGCCGGCGTGGTCAAAGTCAGTGTGGCTTAAAAAAACGGCGGATATTGAATCGGGAGAAATACCAATCGAGCAAAGCTCGCGTGTGATTATCTTTGCATTAAACCCGGTGTCCAACGCGATTACCGTCCCGTCTCTCTTATACAAATAAAAATTGACGACTCCTGTCTTTATAGCATAGAGGTTTTGGGTAACTTTGCATGTGTTTGCAGGCCGCATACCCTTCAACCGTACATAAGCTCCGGTAATTATGTCAAAGGCTTTGTAGTAAAGATTGTCCATTCTGGCTTTGTAGTAAAGAGCGTCCATTCTGCTGCCGATTCCTCCCATAAGGATTCACCAGACAAGTATAGCACACTTTAAGCTTGCTTTCACAGACTGATTTAGCAAAGTATCTGTATCTGTCAAAATGCCCCGAAATATTCCAAAATGCTTCGAATTAGCATTCATTATAGTGTTTATAGTTTTAAGTAGAATTCCTGCATAAATTAAAGAATCCCGAAAAAAATCCGGAAAACCCCAGAAAAAAAACCGAAAAAATCCTGGAAAAACTCTGGCAAATCAGAATAATATTTGATTGAACTGAGATTTCCGACCACAGAGTATACTGCATTCATCGCCGGTCAGACTTAAGAGCGTTGAAGCTACGGTCGTATGTCTTTTCAGCCTCTTTGGAGAAAACGCAGGCTGGGAATTCGCTAAACTTAACATGATATGCAATACAGGCGCAACACTTGCCATGGTTACCGCAACTGTATGTACACGGGCATTTAATGGATTTATTGTTTTCACATGACATGGTTCTGTCCTCCTGATTTTAACAAAAGTTCTTTAGGCGTCTTCAATATTAACCTATATTCCTTCAATTCATACAGGTCATACAGGTCATACAGGCAATTTGAACGTCATGGTAACTTCGCCCGTTTCTTTATTTATTTTTATTTGTTGGTTTTCCAATCCCATTTCTTTGCCCGTTGATATTTTAAACAACCCGGCAAGGAATTGCATACCGCTCGACATCACTTGTTCCAACTCAGAGGTTTTCAATTCGCTTTCGTCCTGCAAGGTTTTTTGCTTTTCGGGTACTTCTTTCGCTGCCGCCACTTGAGGTTTGTCAGCGTCTTCGTTGTCATCGTCCTTAAAAACCGCCAATTCGAAATCTTCAGCTAATTCGTCCTCATGTTCAATAGTTTCTTCATGAGAGTCTTGAGAAATACCGTCTGAGTCTATATAAATATCGTCCGTGATCTCTATTTCTTCCGTCATTTTGATGAAAGTTTCTAACTGTTCTATAAACTGTGAACGTCCTTTTGATGAAAAATCAACGTAATCCGTTGTGCTCTCGCTGTCTAAAACACTTTCAAAGAGATTTTGTTTTACCAGCAAACCGGCGGCAATCTGCTGTTCGATAGAATTCCTGGTAATCAGGTTGTAAATAGTGAGCTTATTACTCTTCTGCCCCAGTCGGTCAATGCGTCCGATGCGCTGATTCTTCTTGGCGGGATTCCACGGAAGCTCAAAATTGATAAGCGTGTTCGCCACCTGCAGATTCAGCCCCGCGCCTCCCGCTTCCGTCGATAGGAAAACCTGGCATTCCGGACTGTTTTCAAACTTTTTGATTAAATCGCCTCTTAACTTAACAGGAACTTTTCCGCTCAGTTCCACAAACCCAATTCTGTTTTTCCTGAGCATCTGCCCTATCAGTTTATGCACCTTGACCCATTCGGAAAAAATAATAACTTTTCGATTGCCTTTACTAAGGTCAAACTGACTAAAAAGGATATGTTCCAACTCCTCCATCTTGGGCGATATGTTGGTCTCTTCATCTACCAAATAAGTCGAATCACAGACCATGCGCATACTGCTAAGCAGCAGTTGCAGCCTTTGCAAGTCATAAGCGGTGAGATATTTCTTGCGTATTATAGAGGCGATCCCCTTGGCGTATGACGCGTGATACTCAGCCTGTTCGGGTGACAATTCAACAGGAATATCGAGTTGCTGTACATTGGGCATCTGATCCAACACATTTCTTTTTTCACGCCGAATCAATATATCCGACAGTTTACCGTTAAGAGATTGCAGATTGTAGTAACCATTAATCCTATTGGTTTTTTCAGGATCAAAAAGGCAATGCTGATATGAAAATTCCCACAACGGTCCGAAGAAATATGGGTCAAGCGCGCCAACAACTGAGAAAATGTCAATCAGCCGGTTTTCTATCGGCGTGCCGGTTATAACCAGCGTATGTTTAGCCTGCAACCGTTTAATGGAAGAGGAAGTCTTCGTTTCAAAGTTCTTGATTCTTTGGGCTTCATCAAGAATAAGGAAATCAATCCCGGCTTTATTGATGGCAAGGCTGTCGCGCAGAATTGTTTCATAATTGACAATAAAGAAAAAATGTTTGTCGTCAAGATACTGCGCTTCTCTTTCTTCCGGTTTTCCATTTATGATAAGCGCTTTTTCGTTTGTGAAACTTTCAATTTCTCTTTTCCACTGGGATTTCAAAGTAGCGGGGCAAACAACCAGAGTTTTATTGAAACCGAACACCTGCTTTTTTAGTACAGCGGTTGCCGCAGCCTGTATTGTTTTTCCCAGTCCCATTTCGTCTGCGATAATAGCCACGTTTTTGAATAATACGAATTCAACTCCTTCTTTTTGATAGGGGAATAATTCAGCCTTAATTAGAGAATAATCGGGTTTGTGCGTCTGCATCAATTCTTTGAGCATAGATTGCTCAAAAACACGCTCTACCTTTTCTCTGACTTCAGGGCGTATACAAATAGTTTCGAACTCTTCCGCTTTGTCGATAAATCCCAGAAAGGATCTGATTTCAGATTCCGTATTTTCAATATGATCTTGCTTCTTAAAGTATCGTGAAATCAGGAGTTGCTCGCCTACAGGTAATTTGTGCGGATAATGCCAGGTAATTTTGTATTCATTTAACGGATCACAGAACACTTCGATAAAGGGGTATGTTTTATCCATCCGCCCAAATAATTCAGGGTTTTTCTTTAATTCATTGAATGCGAACATAATATGTTTAGTGGTTCCCAGCTTATTGAGCCTTGAATCCCAACTATCGCTGTATCCGGTTTCCGCCTTAAAATCACGAAGTAATACCTTATATTTATCTCCACGCTCGTTTGTTAGGGTATGATCACCATAGATGTTATTTGCCCATTGGATGCGGTATAACGCTTTTTCGGCTTTTTGCCTTCGTTCGTCCATTACACGCTTGATCATTCCCTGACGGGTATATTTTTTATGCTCAAGTCTTTCTTTAGGGTCAAGAAGGCTCAATTCCTGCTCGTATTGCAGTAAACAGGCGTATGAAAAGCGATCCCATCCAACAACTTTATCGTTTGTCATCGGAATCAAAACAAAAATGCCATCTTGATTGCTATTAAGTAAAAGAGAATATTCTATAGATTCAGATTCATTAGCAGTATTTACTAAAAAATCGATAGAAAACGCTGATTGAGACAGAATTTGGCAATCACAATTGTTAAACAGGATTTCACCATAGGCGATTTCCTCATAATCCAGTTGTGACAAAACTTTTTTTTTGATGGATTCAAGTTCAATGGATTTGGGATTGACGGATTCGGGATTGACGGATTCGGGATTGATGGATTCGAGGTTGATGGATTCGAGGTTGATGGATTCGAGGTTGATGGATTCGAGGTTGATGGATTTGGGATTGACGGATGCGGGATTCATAACTTTAGTTTCCTCACTTTTATTTTATACTCCAGGTATTGCCTCAATGGTATACTGTTTCCGGAAACCAGTATAGCACGGGAGCACAAACGATTCAATGACAAAAAAACAAGGAGAAAACATCAGGAGAAAGCGGGAGAAAGCAGGAGAGCATCCCGATCCTCCCGCAAAAGTCTACCTTCCCAAGCGGATTTCATCAATATCTTGCTCCATTTTTGCCAACGCCTTTTCCACAAACTCATCTGAAGCCATAAAGTACGGCGAATTTGTGGCGCTTCTCCCTCGCCGTCCCTCCGGGTTTAATTCCGACTCTACAGCCGGCGGAATTATTTCAATTACCCTTATACCAAGAGGAGAAAGCTGTTTGCGTTGTACCACAGAAAAAGCGTGAAGCCCCGCCTTTGTAACATGATAAATAGGCATTCCTACGGCGTAGTCCGGCATAAATGCAAGTCCGGATGAAACATTTACAATTGCGGCGTTGTCTCGACCGGAAAGCATGGGAGTGAACAAAGCGGAGAGGTATATTGGGGCTTGGAGGTTGACCCTGATTTCGTTTTCACCACCAATCAGTTCGTCTATACCTCTTGTCAGGTCAATATTTCGCTGGATACCGGCATTGTTTATCAGGATGTTCAAATCCGGTAAGAAATCCCTGACATGATCGTGAAGCGCCACGCAGCTGTCCAGATCTGTAACATCGCATCTGAACGCCTGAATACCGGGCAATTTATCCGCAGCTTGCGCCAGCCTGTCTTCACGCCGTCCGCAGATAAGCACTTTATTTCCGCGGGCATGGAAGTATTTCGCTAATGAATACCCTATTCCGGTAGCTCCTCCGGTTATCAGAACCGCATTACCATTCATTCTCATTTATTCTACCCCTCTGAATTCCAATACTAGATTAAACTAAAGCGGGCTTCGCCCGCAACTCATGCCGGCTCGGCGAAGCGCGGTTCCCCTCGCCTCACGCGGACAATGTCCGCGCTCCGCGCTCTCGCGCGGCGATTAGCAACTTCCGGCTTAAACAACTCGTTTTTTATTTGCGTTCCTGGGCCGTAAGTTGCCAAATTACTATACTCACCAAATCGGAAATTGTAATTTATTATTGCTAATCCACCGAGATTTGTCAAGCAAACCAGGATAAATGATCATGCCAAAAACCAGGATAAATGATCATGCCAGAAACCAGGATAAATGATCGCAGACTGAACCAGGATAAATGATCACAGACAGAACCTGGATAAATAATCGCAGACTGACTCTGGATAAATGATCGCAGACAGAACCTGGATAAATAATTGTGTCCTTACACGAATAATATTGAATAATATAGAATAACATGGAATTAGGAAATGTGATTGTATGCCCTTTCACTTTATGCTATAATTTTTTCATTGCCAGAACCCACTAATGAACAGCTGTTGGGCTGGATAAAATTCTATCAGAGTAAAAAGTAAGGAGCCAAATATGCCTCACGTCGTAATCAAAACAATCAGTGGACCGTCGCAGAAGCAGCTTTTGGACGCTGCTGAGCAAATAGCCAAAGTTGTCAATAAAACCATGGGTAAGCCGGAAAAATACATCTCGGTTTCGGTTGAGGAATACTCGTTCGGAGAGTGGGAAGGCGTGTATAACCAGTACGTGAAGGGCAAAGACAACGTTCTGGTCAAGCCCGGTTACACTAATCCGAAAACATTTGAATAATGGAAGAAGACGATAATGTTATTTTTAGCTTTGAGAGGGTTACACTAATCCAAAAACATTTGAACAATGGAAGAGGAGGGAGCGATTTCCCATCAAGTCTGTATAATCTTTATGGTGGATTAACAGTTGAAAATCGACATTTAATCTTAAACCGGGATGAGGGGGTACGGTGTAATGGATAAGCTTGTTGCATTTTATTCTTATACTGGGCACACAAGGAGAATAGCACAGGAGTGCGCCAGTAAAGAGGCGGCGGATATCGTTGAAATTAAGGACGTCAAGTGTCCGGGAAAGTTGAAGGCGTATACGGCAGGATGCTTCTCTGCTATGCGTGGAAAAGCATGGCCTATTCAGCCATTGAGTAGTGATTTGACCGGTTATAACAATCTGATCTTGTTTTCTCCTGTGTGGGCAGGTAATCCGCCTCCCCCCGTTCATGCTTTTCTGGAATTGTTGCCTAAAGGGATTAGCGTCTCAATCAAAATGGTTTCTGCAAGTGGGCGCAGTAATTGCTTAGATAAGCTGGAAAAGACAATTAAAACTAAAGCCGGCGCGCTAGACGGATTTGAGAATATAAAGGCATAATTTCCACATGCAAGGCGCGCCTTGTGTGTACGGCGTGCCTTAGCCGTTATATCACAAACACTCTAAATACAGAGGATATAAAAAGCATAATTGCCACAAGTACGGCGCGTCTCGCGTGTGCGGCGTGTTCAAGCTGTTCTATCACAAGCATTCTAAATATAGGTGAATTTTATACTATGTGGTTTCACATGCGCCGCTGATAATTATCTACAAACCGAAAATTTTCCTTCCTTTGTGTTTTAAGAATATCGAATTGGGGTATATTTCGCGCTATATATTACTAAATTCCAGGATATTATTTTCAAATTTAAAAGTCTTAGAATGCTTAAGAATTCTACTAATTAGTGTATGATACTAAAATTGAAACTCAGGGAGTGCATAGCGAGATATATGAAGCGATTTATTTTATTTTCCTTTGTGTGCTTATGCGCCGGTTTGGTAGGCGGATGTGAAAACCGAATAGTAACAAACACGCCAAGCAATGAATTAGCGGATGAGTCGGTAACAAACACGCCAAGCAATGAATTAGCGGATGAAACGGCTACAAACACGTCAAGCAATGACTTGGCGGATGAATCAGTAACAAACACGTCAAGCAGTGACTTGGCGGATGAGTCTGAAAAGAATAAACTGCCGGCTGCGGTGTATCAAAGAATAACCGCGGAAGAAGCCATGACAATGATGGAAGATGGCGACCCATATATATTAGTGGATGTACGAACGAAGGATGAATATGAAACGCAACGAATAGAAGGAGCTGTTTTGATCCCCGTCGATGTGATTGCGGACAGGTCAGAATCAGAACTGCCGGATAAAAACGCCCGCATCCTTATATACTGCCGCAGTGGAAACAGAAGCGCAACAGCGGCAAAAATATTGGTTGGTCTTGGATACTCAAACGTGTTTGACTTTGGCGGTATAGCAAGCTGGACGTATGGTACAATCAGCGGCTGAACTCTAGTGAAGTAGTCAATTATGGAAATATCAAAGGAAGTAGTCAATTATGGAAATACCATCAAATGAAGTAATCATTTATGGAAATGTCATAAGGAAAGGAAAATGAGATGGCGGATGTAATTGTCATTGGCGGCGGTACTGCAGGCTTGACGGCGGCGATTTATTTGCAGCGGAGCGCATTGCAGTGTATTGTGCTGGAAGCGGAAGAATTCGGCGGGCGTATTTTCCCCACGCTCGAGATCGAAAATTACCCTGCAATGCCTTCGGTTTCAGGTTCCGAGTATTGTAACAAGCTTCGCGCGCAAGCGGAGGCGCTTGGCGCCGAACTGACAGCTCAGACGGCGCTAAGTCTCACTCGGAGCGCTGATCTATGGCAGGTTTCAACTAGGGATAGTACGTATTTGGCACGGGCGGTAATTTTTGCGGCTGGAGAGAAACGACGCTCGCTTGGAGTCCCGGGTGAAGAGGAATTTCTCGGTCGCGGCGTAGCCGTTTGCGCTGCATGTGACGGAGCGTTTTTTCGTAATAAAGAGGTGGCGATTATAGGCGGCGGCGACAAGGCGCTTGATGACGCGCTGACCTTGTCGAGGCTGTGCTCTCAAGTACACCTGATCCATAGGCGCGATGAATTCCGCGCGGCGGGCGGCGTTGTGGCTCAGGTGAAAGAAAAGCCAAACATCATGCTGCACTTGAATCGTACGGTAGTTAGGATCGACGGAGCGCGCCGTGTTGAAAGCGTGACGTTGCGCAGCACAAAGGACGGTAATGAAGAGACGCTTTTAGTGTCAGGCGTATTCGTGGCGGTTGGCTCTGACCCCCAGACGAAGTTGTGCGCCGAGTTTGTTCAGCTTGACAGACAAGGCTACGTCATAGCAGGTGAGGATTGTATAACACCTGAGTCCGGATTGTTTGTTGCAGGCGACGCGCGGCTTAAACCGCTCCGGCAGCTTGTGACAGCTGCCGCTGATGGAGCGGTAGCCGCCAAAGCGGCGGCGGACTACATCACGAATAGCAGACTACATCACGAATAGTGGACTACGTCACAAATAGCGGATTATATCGCAAATAGCGGGCTACATCACGAATAGTGGACTACGTCACAAATAGCGGATTACACCCAAAATAGCGGATTACATCACAAACAAAAGTTGCAAAGGGTAGGGGTGAAAATCGAATAAATAGGGCAAGGGAGAAAAAAATGGTCATTAAATTGGATAATAAGGGTTTTGACGAATTGCTGCAAACGAGCGAAAAGCCCATTGTTGTGGATTTCACGGCGGATTGGTGCCCGTACTGTAAGAGGCTGGCGCCGATCATTGAAGAAATTGCGGTTGAACACGCAAACGAGATTGAGGTGTATTACGTCAACACCGATGAACAGCCGGATATTGCTGAACGGTATGATGTAATGACAATTCCGACTATATATGTTTTTCAGAACGGCGAGACAAAGGGAAGCGCAGTCAATCCGCCGACAAAACAAGCGCTGCTTCAATTAATCTTTTAATAGTCTGCGATTCAAAAATAAACATATCGACACGCTCGCTCGGTCAACGACTGCCACTAAATGCCTGCGATTTAATATTAACCGCCTGTGATTCGCGAGTCATGCAAACGACGTGCTACTAAGCGTCTGCAGTTCAATATTTAGCGCCTGTGATTTGCTAATCCTGATTAATCAGAGAGATGATTTCCTGGATCAAGAGCATTCGCTTGTCAAGCTCGTCTATCTTGTCGGCGCAAACAACCAGCTCGTCACATAGATGCTGGGGGACGTGCTCGTTGTATTTGTACCGCACTTTGTGTTCCATTGTTGCCCAAAAATCCATTGCAGCCGTGCGTATCTGCACTTCTACGGGGACACCTTCCGTTTTACCCGAATAATAAACAGGTATTTCAATTATCAGATGGAAACTTCTGTACCCGCTTGGCTTGGGGTGGGTAATATAATCCTTTTGTTCTAATACTTTCCAGTCAGGCATCGACGACAGTATATCGACCAAACTATGAATATCTTTGGCAAAGGGGCATATTATGCGTACACCCGATATGTCCGTCAAATACTTTTTTGCGTTATCCGCCGTAATATCTAAATCCATTTTGAACAATTTCTGCGCTATGTTCTCAGGCGCTTTGATCCTGCCTTTGATGTGCTCGATCGGGTTATCGTCATGAAAATTCTTAAGATCCTGGCTAAGAATATTGAGCTTAGTCATAAAAATCTGCTGGCTCCATTCATAAACGATTAAGAGTTTTTTCAACCGGGCGAATTCCACATCAGAAAATCTTACACTCATTTGTATGACTGTTCCTTTCCTAAGTATGGCTGTTCCTTTCCTGGGTAATGGGCAACGTCACAATAAACTTTGCTCCTCCGCTAGCCGTGTTTTCTGCAGTGACGTTGCCTCGGTGCTGCTGGATGATCGATTTAACAATTGAAAGCCCAATTCCGTGATTACCGCCGCTTCCCTTATAGAAACGCTCAAAGATATGTGGAATGCTATCCGGCTCAATACCTTCGCCGTCGTCTGTTACACAAATTGTTATTTGAGTAGAATTAACACGGCAGGATAATACTATTTCTGATAACGCATACCTTATCGCATTAGAAATTAGATTGTCAACGGCTCTTGAAATCAATTCGCCTGCGCAGTCATACTCAATTTCAGACTCAATAAAGTCAAAAGTGAATTTAATACCCTTTTTATGAGCGACCGTCTCCTGTCGTTGTGCGCATGAACGTATTAATCCCAGTATATCGGTTTTCATCGTTTTGTATACAGTAGTTATGTTGTCAATTTTCGAAATATAGAGCAGGTCGGTGACTAATTCTGACAGCCTGTCTGTTTCCTGTAAAATCGTTTCACAAGCCTTTTTAGGTTCAATGAGATCATATGTCACCCCCTCTGCCTGACACTTAATCGACATTAGCGGCGTCCGCAATTCATGGGATACATTTTGAAAAAATGTCTTTTGTTCGCTATCATAAATACTGAGCTGTTTTGCCGTATTATTCAACACAACGTTCAAGCTTTCGAATTCGTTATCTATGAATTTATAACCGCTTTCGACAAAAACCCCGTTTCCTATTCCGGAGGCAAATGAACAGAGCTTCTTGATGGGGCGCGTAATTGAATTTGACAGAAATAATGTGATAAATATCGTTAGGACGAACATGGGGCAAACCAGTACTATCAGAATAGTATTTATAGACGCTGCAAAGCGAATAAAGCTGGTAACATCAGCGTAGACGATGAAGTACTCGCCGCCATCTGCCATTGGATTATCCGGCGCCTTAAAAGCAGATACATAATAGGCCCCGCCGCCGGTTGTTATTAGTTCGTTTCTCAAGGAAGCCAAACGCTCGCCGTTGTCTTCCAGTGTGCGCGCAATTTCATGTTCCTCATCAGAGGAGCTCTGACTGTTTTGTAAATTGAATTTGTCGTCAACCAAAAACAAATTGGCGCTTATACGAAAGGTATTTCGTGCGTTTGGGGGAGGCGCGAAAAACACACCCGAAGGCGCCGTAATACTTTCCGGATAGTTAGACGCTCCAACAGTGCCCTCGATTGTGCCGTCGGGCGACGTCTCGATTGTGCCGTCAGGCTGTAGGCCCGAGTCGGCAGGTGGCGCCCCGAGTTCGCCATTAGGCGCCACGCTCGCGCCGTCTGGCTGTCTGTCCGAGTCGTCAGGCGGCGTCGCACTCGTGCTGTCAGAAGAATCCCCAAGCGTGCCGCCAGGCTGTCTGCCTGAACCGTCATTCGCTCTAACTACATCGTTGGGCTGTCTGCCTGAACCGTCATTCGCTCTAACTACATCGTTGGGCTGTCTGCCTGAACCGTCATTCGCTCTAACTACATCGTTGGGCTGTCTATCTGAACCGTCATTCGCTCTTACTGCATCGTTGGGCTGTATGCCCGAGTCATCAGGCGGCGCCCACAGTGCGCCATCAGGCGCCCCAACCGTGCCGTCAGGCTGCCTGACAATGAGGATTTCCGTCTCATCCACAAACTGCATCATATTATTGTAAGCTGCGTTTAATTGTGAAGCAGCGCTGTTTCGTATAAACTGGCCAACTGCGACATTGAAGATAATGCCTATTAATGAAAAAGAGAGAAACAGCATAATGGAGAAAACGGCAAGTATTCGCTGACGGATATTTGTCCTTCTTCTTTTCATTCTGCCTCTCTCTCCTACGCCCGATAATTATTTCTATGCATTTAAAACGCCAGTCTCCGTTATATAACGTTCAGAAAAAATCTGCCAATCAAATTCCATGCGCCTGAATAATGCTTTAACCCGCATCACAAGCGACATAGGACTAAACGGTTTTGTAAGGTAATCGTCACTGCCCAAATCCAACCCCGTTGAATAGTCCAAATCGCTGTCACGCGCCGTCAACATTATGACCGGTACATTGCTCTTGTTGCGTATTTCTTTACATATAACAAACCCGTTTGAACCAGGCATCATTACATCAAGAATCACCAAATCAGCAGGGGATTCATTAAACGCCGCCATTAACAAATCGCCAGTCTCAAAATCCTCCACGGTGTATCCGGCATTTTCAAGGAAAGTTCTGATTACCTGCCGTATATTTTTCTCATCGTCTGCAATATAAATCTTCTTCCCTTTATATGTGCTCTTACTCATGGCGAAACTCCCTCTACTCATATTTGGTACTACCAACACAAATTATATTGTGACTGTCATTATCACTAATACTTGTTGTATATATCCTACATACGAAAAGTGAACAAACAATGATAATTTAATGAATTTCTACTGAACTTTAGATTAACTTTTGTTAGTCGCTATTATTTTACACAGAGTCGTGCAGAGTCACGCAGAGCCCGCAGAGTCACGTCGCGTGTAAGCAATGCGGCGTTCCTTGCGCGACATCCAAGCTCTGTGGTAAAATACTCTTATACTCTTAAGAAAGCGCTTCGGCGTGGCGAGGAGCAGGTAGCGTCGCCTCAAAGGTGTGGCTAGCAATACAATACGAGCGCGGATAGCGTCGCCTCAAAGGCGCCGTTTACCATGTAACATGAGCGGTTAGCCTCGCAACACAAGCGCGGCTAGCAATGCAGCATGAGCGGTTAGCCTCTCAACACAAGCCGCTTGCCATGTAACACGAGCGCAGTTACCACCGCCCTACGAGCGCGAAGCGCTTACCAGACTATCTGCTAATCAATTGCATGTGTGGCAAAGATATCACATATTAATGTGGAGACTCTTATTGTACGCCACATGCTGTCTTCCAAATAGGTTCGCAGCAGATTGTCGGATGGTCGCTTACGTGCAGCAAAGTGAAAAAGTTATGAAAATTTTTGACCTGTAAAATTGGGTACGATAATGCAACCGTAAATGTCAACAGGCTAACGCGACACCCGTGTAGGGGATGGGCTTGCCCATCCCTTAATGCACAAGAAAACGATCGAGGTAAGCCTCGACCCTACAAAAATTATGTTTAGATAGGCAAAGACAAGGGTATGCGCAAGTATTCTGAAAAAATAATAAGCAGTTTTACAGGTAGAAAATTTTGCGGCGGCGCGCTATTATGAGTGTTAACCGCTGGCGCCGTCGAGATAGTTATAGCAGCTTAAGTGTCTGAGCATGGAGGGACATATGAGACGCAATTCGGATAATAAACCAGATAATAAATCAGATAATAAATCTGATAATAAATCTGATAGCATATCTGATAACATATCTGAAAGCATATCTGATAGCATATCTGATAACATATCTGAAAGCATATCTGATAGCATATCTGATAATAATTCAGATAATAATTCAAACACTAATTCAAACACTAATTCAGATAATAATTCAGATAATAATTCAAACACTAATTCAGATAATAATTCAAACACTAATTCAGATAATAATTCAGATACTAATTCAAATAATAATTCAAATACTAATTCAGATAATGATTCTGATGATAACATGGTTCACAATTCCAATAATGATTCGGGCAACAGAGTAAAAGGGTTGGGCCTTTTGCTTAACCGAATTAACTTAAAGCTGCGCCCCAAACTAATTCTCATTTTTCTCGTAGTAAAAGTAATCCCTATTATTATCCTTACGATAGTTTCCTGGAACCAGATATTAAACATTAGCCAATTACTGAGCCAGATATCCGTTCAAGACTCTACAAAAGCCTTGAACGACATGGCTATAGAAAATATCGAGAGATTGACCACTGACACAGCGGCGGCTGTCGCGAAGTTCCTGTATCAGCGAAATGATGATATCCTGTTGCTTTCCAAATTGGAACTGTCAGACGAGAGCCTAAAAACGTTCTCCGAGGGCAGGAACGGGCGGCTTACACGCCGTGGCGAATGGGTGTTGTCACAGGATGGGTCATCCTGGGAGAAAAAGGATCCTGCGGCATACCAAGGCCCTTGGGGGGAATCGTCAAATATTGAGAATAACAGAAACGGCGCCTTTAGTTACAGGCCGCCCGAGCTCACTACTTACTACAGCGCCCCTCTTTATGACGAGGTTACATATATCAATTTAGACGGGGATGAAATATTCAAGTATACGGCGCCTGATTCCACTAAAGAGAATTACAAATTGAGAACGGAAAAAGTGAACGTTTCAATCAAATCGAACACATATGTCAGAGCGGAGACTTATTTCGAGGAATTAAAAAAGCTGGCGCCTGGCGAAATATACGTATCTGATGTTATCGGAGCGTATGTGGGCTCAAATTATATCGGCGTGTATACCCCCGCCGCAGTGGAGAAGGCGGCTGCGGAACGAGGCTACGATATTGAGTATGACCCTGAAGCTCAAGCCTATGCCGGCGCTGAAAACCCAAATGGACAGCGCTTTGAGGGCATTGTTCGCTGGGGCGCGCCGGTGACGGGCGTTGACGGTTCGGTTACAGGTTATGTGACTATGGCTTTGAACCATGACCACATAATGGAATTTGTTGATTATATAACCCCGATGAACGAACGATACACAGAGCTTCCAAACGCGTCAGGCGGGAACTATGCCTTTATCTGGGACTACAAATGCCGCAGTATTTGTCACCCGAGGCATCACTCGATCGTAGGTTACGACCCACAGACGGGAGACCCCGCCGTACCTTGGCTGGAATCGTCAATGTACGACGCTTGGCAGCGAAGCAATTATGAACTTTGGCAGGATTTTGCGGCCACATGGCCGATGTTTGACCGGCAATCACGCAGTAAAGCGCCTGCGCCCCAGCTTACGAGGGACGGGCTCGTCGGGCTTGACGGCAGATACCTTAATAACGCCCCACAGTGCATAGGATGGATGGATCTTACAGAAAGCGGCGGGTCAGGGTCCTTTTACATACTTTGGAGCAATGTAGAAAAGCTAACGACAGCCGCGGCGATTCCATACTATACAGGTCAATACGCGCCCTCTGCGGCTAACGGCGATTCCATGCGGGGGTTCGGATTTGTCACAATTGGCGCGGGGCTTGATGATTTCAACCGTCCGGCGCATGATATGGAATACTTACTCAAAGAAACAATGGACGAGAATATCTTCACATCAGCGCTTCAGCTTGTGGGTACGAGTTTAGTCCTGGTTGCCCTTGTGGTTTTAATGGCCCTTTTGCTGTCTTCATACCTGACCGACAATTTGAAATTGCTGGTAAACGGCATATCGCGCTTCCGTAGCGGCGAAAGGCAATTCAGGCTCCGGTTAGGCTTCAAAGACGAGTTTGGCGAATTGGCCGATTCGTTTGACGAAATGGCGGACAGCATTGAGGACAGCGTAAAGGAGCCGCTTTCAATTATAGATACTGACTACAATATAATCTATATGAACGAGGAATCATTGAAGGTCACAAGAAAGAAGCTTGACGAGGTCATTGGGATGTCATACCATGAAATCTCGATTTATCCATTCGGGTCTGAGTGCTGCCCGATCACAGCTTTGTTGGAAAACAGGGAAGTGGACGTCATGTATAACGAGAAAGACGAGCGCTATTACAGAGGCGCCGCAAATTATCTCTTTGATCAAAATGGGAATAAAGCGGGCTATATTATTGTGACCAACGACGTGACGGAAATAGAGGAATCAAGGAAGAGGGCGGAGCAGGCAAGCGTCGCGAAAAGCAGTTTCCTTTCAAACATGAGCCATGAAATACGCACGCCAATGAATGCGATCATTGGTATGACCGCTATAGGCAAAGCGGCGACGGATATTGAAAAAAAGGATTACTCTTTCCAGAAAATCGAGGACGCCTCGGCGCATTTGCTCGGTATTATTAATGACATCCTCGACATGTCAAAGATTGAAGCTAACAAGTTCACTCTGTCAAACACGGAGTTTGTGGTAGATAAAATGTTCAGGCGAGTGGTAGATGTTATAAACTTCCGTGTTGACGAGAAGCGTCAGCATCTGACAGCGTTTATCGATCCGGTTATCCCGCACTCTCTGGTAGGCGACGAACAACGTTTTGCACAGGTCCTCACAAATTTGCTCACCAACGCGGTCAAGTTCACCAGCGAGGAAGGCGCCATTCACATGGAAGCTGTGTTGTTGTCGGAGACAGACGCAGTATGTGAGCTCCTTGTCTCAATTTCGGACACGGGCATTGGCATAAGCCCGGAGCAACAAAGCAAGTTATTCAGCCCCTTTGTACAGGCGGAAGACAGCACTACAAGAAAATATGGGGGGACCGGACTTGGCCTCGTTATTTCTAAAAGCATTGTGGAAATGATGGGCGGCAATATATTCCTTGAATCCGAGATCGGGAAGGGATCAAAATTCACGTTTACGGCGAAGCTTGCTCGGGGCAAGGAAGGGGAAGTAGATTTGCTCAACCCGGAGTTTATTCATGACAGAAGTAAGATAAGAATACTTGCGGTGGACGATGATCCCGAAGTCCTGACATTCTTTGACAGAGCGTCGAGCGGGTTGGGAATCATCTGCGACACAGCGTCAGGAGGCGCAGAGGCTCTTGAAAAAACCGAGCAAAACGGAGTTTATGACATTTATTTCATTGACTGGAAAATGCCCGGGATGGACGGCGTCGAGATGGCTCGAAGGCTAAAATCGTTTAGCATAGATGACTCGATTATCATCATGATATCGGCTGTGGAGTGGAGCTTTATACAAGACGAAGCGCAGGAGGCGGGCGTGTCAAAATGTATTTCAAAACCGCTGTTCTTATCCACAATTGCGGATAATATAAATGAATATTATTACAAAAGAGTTCCGAAAGATAGCGAGGTTAAGGGCGAGTACTCCGATGATTTTACGGGACATTGCATCTTGCTTGCCGAGGATGTAGAACTTAACCGCGTTATAGTAATATCTCTGCTCGAGCCGACCGGTGTTGAAATTGACTGCGCCGAAAACGGCAAAGAAGCCGTTGATATGTTCAGCAATTCGCCGGATAAATACGACATGATATTTATGGATGTGCAGATGCCCGAGATGAATGGTCTCGAGGCAACGCGCAAAATAAGGGCGTTGGATATTCCAAGAGCTAAAACAATTCCAATCGTCGCGATGACTGCAAACGTATTCAAAGAGGATGTTAATATGTGTATCGAAGCCGGCATGAACAGTCATTTAGGAAAGCCGATGGATTTTGACGAGGTTATCGAGAAACTGCGGTCATACCTGTTATAGCGATGTTGTAGCGACTTCTATAAAGGGCGCCTCTAAAGAGCAACTCTTGTGAGAACGCATGCCGCAAAATGTAATAAAAATGTAATATTCTGCATTCTCTTTCGGCGCTCCCGCCATAGAGAAAAGAACCTATTCACCTGGAGACGGCGCGAATGACATTAAAACCCAGACTAATGGCAATTGCCGACGATATAAGACTGTCAGAGAACACTGAGGTTATTTATGATATCGGGACTGATCACGCTTTTTTACCAATATGGCTGGTCAAAAACGGGTATTGCAAAAGAGTTGTTGCCACTGACATTAGGCGAGGACCCTTAAAGAAAGCGGCTGAGAATATCGCAAGGTTTTCCGTAGAAGGCTGTGTACGGCTGCACTTGGGGGATGGGTTTGACGCGATACCTGAGCCGGGCGATAATGCCGGCTCAGTGTATGCGACTGGCTGGAGTGCGTACGAAGCGCCTGAAGTGGGGAGCGCAGTCGGCGTGGAACATGCGATATGCGACGGAGTTGATGAAGCGCCCACGGTGGCGAGTGGCGCCTGCGTGGAACATGCGATATACGACGGAGTTGATGAAGCGCCCGTGGTGGCGTGTGGCGCCTGCGTGGAACATGCGATATACGACGGAGTTGATGAAGCGCCCACGGTGGCGAGTGGCGCCTGCGCGAAGCCTGTGGTGGTGAGCGGGTTTTATGTTGTTATTTCAGGTATGGGAGGGATATTGTTGTCGCAAATCCTTGAAAGAGGCGCTAAAAAGGCAATGAGAGCCGACACGATAGTCCTGCAACCGATGAATAACCAACCGTATCTCAGGAAGTGGCTTAATTGTAACGGATATAAGATCAAATACGAGAAACTGGCAATTGAAGACAGACGAATATATAATCTGATGTTTTGCGTTTACACGGGCGAATACGAGAGTTATACTGACAGTGAATACCTGGTTGGAAAAAGGTTTGTTGATTGCAGGGAAGACGTATTTCAAAAATATATCGCCATGATTATAAGAAGATTGAAAAAGGCGGTTGACGGTCTTACAAAAGCCAGGAAAAATGAAAGGGACAGCTGCAACGATGAGTATAAAGTGTGAAGATATTTTTAATTGTATTGAGGAATTTGCTCCGCTTCAGTTGGCTGAGCCATGGGACAATTCGGGGCTCAATTTAGGACATGGTGATAATAAATTGAATGGGGGCGCGCTTCTATGCCTGGATGTAACATCAGGCGCCGTAGATGAGGCATGCCGAGTCAACGCCAACTTGATTATTTCTCACCATCCAATGATTTTTACGCCAGTTAAGAAAATTGACACTTCGAAACCTCTGGGGCGCCTGATAAGAAAACTTATCTTCAACGATATTTCCGTGTATTGCGCACACACAAATGTTGACAAGACATATGGAGGACTTAACGACTTACTGCTTGGACTGCTTGGGATGGCGCCCATAGCCGATGCATTGAGCCAGGCAAATACTGTTCACGCCGACCTCAATGATTATCCTGGAGTTGGCGCCAATACCGGCGCCAACACCGACTACGACGCCGACCCGCGCCTCAGCCCGGAAACCGGCGCCAACGTTGGTTACGACGCCGACCCGCAGTTTTTTCGAATAGGCGTTCTTCAAAGAGATTACGGATTTGAAGAATTCTGCGGATATGTTTCATCCAGATTGAAGTTGGAGGATATTATGGGGACTGGAAGCGCTTTGACGGGTTGGACCGAAGGGCGCAATGAAAAGCTGATAAGGAAAGTGGCGGTTATGTGCGGAAGCTTTGACCTGAGTTTGGATATATTAAAGAGTGAAAATGTAGACGCGGTGGTCAGTGGTGAGATGAAGCACCATCAACTTCTTGAATTGAATGAAATGGGAATATATGCTGTTGTCGCCGGACATCATGGGACAGAGAGGTTTTTTGTAAATTTGCTGGAAAAGTGGATAAATGGGAAATATCCTGAGATAAAGGTTTTTAAGTATGGTTTTGAGATGCATCCATTAAAAAGAATCAATGTGACATAATTCAGTAAATGGTGTATAATTGTTTTGCGTGATTTTTTGAGTATAATGGACAATCGCGTGCGGAATCCGAAAGGGCCCGTATGAGGAAAGTCCGGGCTCCATAGGGCAGGGCGCCGGGTAATTCCCGGTGAAGGCGACTTTAAGGAAAGTGCAACAGAGATATACCGCCCAGACTGCCTTTTTGAATACTCATTAGGGTAAGATGTCAGGGCAAGGGTGGAAAGGTGAGGTAAGAGCTTACCAGCGGCATGGCGACTCGCCGGCTGTGTAAACCCCGTCCGGAGCAACACCGTGGAGGGAGTAGTTGGGCTGCCCGTCCATCCCGAGGAGGTGGCTTGAGTCCGGTCGAGACGCCGGACCTGGATAGATGATTGTCTGAAAAACAGAACCCGGCTTACAATTATACTCATAAATCACGTCTCAATCAGTTTGTGGATATTGCCGAGAATTGCCGAAAGGGGCGCCGAGATAAAAACGGAGGAAGAAACCGCCAAAGAGAGCGCGGAAAAATGAACGGGAGGGAAAAAGCCGCCAAGAAGAGCGTGGAAAAACAAACGGAAGAAAGAACCGCCAACAAAAGCGCGGAAGAACAAACGGAAGAAAAAACAGCTAATAATAGCACGGGAGAACAAACGGAGGAAAAGTCGCCAAAAAGCGCAAGTAGAGATAAACAAAGGATAAAGGTGAAGGTTAAAAGAGTCGTACGCACCCTCATAATTACTTTCATATTTCTATTCTTACTTGTAGCGCTAGCTTACTCCCCACTTTTTTCTATTTCTGGCATTGACATTACAGGCGTCCAATATTATAGCAAAAGACAAATTGTCGAGAACAGCGGTCTAGTTATTGGGCAGAATGGTTTTATGGCTTTAAGCGGAAAGGGCGTTCTCAATTACTTCTCATTAAGATGCACAGAAGCCGAGGAAAGTATTGTTGAGAGCAGCCCGTATGTAAAAAAAGTGTATGCAAAATACAAGTTGCCTGATAGAATAGTAATCGAGATTGAGGAGAGAAGCAGGTCGGTTATAATACCTTACCAAGACTTGGGGCTGTTGGTTGACGAGGAAGGGTACGTGATCGATATTATCAGGGATTATCAGGATTTTGGGCTTCCCGTTGTCAAGGGCGTTGAGTTTGACGGGTATAGCTTGGGTAAAAGGCTTGTCGTTAAGAATGAGCAGCATTTGGATATGGTTATTACACTGGTAAGCGCCTTGCGTCAATCAGATAGGGACAGCGATGGCGAAGGATTTTTGACGTATGTTGTAAGCTTAATGGACATCAGTGATTTGAAGAATATAAAGCTCTTTATTGGGAATGAATTTGTCGTCAATCTGGGGGATGGGAAAGATATTCATTACAGAATAAGCGCGCTGAAAGAGATTTATTTCAGGGGGCTTTCCGAGGGGGAGAAGGGCCTTATCGATTTTACCGTCGGCGATAGACCGGTGTTCATACCCGAAAGGCCGGTTATGGAAAATTCTTATTGAATAAGCGGCTTAAAGGGGTTAAGATGTAGTAAGTTGAAGACGGAGGGATTAATTCGTGGGCGAATTGGTAGTTGCCATAGACATTGGGACTTCCAAAATTTGTGTATTATGCGGCGATGTGAGTAAAACCGGTCAACTCGAGATACTCGGCAAGAGCGTAGTTCCTTGCGCCGGGGTAAAAAAAGGGCTGATTATAGATATAGAAACAACAGCAAACGCCATATCAGAAGGACTCAGGCAAGTGGAGACTGCCGCAGGCGTTAAGATAGGTTCGGCGTATATCAACGTTATGGGTTTGCATGTCGATGTGTTTACTAATAAATGCGCTATAACAAATATGCACGAAGACAGGGAGATTCAAAAAAAAGATGTAGATAGGCTAATGTATTTGATCAGAAGCATTGATGTTCCTGAGGACATCCAGATCATAGACATTATGCCGAGGCAATATATTATCGACGGGATTTCCGGAATATCGGAACCTGTGGGAATGGTTGGCGTCACGATCGAGTTGGAAGCTGATATTGTCACGGGGAAGATTACGTCTATTGCGAATTTTATACGCTGCATTGAAGCTTCGGGCATAAAAATTGACGGGCTGGTTGTATCGGCCCAGGCTCTCAGCGAGGTGATGCTTTCGCCGGAAGAGATGGACATGGGCGTTATATTGCTGGACATTGGAGGAAGCCTGACAGATATGGCGGTCTTCAAAAATGGTAAGCTTCATTTTTATAATTCATTGCTGATCGGCGGGGATCATATAACTAACGATATATCGATCGGAATGAAAATGTCCTATAGCGAAGCGGAAAAAATCAAAAGGGAGTATGAGCTTGCGCTTGTATCGCTGATTAAGAATGATCAGGAGTTTTATTTCAACGACATAAACGACAACTCAAGGAAGAAAGTCAGGATTTCTGAGATAGTTGAGATTATAGAAGCCAGAGTGTATGAGATATTTACTATGAGTAAAAAGTTGTTGGAGGAGAATGGCGTGGCGTTCGATTTTGGGGCGGGAGTTGTACTCACCGGCTCGGGAATTGTATACTTGGACGGCAATAAACAGATCGCTAACGACGTCTTTGGAATGCCGGTGAAAGTATATCCAGCAAGGGCGCACAGTTCACAAAGGGTTGAAACAGTTTTGGCTGAGGGTATTGTAAAGCATGTCTATAAGGCAAGTAAGGGAATGAGATTTGGCAGTGACGTTATGCTGGCAAAAAACAGGGAAATTTTATCAGACGGCGGAATAATAAGCAAAATAATCGCTTTCCTGAAACATATTTTTTAGTGCAACTATTGCTAAAACAGCGATTGTAATATATATTTATTGTAATTATATGTTTATATGTAATTATATACTTAGAGACAGCTGTATATTTAAATGAAATTATATATTTAAGTACGGCTATATTTTAAATGAAACTATTAATTTACTGAAATGACATACTAGACCTGCAATCTCTCAAGGTTGCAAACGTAAACGGAGGGGGATTTAATTGCTGGAGTTTGATATGGAAAAAAACGCTTTTGCTCAGCTAAAAGTCATCGGGGTAGGCGGAGGCGGTAATAACGCGGTAAACAGAATGGTTGACGCAGGGCTACGCGGCGTTGAGTTTATTGCGCTCAATACCGACAAACAAGCATTGCTTGCGTCAAAGGCTACAATTAAAATTCAACTGGGCGACAAGCTTACAAAAGGTTTAGGCGCGGGTGGACACCCTGAAATAGGTGAGCGGGCCGCAAATGAAAGTGTGGACGATATTGCTCAAGCGGTTAAAGGGGCGGATATGGTCTTTATTACCGCCGGTATGGGCGGAGGGACAGGGACGGGCGGCGCCCCTATTGTCGCGAATGTTGCGAAGGAGATGGGGGTCCTTACTGTAGCGGTCATAACCAAACCGTTTACATTTGAAGGCGTGAGAAGAATGAAGAACGCCGAACGCGGCATAGCCAACTTAAAAGAAGCTGTAGATACGCTGCTCGTAATACCCAATGACAAACTCATAATGCTCGATGATAAAAAGATATCCCTGATCGAAGCGTTCAATAAGGCTGACGACGTTTTAAGACAGGGCATACAGGGCATATCAGACTTGATCGCCGTCCCGGGCTTAATCAACCTTGATTTTGCGGATGTTAAGAGCATAATGGCAAATACCGGCGTCGCCCACATGGGAGTGGGGAAAGCGCAAGGTGATAATAAAGCCGAAAACGCGGCGAAAATAGCGATAAACAGCCCGTTGCTGGAAACGTCGATCGAAGGAGCGATGGGAGTGTTGTTCAATGTCACAGGCGGCATGGACCTTGGCCTGTTCGATATTTATAAGGCGGCTGAGTATATTCAGAAGGCGGCTGATCCCAACGCCAACATCATATTTGGCGCGTCAATTGACCAGAACTTAAATGACGAGATGGTAATTACAGTTATTGCTACCGGGTTTGAGAAAATTCCAGTTAAAAAACCGGAAAGGACCGACAGGCCGCCTCTAAGGCCTGCTCACGAAGACGAGTATTTAGGCCCTCAGGATTCCGGAAGAGTGGGCGCGCGCGTGGGCGGAGCCGCGTCTGGTCAACCTCAGGAATACCAGAGAAGCGTAAGAGGGGCGCAGGAACGGCCGGTCCAGCAGCAAAGCCAGTTATCTCAGAATACCATGCATCCGAGGCAAAACCAGCAGAATTCAGGGCAGCACAGTCTTGATGAAACGGATATCGATATTCCTACATTCTTGAGAAATAAGTTGAACAGGAGAAATTACTGACAGTGAACTGATAGTGAGGCTGTAGTGAACTGTTAATGAGTCTATAATGAACTGCTTGTGAACTGATAATAAACTGCTAATGAGCTGCTAGTGAACTGAAAGGATATATCAGAAAAAATGAAGTGTCCTTATTGCTCCCACCAGGAAGATAGGGTAATCGATTCGCGGCCGACTGACGATGGCGCGATTATACGCAGGCGCAGGGAATGCGCCAATTGTCTGAAGAGGTTTACGACGTATGAAAAGGTAGAGATACTTCCGCTAATTGTTGTCAAAAAAGACAATACCCGCGAGGTCTTTGACAGGCAGAAACTCAGAAGCGGGCTCATAAAAGCCTGTGAAAAGAGACCGGTACCCATAGACGCGATGGAAAAGCTGATAGACGAGTTGGAGAGCCAGTTGTCTAATACGCTTGAACGTGAGGTTACCTCCAACAGGATTGGCGAATTGCTCATGGAGCGGTTGAAAAAGCTGGATCAAGTGGCTTATGTAAGATTTGCGTCTGTCTACAGGGAATTCCAGGACGTTAGCACCTTTATGGAAGAGATTCGAAAGATTCAAACTGAAAAAAGAGAAGACGTCTGAGTATGTTCCAGACTTCTCTAATAATTCAGTAATGCAATATTCCGTTTATTCTAGTATTCAGTAATTCTAGTATTCAGTAATTCTAGTATTCTGTTATTCTGAAGTTATCGCTTATTCAATAAATAAATAACCTTCGCGGGCTTCGCTCGCAATCCAACAAGCACCTGGAGCGAATCCTGTCTCCCTTACGAGTGTGGGGCGCTCACGCGCCGTCTCGTCTGGCGTTGCGATTGGCGACTTACTCCTTCAACAACTAGTTATTCATTAGCGTTCCGGGGGATTGAGTTGCTTTTACTTATTTAAATTAAATTAATTGTTCTAACACTGTTTACATATGTAAAATTATGTAATATAATGATATTTATTTACATTGGCAAATAAGGAGTGGACAGTTTACGATCACAAAAGTCAGGAGTTTTTCAGTCGACGGCATAAAAGGCCATGATATTGATATCGAAATAGACATAAGCAACGGCATACCGACTTTCGATATAGTGGGTCTTGCCGATATTGCGGTGAGGGAATCAAAAGAACGAGTCCGTGCATCAATAAAAAATAACGGATTTGAATTCCCTGTCAGAAGGGTCACGGTTAATATGGCGCCGGCGTATATTAGAAAGGAGGGTTCTTCATTTGACCTTCCGATAGCAATTGGCATTCTGATTGCAACTGATCAGTTGAGGATTAAGGATGTTGACAATTATGGTTTTATTGGCGAATTATCCCTCGATGGGGAGATAAAGCCTGTCTGCGGTGTGTTGCCGATGGCGTTGAAGGCAAAAGAGTCTTCTCTTGACATATTAGTACTGCCTGTTGAGAATTCCAGAGAGGCGGCGGTTGCCGGCAACTTAAAAATACTTCCGGCGAACAATCTGATGGAGGTAATAAACCATTTTAAAGGGGTGCAGACGCTACCGGTGTGCAGCGTAGACGCACTTTCCCTGCTGACGCCTGATTCTTCCGGCCTCCCAGACTTCTCTGACGTGAGGGGCCAGGGCCAGGTTAAGCGCGCGCTTGAGGTGGCGGCGTCAGGCTCGCATAACCTTATGATGATAGGGCCGCCCGGCTCTGGAAAGACAATGCTGGCAAGAAGACTGCCCTCGATCCTGCCGTCGCTCACATATGACGAAGCGGTTGAGATAACTATGATTCACAGTGTGGCAGGTCTATTGCCACCCGGAATACCGCTGATTGCAAACAGGCCGTTTCGAAATCCTCTAAGCAATATAACGCCGGCTGGTATGGCGGGCGGAGGGAAGAGCCCGAAACCCGGAGAAATCAGTCTGGCTCATAACGGCGTCCTGTTTTTAGACGAGTTGCCAGAGTTCAACAGGGAAGTACTGGATATGTTGAGACAGCCACTGGAAGACGGGGTCGTTACTATTTCGAGGTTGGCATCCTGCGTCGCCTATCCGTCAAAATTCACAGCTGTATTCGCCGCTAACCCCTGCAAATGCGGATATTTTCTGAGCCAGGATAAGACATGCACCTGCACTCCAACAGAAATAAAAAGCTATTTTGGTAAGATAAGCGGGCCTTTGTTGGATCGGATAGACCTGAACGTCGAAGTCTCAACCCCCAGTTTTGATACATTAAATTCTGAATCGCGCGGAGAATCGTCATGCCAGATTAGGGCACGCGTCGAGAGCACGAGGCTAATTCAGAAAAAGCGCTATGCCGGTCAGAGAATATTCTCCAATTCGCAGCTCGAAGGCAAACTAATAGAACAGTACTGTAAGCTGGACAGCTCGTCTAAATCGCTTTTGAGAAGCGCTTATTCGCGTATGGGACTTAGCGCCAGAGCTCACAGCAGGATTTTGAAGGTCGCCCGCACAATTGCCGATATGGATTCGTCTGAAGTTATCAGAGACGGTCACCTGGCGGAAGCCATCAGCTATAGGAACTTTGACAGAAGGAACTGGTTCACTGGCGAGAGGAGGAGTGGAATGGTATGAGGGCGCCGGAGGATAAGAAGTATTGGATTTGGCTTGGCGCTATGACAGGTATAAACGCAAAAAAAGCTAATTTGCTCCTTGAGCGATATAGAGACCCATTTGCGGTATTCGAGGCGTCAGGGGCGGAACTTTCACAATTGGAGTTTATGAATCGAAATGCTGTATCACAGTTGTTGGACAGGAATATAAGGCGCAATTTGGGTGAAGTGGCGGCGTCAGTTTTTCAAAAAGGGATTGATGTGATAACTATTTTTGATGATGAATACCCTGAGACGCTAAAGAGGGTGTTTGATCCGCCCATAATGCTATTCAGAAGGGGTAAGGCGCGCGTTTGCCGTGATTGCATTGCGATTGTCGGGACGAGGCATCCTTCAGCGTATGGGCAAACGGTGGCGTGGAGGCTCGCAGGAGAGTTAGCCGGGCACGGGTACACAGTTGTAAGCGGAATGGCTATGGGTATTGACGCCACCGCTCATAAGAGCGCGCTTGCCGCCGGCGGAGAGACTGTGGCTGTGCTCGGGGGTGGCGTTGACAGAGCCAGTCCGGTGAGTAACGGCAAGCTCATGGACGAAATAATGCTAAGGGGCGCCGTCTATTCGGAATTCCTGCCGGGATCCTTTCCACAGCGGGCAAATTTTCCGAGGCGCAACAGGATTATTAGCGGTATGTCTATTGCCACAATAGTTGTAGAAGCCGGAGAAAAAAGCGGCGCGCTCATTACAGCCGGGTTTTCCGCCGAACAGGGGAAGGATGTTTTCTCAGTCCCCGGCAACATAACAAGTCCGCTAAGCGTCGGGACAAACGCGTTGATTCGGGATGGCGCCATTCCGGTGACGTGTACCGAGGATGTTTTGTTTGCGCTGGACCCATTCTTACATGCGTCTGTATACGACGACAGGCGAAGTGTACCGGTTTGCGAGGAGCTGGTTACGCTGACGCGCGAAAAGCAGCGTGGCGCGCATTCAAATGACAGGCATGTCACGTCTACGCCCGATGATGTGCGGTCGCCGGCGCTAAAAAATCAGGGCGCGCCGACGCCCAAAAATCTAATGGCTCCGGCGCCCAGAAAGTTCTCAAACCTCAATGTCATTGAACGCAAAATTGTTGACTTTTTAAGGTTAAACGGACCGGCAAAAACTGACGACATCATTAGCCAATGCCGTTTTAAAGGCGGGGAGGCAAATTCATCCATCATTATCCTGGAGATGAAAGGGGTATTAAAACTACTACCGGGGATGTACTACGGCCTTGACTGACAGCCGGCTGTTTTGCATCGCGCATGACAATAGACGTTCATACCCGAGTTGCGTCAAAAACCCATGGCGGGCTTATGTGCTTGAATCATTAAGCCCTAAATGCGCATATCGACACTTAACTCAGCACTAAGCCCCCGGCTACGCCGGGGTGAATTGAAAAGGCTATGCCATAGTATTGAACAATAATCTCACCAAGCTTATAATGACAAGGTTGCGATACCGGTCATACTTCAGAAAGGTGAGACTATTGTCAAATAATAAGCTATCACATACAAGTTAGGATTGCAAAAATCATGTAGTCTGGATCCCGAAATACCGACGAAAGGTAATATATGGTTAGCTAAAGAAAGAAATTGGTTATATTCTGCGTAAGTTGAGCGAATATAAGGGAATCGAGATAATTGAGACAACGGCGTGTACTGATCATATACATATGTGTCTGGCGATACCGCCAAAATACTCAGTTGCAAATATTATTGGATACTTGAAAGGGAAGAGTACAATGATGATATTTGAGAAGTTCAGCAAGCTCAGAAGCAATTTTAAGAGCAATTCATTCTGGGCAAGAGGGTACTATGTGAATACTGTTGGGCTAGACGAAGGTAAAATACGCCAGTACATCAAGAATCAGGAGACTGAGGATATGATAAATGATAAAACAGAAGCACCGGATCCCCGTAATCTCTTCTAGGGATGCCAGTAACAGAGTAACCCTTTAGGAATTCATGTAACAGATGCAAATAAAACGACGAAGCATGTCAGGACGCAACAATACTCGTTAAGACCTTTAGGTCTGCAAGTAATATGCCCCCTCTGGGGGCTTAATCAAGCCACCGGCTCTGCCGGTGGATCATGACTATGTCTGCTATCGCAAATTAAGTATAGATGTCATTATACGACGGTGGGAAGGGCTTTACGGGAAGAGAGGGATTGTTGCCGGAGAATGAGTATGTGAATGCTTAAAAACTGTCTTCTGAATATTGATACTTGTAACCAATATGTGACTCAAATATAATTAATGGTAATTTGAGGATTGGAGATAAAAATATGAAGGGAAAAAAGAGAGATAACTCCATGTTACGCAGCAGTGCTGCGGAATACTTAACATTTATCTCAGCAAGTGGCGACGGTGGCATTGAAGCCATCTATGCCGATGAAAACGTATGGCTTACCCAGAGGATGATGGGTATTTTATATAATGTTGAAACGCATACCATCAATTATCACCTGAAAAAAGTATTTTCTGACAATGAATTACAGGAGGATTCAGTTATTCGAAATTTTCGAATAACTGCCGCCGATGGAAAAGGTTATGATACAAAGCATTACAACTTGAAGGCAATTATAGCTGTTGGATATAAGGTTAACTCAGAGAGAGCTGTACAATTCCGAAAGTGGGCAACAAATGTTATTGAAGAATTCACTGTGAAAGCTTATGTTATGGACGATGAGCGCATTAAGTCAGGCAGTGTTCTGACAGACAAGTATTTTGAAGAACAGCTACAACGAATCCGTGAAATTAGACTCAGTGAGCGTAAGTTTTATCAAAAGATCACTGATATTTATGCTACGTCAGTTGATTATGATGTGACTGCAACAGCGACAAAACGGTTTTTTGCAACTGTTCAAAATCGTTTGCACTGGGCTATACATGGTCATACGGCAGCAGAGCTGATTGTTGAGCGCGCCGATGCGGAAAAGCAACACATGGGGCTTACTACATGGGCAGATGCACCAAAAGGTAAAATACAGAAATTTGATGTTGTTGTTGCTAAAAACTATCTAACAGAATTTGAAATGGGGCAGCTTGAGCGGCTTGTCAACGCCTATCTAGACATTGCTGAATTACAGGCGGAACGAAAAATACCAATGACGATGGAAGACTGGGAGACACGCTTGAATAGTTTTATCAAAGCTGCTGACCGTGAAATTTTGAGAGATGCCGGTAAGGTTACTGCTGAAATCGCACGACAGCATGCGGAGACGGAATTTGAAAAATACCGCATAGCGCAAGACAGACTTTTTAAAAGTGATTTTGATATGTTTATATCAGGTGATAACTCTGAGTTTGGGGATGAATAAACGTTTTTGAGAAAACTATAGAATTTTGAACCACCAAGTAATGATTAATCAAATCATATAAGTCAATAAGCGACTGATTGAGGAGCGGCACTTATTAGGGGAAGAGGTAATACTACATGGAAACAGTTAATATAGAATACCGTTCGCTTGTTAAGGTTGATTGGGAATATTTACACGGTACAGACGGCGGGATAGCCTTAGGAGATTTTGCTTACCTAATGAGTGTTCCGGATTTAGACTCTGTGATTGCGAGCGACCTATTTTTACGTTATTCTCATTTTGTTTTTAGTTATGATTACAGTATTGACACTACTATTAAGGATTTAGTTAAAACCATATGGGAAAAGCATGGTACCTCAGGCGATGCATATAAAAATGATCACAGTGACTATGTATCAATTTGTTTTTTTATTCACAACCAATTTATTCATTGTTCTAATTATAATTTTGCTCTAACAAGCCTTATTGAAAGGTTCAATGTTGATGGACATTTAAATGTATTTTTCATTTATAACGGTAATGCAGGAGAAATCTGGTATGATGATGGTTTACGATATTACATGCGATCACATGAACAAGGATCCCATAGTACTCCTCACGTTCATGTGAATTATAAGCACGATGCAAGCGGAACAATTTCTATTACAGACGGAACTGTCCTAAGTGGCGACTTACCAAAGAAGGCAATCAAGAAAGCATGTGAGAGAATTCTCAATGAGCAAGATTATCTGATAAATTGTTGGAATAATATGACTGATGGATTATACATAGATATTAATTACGATTGGGGTAAAAGAAAACTGTTAGGTGTTGGAATCGATACATAACAAACTATCATTTTACTGCGCAAAGAGAATATAAAGAGTAAGCATTTTGTTTGTCTACTATAATTAGCAGATGATTTGAGTAACGTAGTTTAGGCGTATTACCCAAAAGGTGGTTTTTCATAACTCCATAATATTCTTTCACATGTCTTATCGGTATACCTTTGAGTTGTTCAAAATACAGCGATATCAGTATTTTAAGATGAAAGGCATCCACATTGGTTGCCCTACTCTAACACGTGGCCTGTCCTGTCGCATGTCTCATCAATGCAGGCAGTGGTATTTCAACCCCCACAGTTACCGGCATGTCTGATACCGGTCCGCCCCACGGCAATTCCTTTTGTCCCAAATGCCATAACTGACCGTTTTTGACGTCTCCCATCATTTTGCAGTATCGTAGCGCGTCAAAGTAGGTTGCGCCAGTCAATCTCATGAAAATGTCGATAGCGTCACACATGGCTTTATTTACGGCATCCCCATAAGGCCATCCGCACGCTATGCACGCATAGCTCTTTTCTTTGACAACAACAGGCCTTTCAGATTTATATGTATCCTCCTTGTCAACTGAAATCGTTATATCTGTGGCGCACTCTACGCCCATTCCTATCCACTCGCCCCACCCCTGAGCGGCGTGCGAATCGCCCAGGAAGAAAAGCCCCCCTTTATGCCGGGCCTTCAGGCAAACGGAATTTCCGGCGCACACGTCCTTGTAATCTAAATTCCCGCCGTTGTCACCCAAGTCGTATTTCAAATCGTTGCTCATATCATGCTTGCATTTGCCAGTTTCGGGGACAACACATATAACTCCGATTACCGGTTCGATCGGGACGGGAAATCCTCCCGGAAGAACGGCAAAGCCGTCCTTTAACTCAATAAAGTCACAGTTTTCCCCGTCATAATTCAATTCTACGCTCCCATTATCATATTGATAGCCACTTCCGTGCCCAACTACATCGATTTTTTTTATGTTAATTCGCAACATATCTCCCACTTCAATTCCGTCTACAAATATAGGGCCTGTTTCCTCCCTTTCGACAAATCTTTCCATAAGCACGTCAGACGGACCGGTAACAACTGGCTGGCAACAAGTGGCTGTTTCGATTATAACATCCTCGCCTAACTCGATTCTGGCTACAGGCGTGGTAATAAAATGCCTGTTCGGAACGCCGGCGCGTAAATGCCTCTCAATAATCCTCATTATTAGCTCCTTTCATCAATCTAGTTATGTTTTGAAAAGAAAAAGAAAAGAAAAATGCCGCTCCTAAATGTAGATTATCAAAAAAGTGTGGAATCAGTCAATTATACAGGCAAACAGGCAAAAGGAACGATTTTGTGGCTCCAGTTTCGTTACATCCGTTACTTCCGTTACATCCTTACAGTTGAAAGCAGCTGAAAGCAGTTTAAACCAGCTGAAAGCAATTGAAAGCAGTTTAAACCAGCTGAAAGCAATTGAAAGCAGTTTAAACCAGCTGAAAGCAATTGAAAGCAGTTAAAACCAGCTGAAAGCAGTTGAAAGCACGGCAGCCAAAGCACATTCAAAGCACAGCAGTTGAAAGCACATTTTAAAAAACTGTTGCTTTTTATTTGTGCGTATGATATATACTTTCGTGTAATAATTATTACCTGGTAATAATTAAGAAAGAAGTACGGATCTGAAATTGCAATAAAGAATAGAGAAATAGAGAATAATTGATATGAACGCGCGCAAATCTCAAAAAACGAAAAGGCATGAGCTTTTGCTTAATATGGTTGAGGAGGATCCATTCAACACTGATGAGGAATTATCGGAAAAACTATCAGTGAGTGTCCCAACTATTAGACTTGACAGGGTTGAGCTCAGTATTCCTGAACTGCGTGAGAGGGTTATGAGGCTTGCCTCAGAAAATCATATGAAGGTTAAGTCAATGAGCGGCAGTGATATTGTCGGTCAGATCATAGATATTGAACTGAATAACTATGGTGTATCAGTTTTGGAAACAGACGACAGCATGGCCTTTGAAAGGACCAAAATTATTAGAGGCCAGATTATTTACGCTTTTGCAGAGTCATTGGCAATGGCTGTAATCAATGAAGACGCGGCTCTCGTCGGCGTTGCCAATATTAAGTATACTCGGCCTGTGTATTCGGGTACGAGGCTGATTGCGCGATGTGAGCTCAGAGAGATCAAAGTAGTCAGTGACAAAAGATATCTTGTGTGGATAAAGATATTTAATAAAGAGACAGAGGTTTTCAGAGGGAAGTTCACGCTTATTTCCGTGTAATCCAGTCCGTGCAATCCAGCGGGAGCGAGCTGGAAGTAGGTAAGTGAGCACGCGGGCGAAGCCCACATTGGAAACTGGATGGATGGGTTGGCGAGTGAGTGAGTACGAGTATGTTAACTAGTAAGCAAGAGTACGAGCGAGCGCGTGACAGAAGACTAAGGGGGGAATTATTTGCGCATACTTATAGATGCAATGGGAGGGGATAACGCCCCGGAGGCAGTTGTTGAAGGGTGTATTGCAGCTCTTGCGAGAACTCCGGGGTTTGACGTCCTGATGATTGGAGACGCAAAAACGGTATCAAGGTTAGTTAGCAGTAAAGGCTATTCCGGCGGAAGAATAAATATTAAACACTCAAGTCAGGTAATCGGCGGAAGTGACGTTCCGACGAAAGCAATAAAGGAAAAGCGGGATTCATCGATTGTCATCGGACTAAATATGGTCAAGGCTACAGAAGGCGACTGCTTTATCTCCTTTGGGAATACGGGCGCGCTTCTAACGGGGGCAATGCTTCTTACAGGTAGGCTTGAAGGTGTTGACAGACCAGCTCTTGCCCCTATCCTACCCACTGCAATGGGTGGCGCAATGTTAATAGACGCCGGACTAAATACCTCTTGTAAACCTATCAACTACATGCAGTTTGCCGAGATAGGCTCTATCTATATGAGGGAAATGTTTAATATCGCCAACCCCAGGGTTGGCCTTATAAACGTGGGAACAGAAGAGAACAAAGGCACGGCGGTTGTAAAAGAGGCGTATCAATGTCTGTCAGGCTTAAGCGACATTAATTTTGTAGGAAATGTTGAAGGAAGGGATCTGGTTGACGGAGCGTGCGATGTTGCAGTTTGTGACGGTTTTATCGGAAATGTCGTTTTAAAATGCTATGAGGGCATCGGCTCATTTATTAAAGTGGGAATTAGAGACGCCTTCAAAAAGAATAGCATATCAAAAGTGGCTGCTGCCCTGGTTAAGAAAGATATAAGCGCGTTTTTCAAGAAGCTGGACTATGAGTGTTATGGGGGGACCCCAATTCTGGGTATAAAGAGGTCAGTTTTTAAGGGACATGGCAGTTCAAATGCAAAAGCTGTGATGTACGCTGTAGAGTCCGCCGTAGAATTTTGTAAATCAACCATAATGCAGCAATTGGAGAAGAAATACGCTGATAAATCAATGATCACACATTTGTTATCCAATGGAAATGGAAACGAAAACTGCAATGAGAATGAAAATTGATCTGGGAACGAAAACTCAAATTGGAATGAGAATGAGAATCTAAAATTGGAATGAGAATGAGAAACATAAATACAAATGAGAATGAGAAACATAAATACAAATGAGAATGAGAACATAAATACAAATGGGAATGGAAATAATGGGAATGAAGAATAGAGGATTTGGCGTCGGAATCATCGGAACAGGCGGTTGTATGCCACAGAAGACCTTAACAAATCATAATATGGAGGAATTAATAACAGATACGTCCGACGATTGGATAGTGAAGAGGACGGGTATACATGAGAGAAGGTTTTTAGAAGAAACTGAATCTGTGCGGCCACTGGCGGTAAGAGCTGCGGTGGAAGCGCTGGAAGACGCCGGGGTTAAGCCGTCGCAGATAGGTATGATAATTGCTTCAACATCGACGCCGGAGTACTTGTGCCCTCCGTTGTCTTCAGTCATTCAGCATCAGATTTGCGCTGAAAAGTGCGCAGCCTTTGACATTAACGCGGCATGCACGGGTTTTATATACGCCCTTTCTGCGGCGGAGGGTTTCATCACAACCGGGATGTGCGAGTATGTTCTGATAATTTGTGCAGAGTCCCTTTCAAAAACTATTGACTTCAAGCATAGATCTTCAGGCATACTTTTCGGGGACGGAGCCGGCGCCGCGGTTGTTGGAAAGGTTGGCGAGGGGTTTGGCATATTGCGCTCAACTCTTGGCGCGGATGGCGAAGGAGGAAACCTTATAACGATCCCTTGTCTTTACCATACGGATGAGGATGCGGAGATAAGAGCCGGCAGAAGGATAAACAGCGTTTGGCTGCACGGCAGTCAAGTGATGAAATTTGCTTCAAGGATAATGTCTTCATGTATTGAGGAGCTACTTGAAATGAGCGGAAAGAGACTAGAAGAAGTAGATTTAATTATACCACACCAAGCGAATATACGGATTATAGAGAATTCAGTGAAAAGAATTGGGGCGGACATGGAGAAAGTGTTTGTAAACCTGCACAAATACGGAAATATGTCGTCAGCGTCTCTGCCTGTTGCGGTGAATGAAGCATCGCGCGAAGGCAGGTTGAGCTATGGGGACGTCATAATCATCGTTGCTTTTGGGGGCGGCTTGACATATGGCGCTCATCTGATTAGGTGGGGCAAACAAAAAGCGTAGTTGTATATTGGCGCATTAAAGGAAGCTGAGGCGACGTCAGGAGGACAGGCGCCAAGGTGGAGGCAAAAGATGGGAACAGGTGATAACGGGAAAGCAGGGGTGACGGGAGTAACAAGGTAAAGGGGTAGGCTAAGCCAGAAGGACAAGACCGGTGGGGAAGCAAAAGTGGCGGGAGGCGATGTCAGGAAGACAAGAGCAGCGAGGGAGGCGTGAGAAAGGGGCATGCGACGTCAGAAGGGCAAGAGCTATGGTGGATGCATAAGAAAGTGGCGGGAGGCGATGTCAGGAAGACAAGAGCAGCGGGAGAAGTATGAGAAAGGGAATGGAGACCACAGTAAGACAAGAACAACCGGGAGACCACAGGAAGACAA
>JGI24702J35022_10000132_pt1 | contig 37091 bp, 14 predicted proteins | sample TergutTh196P4_FD_35022 | JGI IMG/M metagenome (IMG submission 35022) | reverse complement strand
TTGTATCACTTTCGGTTCATTGACCATTGAATCGCTTACGGCATACATTAAAGGCGTTGTTTTATCCTCATTATCATAAGGCTTATCATAAGCGGCATTAACGTCTGCTCCGGCTTTTATTAAAGCAAGAGCATTCTCAGCTCTCGTATTTCTTATCGCTACCATCAACGGCGTATAACCTTTATTATTTTTAATTTCCGTATTTGCGCCGGCTTCTATTAAAATATTTATAACTTCTGCTCTGTTATATTCGCCTGCGGCAATTAACAACGCATTGTTACCGTCTTTATCAACAAGATTTACATTTTGAGGTTTCACATATTTTTTCAATTCTTGCGGATCTTTACCTTTAACTAAACTATAGATTTCCTGATTGTTATCTTTTGCAATTTCGGCTTTTTCTTCTTTAGCCTGTTTAGATACATTTTGTTTTTTATCGTCTTTGTCAGAACAAGCCGTAAAAAACAAACAAAATCCTACTGAAAACACCGCAAAAAACATAATTTTTTTCATAACATCTCCTTTTGGAAGATGAGAAGTTGGGAGGCTGAGATGCTCAGAAGATATGGAAAATATAATATATAAAATATAAAAACGACAAAGACTAAAATTTTGGAAATATTTTATATTTCACTTTTTATATTTTATATTTTCATTGCCGTTCACTCCACTCTTCAAACTCCACACTTTTTATTATAACATCTCCCATCTAAAAATTTATTTCATTTTAACTCAGATACGCAGTTTGGGCATTTGACTGCTTTTAACGGTATTGTCGTAAAACAGTAATGGCACTCTTTAGTGTTTACCGGCGCAGGCGTAGGAGTCTGCCTCAGCTTATTCATTCCTTTGACCAGAAGAAAAACGCAAAAAGCTACTATTGTAAACGATATGACAGTATTTATAAAAAGTCCGATGTTTACGGTTACTGCTCCTGCCGACTGAGCCGCGGCAATAGTCTGATAGTTTCCGCCTCCGGCACTGTCTTTTATAGTCATGGGACAATTGACCACTTTTATTCCTTTGCAGACATAGCTTGCCTTGACCGTTCCCTGCCTACGCATAGCAAACCTGCCATTTTTCTTAAACTATTATGTGTCCCATTGACACATTTCTCGTATATAATTTCCCGTTTTTTGCTCATTTTTTTATTTTATACCTCATTTCAAAAGCGGTCAATTGCCCCGTCCCTACCACTTGGCCACATTGATCATAAATTATTTGTTTTCATCCACTACTTCCGCGTCGACTACGTTGTCTCCGCCGGGGTTTTGCTGGCTGTTTGTTTGTCCGGCGTCTTGCGGGCCTTGTGCCGCGCCTTGGGCTTGCTGCTGCTGGGCGGCTTTGTAGACGGCTTCGCCTAGTTTTTGGCTGGCGGTCATTAGTTTTTCTTTTGCGGATTTTATTGCTGCGGTGTCATTGCTTTTTAGGGCGTCTTTGGTGGCGTTTAGTTCCTGTTCTACGGCAAGGCGCTCGTCGGAAGAAATTTTGTCGCCATGGTCTTTGAGGCTTTTTTCTACGGAATAAACTAAATTGTCGGCTTCGTTTCTTGCTTCGATTTCTTCTTTTCTTTTTGCGTCTTCGCCGGCGTATTGTTCGGCTTCTTTTACGTATTTGTCTATATCGTCTTTTGAAAGTTTTGTTGACGAACTTATTTTAATCGACTGTTCTTTTCCCGTGCCTTTGTCTTTTGCGCTTACGTGCAGAATGCCGTTTGCGTCTATATCGAAAGTAACTTCTATTTGCGGCATGCCTCTGGGCGCAGGCGGTATGCCGTCAAGCATAAATCTTCCCAGCGACAAATTGTCTTTTGCCATGGGTCTTTCGCCCTGAAGAACATTGATTTCAACTCCAGGCTGATTATCCGCCGCCGTTGAAAATATTTGCGAACGTTTTGCCGGAACAGTAGTATTTCTGTCTATCAGAGCCGTTCTTACGCCGCCCATAGTTTCAAGGCCTAAAGTAAGCGGAGTTACGTCAAGCAGCAAGATGTCTTTGACATCTCCCGTTAATACCGCAGCTTGCACCGCGGCGCCGAAACTTACGCATTCCATAGGATCAATTCCGCGTTCGACTTTTTTACCGACGTGATCTTCAACGAATTTCTGCACTATAGGCATTCTTGTAGGTCCGCCCACAAGAATAATTTTTGTTATGTCGTTTACCGAAAGTTTTGCGTCTTTTATCGCCTGATCTACGGAACCTTTGCATCTGTCGACTATCGGACGGACTAAATTTTCAAGCGTTGCTCTGGTAAATTTCATCGTCAAATGTTTAGGACCGGACGCATCCGCCGTGATAAACGGAAGATTGATATCGGTCTCTAAAACGTTTGAAAGTTCGATTTTCGCTTTTTCAGCGGCTTCCTGCAAACGCTGTACGGCCATTTTATCGTTTCTTAAATCTATACCGTTGGTTTTTCTGAAATCGTCGGCAATATAATCGATAAGAGCTTTGTCCATATCGGTTCCGCCAAGCTGCGTGTCGCCGGAAGTTGAAAGAACTTCAAAAGTCCCTTCTGCGCCCATTTCCATTATGGTACAATCAAGAGTTCCGCCGCCGAGGTCAAACACCAAAATTTTCTGCTCTTTGCCGACTTTGTCTATGCCGTAAGCAAGCGATGCCGCGGTAGGCTCGTTAACAAGCCTCACCACTTCAAGACCCGCAATTGCGCCCGCATCTTTTGTAGCCTGCCTTTGATTATCGTTAAAATATGCGGGGACAGTGATAACGGCTTTGCTTATCGTCTCTCCCAAATAAGCTTCTGCGTCTTTTTTGATTTTCTGCAAGACAAAACCGGAAAGCTGCTGGGGAGTAAAATCTTTGCCGTTGATATTATATTTGAAATCCGTTCCCATTTTTCTTTTGAAAGCGCTTATCGTGCCTTCCGGATTTGTAACGGCCTGCCTTCTTGCCGGCTCGCCAACCAAAAGCTGTCCGTCTTTTGTAAAAGCGACATAAGAAGGAAACGCTTTACCGCCGAGCGTCGTGCCTTCCGCCGACGGGATTAAGGTTGTTTTCCCCCCTTCCATTATTGCCGCCGCCGAATTTGACGTACCTAAGTCTATACCTATGATTTTAGCCATGATACTTCTCCTTTATTTAAGCGGGAGACAAAGTCTACATTATCTCGACATTGTCTTGCCCGCATTTTTTTTGTTTAACTGCTTTTGCCGTTTAAACTATTCTCTATTATCTTTTCTCTGCTGTTGTTGCGGCGTGTCAGTGGGACGGAGCAATTTACACCAACAACCGTGTCAATTCCTCCGTCCCCCTTACACTTAATCTGTCTTTTTAGCTACTCTGACTTTCGCCGCTCTTATCAGTTTTCCGTTCATTTTATAGCCTTTTTGATACACTTCAAGAATTGTGCCGTCTTCGGCGTCTTCGCTTTCTACGGTATCCAAGGCTTCGCAGAGATTCGGGTCGAATTTTTCGCAAGTTATTTCTTCAATGCCTTCTTCTTTAAGCATTTTTGCAAATTCTTTGCTTATCATATCCAAGCCGACAATGATATCCTCGACTTTCCCTCCGGCTTTTGCGCTTTTTAAAGCCTGCTCTAAAACGTCGTCTATAGATATTTGTTTTAAAAGAATTTTTTCTTTGCCCCAATCCAGATAATCTTTTTTCTCTTTTTCGCTGCGTCTTCTGTAATTTTCAAAATCCGCTTTAAGCCTTAAAAGCTGGTCATAATATTCTTCAGCCTGCTTTTTCTTTTCGTCAAAAGACTGTTTTAAAATTTCCATCTCGGAAATTTTCACTTCGCGCGCATCTTCTTCGCAGCCGCAGTTTTGTTCTTTTAAGTTCTCTTCCAACTTAGCCTCCTTTCTCGTTCTTTTTAAACACCTCGTTGAGCATTTTGGAAACCGCGCTTACCAAAGACATCATTTTATCGTAAGGCATGCGTTTAGGACCGATTATTCCCAAAACGCCGACTGTGCGGTTTCCGTCGCTGTATGACGTGGTTATAATACTCAAATCTTTTAATTCTTCCATCGCGTTTTCAGAACCTATTTTTACGCTGATCCCGCCTCTGTCAAAATCATTGTTTATTATTTGTATAAGCTTTTCTTTATCTTCATTAAGCCTTATAAGCGATTTGACCGGCTCAAAATCATTGAAATCCGGTATGGTTATCGCATTTGAAGTGCCGTCAATGTAAATATCGTCCTGTATGCCGAAAAATATATTGCCGATCTCTTCCGCTATTTTGCACATTTCGGCTTCATTCTGCCTGAACTCTCTTATTTCATTAGCTATTCTGCTGTTAGCCTCGGCAAGCGGTACGCCTCTGAGTTTCTCATTTAAAAAATTTCTGAGCCTGCTGAGCTGCCATTGCGGCAAACTGGCTTCAACGCTTCTGTGTTTTACCATTCCGGTATGCGTTAAAAGCACTACAAGAAGCTGCCCGGGAGCTATTTGCACAAGTTCTATATTATTGATTTCGTTATACTGCACTTTCGGCGCAAGCACAAAACCCGTATACTGCGAAAGACCGGAAAGAATTCTTGAAGTTTCAGAAAGAAGCGTCTCAATTTCTTTGTGCTTTTGTTCGTATTCCCTTTTTATTCTTTCCTCTTCTTCAACGGCAAATTTTTGAAGATTTATTAAAGAATCCACATATGCCCTGTACCCCTTATCAGTGGGTATTCTTCCGGCAGACGTATGCGGATGCGTTAAAAATTCTTCTTCTTCCAGTTCCGCCATCAAATTTCTTACGGTCGCCGGAGAAAGTTCAATGCCGTACTCATCAATTAAAACATTTGAGCCCACCGGCTTGCCTGTCTTAATATAATGATGTATAACGGCGCTTAATATTTTAGACTTTCTTTCTTTAACAACTTCAAGAGCCACCTGCCGCATTATTAGTATCCTTTGATTCTTTTATTAGCACTCAAGCTTATTTAGCGCTCAATTAATATAAGTGCTATTTTAACAACAATTTTATTCCATGTCAAGAGAGTTGATGATATTTTCAAAATTTTCACATATGTTCTGCTTGCAATAATAATAAACTTATTGTATATATATACTATAATCTTATGGATAAAATATTGAAGATCAAGATTATCTCTTTCAGTATTTTGTTAAGCATACTATTAAACGTTTCTCTGCATTCGATAACTTTAAATAGTAAGCTTGATTTTCTTATTGCATTTTCATGCGTGGGCAGCACAATAACGTATTCTTATAATCCCATTCAGCTTACAAAAGGACTGAAAGACAATTTAGTAAACTGTCTATATAAAAATTCAGACAAACAAAATAAAAAAGAACATGAAAAAAATTCAAACAAAAATGAAAAAAAAGATTTTATAATTGCCGCGGTTTCAGGCAGCCAGATTCAAACCGTTAAACAATCCAATAATCTCATTTATGAAAAATTTATAGTAAAAGACCGAGACCGATCGTTAACAAATAATTTACTCCCAGGATTTTTAAATAGTACATTGGCATTTTTTGCTTTTTATTTTATGCTATTGATGTGGCTTGCGATAACTTTTAGAAAAAGATGGAGTTTTTTACAATATATAAAAATAAAAAAACATATGGTTTAGCCGTTTAAAACCATATGTTTTTTTATTGGAGGCTTTATATGAATAATCTAATTCTAAAAAAATTTATTTCGTTGCTTACGGCCGTATTTTTTTGTTTTTCTTCATTAACGGCAAATGTTAATGCCGCTATTATCAGCAATACCGCTACACCTCTTGATAACAATACTTTTGACAGTTCCAATTTCTTCTCAATTATCCCGATGTCGCAGGGGAAAATAACAAGCCTGGTTAACAGCCAAAGCGATACGTTAATAGTAAACATTCAAGACCTTCACTCCCACGCTGACACGCAAAGAAATATCTCGAAAATTATAGATTCGATAGCTTCAAAATACAATGTTTCGGGAGTTTATACCGAAGGCGGTTACGGTAAAATAGACGTCAGCTGGATAGACGCCGTAAAAGATGCCGAGCTAAAAAATAAAATAATAGAACAGCTTCTGGATAACGGCGATTTAACGGCAAGCGAATATTATACTATGACGTTCAAAAATCCCGTCATTGTAAAAGGGATCGAAGACAAACAAATTCACATAGAAAATATTAAAAGATTAGCCGATATAGAAAACAACAAAGCCGCATATGAAGAAATTATCGATAAAACAAACAAAGAAATCGGCATTTTAAACAAATTTTATACAAACGGCAGAAATATACGTTTTAACAGGATACTTTCCAAATACGACAACAAAAAAATATCAGATTCAAAACTGTATCTGCTGCTTGAAAAATACGTCTCCGCGATCAACGAAAACCCGTCGAATTACAATAATACGACAAGAATAACGCTTGACAATTATCCTAATATACAATTCTATCTGAGCATGATAAAGAGTTCTAAAAAAATAGACGACAAAAGAGCGGCAATGGAACTTCAGTCATTGATAGGAATTCTTAAAAGCAATATATCTTACAGTCAATACAAGCAATTAGCTGACGATACGAACAATTTTCAGGACAGCGAAAGAGTAATAGAGTTTGTTTCGTCATTTTTAAAAGCAAATCCGGATATAGCGGCAAACTACGTAAACTTAAATAAGCTTGCCGCAATAAATGAGCTGACAAAGATGTTAAACCCCGTGGATTTATTAAGCGAGCAGCGTTTGCTGATCGAAAAAATAAAATTCGTTCTTTCTTATGACAATACGGAAGCGGAAATATCTTTTATTACCGATTTTAAAAAATATTTTGCGGATTTCCTCACCGCTTCTCTTACGCAGGACGACTGGCTGTATGTCAAAGAAAACTTAAACTTATTTTTATCGATATACGCCAAATACGCCGCATACGACAATTTAAAAGAACTGGAAGTCGATTTTGCAGAACTCACCAAATATTACGACATAAACACCGAAAGAAACAAAATATTCTTATCGAATATATTAGATAAACCCGCCAAGTCTGCTCCGGAGGAAGCCGAAGTATATGCCGTTAATGTCTCTGACATTCTCTCCAACGCCCGCGACATAAAAATAGTAATCACCGGCGGATACCACAGCGAAGGCTTAAAAGAACTACTTTCGCAAAAAGGAATATCGTCCATAGTCATAACCCCAAATGTAACTACGGACATAAGTAAAGCGCAGGCAAAGTACACGGAATTAATAAAAGAACAGGCAAAATTTCCGTCGGAAGCATTGGCTTATATTTTGATGTCAAACACTCCGGACATAAACCAAACGGTAAAAATATTGAAAGCGGCATATGCTTTGGGATTNAACGGCGCGCAAATACAAACGGAGATAATCGATAAATCNGGGTTAACAAATATTTCCGTCGAAGGCGGTAATATAGTCATCATAAACAACGGCAGCAGAGAAGAAATACCTTTAAACGGCATACAAAATATTGACTTCAAAAATATCGAAAAAAGTATAGCCGGCATTCCCGGATTGGCATTGAACGAAATAGGAAATTTGTTTGATCTGCAAAGTTTGCAGAATCCGCTTGCGGCGCTTAATAATATTGAATATGAAATTTTAAAACAAATATCTCTTTTATTGTTTAATGCGGAAATATACTTTGAAAACGGATCTGTCAGCGAAATAGAAAACGAAGGCTATTTTGGCAAATCCTTAAACGGAATTCCAGCGGACACATATGAACGCTTCCTGCCTTTTATGCAGAGATTAATGCTCAGAAAGGAAATGGGTAAATCTTTATTTTCCGGAACTGAATACAAACAGAATGAAGAAGCCTCTGATTATAACGGCAGCTATTTTAGCGACAAAAACGCTTCTGATATTTTTGACGGTAAAAAACTTGATTATTATCCCGTAAAACCGCTTTTAGACAATGTAAGAGAATGGCTTGCAGGGCTTGCAAAAACTCAAAGAAAACGCATCAAACTCAAATTGAATGACGGCGAAATTATGTCTGCCGTCGGAGTAATTGAAGAAGCGCCTTTCCCCGCCTATCATACTTTATTTGATGTCCCAAAAGCATATTTTGACATTGAATATAAAAACGGAAAATATGCGGTGATAAATACTTTGTATATCGCCAGAGATCAAATTCAAATAACTCCCGCAGAAGACGGATATTTTTACATCGAAACCCCTTATGCCGACACGCGTTTTTCCCTTCCTATGCTGGGCAGTAAAGGTAAAACCGATGAAAAACTTGTTGTTGACGCAGAAGCTGTTTCAAACCGCATTCGTTCAAAATCAGAAACGCTTCCCGGAGAAATAAGTAAAAAACAGCTTTCCGAAAAAGATTTTAACGGAAGAAAATTCAGCAAAATAGCAGGCTTTACAACGTTTTCAGGAACTACAAAAGGAGTTGAAAATAATAAAGACATAAACGACAGAATAAGGCAATATTTATCGGAACTCATAGAAAGCGACGGAAAAGAAAATATTTTAGTGGTGTGCGGAGCGACTGATTTTGGAGGCGTGCACAATGTTTATAATATTGCCCAGGAGTTAGGGCTTGCCACAATGGGGCTTGTCGCTTTGGCAGGTTTAAAAGAATGTCCCGCGGATATAAGAAAATGCGATTACTATTATGTTGAAGATGAAATTGTCCCGTGGGAAGGCGCGGAGGCCGGCGACTGGGGTTCAGAAAGCGACAAATTTGTCGATTTGATAGACGAGCTATACGCTTTCGGAGGCGGGCCGCAGGCAATTCAAGAAATAAAAAACGTAAATAAACAAAATAAACCCGTCCGCGTAATTTTCGGCATAAATACGACTTTCAGCACAAAAGGGCAAGCTGAAATGTCGTTAATAAACGCGGGCGAGCAGGGCAGGCTTGACAGTCTTATAGAATCTATTCAAAGGAAGATTGACGCTGAAGATAATGAATCAAGAAAGAAAACTCTCTTAAAAGAACTTAAAGAGGCTCAAAAAGCTTTAGGGTTTACCGCCGAAGATATAAATTCCATAAATTTTGAAAACAAGAAGTCGCAATTCAAAGAATTTTCTTTTAAACAAGGCGAAATCGCAGTTTTTGAAGCTGATTTTTTAAATCAATATCCATCCGTGCGTTTCAATGTGGAGCTTATAGGCGGCAAATATACAATCACCGATTTGAAATATAATAATGTCGTGAAAAAAAATATAAGCATAATTAACACTCCAAACGGATTTTACATTGATTCCGATTATGATGATTTGAGACTTTATGAAATTCAAGCAACGACTCAGATTCAAAGCGAATCTATCATATCGCAGACAGAAGAAGAAAAGCAACCCAAAGTCATAGCAACACAAACTGAATCCGCAGCGGCAAAAGATATGGAAACGGATTCACATATCAAAAAGTCAATAGAATTATTACAATACGCGTTACAAGCCTCGGAACGAGCACGCGCCAATGCAAATAATTCTGATTCCGTAACTGCCATAAAAACAAACATAACTATAGTTATTCAACAGCTCTTGAATCTTTTGCAAAAATCTGAAGTTGAGTCGCCTGAAATTAAGAAAGCTATAGAACTGCTGCAATATGCGTTACAAGCCTCGGAAGCAGCCCGAAATAAAGCAAATAACTCTAACCTTATATCTGTCGTGAAAACAAATACAAACATGGCTATTAGGATCCTTACCAAGGAAATGTCATATACGGATATGTCATTAACAGCGGATTCTACGATGAACTATTACAAAAACACCGGATCAGGCCAAAAAGCCGTGGCTAAGGCGCGCAAAACAAAAGAAGGCGGCAAAATAGCGGAAGAAGGACGTCAAAACGGTCTTTCGGAAGAAGAAATAGACAATAGGATCATCATAGAAATCCTTGCTCCGAAATATGAAGCAAGAACTATAGCAAAAATAGCCGAAGCCGCGGCTCTTGGAAGAATTACGGCGGAACAAATTTTATCGGGAGATTTTGCGCCTTCTTCTCTTGTCGGAAAATTTTTAAGAAAACATTCAGGCTACCTTACCGGAACGGAATATGCGCAAAAAAGATACAGGGAAGGATTGGTTTACATAATTACGCACACATTGGAAGCGGCTAATCACAGCACGATCATAAAAGAACTTGCCAGAGCAAGCATTGCCCCGCATAAAAAATGGAATAAAGAAAATCCTCAAACGCCTTTATTTACAGACACTGAAAACATTGCCTCTTTGCTTAAACTGTTACTCAATGAGTCGTCTAAGGAAAGTACTTTTGAGCTTTTTAACTATATACAAAACAAGGGTTTTGCCATAAACGCAAAATCCATACGGCTTGTTCATAAAATTAACCAAGGCGAAATAAAAAAAGAATGGCTCGAAAAAAATATTGATCTTTATAAACAAATAATCGGATCCGACAGCGTTTCTTCAGCCGGGATAGATTACATATCTTTTGTAAATCCCGATATGCTGAAGAGTTTTATAATTGATTATTCGTTTCCCGTAACAGACAGCGCTTTAAAGCTGTTATACTATCTTGACGAAAGAAATTTTGATAATAATTTGCGTACTTATGCCGGAGTTTACAAAAAACTTGCCGAAGCGCAGGAGATCCCTCACGATAATTTACTTGTAGTACGCAGATGGCTGCCGTATTTAAAAAATATAATTGAAGAAATCCCTGATACCAAAGTAGACGTCAGAATAGCCATATTAGGCGCGCTGCTTGCGCTAAATGAGCAGCGCATAGGAAATCTTGACGGAGAGGCGAAAACAGGAGACTTTTTATATAACTTTAAAGGGTATGCTCCCTTATACATGTACATGATTGACAATGGTTTAGTGCAGATACGGTTTGTTTACGACATGCTGGCCAGAAGATATGACAATCTTCCTAAAATATATACCCATTTAAATGATCTGGCCAGAGAAGAAGACAAATTACGAAAAGAAGGAAAGACGATAAGCGGAAATACGCAATACATTGATAAACTGATGCGCTTGGCGCAAGAAGAAGCGGAGGAAATGGCGCAGCGGGATAAAATCCAAGATGCCGCGACTGTAAAAGAAGATACTTCCGCCGCCAGTGAGGAAGCAACCGATAGCCCTTATGATACGTATCAATACCCTTCCGGAACTTCCGGCGAAGAGTTTTTTCATATATCTTTGCCTTTGCCGGCCCGGGTAATGGAAAAATTTTTCGGATTTATAAAAAGGAACGATATCAAAACAGCTTATCAGCATATGGACATGGACGATGTGGCCAAAGATATTGCTCAGAAAGCCCAAATATTGATACATGAAATATTGCCTGATAACGGAAAGGCTTTATCAAGTATCGGCAGTATCAAAATACTGCCCGATCTTTATAAGGTTATCGCTTACATTGACAATATGATAAACAGTTACCGCAAAATAAATAAAAATGGAGCGGAAGAAATCCGACAAAGTTTAGACGAGTTTACAGCAAAAGCAACTATGATTTATATAAGGCACGGGGAATTATTTGATGAAGCTATAACAGGCGCAGGCAGATTAGAACTTGTAAAAGGGCTGAACGCTTTAATAAACCGCGTTCATCAGGCGAGCGAACAAGAAGTAAAAAACTATGTGCTAAACAACAGCGGCATAATGCAGGCTCCGAGCGTAACTTATACGTCAAAACTGCATAATTTAAAAGCGTATATTTTGTCTAACGACAGGAGCATGGACCGTAAGATCATCAGGCTTTTTGAAGAGTTAGCAAACAGAGGTTATGACGGAGGTTTAGATACGGATGATTTTATCGTTGTCAACGACACTCTGTTTTGGAGCAAAGCGATCGGCAATACGCACACTGCCAATGTTATCGCTCATTTTGGAGAAACGGACAGAGGCGTGTCTTTGACATTTACGGATTTTCACGCGTCGCAAGCGCTTGGAAAAAGCAGAACATACCGCCTTACCAAGGTATTGGAAAATCTTGGTTTTGAAGTTAAAACAGACGTTGACGCAGATATGGGGATGATCGTTATAACGGCAAACTTAAACAAGGATTCGGGACTAAACGAAGACAGGGATATAATTCCCGTAATAGCCAGGGCAGTATCAATGATAATGAGAACCAGTTCAAGAACTCCCGAATTTTACTCGGATTTCACGGCGCCTGATTCCGTTGACAACACAATAAACGCCCTTGTGCAAAATGAAGGATTATCCCACATGCAAATTGATATGCGCGCGATAGCCGATAAGTTAAATGAAAAATTAAAAGTTTTGGGGCTTGCTGAAATACCGACAGAAGCTCCGGTAAATAGAAAGCTTATAAGAGAGTATTTTGACGAACAGATAGAAAGAGCGCTGGCGGACGGCAAAATAATGGTAAATTCAAAAGGAAGATTGATCAAAAATAACAAATTCAATCCCTTAAGAAGAGAGATCGCCCGCGACTTTACTTCGGATAACGGAATTGTTTTTGCAGAACAAGGCGCGATAATCAATCAAATAATCGACAAGAGAGATTTTAAATTTAAAGAGATCGGAGTAGTCGGAGAATATACGGCCGAAACCGGACATCTTAAGCTTTCCGACGGAAATTTGCTGTCAGTAAAACTTATAAGGAGCAAATGGGGCAATATAAAAGCGGCAAAAGCAGTGCTTATAGACGAAAACGGAAAAAGAAACCCTTTGACAAATAAAGACTTGGCGGATATCTTAAGAAAAGAAGGCATACATTATGTTGCGGAAGAAAAAATAGGACAGCGCGAATATGAAGTGATAAAAGATTTTATGAAAGAAAGTGAAAAAAACAGAATAGAAACTCCAAGCTCACGGGGTCTTATAATATCGTCCGTAAACGGAGAATTTGTTTCCGGCAATCTTATAATAGACACAAGCAAAGACAGAACCGTTTTAAGAGAAATGCTTAACAGAGATAAAAATGCGCTGAAAAATGTAATTTGGGTCGTTAATTATACGACGCCCGATGATGAAGATTTGGTAGACGCGGTCGCAGGCATAGTTGCGCTTGGCGGCGGCATAAACAGCCATTGCAGCATTATTACAAGAGAATACGGCAAACCTTCAATAGTATTAAACGGCACAAGGATTCTTGCAAACGGAGATTTAGAAATAGCATACAGCCAGACGACAGGCAGCCCTAGAAACATAAACGGCGTGCAGGCTATAGCAAGCGTAAGCAAAAAAGCAGTTTTAAAAAATGGAGAAAGCGTCGGGCTGGACACAAAAAGAGGGGCTTTGATTTTAACAGACCACAGTGCCGGCAGCGCTGCCGAAGCCGAAATATTCTCGCAATTGAAAAACTACATAGCGTCCGATAATTACTCCTTGATCGTAAAAACAATTAAAAGGCATTCCGAAGATAAAATTTTGCTGCAAAAGATAATAGAGTATATTTATTTCCAAAGCGCAGACCCCGATCTCTTTCATAATTTAAAAACGGATCTGCAAGGCATGAAACCTCTGCTAACATTTTTACAGAATGAATATGTCTATGCCGAAACATCCGGATCCTCTGAAGAAATTGCCGCCCAGCCTGCCGCGCCTGCCGCTGCCGCAATAACAAATACTCCGATAAAATCATTGAAACTGGAAAACGTAATAAAACGTTTTACCGATATAAAAGACGTTGACGAAACGGAAAAAGAATTCGGCTCAAAAAACGCAAAACTTGCCGACATGTTCTCTCTTGATTTGCCCGGAGGAGTTATTGTTCCGGACGGTTTTATCACAAGCACGGACGCTTTGCGTTATCTTTTAAAAGCTGATCCTAAAAAATTAGAAGCCTTTGACAGGCTGAACAAGAGGCGCGCAGCTGCCATCCACCGTAAAAATCTTAAAACTGCAAATGCATTAAACAAAGAGATTCGGGACTTAATATCCGGAGCGGAAAATCCCGAATTTATGCAATATTTGAATTCGTTCATTGATCCTAATAAAGAATATGCCATACGCTCTTCGGGGATCGGCGAAGACGGGAAAAATTATTCTTTTGCGGGCATGGGAGTTTCAAAAACAAAACAGCCTGCAGCCCGCGTTTTTGAATCTATGAAGGAATGCTGGATGTCTTTTTACTCTGAAAGGGCTACGGGTTATATGGCAGAAAACGGTATGGTGGTAATGCCCGCGGTGCTTGTGAATGAATGGATCGATTTTGATGTTTCTTTTGTCGCAATGTCGCATGGCGATAAAATAATCGTCAATATAACTTACGGCGAATGCGAAGGCATTGTAGGCGGTTCAGTGCCTTCTGATTATGCGGTTATAGACAAGAATACTGGTGAGATATTATTGTATGAATCTTTACCCAAAGACTACATGATCAGAACCGATGAAAACGGCGTTGCAATGAAAAAACTTGTTCCGTACGGACAGCAAAACCACAGAGCGCTCAATTTTTATAATGATATAGACGCCAGAGCAAAAACTATAGCCGACCTCTTAGCTTATATAAAGGAAACCAGAGGGTATGAGGTAGACAGCGAAGGCGGATTTAGCGGCGGCAAGTGCTATCTGGTACAGGAAAGACCGGTTACTAATTTTGACGATATAAGCATTCCCGCCGAAGCGCTCCAGCCTGCCGCAGCAGAAACTCAAACTCCAAGCCTGCAAGATTCCGTTGAAGAACTCACGAAGTTAGCGGCAAAATATGAAGGCGGTCGCATTGTAGCAAATGATAAACTGATAGTAACTATAAATCAGATAATTTCAGCGCTGGACTATGGTAAATACGATGAAAAAATTATAGCCCAAGCGAGTTCAACGATAATGACATTATTAAGAAGAGGCTCCTCAGAAACTGAGAGAATAAACTCTTTAAACAACTTGAATGATCAGGTACGGAATATAGACGCAAGCAGTCTGACATTGCCTTGGTGGTTTTTGCCCGTAAGTCTTCCCCGGGCTGTTATTTTGGGGACTGTTTTATTGTTATTTGCGCCGATACGTTTTATTACCGGAAAAACGCTTGACATGAACAAATTAAAAGCAACAATAACTTCAATCGTCGAAATCCCGTGGACGATCCTGCTGCCTGCAAAAATTTTTGTTTTATTGCACTTCAAAAGCGAAGACAAGAAAATTATAAAGGATTTTTTTGACAGAATAACTCAAGATATCTCCGGATGGAGAGAACGTAACAGAGTCATAAAGAGTTTCGTCAATATAGCAGCCCAAGATAAAGCAGACATTGTTGATCAAGAGATTTTTCAAAACTATAAAGAAGAAAGACTCATAAGAAGTTTCTCAAAAAGAATGGAAGGCACAGAAAAAATCAAAAGAGAGACCTTAAAATGGCTCTTTATAGGCGCCGCATTAACATTTGCCATGCTTTTTCTGATCGAATACACGGACAGGCATGTGATTACCACACGGCCTTTTGGCGATCTGCTCGGGATGTCGGACTTGGAAGCCGCAAAAATTGTATTTAAAAGCGTTATTGACAGCCTCCTTAATAATGAGATTACAAGAAATATTTCTATTTTGTACTCGGCGGCAATAGCGGCTATTGCCAATGCCGTGACCCATTGGAAACATAATCTTAACCCCGAAAATATAAGAGCAATAGCAAAGCTTGATCTTTCGGAAAGCGGCGATACAACGTATCATGCCCAGACTGATGTTACAAAAGTTCCAGAAATAATAGCAAATACCAACAAAAGCATAGATAAAATAACAGAACGCTTTGAAGATGAAAAATCAAAATTTAATGTTTTGGAATATCCGCCTGTTTTTCAAAAAGAATCTAAATACAGAGTTGAAAACATAATAAGTTCTTTGAATGCTATAAAAGAAACAGATATTCCCGAACAAAAGTTTGAATTATTGTTATCTCTTATAGATAGTTTGAACAGATTGTCCGGTTTAGTCAAACAAAATAATTTTGTCGGCAGCATTGATTTCTGGAAAGATGTTTTACATTCATTTGATTCTTCATATTCATTAAGAAACGTAATAATAGAAGTTGCGCTTGCAGCGTATATTGAAGATAAACAAAAAGGATTGTCGTTGATGAAAGAATTGTATCATCAGTTCATAGGAAATCTATATACATATTCTTCAAGTATGTTGGCCGCTAAAGACAGTACAAAACAAGACATAACTTCCAAAGATGAAGCTGACGCACTGATGCCGAAACAATGGAGAGCGGTAATAAGCCCGGAAGAATACGGCAGTTTTTTTTCAAGTATGGGTTTATATTATTTAGCCCTTGATTTCGAACAGCATAATTACAGCGCCGATTATTGGGAAATATTGGAAAATTTACCTCAGCAATACAAAACTTCTAAAAGCGAAACAGAGTTTAATGTTGAAGAAAAAGACAATCTGTCTGAAACGGAAGGTTTTAAAAAATTTGATTATTATTTATCCGTAATAAAAACGAATATGCTTGCTTTAGCTGAATTAAGAGACGGAAAACTGTTAAACGCAGTATTCCGCTTGCGTGAAATGATAGAAGCTTTAAGGATGTTAAATGAAGAACATGCTAATGCCGCGGAACAAGCTTTGAGTAAAATTGAAGCTGAATTGAAAAAAGGCATTTCGCAGGATACAATAGCCAAACACCAGGAAATATCTCAATGGTATAAAGAATCTATCTCAGATATAACGGAATTAAATACGCTGATAAACGCAGTTCATCAAACTGCCGTTTTAGATTTCACGGCGGCAAGAGAAAATAAAGATGATACTCATTCTGACGCGAGAAAAATAATCGTGAAAGAAGGCGATAAAATTAAATTAAAAGCTTTTGACTATTCGGATAAACTGGATGACAGAAATTTAGAGTTTCTATCGGCGCTTTCCTCAATTATGTCGCTTGGCCAGACTCCGATAATAATGAAAAACGGAATTTTTATATACAGCTGGTTTATAGGTCAACACAGTGTTGATGTTTTAATAGATATTAATTCTCCCGAAGGCGGCGTAAAAGTTAGTTTTAACGACATCTCAAGGATAGACGGCTCAAGATTAAGAGTTGTTTATTTGGCTTCTCTATTTGCAAGATATATGAATCTTACAATTACAAATTATGAAAATAGACGCGCTGATAAAACAATAAAAGTTGCTCCCAGTTTTCAAGCCGAATACAGCGCTGAAAATGTCAATGATTTAATAAATGAATATGCGAAAATATTTCATTTAATAACGAAAATTCTCAGTTCTTCAAATTGGAATGACGGTTTGCTGGAAAATGATTATAATCCTCGCAGATATAAAGGAGAACCTCTGAAAAAATATATAAATAAATTGTACGTTCCGGATTTATCTATATCGGATTTTGCAAATATGAAAGATCCTGATAAAAAAATGCCTGAAAGTTTTTTAAAAGTTATGAATGATAACTTTTCGTTTGAATATGTATGGAATGAAAACGTAAAAAATGTTGAAAAATTGTTGAGTGAAAATGTTGCGGAATTGGACCGTGAAATTTATGAATATCTCGGCATAGAAGGAAAATTAAGGAATCCTTCCGAAATAACAGGGAGGCTTGTTGAAGGCAGAATACGTGTAAATCCTATAAGCGGCATTTTAGAAATTAATCCGAGTTATAACCCTGGGTTAAGTATACTTTCAGCTGTAAATAATAATGAAACGCAAGCTTTTAGCGCAGGCGCTATTGTAGACAATATGCCGTTTGATAAATTTAATTTTAAAACTGAGGCTTTTAAAGGAAATTTAAATGCTTTGAGCGGCATGCTGAGGCTAAAAACTAAAAAAGGATATTTGTCAGTTAAAGCATTTGCGCGTAAAAACAGCGAAGATATTCAATTCGCATTTTGTGAATTTGTTGATTTGGAAGGAAAAAGAGACCCTTTGACCGCAGAAGAATTGACAAAATTGCTTATAGCCGAAGGGAATATTATAAAACGAAACCTTAACTTGTCGGAAAAAGCAATAAAACAGCATTCTGAGTTCATTCAGGCAATGTCGGAATTGTCCGAAGATAGCGTTATGCAAGATGAAAATATTAAAGAAATAGAAGGCATACCCGTTTCCTCAGGGGACGGCGGTTATAAAGCAGTAAAAGTTACATACGATAAGAAAAAGGCCGATAAGAATTCCGTATTGATAATGGAACAGATGAGGCCCGGCGAAGACACGGAACCGATAGAAAAAGCGGGAGCCATTATGCTTACAAAAGGCGGGACTACAAGCCACGCGTCAATAGTCTCCCGCGAAAAAAGAACTCCCGCCGTATTAGTAAGCGGTAAATGGAAAAACGGAAAATTTGTAATTACTTATAATGCGCCTGTGAAAAACAAAAAACCTAATAACGGAATAATCGAAACCGAAGAAATAGAAATAGTATTGGAAGAAGGTCAGACATTGTCTATAGACGCGGCTACGGGAAGCATTATACTAGAAGACGTCAATTTATTAAAAATAGATAATTCCGTAAAAGTTTTGAAAATAATAGAAACCGATATAGCTAATGCCCGCCGCATTAAAAACAGGGATATGTATACGGCTTTTAATTTAATATTAAAAGCGCAAAAACAAATTTTGGATTTACCGGAAAGCGACAAAAAATTAAGATATATGAAAGAACTATCGGATCTACAAGCTGGGTTTGGCGCTGAAGTTATAAAACAAGCGAAAAAATTTAAACAAAACGCGCAAAAGATCATTCGAAAGCAGAAAACGGGAAAAATAACGGATAGTGATATTGAAAAAGCCAAGATAATGTCGGGTAAAGCAAAATTTTGGAATTATTTTTTCAATCATAACGGAATTGAACATATTGTTAATGATTTGGATAAAATAGTTTCATCCGCAGAAAATACAAAGTCAAGTATTTTGAAAGTTAAAGATATGGCGCATGGAGTTAAATCTGATTTCGGAGCAAAAACGGACGGCGTAAGATCAATAAGCAAACTCTTAGAAGGAATAAAAGGAGTAAAAGTTTTAGACGGAATAGGAGTGGCAAAAACGGCTATATATGAATTTTTTGAGAATGATAACGCCATGCTTAACGATTTTAAGGACAAAATAGAAAAATTCAAAAATGCGGTTGAAGAAGGGAATAAAGAAAAAATTTATGAATTAGGCGCCGCTATTGCCGCATTAATAGATGCACATGACAATCAGGCTTTTAAAGGCAGAATAGAAGAATTTTTGTCAGATTTAAACTATGCAGTACGTTCGTCTGGAATAGGAGAAGATGGAAATAAATATTCATTCGCAGGCAGAGCTGCTTCGGAGTTAAACGTGCCAAAAGACGATGTCTATGAAAAATTCAAAGTAGTTTTGGCATCTTTTTTCAGCCCTGCAAGTTTAGAATATATGTATAGCAGCAAAATATTTGTGGAACCGGCAGCACTAATATTGGAAATGTTAAATCCTGAAATATCCGGAACAATTATAACGGATGACACCGGAAATAAAATAATAGACGCGGCTCATGGATTGGGAGAAGGCGTTGTTCAGGGAATAGTAGCTACGGACAGAATAACGGCAGGCAGCATAAATATATACAGAAAAGCAAGGGCAAGTGAAAGGATAACGAAAATAGTTTCAAGAGGCAAAGAAGGAGGGACAATCTCTTCTTTGCTTAATGAAAATGAAAAATCGGGCAGAGTATTAAGCGATGAACTTGTAAATACGTTAATTAATGTATATGGAGTTTTAGAAAACTATTTTGGATATCCCGTTGATATAGAATACGCAATTGTTAACGGATATGTATATGTTCTTCAAGTAAGACCTATTACCGCCTTTGTGATGGATTATGATATTAATGAATTAGAATCAATACAAGCCGCACGACAAGAATACCAAAACATAAAAGATATCCTAGCGGGACTGTTTGCAAAAATTGCCGGTTACGCTGCGGCAAAAGCTTTATACTTGTTTGCAGCGTCACTTTTCAAAACAAGCGATTCTGCGCAGGCAACGGCTGTGTTTATGGAAGATTCTGTTCAAAATGCAGATGCGATAAAAAATATGCAGCTTTCCGATAATACCGCATTATTTGTAATAAATAATACTGTATCGAAAGGTACGCCTACCGGATTAAAAGTAAACGGCAGGCAGATTTATATGCAAACAAAGGAATATACTGCTGAGATAAACGGAAAAAGCAAACTGCGCAAATATGTCGTATTTTCCGCCAATGGAGTTGAAACGCAGAACATAATAAAAACATTGCAGTTAAGCGAAACGCTAAATAAAGCCGTGGAAGACGTTACGGAAGTTAAAGGCAAATACATCAGCATTGATTCCATAGTTGTGAATGAAAACAATAAAAACATAAAAGAATTTGACGGAGACATAATAAACGTAGGTTACGAAGATTTCAGAAACGGCATGGAGAGCGGCATTAATGAATACATAGCGTCTTTAACGGAAGAAAAAAGGATCGGACGCGCCGCGCAGGCAGAACTGCAATTGATATCTTTGATAAATTCAAACGAAAAACGCGTTGAAGATATCCTTAATGACACAGTCAATCAAAGTGAATATTCCGCAAAAAGAATTGTCGTAGAAGACAACGGATTTGCGCATAACGCTTTAAAATCAGCGCTTAAAAATAATAATAAAACCATGTCCGATTTACACAGTCTGGGCATAGAAGTTTATATTATAGGAAACAGGAGCGGTATTGAATATGCAAAAGAAGGGTTTAGCGGAATTATAAACAATGAAAGTTTATATGATTTGTACACGGGAGAATTTATTAAAATAAGACAGGCAAAAAGCGCCCAAGATTTAAAAACCAGATTTGACGGGTATACAATTATAGAATTGGATACGCTTGTAGAAATTTTCAACACCGCAAGAAATAAAATAGGCGACGCGTTTGAATGGCTGTCAGGTTTTTTTAACATCAGTTTAGACGGCATAGGAATAAACGAGGCGGTAAAAAGAGCGTACAATATGAAGTTGGAAAATTTACCTGAAGCAAAAACAATATCAGACGCAAATAAAGCGATAGACAAAATGTCTTTAGAGATATTAAAAAATCCCAACATTTCGCAAGACGTTAAAACCGCCTACAGAAACGCGTTAACAGAAATGATATTGGCGGCAAATTATATAAAAAACAAAGGCAATGCCTTAAAAGACGAAAGAATGGTGCGGACACTTGGGAAAATGCTTGTTTTACGCGAAGAATTGGCAAATGAAGGATATGCGACTGACCAGACAATTGATATAGACGCATTTCAAAAAAGTTTGGGACACGCTCTGAAAAACGAAAATATAATAGGTTTTGCGCAAGAGAATGTTCTCTCTGAAAAAGCAAAAGGCACGGAGAAAGCCAAAAATGTCAACAGCGTTATAGAAATGATAGATTATTACGGTTTTGATATCATCGACAGCCTTAAAAACAAAAGAGACCCAAAGAAAGAATACACAATGTCCGGTATGAAAGCAATGCTTGCCGCGGCATAAGAAAGAGACAGAGAATAGATACGACTAGCAAAAATTTAAAATGGTGTGGGCGCCGTTACTATGCATCGCCTTTATTGAAAATTTCTTTCATGTCTGAAGGAAGTTCGGCGTGGAATTCTGCCGTTTTGCATGTTTTGGGGTGGGTAAAAGTTACGCTATAGGCATGAAGCATTTGTCTTTTATACTCTTTATCTTCGATCCGTTCAGGGCCGCCGTATTGCGCGTCGCCGATGACCGGATGATTAATGTACTTCATATGGCTTCTTATTTGATGCGTTCTTCCGGTTATGATTCTTACTTCCGTCAAAGTGCAGTCTCTTTTTCTTTTTATTACTTTAAATTCGGTTATGGCCATTTTTTTGGCAGACGGATTAACCGTCATGATTTTTCTGTTTTCCGGAGATCTGCCCAAAGGGGCTTCTATCCTTCCCCTGTTTTCAACGATCGTGCCTTTAACGGCGGCATAGTAAATTTTTTTCACGGTTCTTTTCTGCAATTGTTTTGAAATGCTTATTTTCGCTTTTTCATTTTTAGCAAAAATTATTATGCCGGATGTGTCTTTGTCCAGCCTGTGAACCATAAAAGGAACATATTTCCCCTTGGCATGGTACATTAGCGCGTTTAAAAGAGTGCCGGACGGATGCCCGTATGAAGGATGCACGACTATTCCGGGACGCTTGTTTATAAGAATTATATCATTGTCCTCATAAACGATATCAAGTTTTATCTTCTCCGGTTTTATGCCGTCATAAGCTTCTTCTTGTTCAAATATAACGCTTATTTCGTCGCCCTGTTTAAGCTTGCAGCTGGGCAAAACGGATTTTCCGTTTACAAATATTTTATCATTATGCACCAGCTTTTGAAAATACGAACGGGAATAATCTGGAAAACGGCCTGCTAGAAAAGAATCCATTCTTTCTCTTTCGGCGCCTTCAAAAAGAACATGGATCGCTTCCGCGCCTCGCGCGTTCGCAATGACGGCACGGGCGGATTTTTCAGATGCGCCTTTCTTTATTTTTTCTTCCATTTTTTATTTGTCCGATAAATTATTGTTATGCCTATTATAAGTAAACCTGCGGAAACCGCCTGCGCTATGGAAAGTCCGGCAAAAGCGGCGCCTCTGTAATCGCCTCTGAAAAATTCCAATATAAACCTTAAAACCGCGTATATTATAAGGTATAAGGCAAAAGTTTTTCCGGCAAGATGCTCTTTTTTATTATAGAGATGCAGTATTATAAAAATTATCAAATTCGCGGCAGCTTCATAAATCTGTACGGGGTGAAGAGGAACTCCATGCAATGCCAAAGTGTCGGAATTTTTAAATGTAACCGCCCACGGAAGCCCGCAAACTTTCCCGTAACAGCATCCGGCAAAAAAACATCCTATACGGCCGAAAAAATGACCTAATCCCAGCGCCGGAGCTATCGCGTCGCTTAAGCGCGACAAAAGTATTTTTTTTCTTTTCGTATACCATACGACATATGAAACAGCGACTATAAAGCCGCCGTAATAAACAAGCCCGCCGTGCCAAACTTTAAAAATATCAAGCGGCGATTTAACAAATTCCCCGAGGTTCGTCAAAACATAAAGCAGCCTTGCGCCGGCTATCGCCGCGATTATGGCATACAAAAATAATGAGTAGAGGCTGTCCTGTGAAATAATATCCGGTTTTGCAGTTTTTGAGACGTACAAAGTGGCGGCAAAAAATCCAAGCGCGACAAAAAAACCGTATGTGTAAACCGTAAATCCGCCGAAACTTAAAAGCGTTGGATACATTTTAAACCTTCTTCCTTTTAAAAACGGGATTTATCATGTCGATTATTACTAAAGATACGCCGATGCATACGCATGAATCGGCGACATTAAATGAAGGCCATCTTAAAGAGTTTATGCCGAAATCCAGAAAATCAACAACCGCGCCCCTGAAAATCCTGTCCGCTAAATTTCCCAAACCGCCTGAGATCACAAGGCAAAAGGCGTAAAACTGAAATTTTGCAACCCCGTTTCTGTTTTTATACAGCCATACGCAAAAAAACAAAAGAATGGCTGCCGTAAAAATGGAAAGAAGAAAATTTCTTCCCTGAAAAAAACTGAAAGCGACGCCGGTATTGCGTATGTTTGTTATATTGAAAAAATCAAAAAACGGAATGACTTTTATTGAACTTCCGTAAGCCACAAAAACGCTTATTAGAATTTTAGTGATCTGATCGGCAATAAAAAGAATACCGGCTAAAATTACAGGCTTTTTCATTATTTCAAAGCCTCTGCACATCTCGGGCATAAACCGTTTTCATCGACTCCGAATATATGTCTCCAGCATCTCACGCATTTTTTATAACCGGATTTTGAAGACTCTACGATAAGAGCGTCGTCTCCGCCACTTTCGCCTTTGTCTTTTACAAATTCCACATCCCAGCTGCCAAGCGCGAGTTTTACAAGATCTTTATCTTCAAAAGCCTTATCATATTTTGCGCCGTACTTTATTTTTAACGCCGCTTCCAAATTTGAACCTATAATTTTATTCTGTCTGAGCTTTTCGTTTTCAGCCATGACGGTTTCCCTCGCGCCTAGGATGAGTTCCCATTTTTCCAGTATTTCCGCTTCAAGTATGTATTTGCTGTCGGGCTGAGGAAAATCGGTTAAAAATACAGACTTAGGCAAATCCGGAGCGAGTTTAACTATTTCTCTCCACGCTTCTTCGCTTGTAAACGACAGTATCGGAGAAATAAGCCTTATCAATACGGAACATATTTCAAACATGGCGGACTGCGCGCTTATTCTCGCGCTGCTGTCCTGCGTATCGCAATAAAGAGAATCTTTTAAAGCGTCCAGATAAAAACCGCTCAAAAATACTACGCAAAAATTATTCACCGAACTCACTGACTTATGAAATTCATAACTTTCATACGCCGCGGTCGACTGGTTTATTAAATCCTGAAGACGGCTTAACGCATATTTATCTATCTCCCGCATATCTTTAAAAGATTTTGCTTGCGCCGTATTAAAACCGCCTATATTTCCGAGCAAAAATCTTACAGTGTTTCTTATTTTTCTGTAAGCGTCGCTCAATCCTTTAAGTATCTCGTCGGATATTCTTATGTCGTCCCTGTAATCGCTTGAAGCGACCCAAAGCCTTAAAACGTCAGCGCCGTATTTGGCTATTATTTGATCCGGCGGTATGGTGTTTCCGACGGATTTAGACATTTTCTTTCCATGACCGTCTACGACAAATCCGTGCGTCAAAACGTTTCTGTACGGAGCGGTTTCTTTTACGGCAACCGACGGAATAAGCGAAGTCTGAAACCATCCGCGGTGCTGGTCGCTTCCTTCAAGATATAAATCCGCGGGAAATTCCAGCCCTTCATAGCTGCCGCTTGATAAAACCGCCTCGGAAGAAACTCCGGAATCAAACCATACGTCAAGAATATCTTCTTCTTTTCTAAAGCTGCTTCCCGCGCATGACAGACATTTGGCGCCTGAGCCGTCAAGCAGTTCTTCCGCGTTCATCTCAAACCACGCGTCGGAACCTTTCTCTTTAAATATTTCGGACACCGCATATATTATTTTGGCGTCTATCAAAGCCTCGCCGCAGTCCTTGCAGTAAAACACAGGTATCGGAACGCCCCATAAACGCTGGCGGCTTAAGCACCAGTCCGGACGATTTTCAAGCATGCCGGTTATTCTGTTCTCGCCGTATTTCGGTATCCAGTTAACTTCTTTGACGGAATCTAAAAGTTTTTTTCTCAAATTTTCATGTTCAATATCCATAAACCACTGCGGAGTAGCGCGGAAAATTACCGGTTTTTTGCATCTCCAGCAATGAGGATACGAATGGTCGATTTTCATCTTGGCAAGAAGTTTCCCCTCTTTTTCAAGTTTTTCTATTATGAGGCCGTTTGCTTTAAAAATATTTAGTCCTTCAAACTCAGGCACTTCTTTAGTAAACTGCCCTCTGTCGTTTAAAGGAGATATGACTTCAAGCCCGTATTCAAGCCCTGCCTGATAATCTTCCTGCCCGTGTCCGGGAGCTATATGAACTATTCCTGCGCCGTCTTCCATGCTCACAAAATCCGCAAGTATGCCTTCGGACTCTCTTTCGACAACGGGGTTTTGGCATTTTATGTTTACAAAATCCACCCCTTTAGCTTCCATTATTTTTGTAAAACTTTTAGCTTTTATTTTTTCCTTAACATTTTCCGCCAGAGCTTGCGCCGTTATTATTTTTTCTTTTCTTCCGTCTTCAAGTTCAAAAACGGCGGCTATATAATCGGCTTCGCCGTTAAAAGCCAAGGCTACGTTGGCGGGCAAAGTCCAGGGAGTGGTCGTCCATATGAGAATCGAATAATCATTAAGCTTCGCTTTTTTGCTTTTTAAAGCTTCAGGCAGCTCTTTTATTTTAAACTTAACGAAAACAGAGTCGGAGCTATGGTCTGCGTATTCAACTTCCGCATCAGCCAAAGCGGTCTCGCACGACGGACACCAGTAAACCGGTTTTTTCTTGCGGTATATATATCCTTTTTCGGTAAGCTGTCCGAAAACTTTAACTATTGAAGCCTCATATTTCGGGTCTAAAGTCAAATAAGGATTTTCCCAGTCGGCAAGAGTCCCCAGCCTTTTAAACTCGGTTCTTTGTATGTCCATGTATTTCTTTGCAAAATCTGCGGCCTGCTTTCTGAAAACAAGTCTGTCGACTTTATTTTTATCCGTTTTTAATTCTTTTAAAGCCTGCGTTTCTATCGGAAGCCCATGGCAATCCCATCCCGGCGTAAAAGGAACGTAATTTCCGGACATTGAACGATATTTCACGATAAAATCTTTAAGAATTTTGTTTAACGCAGTTCCGGCATGGATGTGCCCGTTGGCATAAGGAGGTCCGTCATGAAAAATAAATTTTTCTTTATTTTTATTCTTTTCACGCATCTGAAAGTAAATTTTATTTCTATCCCACTCTTCAATAAAAGCCGGCTCTCTCTGGGGAAGATTGGCTTTCATCTGAAAATCCGTCTTCGGCAAATTCACCGTTTTTGAATAATCTTTTTCGCTTGCTTTATCCATTTGTTATCCTTCAATAAAAAAAATTACGAATTACGGCGGTTCCTTCGTTCCAATTACAAATTACGAATAAAAAACATCAAAGCCGTTCGCCGTTGATTCGTAATTGCCGTTTTACGGTACCGTATCCAGCACCTTATCAAGTTCTTCTTCCGAGCGGCCGCAAATTTCAATCGTTTTTTCTCTTCCGCGTTCGCCTTTTCTTAAGTATACCATTGACCTTTTTACGTCAAAAAAATCCGATAAATATTCGCAAAGCTCCTCATTGGCTTTGCCTTCAACCGCCGGAGCGGAAATTTTCACCCTTAAGATAGACCCCACCCTGCTCACCACTTCATTCCTTTTTGAATTAGGTATCACTCTTACTTTTATAATCATTTCCGAGCCCCCCTATTTGCTCAACTCTTTCGATCTTTGCGCCGCAGCTTCCATGGCTTTACGTACGATATCCGAAAGATTTTGAGATTTAAAATATTCTAAAGCCGCCTGCGTTGTTCCGTTAGGCGACGTAACATTTTCTCTTAATGCCGACGCGTCTATACCGGTTTTAGCAAGCATCTCCCCCGCGCCGTACACAGTCTGAACGGCAAAACTTTTCGCGGTTTCTTTATCAAGCCCTAAACTTTCGCCGGTCTGCCGCATAAGTTCGCATAAATAAAAAACATATGCCGGACCCGAACCTGAAAGCGCCGTAACGGCGTCAATTTTATCTTCCGCCATAATTCTGGAAATGCCTACGGCGCCGAAGATATCTTTAGCCGTCTGCAAATTATCTGCCGACGCAAATCTTCCGGCGCACAAAGCCGTAGCGCCGAGGCCAGCCAAAGCAGGAGTATTGGGCATAGCTCTTATAACGGCAATTTTTTTTATTAAAATTTCTTCAATGAATTTCGTGCTTATTCCGGCGGCAATGGAAATCACTAAGGATTTTCTTTTTATAAAAGATTTTATTTCCTGCAAGATCTGCGGCATATTTTGAGGTTTTACGGCTAAAAAAATTATATCCGCAGCGGAGACCGCTTTGTTTTTGTCCGAAGAAACCGAAACGCCGTATTTTTTTTTGAGAGCGTCAAGTTTTTCCGGCACAATATCGTTGCATATTATTTTTTCAGGTTCTATAAGTTTAGGTTTTGCGTTTATTATTCCGCCTATTATGGACTGCGCCATATTGCCGGAACCGACAAACGCTATTGTTTTATCATTTAGTTCCATAATCCCTGTTCCCGAAAATTGCCGAGCCTATCCTCACCATATTCGAACCTTCTTCGACGGCAATTTTATAATCGTCGGACATACCCATTGACAAAATACTGAAACCGCTTTTCCCGAACGATTTTTGAATATCGGCAAATAGATTGTAAATTTGTTTAAAATAAGGACGCGAATCTTCGGGATTGCCGCTCAAAGGAGTAATGACCATTAACCCTTTAATTAAAATACCGGGTATTTCCAAACATTGTGAGTAGAAACCGCTAATATCTTCCGGTCTTATACCTGTTTTTGTTTTTTCCTGCGAAACTTTCACCTCGATAAGGCAGTTTTGCGTTTTACCGGCATTGCATGCATGCCTTGATATGTCTTTCGCAAGGTCTAAACTGTCTAGAGAATGGATCAAATCAAAGTTTTCAACGGCTTTTTTTGCTTTATTGGACTGCAAATGCCCGATAAAATGCTTTGTAATGCCGTTCAGCCTGCCGCCCAGCTGCTCAAATTTAGGCAAAGCTTCCTGAATTTTGCTCTCGCCTATATGATCTATCCCGCACTCCAAAGCTTGCAGCGCATCCTGATAAGAAAAAGTTTTCGTTACAGCCACAATATCAACATTCCGCTTTCTTGCAGAATCAATTGTTTTACGTATGGAAAGAATATTTTCACATATTTCATTCATGACTTTATTTTAAAATTAGCTGTAATTATAGCATATTTTTGATTTTTTTAAAAATCGCGGCATGTATAGATGCGCAAACGCATGGATGTATAGAGGCATGGAGCAGATATAGCTGTTAATCCGTTACCATGTATCCATGTCTCTATGCATCCATGCGTCTTCCGGGGGGTGTGGACACATATTACGCACCCTAGCGTATCAATATTAATTTTACCTCTACCCTTCTGTTTTCGGCTGCTAAAGTATTATTCTTATTGATAAAATTGACCGCTCCCATGCCTTTTGGTTCGATTATATCGAAATTTATATCGCTGTATGTGATCTCATTGGCAACCGCCGCGGCTCTTCTCAATGAATACTGTTTGTTTATTTCCGCTCCGCCTCCGGAATCCGTATATCCTTCAACAACAATTTTAAATTTTTCATTATGATTTTTTTCAATGTAATCTTTTATCTCACCGGCCGCTCTCCAAACTTCTCTTACTCCGCCAGGAGTAAGATCAAATTGATTGCTGCCGGCAAACAACATACTCTGATAAAATATATAGCTTAGCTTTACGTTTTCCGATTTACCGTAGCCGGAAGCAGTTTCAATTTTTTCCGCGGCCTCGGTTTTTGAGATTTCTTTATCAGAAACATCTGCGGCAGCTTTTTGAACGGATTTATATCCGGCTTTTTCCGCTGCTTCTTTCTTCAATTTGTCCTTCTCGGCTTTCTCTGAAGCTTTTTTTGCCGCTTCTTCTTCTTTCTTTTTTTGTTTTTGAATTCTTTCTTCTTCCTTGCGTACTTTTTCTTCAGCAGCCTGCTTTAGTTTCAGTTCCGCGGCTTCTTTCGCTATTGCCGCTTTCTCGGCATCTTCGGATTGCTTTTTCGCCGACTCTATTGCTTTTGCGTCTTCATCGGCTTTTCTTTTAGCTTCCAAAGCGGCTTGTCTTTCCGCTTCTTCAGCCTGCTTTTTAACTAACTCAGCCGCTTTTGCTTCCTCATCGGCTTTTTTCTTCACTTCAGCCTTTTCTTTTGCTATTCTCGCTTTTTCTTCGTTCTCGGCTTGTTTTCTTTCAAGTTCCGATATTCTTGCTTCTTCTTCGGATTTTTTCTTCGCTTGAAGCTTTGCTTCCGCTAATGCACGTTTTTCAGATTCTTCTGCCTGTCTCTTAGCTTTTGCTTCCTCATCGGCCTTTTTCTTCACTTCAGCCTTTTCTTTTGCTATTCTCGCTTTTTCTTCGTTCTCGACTTGTTTTCTTTCAAGTTCCGATATTCTTGCTTCTTCTTCGGATTTTTTCTTCGCTTGAAGTTTTGCTTCCGCTACTGCACGTTTTTCAGATTCTTCTGCCTGTCTCTTAGCCTTTGCTTCCTCATCGGCCTTTTTCTTCACTTCAGCCTTTTCTTTTTCCATTCTCGCTTTTTCTTCGTTCTCTGCTTGTTTTCTTTCAAGTTCCGATATTCTTGCTTCTTCTTCGGATTTTTTCTTCGCTTGAAGCTTTGCTTCCGCTAATGCCCGTTTTTCAGATTCTTCTGCCTGTCTCTTAGCTTTTGCTTCCTCATCGGCTTTTTTCTTCACTTCAGCCTTTTCTTTTTCCATTCTCTCTTTTTCTTCGTTCTCTGCTTGTTTTCTTTCAAGTTCCGATATTCTTGCTTCTTCGGCAGCTTTCATTTTCGCTTCTATATCCGCTTGCCTTTCCTGCTCTTCTTTTATTCTTTTTTCTTCGGCAAGTTTATTTTCAGCCTCTGCTTCCGTCTGCTTTTTTGACTCTTCAATTGCTCTGATTCTTTCAACTTCGGCATTTTTCTTTTTTTCTTCTTCGGCAAGCTGCGCCTCAAAAACCGCTATCTCAGCTTCTAACTGGGTTCTTCTTGCTTTTTCAGCTTCAAGTTTCTCATTCCTTTCTTTTTCTAATTCCGCAATCTGTCTTTTACGTTCTTCATCCTTGAGTCTGTTCTCTTCTTCTGCAGCACGCTTTTCCTGCTGTAATCGTATCTTCTGCTGTTCTTTTAATGTTCTTGCCTCAGCCGCCTTTTCTGCATCCCTCTGTATTTTCTCAAGAGCTGTCTGTTTTGCAGCTTTATTCGCTGCTGCCTGTTCTTCCTTCAATTTCTTTTTTTCTTCGAATTCAATCTGTTTTTTTATCCTTGCTTCTTCCTTTGATCCGGGATCTTTCCGGCTTACAGCTGAAGCTGCAGTGTTTAGAGAAAATGCATATCTGATTCCGGCATTTCCATAAAAACCGTTTTCGTTTCCGGAAACTAAAAGTTCCGTATTGGCAAATAAATCAAAATTGCCGTATATGTTATATGAACCGCCTGCAAAACATCCCAGCATAATTTTACCGTATTCCGCGCCTTTTGAATCAAAAGAAACATCCGTGTTTTTAAACTTTAAATCTACGGACGGCTCCGGATTTGAAAGAAGATACTTTCCTTCTCCTCCGGCATACCATACATATTTTGATTTTTCCATGCCTATACTCATACCTGTTCTGACGGCGCTTCTAAAATAGTTTCCGGACTGCAGCGACAAATTAAGAGAATCGGCTCCTTTTTCTTCAAAATCCGAATAAGCCGCGACTTTCATTTCCAATCCCATATAAGGCTTTAACAAAAGATTTGAAGAAATTTGCGTTTTTAACGCGGCTTCTAGATCAACAGTTCCTCTTACCGTGTGAAAATCGCCGGACGCCGTTCTGTCTATTCCGCCGAAACGGATTTTTCTCTCGGTTTCATAAACGTCAAATCTTAATCCGGCAAAAGATTTAACTTCCCAGCTTTCTTTTATAATGCCGCCGTAAAAACCTCCGCCTATTCCGGCAATCTCAGCCGTATTTTTTTCCTGTTTTATATTGTGATTATCATATTTCATGAAAATGCCCAGCATAGCGTCCTTATCGTCAAAATATCTGTCATATCCGCCCGTTATTCCTTTCCTTGTATCTTTATAGCTTCCTTTTGAATTGTCATTTCCGTTAATATCTATTACACTGCCGGAATATTGCGCCCACAATCCGTTTCCGTTTTTAATTTTATCGTAAATCTCAATATTTTCAGAGACTGCCGACGGAGAAGCGATCGCGTTTGCCAAAAAATATCCTGATGCCTGCAAAAGAGCGGACTTCTTTTCTCTGTTGGAGCCAAGCGTCTCTATAGTCGCTATTACGATATCAAGATCGTCCGCAGCCCAGGCTGAAATTTTGTCATAAGCGACGGATATTTGCTTTTCATTATAAGATAAATCCGAAATATTCTGGAATTCGGTTCTTTCAAGGGAACCTTTTATAAAAAGTTTTATCCAGTTATCGGAATTATCGCCGTATTCCAGACGGGAAGTCAGATTTAAACCCGGATCAATCCCCGTGACGGTATATGACGAAAACTCTCCCGAAAGACCGCCGTAATTCAAAAGATAATAAACTTTCTGCCTGAAAACATCGCTCGTTATATTCTGAACTTTTGCTTCCAGTTCCGCGTTCTGGTTTAACACAATATCCGAAGCGTATATTTTAGAATTGGTTTCATCATTGTATATCCCAAAAACAAGTTTACCGTCATTGGTTAATCTCAAGGCATTGACGCTTCCCTCGGAACCCTGCATATCAAAAACAGCTCCCTGCGTATTAATAAAATCCGAATGGACTATCATTGAAGCATCGCTCAAATAAAAATTGCCGTCATTATTAAAGTTAAATAAACTCATATTGTTATTTAGCGCGTAAAAAGAACCGGCGCCGGTGTTAACAAAATTTGAATTCTCATCTCCGCCGGTTATATTGTCATACATATTCACAACGGAGCCTGCAGCGTTATTGAATATCACCAAAGCATTATTTCCTATATGTATGGCATTTGACGTTCCCGCCGCTTTATTGCCTGAAAATGAAGACAAATACTGCGTATTAACGGTAAAAGACGCTATATTTAAAGAGTCCGTTCCCTGCAAAAATACTGCTCCGCCGAGAGCATGAGCGGTATTGCCTGTAAAAACAACGTCCTGCGTTTCAACTCCGGTATTACCCGTCAAGAACACCGCGCCGCCGACAGCCGCGCTGTTATTGCTGAACGCAGAACTTGAAAGAAAATTATTTATTCCGCCGCCCGTCGAATAAAAACCGCCGCCGAACTGCGCCGCTTTGTTTCCGGAAATCGTTGTTACTCCGTTAAAATTATAGATATGTCCGTCATTATAAAAACCGCCGCCGCTTTCGGACGATTCATTATTCAGTATGTTCAATGCGGAGTTTGAAAATAAAATCTGCGCGTCTTTATCCGCAAAAAAACCCGCGCCGCGCACTGCTCTGTTTCCGGATATCGTCACGCCGGATGCAAAATTTACATTTGCATAACCGTCGGCGTAAAATCCGCCGCCATATGACGATAAAGCGTTATTATTTGAAATATCGGCATTACCCGAAAAAGTAACAGCTGAACCGGCTGCCGCATAAAAACCGCCGCCGAATAAACCGGCAGTATTGGAAGTCAATGCCGCGCTGTTAAAAGTTATTGTCGACTGTACGGCGTACAATCCGCCGCCTGACCCGCTTGTCGTATTCAGCGAAAAAACCGCATTGCCGTAAGATTCGAAATTTGAATTAACGGCATATAATGCGCCGCCGTCGGATATGCCTTCGGCCGAATTTCCCGTAAAATATAATCCTGACAGGAAACTAACATTTGAGTTTTCGGCATACAGCGCTCCGCCGTTTCCGTTAGAAGCGGTATTGGAAGTAAAATTGACGGTATTGTTAAAATTCATCGCCGACTGCGCAACTGATACAGCCCCATGCCCGTCATAAGATTTATTGCTTACTATATTTGTTACTCCGGAAAATGATATGCTTGATCCGGATGCAATGAAAGCCCCGGCCGCATTATTTGCTGTATTATTTGTTATATTTGCCGAATTAAATGAAACGGTAGAATTCGTAATTGAAAATGCTCCGCCGGAAGAGTTTTCGGATTTATTATTATATAAATTAACGAAGTTCAGAAAGTTTGCGGCTGAATCAGTTAAACTAAACGCGCCGGCCGTGTTATAAGCCGTATTTGAAGCAAAAGTAACGGTTCCGGTAAAAGTAGAACTTGAGCCGTTTTCAAGAACCATTCCTGCCGAGATATTTGCGATATTATCTGAAAAAACAGTATTTCCGCTAAATAAGAAATTTGAGGCCGAACCAAAAATTCCGGCGCCGTTAAACGCATGGTTTGAAGAAAACTGTACGCTGCCGTTAAAAAATAAAGACGAAGAATCGGCATAAATCGCGCCGCCGCCAGACGCATTGTTTAAAGAAAACTGCGCGCTGCCGCTAAAAGATAAAGACGAAGAGCTGGCATAAATCGCGCCGCCGCTAAGTGACGCTAAATTTCCGTAAAACAAAGAAACGCCGTTAAAATCCATATTTGCGCCGGAAGAAGCATATACCGCGCCGCCCGTTCCAACATTTGACGACATTGCGCTGTTTGAAGAAAAGCTGACATCGGAAAATGAAAAATTTGAACCCGATCCGTATATTGCCCCGCCGCTGCCCGATACCGCATTATTTATTATAAACGCCGCGGCCGTGCTAAAAGTAACCGCCGAGCCGGATACAGCGGCAATCGCTCCTCCTGATGCCGCGAAATTAGAAACAAATTCGGAATATTTGGTAAAAGTAATTGTCGAGCCCGCGGAATAAAAAGCTCCGCCCATGCCGGAACTTGAGTTCAAATCAAAATACGTTTCTCCGTCAAAAGTAATTCTTGAACTGCCGGAATAAAACCCGCCTCCGTTTCCCGTGCCGCTGCTCCTATTTGAAGAAAAATACGTATTGCTTCCAAAATATACCGTTGATATCGCCGCATAAAATCCTGCTCCGTTTTGAGCGGAATTCTGGTTAAAAGACGCATTGCCGTAAAAATACGAGTATGTTCCCGTAGAATAAAGCCCGCCTCCGTTATAAGCGGAATTACCGGAAAAATCCGCCGCATAATGAAAATACAGATACGAAGATTGTAAGTATAAAGCGCCTCCGCCGTATGTTCCTCCTGCCCTGTTGTTTCCAAAATATGATGTTCCGTTGAAATGCACGGTGTCGGAAGATAAAAACATCAAACCGCCGTTTCCGTTTTTATAGGCGTTTATCAATCCGATATTGTCAAAATTTAATACTGAGGAAGATGAATTGAGAAAGTAGTATAAATTCGCAAAATTTATAGTCGCTCCGCCGGAGTAAATATGCAGGTTGTTATAATTTATGTTCCCGTAAGGGTTGCTGGATACGGTTATATTATTTTGTATATACAAATTATTTGAAGTTTCGGTGCCGCCGGATATGGAATACAAAGAGTTATACAGAGTTGCGGCGTTAGAAGCATAATAATCCGCACAATAAATATTATAGGCGCAGCAAATTAATAAACTGATCGCCAATACGAAAGGCAAAAAGAATTTCATATCACCTCAAAATTATCCGACGAACGGCATATTTTTCATTAAACAAAGCGCCTGTCAAGAACAGGCGCTTTGTTTATAAAACTGCCGCCTCTATTTTATTGATATTACTTTTATTTCAACGCGTCTGTTCTCAGAAGCGGCGGTATTTTTCTTATTTATGAAATTCGCGGCTCCGAATCCTTGCGGCTCTACAATTTCAAAATTTACGTCGCTATCGACAAGCTCATTGGCAATGATGGCAGCTCTTCTGAGAGAATACTGTTTATTAAGCTCGTCACCGCCGGTTGAATCGGTATACCCTTCAACAAGGACCTTAAATTTCTCGTCTTTGTTTGCCGCAATATATCTTTTGATTGCCGATGCGGCTTTCATAATTTCTCTGACGCCGTTTGCGGTAAGTTCAAATTTAGTGCTGCTCACAAACAATTTATCCTGCGTAAAAACAAAACTTAACCTTAACTGATTTTCAGGCTTTGGCTGCGGTTTTTTCTGCGCGTCAAGCTGAGATTCAAGCGTTGCGTCAGGCTGTTTTTTTCCTTCGGCAGCCGCCGGCTGCACAGCTCCGGCTTCCTTTTTCAGCCTATCCTGTTCGGCTTTTTCCGCGGCTTTCTTATCCCTCAACTCCTGCTCTTGTTTCTCTTTAAGGGCTTTAGCTTCTTCCTCCGCTTTTCTTTTTTGGTATTTTTCTTCTTCTTTTCTGGCTTTTTCTCCGGCAATCTGTTTTGCCCTTAAATCTTTAGCTTCCTGCTTCTCTCTGGCCGCTCTTGTTTTTTCCTCTTCTTCCGCCTGCTTTCTTGCAAGTTCCGCGGCTTTGGCTTCCTGTTCGGCTTTCACTCTTGCTTCTATGGCGGCTTTTCTTGCTTCTTCCTCTTCTCTTCTTCTTTCTTCCGCAATTTTAGCTTCGTAAATTTCCATTTCGACTCGTCTTTTTTCTTCCTCCGCCGCTCTTTTTGCGGCTTCCCTTTCCTCGATCTTTCTTGCCGCTTCATCTCGTTTACGCTGTTCCGCGGCAAGATTCGCTTCAAATTCGGCGATTTCCGCCTCTACCTTTGCTTTTGCTTCAAGGATTTTTTGCCTTTCTTCAAATTCTTTCAATTTTGCTTCTTCGGCAAGACGTCTGGACTCTTCTTCAGCGCGAATTCTTTCTTCATCTTCTCTTATTTTCTGCTCTTCAAGCATTTTCGCATACTCTTCGGCTTTACGCTGCTCTTCTATTTTCCTAAGCTTTTCTTCTTCCGCCGCTTTTTTTGCAGCTTCGGCGGCAGCAGTTTTTGCTTCAAGCTCCATTTGCTTCTGTTCTTCCCTTAACCTTTTTGCTTCTTCTTCGGCTTTGCGCTTCTCTTCTATTCTCCTAAGCTTTTCTTCTTCCGCCGCTTTTTTTGCGGCTTCGGCGGCAGTTTTTGCTTCAAGCTCCATTTGTTTCTGTTCTTCTCTTAACCTTTTTGCTTCTTCTTCGGCTTTGCGCTGCTCTTCTATCTTCCTAAGCTTTTCTTCTTCCGCCGCTTTTTTTGCGGCTTCGGCGGCAGTTTTTGCTTCAAGCTCCATTTGTTTCTGTTCTTCCCTTAACCTTTTTGCTTCTTCTTCGGCTTTTCTCTTATCTTCAATTTCTTTTTGTTTTCTTTCAATTTGAAGCCTTTTTGCTTCATTTTTAGCTTCTTCAGCGGCGCGTTTCTGTCTTTCAGCTTCCATTCTGGCTTCATCGGCAAGCCTTTGCTTTTCTTCAAGCTCACGCTGTTTTTGTTCTTCGGCAAATCTTGCCTCTTCAGCCTCAGCCATGCGCTTTTCTTCTGCCGCTTCTCTATTTAATTTTTCCTGCGCCTCTATTCTTGCTTTAAGTTCAGCTTCCTCACGAGCTTTTAAAGCTTCGGCTTCTTCTTCGGCTTTTTTTCTCGCTAGCCATTCTTCCTGTCTTTGCTTTTCTATCCTTAAACGCTCTTCTTCGTATTTTTTTTCTTTTTCTATTCTATTCGCTTCAGCTTCTTCTGCAGCTTTTTTTCTCGCTGACCATTCTTCCTGTCTTTGCTTTTCTATCCTTAAACGCTCTTCTTCATATTTTCTTTCTTTTTCTATTCTATTCGCTTCAGCTTCTTCGGCAGCTTTTTTTCTCGCTGACCATTCTTCCTGCCTTTGTTTTTCTATCCTTAAACGCTCTTCTTCATATTTTTTTTCTTTTTCTATTTTCTTTTCTTCCGCTTCCTTCTGTTTTTGTTCTAAAGCAAGCCTCTTTGATTCTTCAGCTTTACGTTTTTCTTCAGCTTTTGCCTGAAGATTAGCTTCCTCAGCGGCTTTTTGCTCGGCATAAAATTCGGCTTTTTGTCTGGCTGCCTGCTCAGCCGCTTCCTTTTTCAGCCTTTCCTGCTCGGCTTTCTCCGCGGCTTTTCTTTCCGCTTCTTCGCGTTTGGCCGCTTTTTCTGCTTCTTTTNTNTCGTTCTCAA